>Ga0315543_1000297_pt1 | contig 63971 bp, 53 predicted proteins | sample SalMarSW160210MG_2_FD_203098 | JGI IMG/M metagenome (GOLD analysis project Ga0315543, IMG submission 203098) | Salt marsh sediment microbial communities from the Plum Island Ecosystem LTER, Massachusetts, United States - Salt Marsh Sediment SW1601-210 ... | reverse complement strand
ATTGCCAGTCAGTGTTGCTGACGAAGTGGTGATGCTGGATGCACCCTCGGTTGTTACCTCTGGTGGATAGGTTATCTTCTCCGTCTTGAAGGTCATGTCAGAGCCATAATCTGTCCCTTTGCTGTTTGAGGCACATGCCCTGAAGTGGTAGGTGGTATCAGGGCTTAAGCTGGATATGATGGCACTAAAGGGGCCTGTTGATGACATTGATAGCGGAGTGGTTGAGCTGCCGTAGGATATTGTTGTTCCATATTCAAACCATACCTGACAGCTAAGCCCTCCTGTGGAATCAAGATTGCCAGTCAGTGTTGCTGACGAAGTAGTGATGCTGGATGCACCCTCGGTTGTTACCTCTGGTGGATAGGTTATCTTCTCCGTCTTGAAGGTCATGTCAGAGCCATAACCTGTCCCTTTGCTGTTTTGGGCACATGCCCTGAAGTGGTAGGTGGTATCAGGGCTTAAGCTGGATATGATGGCGCTAAATAGCCCTGTTGACGACATCGATAGCGGAGTGGTTGAGCTGCCGTAGGATATTGTTGTTCCATACTCAAACCATACCTGGCAGCTAAGCCCTCCTGTGGAATCAAGATTGCCAGTCAGTGTTGCTGACGAAGTGGTGATGCTGGATGCACCCTCGGTTGTTACCGCTGGGGGATATGTTTCTGCGGTGACGCTTGGCCCGAGGTACATGTCGACCCCAGAAGGCAATCGGTCCCAGCCGCCCTTGCCATCCTCGAAATAGAAGAAGTAGTAATGAGTGCCGCCCGCTGACAAGTTCTTAGGACCATACCGATAAACACCATTAGATACTGAGCCTGAATATAGGCTCATAGTGTAAGCTGTGCCATCTACGATAACTTGCTTCACACTGGGGCTATCCCCATCGGGGTCGAAGTAAGTAACATAATAGTAAAAGTTAGTTGATGGGGTGCCACTAGAGGGATTGACGTAGCCATTAGATAGTTGCGGCTGATTATTTGCTTGAACAACTTCTACCTGAATGGGGCCAAAGACCCCGGGTGAACCCCCGGTTCTTGAATTCCTCTCATCATTCCACTCCCCAGCATTATCTACAACATGCACCCCATACCAATAAACCCCAACCGAGGGAGGGGCATCATAGAATCCGCCGGCATATGAATCATAACCTGGGATAGGCGTCATCTCAACAGGATTCTCTGTTCCCTCCCAGTCTGGCATACCACCAACATCATTCGCTCGCCAGAGCTCGGTCTGTTTCAGACCAGAACCACCACTATCTGAGACAATGTACGTAATGGTGAATTCCTCACCTAAGGTAACAGAGCCGGGAGAAACATGGAAGAACTCAACAACAGGTGGGATCACATAGGTAGTGAACCACAACCTATCAGAATAATCTCCCCAACCTGCACTGTTGTGAGAGTTCATATTCCAGCGATAATGCGTTCTGTAACTCAATATGCCGGAAGGCAAAGGAAAAGAAGTCCCGTATATCGGGCCATAATCAAATTCGCTATCGAAGACGATCACATCCGTATCTAAGTCTCTTATATAAAGACCATAGTAATCGGCATCGGGTACGCTATTCCAGTGGAACCAAGGTGTAAGGGTGGTAATCGTTGGGCCTGGATAAGAACCCGAACCTGGAGAGATAAGAGTTGGTGGATAAGGTGGCTGAACTGGAGGTGTGCCGTGATACGTGTATATTTTGGTTATTGACGACTTGCTGATAGTTGAATCTGTGGAAGCTGAGTCATTGATGTAATATAGTGAATCTGAATATCCTGTAATAACCACAAAATGCCCGTCAAGTCCACCAACACAGGGATATCCTTGATCAATTTCCGATTTGACCTTACTTGGTAAATCTGTAGTATATTTCCCTGCCCATTGCACACTGCCGCCACTTCGGTCGTCGGCTTTGTCCCAAATAATTAGACAACTGCCCCCGCAAGAATCTTCGGCATCATAACCATATCCAGAATTGTTTTTAAGCCAGTTGTTTAGGTCGCCCGGGTCGGTCGCTACGCCATAGTATTTGAGGATCATGGCAACGCTCGTAACCGCACAACCTGCATGACAGATAGTCTCGTCACAACAAGTTCCTAATTGATTTGCTTCCCACTTACTGTCACATTGCTTGAAACTTGGAACACTTAGCGAAGTTGCATAGACGTAATTGGTGGTTCCGATCCCCCTGCCACCCACCAAGCCGCCAAGCATCGCCCCAATCATCAAACCCACAATTGCAATCGCAAAGATTCTGCCTATCAATTTGCCTTTTTTCATTGCCGTACCTTCTTATTCACTCCTTTATATTTACCTCACCCTTCGATAGAGTCCGGACAGGCTCTTATCCTTCTCCCTTCACGGAAGAAGGGATTGCTTCGGCTGTGCCTCGCAATGACTTTAGTTTTCGAAAGAGAGAGTTGATTTTACTGTGGCAGAAAAAAGAGCCAAGTTCACACGCCTATGTATGCTCGGCTGAGCATCGTGGAAACTACCACAACCTTCTAACGCACACACTTAACCACCAACCTTGATATTACTACTTAAAGTGCTATCTCTTACAAAAACTATTCCATAGAGACTTTACACCCCTATCTAAGGAATTGTCAATAGTTTTTTGGGAAAATTTTGCTGAAAAAACAAGAAATTTCTGTGTTTGCTTGGTCAAAGCAGCGCCCAAGCTTAGGGTTCTTACTTCACCCTCATCCTTCGCTGACCCTTCACGGAAGAAGAGATTGCTTCGGCTACGCCTCGCAATGACACCGGGAGTCGCGGGAGAGGATTAAGAAGGGAATAACACTGTCGCATCGAGGGAGAAGAGATTGCTGGTCAGTCCAGAGGATTAATGATTAAACCGGCGGGGAGCTTGGGGTAAAAATAAGTTGATTTGCTTGGCATCCTGTCTTGAGCATCGGCAACAGCCTTGACTATCCCCGGCTGCGGAGGATTTAATAGGAAAGCTAATTGATATTTCCCTTCCTTTATCTGCTGGTGAGCTTCTTTTAAATCCACGGTATAAGCGACGTCTAGATCCTTCGCTCCGCTCAGGACCTTATCCAAAATAATGTGATTAAGAATGCTAACGCCAAACTCTCGATAAGCCTGGGACCTGTTACCGGGCATCATGGCCTCAAGGGAAATATCTTGACGCCTCTTCAATACGACCAATGAGTCAGGCTGTAAACCTAGGATTCCCAAACAGCTATCAGCTGGCAGCCCCGACGCGTCGGGGTCACCAGCTTCTAAGGGAACAGACTCGAGGACAAAGAAGTTCCTAAGTTGGTCTCCCAGCCCCCCTAAGATCGAAGGCGCTATACCACGCACCAGTCTGTGCAAAGGTAGAACAACAAGTCCAGGGTCAGAAAAGTCAACTAACTCCAGCATTACATACCGGAAGGCTTCCTTCTGAAATTCTTCACGGAGCCTGCCCTGCGTGAGATTCTTCGGTCGCTTTGCTCCCTCAGAATGACAAGAAGCGAAGCGGGCAGATTGACCTTGGGCTCTTTCTTGTTGATAATTTAGGGCTGTTTCGTAGCGGTGATGACCATCAGCAATGTAAAGGGGCTGAGAGGATAGAAACTGACTTAGCTCCCGCTTGATTTCTGGGTCAGTTATCGCCCATAGAGTATGAGCTTCTCCACCCTCATCCCTTCGGCTTCGCTCAGGGCAGGCCTGACCCCCTCCCGTCGAGGGATAGAGAACTGATGCCTCGATAATGGGCTCAGCTCGGGATGCCTCAGATAATATCGAGGCAATTTTCCGCTCAGAACCCTGGTAAAGAGAAAGCAATGGGCTGAAGTTAGACCGGCAAGCTCGCATTAAATGCAAACGGTCGCTTTTAGCTTTGGGAAATGTTTCTTCGTGAGGATATATACCGCTGCCCCAGGGTCCGAGCTTGACACGAGCTATCAGCCCACGCCTTACCCTCTTTTCGCCTGAATACTCAAAACGATGGTCATGCAAATAGAAGCTGGATACGCTGTCAAGCTGAAGAACTCCGTCCTTCAGCCATTGTTGAAAGGTAATAGCTGCTCTTTGATATCTATCATCTGTCAGCTCCAGGCCTTCAGCGGGGAATTCCAGGCGAATAGCGTTGTAACTACTTTCTTCGTAGTAAAGTTTTTGCTGTTCAGAAGTGATAACATCGTAGGGAGGACAAAGGACACGAGCTAAATCTCCAACTATTCCTTGGTTATAGCATATACCTCTAAATGGAGAGACTTCCATCTACTTAAAGCTCTAATTTCTAAATCCTAAACAAATTCAAAATTCCAAATTCGAATACTAAAACTCATTCCGTTTTGAATTTTTGTCATTAGATGAGAGGAACTAAATCTTTCCTTTCTTTTGTTTAGCATTTAGGATTTCGTGCTTAGGATTTATCTTTTAAGGCCATCTCGCCAAGCTCTTTTCACCTTGGCCAGAGGTAAATCAATATAGCCCTCCACCACTAAGCGCTTTCCGCCAACTCTCCCCAGCAAAGCCAATGGCACCTGCCATTTTCTAGCTACCTTATTCAATTTAACTGCTGAATCGCCCGACATTGACACCACGACCCGTGACTGATGCTCCCCAAAGAAAGCAGAATCCAATCTCCCCTTCACCCCAGCACTCAGCGCTCTGAGTGCTGGGCTTGCGCCTTTAAAACCAATGTCGCCACAAATGCAACTTTCAGCAATGGCTACCAGTAAACCGCCTTCGGAACAATCGTGGGCCGACTTGATGAAGCCCCGCCTTATAGCCTCCAGACAACAGCGCTGCACCCTTTTCTCCATATCCAAATCAATGCCGGGTTTCCCTCTCACCAAGCCATGTACCAACTCCAGGTATTCGCTAGCACCAAGGCCATTGTAGCCCCGATGAAATCGGGGTTGAAAGCTACTAGTTAAGGGAGAGGACTCGCCCAACAGAAATACCAGGTCACCTTCCTTTTTAAAAGACATAGTGCAATGTCTGCTTATATCTTCCACAATCCCCAGCATACCTACTATTGGAGTGGGATAGATAGCTTCGCCTTTGCTCTCATTGTAAAGGCTAACATTACCACTTATCACGGGAATCCTCAGCTCCCGACAAGCTCGTGCCATACCCTTTATGCACTCCTTCAACTGGTAATAGACATCAGCTCTTTCTGGATTACCAAAGTTAAGGCAATCGGTAATAGCTAAAGGTTCAGCCCCACTACAGACCAAATTCCGAGCAGCTTCAGCCACAGCAATCACCCCGCCGAGGAAGGGATCAACATAGCAATACCGCCCATTGCCATCGACAGTTAAGGAAATACCTTTCTTAGTCCTCTTGATACGCAAAACAGCAGCATCGCCACCGGGAGGAACCACAGTATTACCCATCGCCTGAGAGTCATACTGGCGATAGATACACTCCCTGCTGGCAATATTAGGGGAAGCCAGTAAACGAAGTAAAACAGAATTGCATTGCCTGGGCTTAAGGTCAGGGACGATGCTCACATCAAGGGATTGAAGCTCTTCAAACCATGCTGGCTTCTTACTCCGCTGGCGATAGAGGGGTGGGGAGACCAGCAAATTCACGGGAACCTCAGCGACAACTTTTTCCCCTTCTTTAACCACGGCTAAGCCAGTATTGGTAACCCGACCAATGATATCGGAGTGAATTTCCCAGCGACCAAGCAGGGCTTTCACCTCTTCCTCACAACCCCCCTTCACAATCACCAGCATTCTCTCCTGCGACTCCGAGAGCATTACTTCATAAGGGGTCATGCCTTCTTCACGACGAGATACTTTGCTCACATCTATTTCTACTCCTCCTCCACCTCTAGCCGCACACTCCACCGTAGCGCTTGTTAACCCAGCAGCCCCCAGGTCCTGCATGCCTACAATCCAATCGGTCTGCGCTAATTCAAGGCACGCTTCAATGAGCAGTTTCTCCAGAGAAGGATTGCCTGCCGGAACCACTGATTTCGTCTCTGGCTCATCCTCAAAACTACGCGATGCTAGACCAGAAGCGCCATGAATCCCGTCACGCCCGGTGTCTGCTCCCACCACCATTAACAAGTTACCCTCACCACTGGCCCTGGCTTTGACCAGCTTACCTTTTTCACAAAGGCCCAAACATAAGCCATTAACTAACGGATTACCAGTATATCTATCAGCAAAAAATACTTCGCCACCCACACTAGGTATTCCCAGGCAATTGCCATAGTCTGCAAGACCACCGACAACTCCATTGAATAAGTAGCGATTATTGGATTCAGTCAAAGGACCAAAGCGAAGCGAGTTGAGCAAGGCTATAGGGCGAGCACCCATAGTAAAGATATCCCTTATAACGCCGCCTGCTGCTGTGGCTGCACCCTCATATGGGTCAATCGCTGAGGGGCGGTTGTGGGACTCTATTTTCATTACCACCGCTTGCCCATCGCCAATATCTACTACCCCGGCATTTTCCTCTCCTTGACCTACTAAGACATTTTTGCTCCGGGAGGGCAGAAGCTTGAGTAAGGGCTTAGAGTGCTTGTAGCTGCAATGCTCGCTCCATAACGAGCCGAACATTCCCAGCTCTACCCCATTAGGCTCTCGCCCTAGCTGCTGCACGATAAGCTTATATTCCTTTTCGCTTAAAGCAACTTCGTCCAGAATTTCCTTAGCGATATTCACTAACCGACTCCTTGCACCAAGATGTCATTCCGAGGAACAAAGCGTCAAGAGCCCCGATTTATCAGGGTAACAATCTGGATCAGTCTAGGTGCTAGGAAAATAACGATTCCAAATTTCATACTGCAAAGAACAATGGCGGTGCTCTTTTACCGCCATCACGCCATAATTTAAAAACCTCGACCGCCTTCTAAACCTAGCCAGCAGCAAGCAACTCTGAAACTATCTCGCTGACTTCTTTGCCATCAGCTTTGCCTTTGAGTTGAGGCATAAGCTGAGACATGACTCTGCCTTTGTCGCTCGGCCCCTTAGCTCCAACTGCATCAACCACTTGCCGTGCCGCTGCCACGACCTCCGCCCGACTCATTTGCTCAGGAAGATAGCTCATAAGAACAGCCAGTTCTGCTTCTTCCTGTGCCACCAGATCGCTACGATTCCCCGCCTTAAAGGCCTCGATACTTTCCCGACGACGTTTTACTTCCCTGGTAATAACATCAAGTACTTTGTTATCGTCAGCGGGCTTTTGCTGCGCAATTTCAGCATTCTTTATTTCAGATAATAATAACCTTAATGTAGCAAGCTCTACTCTCTGCTGCCGCTTAAGCGCTCCCCTGAGAGCTTCCCGAATACTATCCTTCAGCGCCATCTCTTGGCTATCTAGAACTTTTCCGCCTTTTCGCTGCCGCTTTCTTTCTCTTCTCTTCACTAGGTTTTTCGAAATGCCTGCGGCGGCGAACTTCAGCTAAAATGCGGTCCTGCTGCACCTGCCTATTAAATCTACGCAGCAGGGCCTCGAAACTCTCGCCTGAACCAAGTTTTACATCAGCCATATCAAAACAATGTATTTTACTCCGGTCACTCAAGTGTGTCAATTACGAGTCTCTTCCAATACAAGATGAGCCTGGAGGGGATATCGATTTCTAACACAAGGTGAGCCTGAGAGATTAAGGCAACTCGTTTATGATTGGGACATGCGACTAACAAGCTCATTTTTCAATTAGAATAGACTGAAATTTATCATTTACACATTCAATAACGGGGGAAGGCTTTAACCGCGAGTGAGAAGCCTTGCTAGGTGGGAAAAGGCTTAGCCCATCTCGGGTTGATAATAGTTCAGGACAGTGATAAGCTGAATGAATTCACCACAGTAAATCTGCAATGAAAAAGAAGTTAGAAAGCCACAGAATTGCTGCCAGCGATGATATCGAAGTCTCCACTTATCTGGGGCTAGCCAAGGAGTTACGCGGCGAGCAACCTGTAGTTGAGCCTAAGCTACCACCAAGCGAGCGTGAAACTATAGTAGTGCTCGACTTTGGCTCTCAGTATAGCATGCTCATTGCCCGGCGGGTACGGGAATGCCAGGTCTATTGTGAGCTTGTGCCTCATGACACGCCTTGGGAGAAAATAGCTTCCCTTAACCCACGAGGATTTATTCTCTCGGGAGGTCCAGCTAGCGTTTATGATTCTGGGGCTCCTTTGCCTTTACCCTACATTTACGAAAGCCATCTACCTGTGATGGGCATTTGCTATGGAATGTTTGCTATCGCTTATCACTTGGGTGGCCAGGTAGCTCGGGGAACAAAGCGCGAATACGGGCACACAATACTACACATAAGTGCTGAAGGCTGTCCTCTTTTCGCTGGTCTTCCTTCTTCTCTCCCGGTGTGGATGAGCCATGGTGACCAAGTAATAGAGTTGCCTCCTGGCTTCAAGGCTTTGGCTTACACTGAAAATTCGCCGTTCGCTGTTGTAGGTAACGATAGTGGCATTTACGGACTGCAGTTTCACCCGGAAGTGGTTCACACAGCTCAAGGGAAAACCATATTTCAGAATTTTGTACTTAAAATATGTGGCTGCCAGGGCAACTGGACACCAGCTAATTCCATTGCTGAGAGCGTAGATAAGATTAAAGAGCAAGTAGGCGGTGGGAGAGTTGTTTGTGCTCTTTCTGGAGGCGTTGATTCGGCAGTAACTGCTACCCTTATTGACCGTGCTATTGGCAATAAGTTAACTTGCATCTTTATCAACAATGGCTTATTGCGTCGTGATGAACCGGAAAGGGTGCTTAATACCTTCAAGCGTAACCTCAAAGTGGATGTAGTTTACATAGACGCTACCGATAGATTCTTAGAGCGACTTAAAGGGGTTAGCGATCCGGAAAAGAAGCGACAATTAATAGGAAACGAGTTTATCCAAATTTTTGAGGAAGAAGCGGCCAAATTAGGTAAGATTGCTTTTCTCGCCCAGGGCACTCTTTATCCCGATGTCATTGAAAGTACTTCTGCGGAAACCAAAGCTGCAGCTAAGATAAAGAGCCATCATAATGTCGGCGGGTTACCGGCCAAAATGAATTTCACTCTTATCGAGCCCCTGAGGTATTTGTTTAAGGATGAAGTCCGACAGGTGGGGTTAGCTCTAGGCCTGCCTGAGGATATGGTCTGGCGACAACCATTTCCCGGGCCGGGGTTAGCCATCCGCATCATCGGTGAAGTGACCAGGGAGAAGCTGGAGATACTGCAGGCTGCTGATTGGATTTTGATGAATGAAATCAAAAAAGCCAAACTTTATCGCCAACTTTGGCAAAGCTTTGCTGTACTTACTGATGTCAGGAGCGTTGGCGTCATGGGCGACTACAGAACCTATGGCTACTTGGTAGCGGTCAGAGCAATAACTAGTGAAGATGCTATGACTGCTGATTGGGCTCGCCTGCCCCACGACCTTCTTGCTAGAATATCTGACCGCCTGGTTAATGAAATTCCCAGTGTCAACAGGGTAGTTTATGATGTCACCAGTAAGCCGCCGGCAACTATAGAATGGGAATAAATATTAAAGGAGAAAGGGATGAGCCATTCTTTTGAAGAAAGTTACGAAGAACAGCTAGCCATACAGGATGACCTGGACATGCTCCGCGAGGATTTGATAGGCGAGTTGCAAGCCATTAGCCAGTATCAGGAGCATATATTAGACTTGGAGAATGAAGAGGCTGTGAATACACTGGAACATATTATTGAAGAGGAAAAGGAGCATGTCGCAGAGTTGCTGAGACTAATTCAAAATCTCGACCCCGTTCAGGCCGAGAAATTCAAGAAGATTTTATAATGCCATGGCACACAGAGTGAAATTAAAAGGGGTGAGGAAGAATAGGGGGAAGCATAAGAAGAAAAAGAAGCAGTAGGCATTCTCCGAGGCCAAGATCGGCTGTTCCTAGTGGTAACCTTCACCATCATTACCAGTGGCATCTTTCAAAAAACTGGCGTTGAAAAATCCAGAAAATGGAGGACTTAGTACAACTATACCCTGAAGGCTGACACGCGAGAGTGTAATTTGAAGATACTAGTCGTTGGTGGTGGGGGGAGGGAGCACACCTTAGTCTGGAAGATTGCCCAGAGTCCCAGGGTGGAAAAAGTTTTCGCTGCCCCGGGGAATGCCGGCACAGCGGCAATCGCGGAAAATCTGAATTTGCGCCCCACGGACATAGCAGGGCTGGGCAAGGCGGCTAAAGAAAAAGGCATTGACCTTGTCGTGGTTGGTCCTGAGGCTCCACTAGCTTCGGGCATAGTGGACTACTTTGATAGTCTGGGTATTCCTATTTTCGGTCCCACTAAAGCAGCCACCCAGGTAGAATCAAGCAAGGTTTTTGCCCGAAATTTGATGGAGAAGTATGGCATTCCCTGTCCTAAAGGCGCCATTTTCTCCTCTTATTCTGAGGCTCGTGAATACCTTCAAAAACAGCATCCACCTGTCGTCATCAAGGCTGATGGATTAGCTGCTGGCAAAGGTGTGATTATCGCTGGTTCTTTGACGGAAGCCCACAAAGCCCTCGGCGACATCATGGAAGCAAAGATTTTCGGCTTCGCTGGAGATAGGGTAATAATTGACGAATATCTTAGCGGTCGAGAGGTAAGCCTCATAGCCTTTACCGATGGCAAAACAGTCTCACCCATGGTGCCAGCTTGCGACTACAAGAAAATCGGGGATAATGACCAGGGTCCCAACACTGGAGGTATGGGAAGCTATAGCCCACCGGGTTTTTTCTCCGCTGGGATGACAGAAAAGGTAACTAGCGATATTTTGTTGCCGGCCGTACAGGCTATGGCTAAAGAAGGCATGCTTTATAAGGGAGTGCTCTATGCGGGGGTAATGATTGTTAATGGAGAGCCTGTGGTGCTGGAATTCAATGCTCGCTTTGGTGACCCAGAAACTCAGGTCGTTTTGCCTCTTCTTAAAACCGACCCAGTGGATATACTTATGGCAGTAGTCCAGGGCAACCTCGACCGGGTGAAAATAGAGTGGAGTTCCGAGGCCTGCGTTGGAGTAGTTGCGGCTTCGGGTGGCTATCCTGGAAGCTACAAAACCGGCTTTCCCATACAAGGGATAGATAGTGTGGATAAGGATGTGCTAGTTTTCCATGCTGGGACTAAGTTGGGAGATGATGGCATAATTTATACCGACGGCGGGCGAGTGCTCACCGTAGTAGGTGTGGGCGAAGGCATGGCTGAAGCTCGGGAAAAGGTTTACCGCAACATTCCTAATATTTACTTTGAAGGTTGTCATTATCGTAAGGACATTGCTTTGAGGGAGATAGATAGGATAAACTCTAAACCCTGAGCACCGAATACTAAAAGAAAATCAAAAGGCAAAAGTAAAAATGCAAAATGACAGAGCAAAGTATGACAAACCCTAAGCACAAAATTCGAAATCCTAAACAATGTCAAAGCACTAATGACCAAAATCTAAAACAAATGAGTTTTGGTATTTGAATTTAGAATTTTGGGTTTGTTTGGAGTTTAGATATTAGAATTTGGGATTTACATGGCAATGGCATTAGTGGGCATAGTCATAGGGAGTAAAACAGACACCGAGCTGATACAGCCGGCGCTGGACTTGCTAAAGCAATTAGGCGTTGATTATGAGCTTTCCGTTATCTCAGCCCATAGAAATCCAGAAAAAGTAAGAGAGTATGGCTTGGAGGCAGAGAAGAGAGGGCTCAAAGTTATCATTGCTGCTGCTGGTTACGCCGCTCACCTTCCCGGCGTCTTAGCTAGCTGGACAACTTTGCCTGTAATCGGTGTGCCCTTGCCCACTAGCGAGTTAAAAGGCATAGATGCTTTGCTCTCCATAAGCCAGATGCCCGGGGGAGTGCCAGTGGCCTGCATGGGTATTGGTAAAAGCGGGGCAAAGAATGCTGCCTTGCTCGCCGCCCAGATTTTGGGTACAGCACATAAAGAGGTAAAAGAAGCCTATCGTAGATATAAACAAGAGTTAGCAAGGGGATAATATGATTGAGCGTTACTCCAGACCTCAGATGAAGAAAATCTGGTCTGATGAAAACAAATTTGACCAGTGGCTTAAGGTGGAAATAGCTGCTTGTGAAGCCTGGGCTGAGCTGGGTCAAATCCCCCAAGAAGAGATAGTTAAGATAAGGAAAGCCAGCTACAACTTGAATCGCATTGCCGAGTTTCTGAAGGTGACTCACCATGACATGACTGCTTTTCTTAACTCGGTGGCTGAAAGCCTGGGCACAGAGTCACGCTTCATACATCTTGGTCTTACCTCCTCGGATGTTATGGATACCGCCCTTGGTCTGCAATTGACCCAGGCGGCAGATATCTTGGCAAAAGATGTAGCTGAGCTTATATCCGTCATGGAGAATAAAGCCGTAGAGCACAAATACACCATTATGATGGGGCGAACCCACGGTGTTCATGCTGAGCCTACTACCTTGGGCTTGAAGATGGCCCTGTGGATTGAAGAGATGAAGCGTAATGCTCAGAGGCTGGCTGAGGCTAAGAAAAATATCTCTGTAGGCAAAATATCGGGGGCAGTGGGCACTTATGCTACTGTGCCTCCTCAGGTTGAAAAAATAGCGTGCGCCAAGTTAGGGCTCGCTCCAGCTCCCATATCAAGCCAGATAATCCAGCGTGACCGCCATGCCCAATTCCTGACCACTTTGGCTATTATCGCCAGCTCCCTGGAGAAATTTGCCACCGAGATTAGAGGTCTCCAGCGAACGGAAGTCGGGGAAGTTGAAGAGCCTTTTGAAGAAGGGCAAACGGGCTCCTCGGCGATGCCTCATAAAAGAAATCCCGAGCTTTGTGAGCGTATCTGCGGGCTGGCCAGATTAATAAGAGGCCATGCTTTAACTTCTCTGGAGAACATTGCCTTGTGGCATGAACGTGACATCAGTCACTCCTCCACAGAGCGAATTATCTTACCTGACTCCTGTCTGGTAGTTGATTATATGTTATCTATATTTACCTCAATAATGAAAGGACTCAAGGTTTATCCGGAAAACATGCGTCGTAATATTGAGACTAGCCAAGGGCTGGTCTTCTCCCAGAGAGTACTCATTGCTTTAATAAATAAAGGTCTAACACGAGAAGAAGCTTACAAAATGGTCCAGGATAACGCCATGAAGGCCTGGGAGGGAAAGAAAGACTTTCTGAGTTTGCTTGAAACAGACAGGCGAATAACAGCTCATTTGAGCAAAGAGGAGCTGAAGTCTCTATTTGATTATGGGTATTATCTGAAACATGTAGATGAGGTCTTTGAGCGGCTGGGGTTAAGCGAGGCAAGGAAGAAGGCAAAGCGAGCTAAGATAGAAGGCTTGGCTCCGCGTGCTATCTAACCTGGGTTAAGTATGTCTGTATTATTAGAAACCAATCTATCTCTACCTTTATTTCGCCATGGCAAGGTAAGAGATGTTTATGATTTAGGTGATAAACTACTCATCGTGTCCACCGACCGCATCTCCGCCTTCGATGTTGTCTTGCCCTGCGGCATCCCTGACAAAGGAAAGGTTCTTAACCAGCTTTCTGCCTTCTGGTTCGAGAAAACAGCCCATATCCTACCCAATCATCTTAGCAAGGTAATTGATAGCAATGTTGTTCTGAACGAAGTGAAGAATCTCTCGAGCCAGCCGGGCGAATTACCGGATTCTCTTATCGGCTGCTCTATGCTTGTGGCTAAGGCCGAGCGCATACCTGTAGAATGCGTTGTTCGGGGCTATCTATCTGGCTCGGCATGGGCGGAGTATAAAGAGACTGGAAAAGTTGGCCATATCCATTTGCCCTTGGGAATGAAGGAAAGCCAGGAATTGCCCCAACCTATCTTTACCCCCACTACTAAGAGCGACACGGAGCATGACCGCCCTTTAACCAATCAAGACATAAAAGACCTTGGCATTGAAAACCTTTTTGAGGAATTAGAACAAAAAAGCCTGCTTATCTACTGCTATGCTCGGGATTACGCCAGAACAAGGGGCATAATAATTGCTGATACCAAATTGGAGTTTGGTTTCATCAATGGTCAATTAGCCCTTATCGACGAGCTACTAACGCCAGACTCAAGTCGCTTCTGGGATGCCAGCCAATATAAGGTTGGCTACTCTCAACCCAGCTTTGATAAGCAGTTTGTTCGTGATTGGCTTTCAGCTTCAGGATGGAATAAAGAACCGCCAGCACCTATGTTGCCACCGGAGGTAATAGAGGGAACATCGAAAAGATATCGTGAGGTGTACAGCAAGTTAACCGGGGGCGTTCTCAGAGGAAAGCAAGACAAAGATCGATAGAGGCAAGATCAAGCCTTTTTACGTTCCTATTCAGCCAGTACCTTGACCAACCGTAACAAGTTACTATCCAATTCCTTCCTCTTCTCCCAGGTTTCCCTTAGAGGAGTGAAGGCTATCTCTCCCTTCAACTCTCCCACCATGTAACCTGCCATGCCATTAACCAGAGCATCCACAGCCGCTGCTCCTAATTTGCTGGCGAGAACTCTATCCCTGGCCGTAGGTGAGCCGCCTCTTTGGACATGTCCCAGCACACAAATTCGGTACTCCAGCCTTAATCTCTCCCATACTTGTTGAGCAATTGAGAACGCACCGCCTGCCTCATCTCCTTCAGCAACTATCACGATGGAGGATTTCTTACCTCTCTTGAAGCTACGCCTTATATCAAGGCAAAGCTGTTCTATTTTTGTCTCTAACTCCGGAATCAAGATATCTTCGGCTCCGCCAGCAATTCCTACCTCCAGTGCAATAAATCCCCTACACCTTCCCATGACCTCGATGAAAAAGGGGCGTTGTAGCGACTCCGCAGTATCTCTAATCTTATCTATGGCATCCAAAGCTGTATTTATGGCGGTATCGAAGCCAATAGCATAGTCAGTGCCATAGACATCGTTATCTATGGTGCCCGGGATACCAATCACCTTTACATCTCCGACTTCAGCCAGGGCTGCTGCACCGCGAAATGTGCCATCCCCGCCTATAGTTATCAATCCCTCGATGCCTTTCCGTTGCAGAATTTCACTTGCCTTCCTTACGCCTTCCTCGGTCTTCATTTCTTCACAGCGAGCTGTTTCTAAGAAAGTGCCCCCACGGTGGATAATATTGGCTACCGACCTGCGACCCAACTTTACAAAGTCCTCCTCCAATATACCGCGGTATCCTCGGCGAATTCCCACCGCATCCAACCCGCGGCTAGCCCCGTAGCGGATGATAGCCCTGATGCAGGCATTCATCCCTGGAGCATCACCGCCGCTGGTCAAGACGCCAATCTTTTTCATAATACTTTCCGATTTAGCTTCTATTCTACCATGAACTGTAAAGCTATTTCACGGACTTAACAGTTTGGCTTTTCCAAAATCGTAATAGTTCAGTTTTTCCGGCAAGCTCCCTCTCAAAAATTAATAGTCTCTTCATCCCCCCTTAAGATAAGGGTTCTCTCCTTTAATATCCCCCTTAAGATAAAGACTCTACTTCTTTATCCCCCTTAAGATAAGGGGGACAAAGGGGGTTATGAGAACAATATCCCCCAAGAATAGAGACCTTTTCCTTCGTTCATAACTCCCCTAACCCCTCTTATCTTAAGGGGGGAATTTTTGTGCTCCCCTTTCCCCTCTTAATCTTATAGAGGGGGAATTTTGGAAAAACTTATCTGCTACTCACGGACTTTGCAGAAAAAGCCCTCAGTACTCACAATGCCTGGCTTCCTCGCTCCCTTAAACCTTGTAGCTATCTCGATAATACACTAGCAAGTATAGCTCTCTAAGCAGGTCAGACTCGTTGTGCTTTATGATTTGCTGCAAATAGTTATCATCCTCTGTGTAAAGGAATCTTTGCCATAGAAAAGGGACGTCTCTGCCGCTTATCACTGGCTCGTTAAAATAGTGCTCCGCGTGAGAAAACAGCTCGTCCAACTTAGGCCACTTGAGGTAAAGTGCCTCGGCTTTTTCCTTCCAGGGCTGAAATAAGTCTATCCCTTCTATATCAATCCCTTTAGCTTGAAGAAATCCCTTCTCGAAGGAGAGATTGTAGGCGTAGAATGGCTTGGGGAGCGTTGGAACGAGTTCAGCAAGCTGGACGATGAACGGTGCTTCTTCTTTCGAACTCCGGCAAATTATCTCAAGGCGGCTCCCTTGAATATAGCCGAAAAGCACTATCTCATCGTGGTCCATATCAAGGCCAGTGGTCTCTAGGTCAATCAAGGTTCCTTGGGGGATACCTAACATTAACTCTCGGCTGTATGAGGTAATCATGCCTGCATCTTCTTGTTTTTTGCCAGTATTATACAAGCTAGAGTGTTTATCAACATCCAGTTGTCATTCTGAGCGAAGCGAAGAATCTCTCAGATTCTTCGTCGTCCAAATGAATTTGGACTCCTCAGAATGACATTACTAAACGCTCTATTATACAAGCCAGATTACACTAAAGATAGCATAATGAGGTAAATTAGTACTAATGGCTTAGCATGGATTTGCAAGGTATAGGCAAGATTCTAATCCTCAGCGGAGCTTTTCTCGCCTTCTTCGGCTTACTATTGTTCTTCTGGCAGCGAATTCCTTTCTTAGGAAAGCTTCCCGGCGACATATTTCTGCAAAAGGGGAACTTTCAGTTCTTCTTCCCCATAGTAGCCTGCATTATGATTAGCATTGTGCTTACCATCATTCTGAACTTTGTCTTCCGTCTATTCAGGTAAATGCCAAAGCGGCGTAGCACATAATAAAAAGTAAAAAGAGCGAGCTCCAAATCTTGGAGCTCGCTCCTGAATATCGCTATTCAGTTTTTAAATCACCCCTACTCTTCCACTTCAGCTTACGGCTGAACTGCCGTTGCCCCTTCTTGGGAGCCTTGCCTTACAGACGAAGAGCTCAGGGCTTCCAACTGCTCTCAAGCAACGCACCTTAACTATCGAAGTCAATTCCTACTTACGTTGCCGGAGAGCTCCGATAGGGAAACATCCATCGGCATAACCAAGCCTCTCTTCGTATCACGCCCCACCTCCTTGCCAGGCATCGACTACTCTTGCCTAACAAATATATTTTAGCATAATGCAGAGAACTATGTCAAAAATACGAGCGTGGAATCTTATTTAATGTCCTGGCTCTGGCTATATCGGTTCGAGGAATTGTACAAGACCACTTATGTCGCCTTCGATACTGTAAGCACCTTCTACTATGTAGCCAGCGCTTCCGTAAATCAGGCGGTTGGGTTTGCCTTCGCTCCTGTCCCAGTGGATGCCAACCCACTTAGCCCTGGCAAGTAAATTATTGCCGCCATCGTGCAGCTCTACAGGATATGTAAAAGCTGCTATCAGCATGATGCCTTCTTCTGGAGCGAACCCCCAGGGCAGACCCGAGGAGTATTGCGTTAGGTCATCTATCGGCAAAGGCTCCCCAAGCTCATCAAGTAATCCCGTTACATTTGTGGCCAGGTTTTCGATGTCATTGACCGGCAGAGCATCCCCGGGCACGATATCTATCATCCAATAGGGCTGAGTTAAAACAATGGATATCGCTGGTCCGTTTGTGTGACTTGTATCTGTTAATAGCTCTAAAGCACTATCGATGTTTATTGCCCACGGAAGATATATATATCCCGGAGGAAAGGGCACTGGTGGGTGCAACTTACTCGGGTACCTGCCCAACAGACCGATAGCTTTGCCATCTTTATCGATTATTACTGCCCCTGACTCGCTATCCCAATGTTTTCCATTTATGATTGTGATAACTCTCATAGTTATCCACGGTATATTTATCGAAAAGAATAATGGTGATATATTGTCTGAAATATAGGCTGGAATATAGGCATCTGTTGAACATTCCGTACATTCATTGGTCCAATGGATCTGTCCCCCAACGTATACCCTCTGGTTTGAGGCCAGGGATGAAGTGTCGCCGATTTCAGCAACCGGTAGGTTGGCATCTTGCAATTGAAGTAGTGTGGCGCTGGTGCGGTAGTCTATAGCTTGAATGGATGCATCGTACCTCCGGTATTTGTAGACCACTAATAGCTGGTCCGGGGTGTCCCTTTCATAATCCAGGACTGTCAGTACGTGGTTGCCATCATCAACAACAATACCAAAAGCTAACAGTGTCTCTGGCTCACCACTTACCGTCCCCGGCTGCCATATTTGCACGACATAATCATCTGCCTTATAAGACGGCACCACCCGAACCAATACCACCAGGACAACCACCAAGGCAACCGCGACGGCGATTAAAATGTACAGCACCTTTTTTGTTTTACTCAATTCGCCCACCCCTTTCCCCATCGTAATCGGTCAAGACATCGATGCCCCTATTCTATGCTGAACAAGCTCATCGGGGAATGCATTTGGCAAGCAAAATCTTATCTAAAGCACTACACCAGTATGTCCTGGCTCTGGCCATATCGGTTCGAGGAATTGTACAAGACCACTTATATCGCCTTCGATACTATAAACACCTTCCACTATGTAGGCAGTGCTTCCGTAAATCAGGCGGTTGGGTTTGCCTTCGCTCCTGTCCCAGTGGATGCCAATCCACTTAGCTCTGGCAAGCAAATTGTTGCCGCTATCGTGCAACTCTACAGGATATGTAAAAGTTTCTACCAGCATGATGCCTTCCTCTAGATAGAACCCCGAGGACAGACCTGAGGGGTATTGTGCTAGGTCATCTAGCGGCAAAGGCTCTCCAAGCTTATCCAGCAATCCCATTACAGTGTTATATAGGTTTTCGATGTCATTGACTGGCAGAGCATCCCCGGGCACGATATTTATCCAATAGTACTTAGCTAAAACTATGGATACCGCTGGTCCGTTTGTGTGACTTGTATCTGTTAATAACTCTAAAGCACTAGAGATGTTTATTGCCCACGGAAGATATACATATCCCGGAGGATAGGGCGGTGGTGGTTCCAATTCACTCAAGTACCTGCCCACCAGACCGATAGCTTTGCCATCTTTATCGGTTATTACTGCCCCTGACTCGCTAACCCAATCTTTTCCCTTTGTGATAACGTACATAGTTTTCCACGGTATACTTATTGAAAAGAATAATGGTGATATATTGTCTGAAATATAGGCTGAAATATAGGCATTTGCCGAACACTTCATGTATCTATTAGGCCAATAGATGATACATCCCCCAACGTATACCCTCTGGTTTGAGGCCAGGGATGAAGTGTCGCCGATTTCAGCCGTCGGTAAGTCGGCATCTTGCAATTGAAGCAGTGTGGCGCTGGTGCGGTAGTCTATAGCTTGAATGGATGCATCGTGCCTCCAGTATTTGTGGACCACTAATAGCTTATCCGGAGTGTCCCTTTCGTAATCCAGGACTGTCAGCACGTGGTTGCCATCATCAACAACAATACCATAAGCTAGCAATATCTCCGGGTCACCACTTACCGTCCCTGGCTGCCATATTTGCACGACATAGTCATCTATTCCTATCTTATATGATAGGGCAGACGATAGCACCACAGCCAATACCACCACCAATAGAACCACCGAGATAACCATCAAGACTCTTAGTCGCATAACCAGGCCTCTCTTCGTGTCATGCCCCACCTCCTTGCCAGGCATCGATCAGCCTAACAAGAACTATTCTAACATGTATGTTTTAGCATAATGCAGAAGTTATATCAAAAATCTGAGAGGTGGGGAAATGTTATTATAGGTGCAGAAGGACCTGTCAATATGGACCCTTGTGAACAGTTAAGGAACAAGCTTAAGGAAGCTGTGGGGAGGAGCAGAGCCGATGGCATACTCCTATCAGGAGGGCTCGATACCAGCATTTTGGCTTTTGTAGCCAGGCCAAGTGTTGGCTTCACGGTGGCGTTGAAAGACTCCCCAGCATCTGACCTCGTCTATTCAGAGAAGATTGCTAAGCTCCTGGGAATACAGTACGAGAAAATGGAATTCACTACGGAAGAAGCGCTTGCCACCCTTCCTGAGGTTATAAGAATACTGAAAACCTTTGACCTCGCCCTGCCCAACGACCTTTCCATATATTTTGCCCTAAAGCTGGCTAGAGAAAGTGGGATTAGTTCCGTCATGACCGGCGATGGCGCAGATGAGCTCTTCGCCGGCTATTCTTATATGGCGGAGCTTCCTCCCGAAGACCTGGAAAGATATATAAAAAGGCTCTCGCAAAACTGGCACTTCTCAGCCAATGAGCTTGGCAGGGCTTTGGACATTGAAACAAAGCAACCCTTCCTCGACGAGGATTTCGTTCGCTTTGCCCTGGAAATAAGCCCGGAGCTTAAGGTCAAAGATGGCGTAGGGAAGTATATCCTGAGAAAGAGCTTTGAGGACTTGATTCCGCCGGAGATAGTGTGGCGGAGAAAGGAGGCCATAGAGTACGGCTCAGGCTCCACCAAGCTGCACGAAATAATAAATAGTATGGTCACAGACGAAGAATTCCAATCAGCAAGAAATGAAGTTGACATAAAGTTCATAAACAAAGAGCACTTCTTTTACTGGCGTATCTATAACGAAGTCGTGGGGAAAATTCCCAAGGCTATGGCTGGTGAAATTAGCTGTCCCTGTTGCGGGGCGGCAATTGGCACATACCATTGCCCAACCTGCGGCTTTTCCCATCCCCTGTTATGAAGCTCGCCTACTCGGCGACTTATTCGATAATCAGAAGCCTAGATATGGTTTTGCCTTGTATATTTGACTTTGTCCGGCCCAGCAGGCGCAAAACAACATTGCACAAAATGGACTATTGTCCAGTTATGTAACAAAACGCTATATTGTTGGATGACTCTCTACTAAATTGTTACCATCTAACAAACATCGGAATGTCAGTCACGGAGTAACTTAGCTTCAATCCCGTTTTGTTTGTAATTATAGGAGAGATTATGCCGTATAACCTGGAAAATCTATCATTTTGTGATTCATGTATTTCTTCAATTGCAAAACGTCAATCAATAGCTGATTGACATCTTTCATATGGAAGCCTACAATGGCAACAAATATGAAGGTGAGAGAGCGTTAAATATATGCCTTATGAGCGTGCCCATCAGATCGAGCAAAGATTTCAGCGGGTCATCACATTGATCGGCCAAGACTCGCTGAATGCAAAAAAACTGGCAGCATCCCTACACGTGTCCCAACCGACGGTACATCGGGTTATCGCAGAACTTAGACTACGCGGATACGTCATTCGTGCGGTGCACGATAACCAAGGGTGGCGTTACGAACTTATCGGTAGCCCCCCATCAAGAGACAATGGAGACGAAACATGAGCCTCAAGGTAGACAGATCATTGGAAACCGTATTAGAGAAATGCGGATTTGTTGAAAAGGAACGATGGGCCACTGGGCTGATAAATACGGAGCTTGCAAAGGAAAAGCTAACCACTTATTTGCGCTATGGAGGATTGCTCAAGTGGGCTAGTTCTGAAACCGACCTAATATATGAAGTCCCTGGCCCTAATGATGAGGTTCCAGGGACGCCCTGTATCTATTTCAAGTTCACTGAGACGATATCGCCGGACATTGTATTTCAAATTCGTAAACGCATATGGAATCACGGACGTATACCAACGTTGTGGATCGTTACTCCCGATGTGGTCAGAATCTATGACAGTTTTGCCCGTCCACAAGCGGATGATGTAAAAAGTCCTGACAATCATTTGCTAGGTGAACTACGTCGTATTGGAATTGTGCTCAAGAACGTAGATGAATTCCACAAGAGCAGATTTGATACTGGGGACTTCTGGAGGACTGGCACAGGGAAAAAAATTAACTCAGACCAACGCGTGGATTTGGCTCTTCTGCGTGATTTGTCGATGACTGAAAAGTTGCTAGTCAACAAAAGCCTAGATTCAACAACTGCTCACGCATTACTTGGCCGAGCCATATTCGTCAAATACCTTGAAGATAGGAAGATACTAAAGCCGTATCACTTCCGTGCCTATGGTAGCAGCGACAAATTGAATAACCTTCTTGCCAACAAAACAAATACATACACGTTCTTTAGGTGGCTTCGTTCTACATTTAATGGTGACCTGTTTCCGCTTAGCCCCAACGAGGAAAAACTCGTTCAACATAAGCATCTTGATATTTTATCTCGTTTTCTGTCTGGCCATGACATGGTCGGTTATCCAGAGACGCAGAGAAAATTTTGGCCATATTCTTTTGAACATATCCCCATAGAATTGATAAGTAGTATCTACGAAATGTTTGCACATGCGAGAGACCCGGAAAAGGCCAAAGCAACGAGCATTCATTATACACGATTTAACCTGGTTGAATTGGTTCTGAGTCTGGGCATGCAAAATATAAAACCCACAGCTCGAGTGCTTGACCCTGCATGTGGCTCAGGTGCTTTTCTAGTGGAGGCATTCAGACGACTTGCATGGCTTAAAACGAGAGAGCTTGGGCGGCCTTTGACTCGAAGTGAGCTTCACGAGACTCTACAAAAACAGATCTTTGGCCTAGATATAGACCAAGATGCAATCTATGTAGCAGCTTTCAGTTTGTATTTGGCGCTCTTGGAGTTGGACCCTGACCCCCAACCACCGGATGCTCTAAAGCTGCCGCCATTAATGAACAAAAACCCATCGGAGGGACAACCACCAAACCTTTATGTTCAAGATTTCTTTAACACTGAACATCAATTTAATAACAATTTGCCTTTTTCAGAGCAAGGATTTAGTCTGATAACTGGCAATCCTCCATGGACTGCTCTGAAAAAATCTGCCAATAGAAAACCTCAAGAACCAGACACTTCACATGTCGAGTGGGGTATTGATTACTGTCAGCAAGAAGACATACCTGATAACAAACCAGACCAAGCATTTATGTGGCGTGCACGAGCTTTCCTAGACCCAGCGAATCCCGATGCACGGGTTGCCTTTGTTGTTAGTAGCCGGCTGCTCTATCAAACGTCAACAACCGCTGAGTTGTGGAGAGATAAGTTCTTAGCTAATAATACTATCAGCAATGTGGTCAATCTCTCAGACCTTAGTTCAGAGAACATACTCTTTGGTCGTGAATCATCTGCAGGATTACCAGCTTCGGTCGTGATATTCTCGCCAAAGATGCCAGAACCAGGAACTTCACTAGTGTATATCACTCCAAAGTGGTATCCGGGTATACGCAAAAGAGATGAAATACTGATAACAAGCGTGGATATACAAATACTTCCCCAGAATTTGTTAAGAGAGAATAAATTCCTGTGGAAAACATCTTTTTGGGGTACTCCAAGGGATTTTCGACTAATTCAGAGATTGAGTTCTTTCCCGACATTGAAACAAGTACTATCAAATGTAAACATCAAGGAACATGAGCAGCGTAGCTATGGCATTACTTTTGGCAAGAGTCCAACTAAGGACGCTTCTCATTTACGAAATCTGCCATTTCTCGAATCAGGGGAACTTCAACGGTATAGGATCGGCGTTGAGAATTTCGTATCTTTTGATAGGCCATTTATAGCTAGAAGAAGCAATAGCCGGATATTACATTTACCCATCTTAGTGATAAATAGGGCTTTGCGTGACAATAGGCCGTGTGTTGCTTTAGTGGAACGTTCAAGCAATCAAGATCGTGTGATATTCGACCATATGTACTATGGCATTTCGTTTAGCCATATCAAAGGTTCGTTGCCTTACCGCCTGAATGCTGTCCTAAACTCGAAATGCGTTTATTATTTGGCGTTCATGCTTGGTGCTTCGCTAGGATGGGACTGGCGGACCATCGAGCCAAATACATGGATGCAAATACCTTTGCCGCCGTCCATTCATTACGACGAAGCGAGAAATTGGAGTCATTTGCTAGATGGCGAGCAATGGTTGCGGCAGCACTGGCAATTTCAGGCGAAGGGAAAAATTGCCCAAGAAATATCTCAAGTAGAAGACTCAGTGAACCGAGAAGTCTATAAACTTTATGATTTGTCGCCCCATGAAATAATACTGATTGAAGACACAATAAAGCATACGATATTACCTCTTCTTCAAAGGAAGTCTACAAAGTACTTTCAAGCAGTTGCTGAACCCGAAGACAAACAATTAGCCGAGTATGCGAATCGTATCTGCCTCCAACTAAACGGCATTTTTTATCACGGAGATCTTGAGCTCACAGCTACCATATTTTCGACAAAGAAGGCACTGGTGAGAGCATGCCGCTTCTCATTGCGTAAACGAAATAAGGCACCCCTAGTTATTGAAACTCAAATAAATGGCGTTCAAGAGATACTCGGGCAAATCCCTGAACACCTCCGTAATAAAGTAGCGGACCATCTGTATATCAACCGTGATCTTAGAGTCTACGACGGCGAAATTATTTGGATTATCAAGCCAAGCGAAAGTCGCCTGTGGACTGAGACAGCTGCATTAAATGATGCTGATGCTATTGTCCGTGAGCATATGGAGCAGGGGCCTGATGGCTAGTGTTGACGCTTACTTAGGTGTATTGACCTTCCCTATTCGCGAACTCTACGTACGCTCGGCCTTGGCACTCCTTGCGGCGGGATGGGCGAGACTGAAGGCAAAGAAACTGGTCACCCCGTACCTAAAAGAAGACGATATCACTGCCTATCTTAGCGATGAAATGAAGGTGGCTCAGCGTGATAGTGTGAGTGACATAATTAATTGGGATCCTCAGGTTGGTACTCAAAGTAATCCTGAGAATCCTCTTGAAGTATTGAAGATTGACATCAAATTTCGTTGGGTTGAATATCCGAATGATAATGATCGTTATCTGGCAGCAGAGGCTAAGAAATTGCGAGGAAAGGGCAATTCATTAGCCGGCGAATATGTGGATGAGGGTATAATGAGATTTGTGGATGCCCAATACGGGCGGGGTCATGATTACGGCATAATGATGGGTTATGTCGTAATTCCTTCAGTCTCCAGTGCGATACATCGAGTCCAACAAGCAATGGAAATGCGCAAAATCAAGACGCGTGAGTACTCCTCACTTAGCCTGTGTAATTCTTTGTGTACTCATCCGTATACGTACCATAGTGGGCACTTCCAGAACGGAACGAAGGTTAAGATGACGCTAGTACATCTTTTCCTAGACTTATCGTAGATAAGGATTGGAACGTAAGGGGACGTGACATTAGCGAGTTTCTATAGGGGAAACTGAATGGCAAGACAAGTGAATATAAGAAAAAGCGAAAGAACTGAATGTTTCGCTGAATTCGTAAGATTCTTCCCTTACCAAACACCACAAATTGAACCGGGCATGACAGGTATGTTGCTTGATGTACCGTCTCTTGGTTCATCGGAGTTTGAGGTGAAAAGAGGAAAAGCATACTTGAATCGCCAATGGGTGACGATTAATGACTCCAGGCACAGACACAAGATGTACTCGCCAGAATTCAGGATTGTCTTTCATAAGGACTTGCCCACAATTGAAGACTTGGCCAGTCCAACGAAAGATAATAACAGCTTTTATAGTGGTCTAGTAATATATGGCAAGGTAAACGTTCCAGCGCAATTAAAAGTGGATTCGGTTTTAAAAGATCGCCACACCTATGAAAAGCAAGACAGTAACTCGATAATAAACGCGTACTTGCTTATCCAGGCATGTCTCAATTCTTACAATGATCTTTTGGACGCATATAGAAGCGCTCATGCTGATTTATGGACTATAAGCCACATGTGCCTTCACGAAACTTATCAACTAACTAATTTCAGAAGTCTATCATCTCTGATTCAACCTTCGAAGAGACTGACACTACCCGACTTCGTCGATAGCTCTTTCTATAAGGTCGAGTGCGGAGACTGGGTCATTGGCAACGGTCTCTTATATACATCAACTGGTTCGGGGCCACCCGACTCTTCGGTCGATCACTTAACACAGCAACTCTTGCATTCACGAAAGACAACTTGGGCCAGATATTTACTTGATGCAGCTCAATACGTGCTTGATGGAGAAACGGGGCTTGCGGTCATAATGGCAAACGTCAGTATAGAATTGGCGTTCAAGGAACTTATTGAAGCAATTTTGAAGGATCGAGGAATCAAACACAACGATCAACACCTGCGTAAGTTATTGGAAGCTGCAAGTTTCAGTACACAACTAGAAATCCTATTTCCGTTATTAACAGAAACAGAAGTTCCCAAGGATGTCAGAATGAGATGCAACGAGCTCCGGTCTGCGCGCAATAATCTCTTGCATTGGGGCCGTGGTTCAGGCTCAATTGACAAAGTTCTCTCGTGGGTCGATGCTGCCAGAGATGTGTGCGTTCGTTGCGAAGAATTGATGGCGGAGCTTGGTGTCGAACCTAGTTTGATACATCGTGAATCGAGCTAATAAAATTATTCCCCCAAAATATTTTTATGAAAATGATTTTATTATGAGAGGTTGCGACAGTTGGCAAAATGAAAGAGCAAGGAAGCATCGGAAGTAGAATTACGATAATACACGGATTAGCCGAGTTGTATTATCACACCGTTCCGAGTGAGCTGGAGTCTATTACTATATCTCCCGAAAGGCGAGCAATTTCTAGCTATTTAGCACAGATTGGCTCTAAGCGCTTCCATGACTCCCGCCTGCCCGCCTGCCATAGCTGTGCGGCGGACAGGCCGTGATAAGAGTGGTAGGTAGCTTATTAATAGGGTGGGGATAAACACATACTTCGGCTCCGTAAACCTTCTTGATATTCGGCGCTGTGAGTATGTCGGGCGGCGTGCCTTCAGCGTAAACTTTCCCTCCATTTAGCATGACCATCCAATCGCAGTATTGAGCAGCAAGGTTCAAATCATGTAAAGCGATAATGACGGTCAAACTTTGCTTAAGGCAAAGACTCTTGACCAGATTGAGAATCTCGACTTGATGGTTTATATCCAGATTGGCAGTTGGCTCGTCAAGGAGCATCGCCCTTGGCTGCTGGGTTAGTGCCCGAGCGATAATAAGCCTCTGTCTCTCTCCTCCTGAGAGCTCGCTTACTCTGCGCTCAGCGAAGGATTGGGTATGCGTTGCCTCCATCGCTTGCCAGGCGATGGCCAGGTCCTTTCCCCCCTCGTAGCGAAGAAGGCCGAGGTGAGGCGTTCGTCCCATAAGCACCACTTCAAAAGCAGTGAAAGCCCCGGGCAAGGCCGGGCTTTGCGGCACCGTGGCAACAAGGCGAGCCAATTCGTCTCGCTTAATGGTTCTTATATCGCGACCGTCAATTAAGATACGCCCGGAGAATAGGTCTATTACCCGGGCCATTCCCTTGATTAGTGTTGACTTCCCCGAGCCATTGGGGCCAACCAGCCCCAGTATTTGGCCGGGCCCAGCCTTCATACTTACATTATGCAATATGGCTTGATGGTTGTAGCCCAAGCTAACATTGTCCAGCTCAATCATTCCTACTACCCGCTCCTCTCATTATTTTACCCATTCCTCCTGTCATTCTGAGCGTAGCGAAGAATCTAACCCCGCTCAGGACAGGCTCCGCGAAGAATCTCAAGACCCTTCCCCTTCGTTTCACTCAGGGTCAGGGTGACAGGCAAACAATTTAGAAGAAAGCAAGCCCCTTTCTTCTCCGCAATAGATAAAGAAAGAAAGGTGCTCCACAGAGAGCAGTAATTATTCCTACCGGAATCTCCGTAGGAGGAATTATGGTACGGGCCAAAGTATCGGCCAGGATGAGGAAGATGGCGCCAACCAGCGTGGATAGAGGGAGCAAAAACCGGTAGTCTGGCCCCCAGATAAGCCTCACTGCATGAGGGATGAGTATGCCGACGAAACCGATAAGACCAGTGAAGCAAATCGCTGAGGAAGTAATAAGGGTAGCAGCAGCCAGTAATATGAGTTTGACTCTTTCCACATTGATGCCCAGTTGTTGAGCTTGCTCTTCGTCAAGCTGCATTACATTGAGCGGTCGGGCATGAATCCAGATGACTACAAGGCCCGCTAATACACAAGGGAGGACCGTCCACACCTCAGACCATTTAGTCAGGTAAAGTCCACCCAGCAGCCAAAATACAATCCCATGTAGTTCTTCACCGGAAATGGTCATGAGATAGGAGGTGATGGAGGCCAGAAAAGCACTTAGAGCTACTCCAGCCAGGATAAGCGTAGTGGCGGGCAGGGTTTTGCCGACACGAGCAAGCAAATAGACCATAGTGACGGCGCCTATGGCACCAATGAAGGCAAATAATGGCACGGCCCCAAAAGCCATCCAGGCTAATGTGAAAGGAGTAAGCATGGCAATGGTAGCCCCCAGTCCAGCTCCTGAGGCCACACCTAAAAGATAAGGGTCAGCCAGAGGATTGCGAAACAGTCCTTGATAAGTAGCTCCGGCTACTGCCAGGGCTGCTCCTACTAAACCTGCCAGAAAGATGCGTGGCAGCCTGATATCCAGAATTATCGTTTTCAGAATTTCCAGGCTCAACGGCGCCCCGAAAATTTCGGGAGAAGCAGGGGTAATATGAACGAAGGGCAGTTGAGAGAGAAGGACTTGAAAAGTACTGGCAAAGGGTATAGGAACGCTTCCCAAAGTAGTGGCAAACACGACTACCACTACAAGCAATCCAGTAAGCCCCAGTAAGGAGTAAACTCTACTTTGCCAGCGAATGGCATAAGGGATAACGGGCTCACTAAACACCTCAGATACAGTACGTGCCATCGTTAAATCCTGAATCCAAAATAACTACTCACCCTCAGTGTCATTCTGAGGGAGCACTACGGCTCCGCTCAGTGTAAACTCCGCGACCGAAGAATCTCGGAGACCCTTCGCTTTGCTCAGGGTGACATGGGGAGGCTGAATGGTTATCACATTACTTCATACTCAAGCCCTTCATCTTCCTCTAGTTTAGTATTCAATGCCTTCCCGGCTTTTTATTCCTTGACTATAAGGATGCTTCACTTCCCTTATCTCGCTGACCAGATCTGCTTTCTCTATAATCTTTTCTGTGGCGCCCCGACCGGTTAAGACAAGCTCTAACTTTTCTGGCTTTGTCTCCAAAAGAGAAAGAACCTCTTCTTCTTTCAGGAAGCCGTCGCGCAGGGCAATGTTTATCTCATCCAGGACCAGCATATCCCAGGATTGGTCCTGGAAAAGCTCCTTAATAAATTCCAGCCCCCTGGAGCATTCCTGGCGGACATCATCAAGATTCAGTTCCTTGTAGAAGTGAGGATGTTTCTTAGCGAAAAGGAAAGTCTTTATCCCTAGCTTTTCCAGGGATTTATGTTCACCATACCCGAATGCCTCAGGGTCTTTAAAAAAAGAGACTAAGCCGACCTTAAAACCATGCCCGGCAGCGCGAGCTGCCTGACCAATAGCGGCAGTGGACTTTCCTTTGCCGTCCCCGGTATAAACTTGAATTAAGCCTTTCTCTTTCATCTCAGTTCTCCTTTATTGTAACTCAGCCGAGATTTCCCAGAACCATACGTTATCTCTTTCTTTTCTTTCCCCCCTGGTAACCTTGAGCGCTTTCCTGAAAATGGGCCCGTCGGTGACGAAGGTGTGATATTCGCCATTTTCACCACAGGGATGGGAGCCAAGTTTGCTAATTTGCCTTACCAGAGCTTTGTCGAGAACTTTTCCCAGGAAGTTCTCCTCTAATCTGGTGGCGACTATTATGGCTTTGAATTTCAATTTAAGGAATTCCTCAATTAACTCTTCTGCCCTTATCCCCCAGAGGGGCAAAAACGCCTTTATCCCGACCTCGCTACATACCCTCTCTACCCATTCCCTATGCTCTTCTAAATCCATATCACCGAACACGCCTCCTTCGATGCCCTTGTCCTGGAGTTCCCTGACAACCTTCTTAAAGTTCTCTTCATAATTTTCCCATGACGTCTTCACCTGGATGAGAGGGATGCCGATGGCTTCTGCTTGCAAAGCTAAAACACTGGCTTTAGTCCCGTGGGACCTCGACCTCTCGCCATCTTCGGAGATAAAGTTAAGCAGATATAGAACTTCGTGCCCCTGGGAAATTGCCTTATACGTCGCCAGGGCACATTCCTTACCCCCGCTCCAGGAGGAAAAAACCTTCACTTAGCTAATCCTCAGGCTCCTCAAATATCTCGGGGTGAATGTAGTGGGCAAACCACTCTAAGCCCTCGACCAGCCTAGGACCTGGGCGTTGAACTAAGTCATCATCGCCTTGATAGATTCTGCCGTTTTGTCTTGCGTCGGTACTATTAAGCGAGGTCTCGTTCATCGCCCACTCAAATGACCATTCGCTGGCGATAATTACTTCAGGATTGCGGGCAACAACCTCTTCAATTGAGATTGTCGTATAACCGGTGATATTTTCACAGATGTTCACCCCGCCTCCCTTTTCAATTAGCTCGTGGATGAAAGTCTCTGAGCCAGCAGTCCACAACGGGTCATGCCAGACTATATAAAAGACCCTTGGCCTTTCTTCCAATTCTTCGGTTTGATTAGTTACTGCTTGAATCCTGCTTTCCATTTCAGATGTAAGTGTAGCGGCCTCCACTTCCTTATCGGTTATTTCCCCTACTCTTCTAATATCACTAAGCACGTCATCTAAATCAGTAGACTTTATACCGAATACTGTAAGCCCCAGCCCTTCCAAGGTATTGATAACATCTATAGAAGTACCATACGCGACTAGTATGAGGTCAGGGGTAAGGGCAACTATCTTCTCTATATCTGGTGTGTCATATGCACCTACCTTTTCCTTGTCCAGAGCTTCCGGAGGAAAATCGCACCAATCTGTAACTCCCACCACCTTGTTCCCCAGACCCAGAGCAAACAAAATCTCGGTGTTAGAGGGAGCCAGGGAGATGATTCTTTGGGGTGTTCCATTAATGGCGACCAGCCTTCCCAGGTCATCAAATACATAATCTACTGGTGTCTGCTCGCCAGCGGTGCAGGCTGTCAGGACAAGAGCTATGCTCAAAAGCGCCACTAGGAACCAGTTTGTGCCTCGTGTAAAGATTTGCTTACAGAATCTTTTCATACGGCTCACTTTTGCCTCCTTTGCACAAAATTACTTTATTTTATACAAGTGTAGTTGATTAAGCCCTATTATAAAATGCCCCAAAACGGATGTCAAGGCTTTTCGCTGGCAATTATCGTGATTTGCCGAATCATCACACGAAGGTCATTGCGAGCCCCTTTACGTTTTTGTCATTGCGAGCGAAGCGTGGCAATCTCTGCGGCTAAATTCCAAATACTAATTTCTAAGCTCTAAACAAATCCAAATATCAATCCCGATTTAATCGGGACAAAGCTCCAAACTGTTGTAGGCATTGGTATTTTATGCTTTGATCTTGTTTGGGATTTGGTGCTTGGGATTTAGAATTCGAGGCGTGAAGGAATCCCTTCCTTCACGATTGAAATGGTAAAGGATGGCGGAGATAAACTCCGCCACTCCACTTCGTAAGCCTTGCAATGACAGGAAAGGAGGATGCCTTGCCATGGCAGGCGTCTAACCAGTGGACGCCCTGGGGAAATTTTGACGTAAGTCAATAATCTGGTAGCCCAGGTTCTCCTCTTCCAATCTCTGCACCAAAATTGAAACCTTGTCCTCACTACAGACAACCAGGAAGGACAGGCCACAGTAAGCTGCCTCTATGGCTGCTTCTCGGATGCCATGAACGTAATCAGGCTTTACACCTATCTGCGTCAATGCTACCAGGGCTTCCGTGCCCATTGCCCCCACCAGCCTCGCTTCCTTTACCTCCCTTTCCAATCGGGCAAGGTCGGTGTTCCTGGAACCTCCATCCTGTACATTGGGTACTTTGCCTAACATTACTTTAGCTGGCTCGAGTTTTATTACTCCTTCAACGTTGCGGATGCCGACATCCTGTCCTTTTTTAGCCTCAGTTACGGCTGTTCCTTTAGCCCCTTTATCACTAATGACATTGGAGGCGAAGAGCAAGCCGTCCTTCATATATAGCGATGCTGGTTGACCAACGGCTAAGTCGCTATCAGCTATGGCAGTGGTGGTTGATATATCAGCCACGGCTTTGCTTACAAACCAGGCGTAACTATGTAACTGCCGGGACATCTGCAAGATCCAATCTACGCCCTCCTTGGTTACCTTATATCGGGAGCGACCCTCGGAGCTCAGCCAGCCGTCCTTTATCAGTTCCTTCACGTACTCGGAAACCGCCTGCGAAGTGATGCCCAATCTTGGGGCGATGTCTTTCTGCTGTATGGTAGGCTGATGTGCTGCTATTTCCACCATTATCTGAAACTTAGTAGCCAGATTTTTGCTCTTTAGTATCTGTGCCATGTTAACCATTATATCACTTACTAGCCAGGCTATAGTTAGATGCATAAATCATTATAATTTTCTCTCCCCTGGTGGGAGAGAGTTGGAGTGAGGGGGGAAATTCACCCTCACCCAGACCCTCTCCCTCGACGGAGGGGGTTTTATAGGAAATTATGCGAAGGACCGTATTTTAGAAAATTCCTGGGAAAACTATTGACAATTCTCTCGATAGTAGTGGTATCATGGTTCCATAAGGCTAATATAAAGTTGGAGGTTAAGTGTGTGCGTCAGAGGGTTGTTATAGCTCCCATCGTGCTCAGTCCGGCACATGTAGCCATATGAACTGGGCTCTTTTTCCCTGCCACGGTAAAATCGACTATCCCTTTCGAAACCCAGGGTCATTGCTAGGCATAGTCGAGCCAATCCTTTTTCCTTTGAAGAGGGGAGGATAAGGCCATGCCCACCATTCGTCGAAGGATAAAGATAAAAGAGTGAACAAAGGAGGTCTGGCAATGAAAAAAGGTAAATTGACAGGCAAAATCTTTGGGATTGCACTTGTGTGCGCGATTGTTTCGATAGCAATAGTCCCTTCCACCCATAGCAGTTCAGTGGTCGGGCAAGAGTCGTTAGAGCCTGTCCACGACTCTTTAGAGCCGTTCGGTGCGAATACTCCTAAACCGTATGAGAATATCTGCTTTTATGATTCGGCAGCCTCGCAATATGTCTTCACTTATGCAGATGACAAGGATTTCATAGAGTATTCCTTGTCTTTAAATGATTGGTCTATACAACATGGCCTAATTAAGATCAGGGCGAACATTAATGACAGCCACGATGTGTATCCCGTTAGTTGGGCCGGAAGTCGTTATAGAGATCTCTCAGGTCAGATATGGGAACCAGGGTGGTTCGCTGAAGTTGCCGAAATAATCCTCACCAGCCACTCTCTAGAAAATGGGATCGTTAGGATTCAATACCGAGAGGTATATGAAGGTATCACGAATAATAAGACTATTGAGTATCGCATCAAGGGGAAGACTCTCATATTTCATATCTATTCATCCAATACAAACGGTAACGGTAACTATGCGGGATTTCTCTTTGATCGAAGTGAAGAGACTCCTAATCCGAGAGCCATTGAGATCCCCTATTCCATCGACCCCATAGTAACGTTTGGCAATCAATTCTTCTATTCTACCTATCTTGACAGAAGCAAAAGCAACTCGACAATGATTGACACAACTATCGTTCCCGACCCACCTAGCTCCTGTGCCTGTTATTCTTCATCCATCTATGACCCAGATAGCGAAGGAAATATCACTCCCCTTGATGAGACTGGATACATAACCGTCAGCAATGAAGCGATCGATGTGATTGCCAAGCCCAACCACGAACCTTCGATCTATAGAGACTTATTGAATGATAAGGTAGTCCTAGATCTATGGGGTGCTCCATTCGGAAGTACATCGTATAGAACCTACGAAGAGATATTGAAAGAATTACATCAATTCGGGCTGACCAATTTGGCTGTCATTGACCATCATTGGATGCGCTATGGATGGGATACAAAATTGCCTTCTCTCTATCCCGCGAATCCTGACTGGGGCACGGAAGCAGAATTGAAAAGCCTCATAAATACAGCCAAGTCTTATGGTCATCTATTCGCATTGCATGAGAATTACTGGTTTATGTGTCAAGACTCCCCGTACTATGATGAAGATTCTATTGCAAAGAATGCTGATCTTTCTTTTCGTGAAGGACCGGATCCGACCAGATTTCCCATGGCTTCGGACAAGATGATCAAATATGCTGGCTTGGAGGGAAACCAAATAAAGACAAACTACCAAACCAATGCAGCTTTCTTGGACGTAAATCCGGCATACGATCCTGAAGGTGTGTTACATCAAATCGATTTCGATGCTTCCAACCCATACTCTAGAAGCTTATCCCAGGCTATTCGAAACACCAAGAACCTGTTTCGACATCAGCAAGACCTGTACCAGGGCCCCTTATTTGGAGAGGGTGGAGAAGGATATTCTAGATATGATAGCTATTATGGGGGGTATGTGGATGGCGTGGAGAGACAAATATTGGCTCGATACCAGGCAAAGTTAATTCCTGACTTTGAACTGTTGGCAGTCAAGCCACTAATGGTAAATCACGGGATGGGATACCCTCCTCGTTATTTTAGAAATGATGATCAGCCAGTAGATGGTGATCAAGTGAATTGGGATCTCTATCGGGCAACAGAAATTGCTTTCGGACATGCTGGATATTTGACAGGTTTAGGAATTTCGTCGGAGGAAGAGGATTCCTACGTTCATCGGTATCCTTTAGGAAGTCTTGATAGAGCCCTGGTTGAGTACTATATGCTTCAACAACTCCAATCCCAGTATCTTTCATCAGATGTGACCCTTATACTATATGAGGACAGCGGGCAGATGGTGGGGCTAAGCCAAGCCATCATAGATGACATCGATTTCGTCAACGCTAGAATATACATCGAGTATGATAATGGATTGAAACTGTTTGTGAACCATGATCAGGTAGACAATTGGATCGTAAACTTAGAGGGTCGATCTTACCACTTACCACCTAATGGTTGGGTTGCGCTAAACCGTGCTATTGGTTTCTTAGAGTATTCGGCGAACGTTGATGCCAATCGTGTGGACTATGTTAAGTCTCCTCTTTACACCTTTGCTCGAAGTCGAACAGGCAGCGAACAACTGATAGATGATCTTACTACCGATGGTACTGTTGCTTTGAAAAGGGATGAATTGACTAATCTCAGAGAAATTCACATGGTCAACACTTCGGTAGTGGATCATACCCAAGCCCCTTATGGGATAATAAGTACTTCGGCAAAATGTAATTTGAATTTGGACTACGTGGATGAGTATCAAGTTCTGTTCTCGATATACAACTCAGATCAAGAGACCCCAGACATAACCTACAAAGATGCACCATCAAGTTGGAGAGACAATGATGGCAATTTACCTTCTCCTCATTCTGGGGTCATTAGCGTGTGGAGGATCGATTCGCAAGGAAACTGTATTACCTCGATACCGTGGACAAGCCTTACTGGAAAAGAAATTAGGATTAGTAATGTTGTCTCTGGTGACTACACCATCACAGCCAACTCCAGGGCTGTTGGATGGTGCTTCATCGCCACCGCAGCTTACGGCACGCCCATGGCCGAGGAAATAGAAATCCTCCGTCAGTTCAGAGATGAGTACCTGCTGACCAACCCGCTGGGACAAGCTCTAGTAGGCCTCTATTACAGGGTCAGCCCACCAATGGCCGAGTTCCTAACTGAGCATCCCAGCCTGAAGCCAATAGTGAGGGCTGGGCTAGTGCCTGCTGTGGCCATGAGTACCGTAGCCGTCAACACTACTGTGGCCGAGAAGATGGCTATATTAGGCTTGCTGGTGTTCGTTTCAGTGGCAGTGGCTGTATGGGCGATGAGGCGGCGAGGCAGAGGTCCAGAGTACACCTGAGGGTGAAATTAGATACTGGCAGGGAGATGTTGGGAATAGAGCCCAGTCTCATATAGCTAACTGCATAAATCATTATAATTCTCTCTCCTCTGGTGGGAGAGAGTTGGAGTGAGGGGGAAAGCTCACTGAATTCACCCTCACCCAGACCCTCTCCCTTCTAGGGAGAGGGTTTTATACGAAAGATTAGTAAAGCGAGCTGGGGCAAGCGCTTCTCAAAATGCACCTATTGCATCGAGGCTGCCGAGCGTGGCATATCCGCCTGCCGTGCTCTATCATATGTATATGGAATTGATATACCTTTGAGGGCGGAGTTTGCTCCTGAAGCAAACCGTGTGCCTTTTCTATGGACACCTTGGAATCAATCAGTCCCAATCGTTTGGCTACCCGAAAAACGTGGGTATCCACGGGCAGGGATGGCTTCCCCAGAGAAAAAAGTAGCACACAGCTAGCTGTCTTATGTCCTACCCCAGGCAGATGCATTAAGTAGTCTTCAGCTTCAGCCATAGACTTCGATTTGAGGGAATCAAGGCTGATACGACCCTGTTCCTTTTCAATTTGCTCGAGTACCTGTTTGATTCTAGCGGCCTTGATTTGGGATAACCCCCCGGACTGAATGACCCGGGCGATATGCTCTGTTGGAGCCGAAGCTACAGCTTTCCAGCTATCGAAGCTAGCTTTAAGAGAGGCAAAAGCTCTTCCCGAATTTGCATCCGAGGTATTTTGGGACAGTATTGTCCCTATGAGCACATCAATAGGGTCCCCATCTGGCTGCCACTTGCGAGGGCCATACTCCTGTTCTAAGAGCTCAATGACTTCTTCGATAGCCACTAGCTCAAAAATATCATGTCGGCGCCCCTTGATGCAAAGGTGACTGCTGCCCGATAGCATTTGCGGCAAACTGGGTGAATCAGATAAGATAAGCGTCAGCAAAACGGGAGATGAATATGACTCTTGTGGAGAAAATACTAGCTAAAAAAGCTGGGAAGAAACTTGTGAGGCCGGACGAGCTTGTCGAGGTCTCTGTAGACCTAGCCATGATACACGATGCGTTAGGTGCGCATACGATTGCCAAGTTCAGGGAGCTAGGCGTTGAAAAGGTCTGGGATCCCGCAAGAATCGTAGTAGTGCTGGACCACTATGTGCCCAACAAGGACATCGATACTGCCAAAAAGTGTCTTAATATAAAGAAATTTGTCCTCGAACAAGGTATAGAAAACTACTATGAAGTTGGGAAGGGGGGCATAGCCCACCAGGTGCTTGTAGAGAAGGGGCATGTGCTGCCAGGAACTACTCTTGTTGGTGTGGACAGTCATACCACGACATCGGGTGTAGTTGGAGCTTTTGCTACTGGGATTGGCGTTGATGAGATGGCTGTGGTCTTCAAAACAGGGAGGTTGTGGGAGCGGGTCCCGGGCACTATCAGGATAAATGTTGATGGTAAGCTGCTGCCTCCAATAATGTCGAAAGATTTGATGCTTTTCATACTGAAGAAGTTAGGGGTAAGCGGCGCCCTGTTTAAGTCTCTTCAATATACAGGCCCGGCCGTAAGCCAGATGAGCATCGCGAGTCGCATGGTATTAACAAATATGGCAATAGAGTCAGGTGCCACTAACGGTATCATCGAGCCTGACCAGAAGGTGCGGGATTTTCTCAGGGCAAGAACCAGTTGCCCTTTCGAGCTTATTCAGAGCGACCAGGATGCGGAGTATGCGGAAACACTTGAGTTTCGCGCTGATGATATTAAGGAGCCCATGGTTGCCGTGCCTCCAAAGCCGTCCAATGCTGTGGGAGTTACTGAGGTTGAGGGAACCAGAATTGACCAAGCGTTCATAGGCTCGTGCACCAATGGACGCCTGGAAGACCTCAGGATTGCTGCCAGAATACTCAAAGGTCGGAAGGTTGAGAAGTTTACCAAGGTTATCGTCATACCAGCCTCACAGGAAGTCTTAAAAGCCGCTCTGGAGGAGGGGTTAATATCGACATTTGTGGAGGCCGGGGCTGTGGTAGGTCCACCTACTTGTGGTCCGTGTATGGAAGCACACATGGGCATACTGGGACCGGGTGAGGTTTGCATAAGTACGGCAAATCGTAACTTTCAGGGCCGGGCAGGAGATGCGACTGCCAAAATATATCTGGCATCACCAGCGACCGTGGCAGCCTCGGCGTTGAAAGGCAAAATAAGTGACCCACGGGAGTTTTCCCGGGAGGTATAGATGGAACTCAAAGGCCGGGTCTGGAAGTTTGGTAAGGATGTTGACACCGATGAACTCTTTGCCGGAAGGTTCATCATGGGTGGTGATGAAACGAGCAAGAGCCAATATCAAGAGTTCATCGCAAGAAGCGGGCTAAGCGATGTCGGGCATCGTGATAATGTGCCCAGGGATTTTCTCACCAAGGTTGAGAAGGGGGACATTATAGTTGCCGAAGAGAACTTTGGCATTGGTTCAAGCAGGCAGCAGGCTGCGGAAACTTTGAAATTTAAGGGTGTCCAGGCTGTAGTTGCCGACTCAATCCACAGGATATTCTTCAGGAACTTCTGGAACCTTGGATGCCCGGCCATAGATTTGCCGGGAATTTCCGCTGAATTTGAGACCGGGCATGAGATAGTGATTAACCTCAGGCAAGGGACTATCAGGAACCTAAATACGGGCAAGGAATTTGAGTTTCGCCTGATAATTCCATCATGGTTTATAGACATGGTGGAGGCCGGGGGTCTAATTACATACCACAAATCTCTGAAATCTTAAATTCTGGAGCCGATTCCCCCGGTTTTTGAGCCAAACTTTACTTTAACCTGAATTTTCTTGATTAATTATCTCTAGCCATTCCGTTATACTTATGCTCTTCCGAAATTTGTGATAGTGTATCCCGTAGGATTCGATGCGGAAAGTAGTTTGGGATATGGACCCCGGCATCGATGATGCCCTGGCTTTAATTCTGGCTTTAAAATCGCCTGAAGTCCAAGTTCTGGGCATCACCACGGTGGCAGGCAATGCTCCTGTGGAAATGACCAGCGCCAACGCTCGCCGGGTATTGGAATGCCTGGACGCAGGCAGTATCCCGGTAGCGATGGGGGCAGCAAACCCTTCGAATCACCCTTTAAAAGATGCCTTAAGCTACCATGGCCCAGACGGGCTGGGAGAGTGTGGCTTGCCTTCTCCCAAGCTCACACTGTACCCGGCTAAAGCCTGGGATTTCCTTGCCCGGCTAGTTTTGGATGCTCCCGGTGAGCTTACCCTAGTAGCCACGGGACCCCTAACCAATGTGGCTTATGCTTTTGAGCTTCATCCCGAACTGCCTGGACTTTTAGCCAGGCTGGTTCTCATGGGGGGTGCTTATAGTCTTACGCCCTACGGCAAAGGGAATCAAACTCCCTTTGCCGAGTTCAATATCTGGCAGGACCCCGAGGCTGCTCATATAGTATTCAACTCTGGGGCGGACATCTTTGCTGTGGGGCTGGATGTATCTATGGCCCCTGCGGCTTGCCTGAATAGCCAGCATCTGGAGCAGATTAAGACCAGGCGTACACCGGCTGCACATCTGGTAGCCCAACTGGTAGAATACGAGGTAAAATACCACGGATGCTGTAGAATGCATGACCCTCTAGCTTTGGCAGTGTTGCTGGACGCTTCCTTGTTCGATTTTATATTGGCAAGGGTAGAAGTAGTTAAAGGAAATGGCTGGGATAGAGGAGTTACTCGTATTTTGTCCTCTGGCAGCTCTCAGTTAATACACGTAGCCTCTGCCGTGGACAGGCCTCGCTTTCTAAAGCTATTTCTATCGCGCATATTGGAGAAATAAGATGGCTAGCTTGGTAGTATGTGGCGCCATAAACTGGGATATTAGCTGCTTCGTAGAGCAGCTGCCAGTGCCCGGTGAGGAAGTTACTATAAGATATATCACCCGTGTATCCGGAGGGACAGGGGGCAACATTGCTGTGGCGGCAGCACGGATTTTGGGGGCTAAAGGGGTTGCCCTGATAGGTGCTCTGGGGAGGGATGACATTGCTCGCCAGCAAATTGCCGCATTGGAGGACGAAGGAGTCATCACCGAGGGAATTCAGCACATTAAAAGAGAGGAGTCGGGGCAGGCTTATATTCTGGTTGACCAAACGGGACAGAATGTTATTGCCAGTCATCTGGGGGCGAATGCCAGGCTTGGTCTGGAACATCTGAACAAAGTGCAGGTTAAGCGGCAACTACAAGAATGTCGAGGCATCGTCCTCACCGATCCCCCTTTAGAAGTGGCTGTAGAGCTAATTCACCTGGCAAAGCGGCGTGCTGTCCCCGTGTTGTGGGACCCGGGGATTTTGATAAGCCCGAACCGGGAAGCATTGCACTCTCTTGCCAAACAGGCAGAAGTCCTCTTCTTAAATGAGACGGAGGCGAGTGCTTTACTGGGAACAGAAGAGTTAGATATGAGCTTACAGAAGCTAAAAGAGCTAGGATTCGGCAATCACACAGTGCTCAAACTTGGTGCTCAGGGGGCAGCCATGCTTGAACCGGCTAGCGGCTTGGTAGTCGAAGTCCCCGCCCTGCCCCTTAAGGAGCTAGGTCTAAATGTAATCAGCACGGTGGGTTGTGGAGATGTCTTCGCCGGGGTCTTTGCTGCCTACCATGTTATGGGAAGCAGCCTGGCGCAATCGCTTATCATGGCCAGCGCAGCAGCAGGCCTTAACGCCACTCATTCTGAAACTCGAGGCAGTCCAGAACGAGCAATCTTAGAGGCGACGGAACAACAGTTGCGCGATCTTGGCTTCACAGTTCAGGAATACAGGGACTCCAAAAACTGCTGAGTGACTTCTTCGATAAGATGTCTGAATTCCGGACTCAATTAAAAAGAGGTCTCCGCACAGGAATTAAAAAAGGGTGGAGTAGTTTTGTTTGGATATGCAAAATCATTGTCCCTGTCTCCTTTCTTGCAGCTCTTTTACAATGGAGTGGTTGGCTAAGTCAACTAGATTTCTTACTACACCCCTTAATGAGCTTGATCAATCTGCCTGCTGCAGCAGCGTTGCCAATCATTATCGCAATTACAGTAAGCTTTTACGCGGGGATCGCCATCATGGTGGTACTGCCCTTTACCATTGAACAGATTACCTTGATTGCCTTGTTCATAACGATTGCCCACATGCTCATTGTTGAAGGCATAGTCCAACATAAATCTGGTTTGAACGTCATCAAAGCAACCTTGGTTCGTATTGGCGCAGCCGTCTTGTCCGTGTTCGTTGTCTCCCAATTTTTCGCTGATACCAGCCAGAGCATTAGTTTGCCAGCCAGCCTGGCAGTTCATACTCCGTTTATTGAGGTTCTGAAGGGTTGGGCTATTGACACGTTGCGCTTATGCGGCAGGATTTTTGTAATCATCATGCTAGTCATGATGACGCTCCATGCTTCAGAATCTTTAGGATGGATCAAGTATCTGGTCAAGTTTTTCAGGCCGTTGATGAAAATCCTTGGACTTCCGGATCAAGCAGCAACGATGTGGGTAACGGGCGCTGGTTTTGGCCTGCTATATGGGAGCGCCGTTATTATGGAAGAAGCTAAGAAGGGGGCTTTAACAAAGGAAGAACTGGAACATGTCCAAATTTCTCTTGGCATCAACCATAGTATAGTGGAAGAAACTGGCTTATTCTTGGCGTTAGGAGTGAATCCTTTGTGGTTATTGATGCCCCGGTTTGTCGCAGCCATAATAGCAGTTCAGGCTCTCCGCGGCATACAGTATCTTAAGAGCAAGTTACTTCCCAAGTGACTCCTCATAGCATGGCCTTTGTACAGCAGTCCTTTGAGTCCGAATTTGGCAGCGCCGACAGGGTTAATTTAGATGAAGTAACAAACCGCAGCCAGGAACTTGGCTTCACAATTCGGGAGCGCAGGCTTTCTAAAATTTAGCCTGGTAAGCCTTGGTATCTGCCTCACCTTTAGAGTAAGCTTCATGCCACCCTTCCGGCACCGAAATTTTCTTATACCAGCTAACCCGGTCTGCTTCGAGCAAATTGCGATTCCGCCCCATGAAATCGGCAGCACAGATAACCTTATGATTGGTAATGGAGGAAACCCAATCCAGCCATTTCTCCCCTTCCCTGGAGCGCAACAAGTGATGATCTAGGATAAGCGTATCAACCTCTCTGGCTACCATCAAAGTCCTACGCAGCGCAGCCTTTCTTTTTCTCCAAGTCAAGCTTGGCAAATAAATTGGCGGCCCGGATGCCAGCACCACGGTTGGATGCCACGCAAGTATTTGCTCTATTGCCTCGTCATTGAGCATTTGAATATCCGAGGCGTGCACGAAAACTTCTTTTTCCTCTTCGATCCTAGTCATCATTACTGTGCCACCTCTATCTTGTTGACCGTGGGGGATGGGAGGAGAAAAGCTTAAACACCCATCGCTTAGCCCCTCCGAAGCTGGAAAGGCTCGACCAACCTTTTGAGCTAAATCTTTAGCCCGATGAACCTGACCAGGAGCGATATTCTGCATCCCTTTTGCCCACAGTCTGGGATGCTTAAATAATTCAGCAACCCGGTCCGCTGAAAGCTGGTAAGGATTGGCATTGACCATTGGATGATGCTCACCGTGATAATGGCTAATCACCACGTCTGTGGCATCTTCCAGCGCCTTTTCGATGGCAACTTTCACCCTCTCCGCCACAGCAACCTGGACTGGGTGGGGCAACAAGCCATGCCGCCTATACCCCAGCGCAACTCCAGGATCGATGACTATTTTGCGGTCCTTGGTTTCAACTACGCAGCACAGGCCCCGAACACCCAATGATTCTGCACCGACTATCTTTATCCTCACTCCAAAGCTAATATTACACTAATTACCTTTCATTATGGTAACTTTATGGGAGCAAATGAAGGCAGAGAAGAAAGAGAACTATTGGATAAGAATTAAGAGGGTTGAAGCTGATTTGTTTAAGTTCGGCATAAGTAGTGGCTTGGCTAAGAAGCTTATTTATTGTTATCCCCTTGGTGTCCTGGAAAGGCTTATCAAAGCCACTGAGAAACGCCAACCTGGAGAGCCGGCTACCTACTTTCTAAACGGTCTCAAGAAATCCAGAATGAAACACGGGCTTCAACGTGCTCCAATCGGAGACGAAGACACATAAATTGAAATGATAGTAATAAAGTGTGCTAAATGCAGGGCTAAGCTCTTTAAATACTTGAAGGTTGGGAAGGGGCGAATATTACACTGCTGGAAAGAGCGCATAATAGAAGACCATAGTGTTCGAGAGGGAAATGAAATTAGATGTCAGTGTGGCAATTTAATCGGGATTGATGAAAGGAAATGGGTCAGAATGAAACAACGCTCTTTCACTTATTCAGGAACAAGAACAAAGGGATAGAATCTCTGTGAAACTTATAAGCGCCTGTTTGTTGGGAATAAAGTGTGCCTGGGATGGCAAAGATATTTACAAAAGCGATAAGGCAATTGAGCTTTTGAACTCCGAGACGCTGATACCTTTTTGTCCAGAGCAACTAGGAGGATTAAGGACCCCCAGGGCACCTCAGGAAATTCAGGGAGGGATTGGTGAAGACGTTCTTGATGGGAAATGCAAAGTGCTAAATATAAACGGGGAAGATGTCACCCAGGAATTCATTACTGGGGCGGAAGAAACTTTGAAAGTTGCCAAGCTATTCCACATCGAAGAATTTATAGGAAAATCCAGAAGCCCATCGTGTGGCTGTGGGCAAATATACGATGGCACATTTTCCCGGAAACTGATTGATGGCGACGGCGTTACCACAACATTATTGAAGAGAAATGGAATCAGGGTTATAACCGAAGAAGATCTGTAGCACTTTTTTAGGCAACAAAATCAACTATATATCTTGTGAGGCTTTGGAGGTGGGATTTGCCAAACATAGCCACCGAGCCAGCCTTCGCCTTGAAGAGGTTCATACTTTGTGCCACCTCCCACCAGTTCCCATTTAGCTACCTTGCGCAAGTACAGGACAGTTCTATCTCGCTATACTACTCTTGCGCAACCTCAATAACCTTATTTCTGCTTCTGAAGCCGCTGAGAATCCTGACATGGCTCTGGGGAACACCGAAATGCCCTGCCAGTAATTTGATGACTGCCTGGTTGGCCTTGCCTTCCTTTGGCGGTTCTTTGACCTTGACTATAAAGCTATCGCCTTCCTGGCTAAGCTCTTCGGTCTTGGAATTGGGCTTTACTTTAACCTGGATTTTCATCCACCATCTCTCCCCATATTCCCTGGTTATGGAATTCTACCAGTTTAACAGGTGTTATCTTGTTGCTCAGGGACTTTTCGCTGCGAGTAAATACCCTGATGTAGTTGCTGGTCAGCCCTGAGTATATGCCGCTTCCGGGACTGGTTTCCTTCTCCCACAGGACCGGCATAGTTTGCCCCAAGAACTGCTCACAGAAGCTGTGCCGGCAGCTTCGAGATAGCTCTAGCATCCGCTGGTTGCGCTCTTGTTTAACTTTGTCTTTTATCTGCTCGGGCATCCTGGATGCCGCTGTCTCAGGGCGGGGTGAGAAGGGGAAGACATGCATGTTAGCGAAACCAGCTTGCTGGCAAAAAGAGTAGCTCTGTTCAAACTCTTCATCGCTTTCCCCGGGGAAACCAACCATGATATCTGTGGTGATGGCTACCCCTGGTAGCATCTCTTTAATCAAATTTACTGTTCTCTGATATTGGTCCGGAGAGTAGCTCCTCCTCATCCTTTGAAGCACGGTCTCGCTTCCACTTTGTAGCGCTAAGTGGAAATGCCGACAAAGCCTTTCATCCTGCCACAAGGCAAGAAATTCAGAGGATATTTCCGAAGGCTGTAAAGACGAGAGACGTAATCTCTCGATGCCGGTACTGCTGAGAATACGCTGAACCAAATCCCTGAGGTCAGCGCCGTCGTCTTTATAGCTGCCAACTTTTGTCCCGGTGAGAACAACTTCTTTGTAACCGAGGGCCACCTTTTGCTTCACTTCGTCAATTATCTGGGAAGCGGGCAAGGAATATTCGTGGGGTCTTACTTTGGGCACAATGCAATATGTGCAGGGGCTATGACAACCATCTTGAATCTTTATCAGGCTACGAGTCCTAACGGTGACAGCGAGCATCTGAGATTGCTTTGTTTCACCTTCACCCAGTCCTCTTCCTTCAAGGGAGAGGGTTTGGGTAAGGGCAAGCAGGTGCTCTTTCTCTTTGTTATCAACTACGAAGTCAGCAAGCTGAGCTAGCTCTTGACGATTTCTTTGGGCATAGCAGCCAGTGGCGATAATTAGGGCCTGGGGATTTCTTTGCCTTGCCAGCCTGAGCCAGTGGCGTGACTTGCGGTCGGCAATATGGGTGACTGTGCAGGTATTGGCAATATAAATATCTGCCCTGTCACCGGGGGATACAAGTTGAAATCCGGCTTTGCTAAAACGATTAGCCAGAGATTCCGTCTCGGCCTGATTGAGCTTACAACCTAATGTGTAGAAAGCTACCCTCATTTATATGGATTATATTTATTGCCTGGCTACATGGTCAAATTACTCTTAATCCGTGGTTTTGCCGATTAGGAAGTCCCACCTGTCATTGCGAGGAGCCGCAGGCGACGTGGCAATCTCTAAAAAGGATGTGAGATTGCTTCGCTTCGCTCGCAAAGACATTTTGTTAAAGCCTTTTCTGTGATATAGTTAGCGATTCTAGCCAAGGGCATTAAACTAAGGTGCGAAATTGAATCAACGGACTCAATGGAAAATCCTGCCTCCGGTGCCAGACGAATACTTAAATGCTTCTGACCTTTCCCCTCTAATTGCTCAACTTCTCTGCAACCGTGGTGTTAAGCCAGAAGAAATCGACCCTTTTTTGTCTGCTGACCGTAGGTTGGAGGGTAATCCCCTCCTCCTTCCTGATATATCGCAGGCTGTAAGCAGGGTCTATAAGGCCGTGCTTTCCCGGGAAAAGATTGCCGTCTATGGCGACTTTGATGTTGACGGCGTCACAGCCACAGTTATTCTTGCTGAGGGACTATCATGGCTTGGTGCTGAAGTTATTCCCTATATTCCTGACCGCTTCAATGAAGGCCACGGATTAAAGATTTCAGCTCTGGAGAAGCTCCAGTCCCAAGGGGCTAATTTGGTCATTACTGTTGATTGTGGCGTAACTGACCTTACAGAGGTAAAACAAGCTCAAGAAATGGGAATAGATGTGATTATCACCGACCATCACATTCCATTAGGGAACCTGCCTCAAGCCGCAGCTGTGATTGACCCGAAGCGAAAGGATTCAGTGTATCCCTATCCGGATCTGGCCGGTGCTGGCGTTGCCTTCAAGTTTCTGCAAGCGCTATTTCACAAAGATAGCAGGGAGAAATGGCTAGCCAAATTTCTGGACTTAGTAGTTTTGGCCACTGTTACCGATTTAGTTACCCTCGTTGGTGAGAATCGTTACCTGGTGAAGGAAGGGCTGAGAGAGCTTAATAATAGCTCCCGCGTGGGAATTCAAGCAATGGTTAAATTGGCGAGGCTGAGGCCAGGTGAACTTGACGCTGAAGATATCTCCTGGACACTAGGGCCTCGCCTCAATGCTGCTGGCAGGATGGACAATGCCTCCACCAGCTACCAGTTGCTCACCACTCAGTCACCAGAGGAAGCTCGCCTCCTGGCCCTGGAGCTAGAGGAAAAGAATGCCGAGCGGCAAAAATTAACCAATGAAGTATTAAGCCGAGCGAGGGAGAAACTGGCCGCCAAACTACACTTGCCGGTGCTTATAGAGGGCGACGAAAGCTACTCCATCGGTGTTATCGGGCTTGTTGCTGGCAAGTTAGCAGATGAATTTTACAAGCCCACCATTATCATCAGTTTAGGCCCTGAGCTATGTCAGGGTAGCTGTCGTAGCATACCTGAATTCGATGTCGCAACTGCTTTAGAAGAATGCCATAACCTGCTTACCGCCTTTGGTGGCCATCCCTTAGCCGCTGGCTTCACCGTAACGCGTCAAAATTTAGCTCAGCTAGAAGAACGGATTACCAGACTAGCTACGGACCAATTAGGTCATCTTGACCTTCGCCCGGAAATAGTGATTGATGCCGAGCTTCCCTTAGCTACTTTTAGTGGAGAGACCTTTAACCTTATGCAAAAATTGAGCCCTTTTGGTCGAGGCAACCCACAGCCGACCTTTCTCACTCGGCAGGTCGAGGTAATCGAGTGTCGGAACTTCGGCAATCAGGGCGAATGGCTGAGACTAAAACTCAAACAAGGAAACATAACCTGGCAAGCTGTAGATTTTGAGTCGCAGAGAACAAGGGAAGAAATTCCATCTTACATAGATATTGTGTATAACCTGGAGAAAAGTCGCTGGAATGGAGAGGAGGTGCTGGGCCTTAATCTTCGTGACTTCGCTCCGGCTCAGCCTCGTTAGCAAGCTCGGTCACCAAAGCCTGTTTTTTGAATCGGCGCATTCTGATAATAAGCCAGGGCAAAAATACCACCAATATGGCTAAGTCAAGAACTTGGGCTTGATAAAGACCCCAGAGCAAGGGTTCGCCAATACGGAAAAACCTCACGCCAAAATCACCGGCGGCAAAAACGCAAAAACAGAAGAACGCAAGACAGCCTTCGGGTTTAAATTTTCCCCGAAGTCGCCAGACAATAGCAAAAACTATCAGACCCCATAATAAATGATAAATCTGAGTGGGGTAAATCGGCACCCCCAGGTATTGGCTAGAGAGGTAATACCAATCTTGAAGAGGAGTGCCGGGTGGAGGGGGAGCATAAATCACAGCCCCCGGGAAATAGTGAAAAGGACTGAGCTTGCCAGAGCAGCAGCCGTTTATGGTACAAGCAGTCCTGCCTATACCTAGAGCTAAAGGCATCCCAACAGCAACGGCATCGCCTATACTAAGTAGGGTGGAGAAGCGCATTCTCGTTACCCTCATATAGATTAACGCTGCCACAATGACGCCGATAACCATCCCGTTTTGAGCAAGGCCAGCAAAGCCGATAATCTCTCGGGGGTTCGCTACGAAATGCCCCCAGTCATAGATTACATATGCTAGCCGGCCTCCGATATAGCCGCCAATGATACACCAAAGGAAAAGGCTGTAGAGATCACGCGTGATGCCTAGCCTTTTTGCTTCCCTGGGGACGATGACTATCATCAATATAACCGCTACACCTATCATAATCCCATACCATCGTACTGTTAGGGAGCCAATGGTGAAAGCAACGGGGTCTATGCTGATAGTGAGCATTTATCTTTTCCTTTTGGTTTAAGAGAAAATAGCATTAACAAAGACTTCAGCATCAAAGGGAGCCATGTCCTGTAATTTTTCACCGGTACCAATATAAGAAATGGGTATGTTTAACTGGTCGCAGATGGCAAAAATTATGCCGCCTCTGGCTGTGCCATCCAGCTTGGCCAGAAAAATAGCGGTGACGTCCACAGCTTCGGTGAAATGTTTAGCCTGGGCCAGTCCATTTTGCCCTGTGGTAGCGTCCATTACCAGCAAAACTTGATGAGGGGCTGAAGTATTGTGCTTAGCTACCACTCTCTTTATCTTCTTGAGTTCTTCCATGAGATTAAACTTGGTATGAAGGCGGCCAGCAGTATCGATAATCACCGCTTGAGCATGGCGGCTATAGCCGGCCTGAACGGCATCATAGGCAACCGCTCCGGGGTCGCCACCGGGTTGATGGGCGATGACTTCGGCATCTACTTTCCCTCCCCAGTGTTTAAGCTGCTCAATAGCTGCTGCCCGGAAGGTATCTGCTGCCGCCAGGATAACTCGCTTTCCCTGTGAAGTGAAACCATAGGCCAGCTTGGCAATACTCGTCGTCTTGCCCGAGCCATTCACGCCGACCACAAGAATGATATAAGGGGACTCTCCACTTTGCTCAGGAATCGAATTTGCTCTCTGGGGGATGCTTAGTAAACTTATCATCTCCTCTTTCAAAGCTTCCCGTATCTGAGATACCTCTGAAAGCCTGTCTGTTTTCACCCGCTGTTTGACTTTGCTTAGGAGTTTGCTCGTAGTCTCTACACCAACATCAGCCGAGACAAGCAACTCTTCCAATTCCTCCCAGACCTCATCCCCGAAAGCGTCCCGGTTAAAAATATTAGCTATTTTGCCAAACCAGGTTTCCTTGCTTCTTTTTACTCCTGGTTCAGTCTTTTTTAACAAATCGAGCAAGCCGCCTCCATCATCAAGGGTACCCGTATATAATAGCACAAGTTTAGACGACTTTTTAGCTGGCGATTTCTCATCTTTCTGGCGAAGGTAGCTCCGGCTCTTTCCTCACGAATAAAAGGGGATAAATTATGTCGCTCGTGCAGCAAGGAAGCCAGACCGCAAGGAATAAAAACAAGAAAATAAAAGGGAGCAGAGGAATCCACTCAGCCTTTCCGAATGCCATGATGTAGAATAAGGATGCCCAGGTACTTACTAATACGTGTCCAAAGTGCGGGATTCTGGTTGTTTGCTTCCAATAGCCAATGGCAATGCCTCCTAATGCTATGAAATTTATCCACCATTCCTTGATAAAGGGGACATGAAACTCCATTTGGGCGTGAAGTAAGTTTCCTCCTAGATAAGGAATTATGGCATCGCTTATCGTGGCTATGCCGATCGACCCCGTCCAGCCAATCAAAATTGCCACCCAGATTTTGCCTTTCCTATATCTCACATACATAGCCGTGGTTACAAGTGCGCTCAGTAACACATGGATTGGGTGTAAGGTGTAGAAAGCAGTTTGGGAAATATTGGAAGGTACATTGCCTAAAACTATTATAATCGTGATGATAATACCAGTAAGAGCGCCAAGGGCCGTGAAAGGGATATGCTCTTTGAGTTCTTTTGCTATTCGCCTGAGCATTTCTTATTTTGCTAATGGGTCTATTTTCTATAACACTGGGAGCAGAGTCCAGAAAATTCGGAAAGATGATATTCGGTATGAAAGCCAAGATTCCGGGCAAACTCGTTTTCCTCTTGACATAATCCTTTGTCGGCAAATTCTTGAATGGCTCCGCAGTGCTGGCAGACCATGAAGCGATGGCAGCCTTCTATAGCATCTAAGCTACACTTTACAAATCCGCCGCTGGATAGCACTTTGTGAGCTAGATTGAGGCTGCAAAGCAAATCGAGTATGCGGTAGATGGTAACGTGGTTTAGATATTTGCCTCTGGCGCGCAAAATCCCCTGTATATCGTAAGGGGAAAGCGGTTTTTCGGTTTCTTCGAGCACCTCGAGCACCAGCTTCCGCGGCTTGGTCGCCTTGTGCCCCTGAGCTTGCAAAACTCGAATTGAGTCTTGGACCATGGCAATATTATACCCGAAGGAAAGGCTAAATGCAACACTATTGCAATTAGCTATTAAGAATAATCGCCCGCTATCCTGGTCATTTCCCCTCAAGCCACGAGTTCTTCAAGCAATACTATCGCCGCTTCCTTATCCAGGGGCTGGTTATTGTTGCCGCACTTGGGCGATTGCACGCAGGAGGGACAGCCGTCAGTGCAGGGACATGCTTCTACTGCTTTCAAAGTAGCCTGCCAGAGTTCGGTTATCATCTCGAATCCCTTTTCGGCGATGCCAATGCCTCCGGGGTAAGCATCATAAATAAAAATCTGCGCCTTGCCTGTATCGGGATGAGAAGCAGTGGAAACACCGCCAATGTCGTTTCGGTCACAAAGGGCAAATAAGGGAAGTATGCCAATGGCAGCGTGTTCACAAGCATGTAAACCGCCGTGGAAGTCAAGCCCAGCATCGGCTATTCTATCAAGCGCCTTCTGAGGCAAATCAAACCACAGGGCCTTGGTGGGAAAGTTTTGTGGTGGCAAATCAAGAGGCTCCTCTCCAGTGACCTCTTCCGTGAACTGCCTCTTCTTTTTAAAGCCGACTACCGTGGTAGTGACGTCAACATCTCCGAAGTAGACCTTCACCCTGTGGCAATCCTTTTCCTCGACTAAATTCATGACTCTGATGTCGGTTATTTCCATAGTCTGGGTATAGTAGTCTGTGGACCTTGGTTCTGCCCAGGCAATGTGCCGGGCTAAGTCGAGCTCCCTGATAAGATAAGATTCACCGTGGTGGAGATAGATAGCGCCGGGGTGTACTTGAAAAAAAGCAACGCTGGCTTCCACTGTCTCTAACAAGCAACCCTCCCGACCATCCATAACAGCATAATTTTGCCCCGATGTTGCCCTTATATTGATATCCTGAGCGGGATAGGAGATAGAAGGAGCGGGGTGCCATCTCTCATAGCGTTTTCTTAACCTCCCTTCTTGTTCCAGCTCAGTTAGCATAGTGCCAGTGTTGGACCCGAAGAATTCCTCATCCTTATCTTCCAGAGGTTTCTCCCAGGCAGCACAGAGGAGATGAGGCTTCAGGATATAAGGGTTGCCAGGATTGGTTATGGCGTTGTCAAAGTTCTTGCTGAAAAAGAAATCTGGATTGCGCATCAGGTATTGGTCGAGCGGATTTTCCTGGGCGATAAGAAAGCTCAAAGAGCTATGGGTACTTCGTCCGCTACGCCCTGCTTGCTGCCAGGCGCTGGCAATGCTTCCGGGATAGCCGGTGAGCACTGTCGCCTCCAGGTCGCCGATATTTATTCCCAGCTCCAGGGCTGTCGTGGCGACCAAACCAAGAAGCTCGCCGTCGAAAAATTGATGCTCAATTCGGCGTCGGTCTTCGGGAAGGTACCCCGCCCGGTAAGGGCTGATTTTATCCCTCAGGGAGGGAGATAATTGTCCCTGGGTATAAATGTAAATGAGTTCGGTAAGCTTACGAGTGCGGGCAAACACCAGACTACGAATCTCTTTTTGAACAAGCTCTCCAAGAAGAAAAGCTGCCTCACTGTTGGAACTGCGTCGGCTGGTCTTAGCCTCATCAATGACAGGCGGATTCCAGAAAACAAAGTATTTTTCGCCATGTGGTGAACCGTCTTCAACAATGGACTTGAAAGGCAAGCCAACGATATTTTGAGCATGCTCTTGGGGATTGGCGATAGTGGCCGAGCAGCAAATAAACTGGGGGCTAGAGCCATAAGAAGCACAAAGCCGCCGCAACCTCCATAGGACATTGGCCACGTGAGAGCCAAAAACACCTCGATAAATATGAGTCTCATCTATTACGACATATTTGAGATTGCGAAACAATCTAGACCATGATTGGTGGTTAGGCAAGATGCCTAAATGGAGCATATCTGGGTTACTAAGCACTATCCTTGCCTGTTTTCTTATTCCCGCCCTTTCACTCTGCGGAGTATCACCGTCAAAAGTAGCCATAGCTTCTGGAGGGATTGCTTCGCCTCTGGCTCGCAATGACAAGGGGCGAGCGATTTGTTTTACGCTACGTAGCTGGTCCTGGGCTAGAGCTTTCGTGGGGAAGATATAAAGAGCACGGCTGTCCTTATCGTGTAAAAGCGCATCAAGGGTAGCTAAGTGATAGCACAGGGTCTTGCCGCTAGCGCTGGGCGTGGCTATTATCACATTTCTCCCAGCCAGGATGGCATTCAGTGCTTTTGCCTGATGGCTGTAAAGAGCTGATATACCCAGGGATTCTAGACATGCTTGAATGCTGGGGTGGAGGGGGTTATCCAGTTTGCCAAACATAGCGCCCTGCGGGGGAATGCGTTCAATATGGACGACCTGTTGGCGATAATCAGGCAGACTAACAAGGTGGTGGAGAAAAGCAGAGGCATCCATCAAGGAAAGGTTTCTATTTCCGAACTCAATAACTCTACATCGGGGTAGTTCTGGACAACGAACTTTACGACATTGGCCAGAGTTTCATCGGCATGTCTTCTGTGGTTGCTAACGCAGGCTATGCCTAAAGTGGCTAATTGCCATAAATCCTGATTATCCACCTCGGCTACGGAAATATTGAACTTATTTTGTAGCCGTGTAATGATGGACTTAATTACCTGTCTCTTACCTTTAAGGGAATGGTTCTCAGGGAGGCGAAGCTCAATTTGGCACACACCGACGTGCATTGTTTGTTCCCCTCCTTATTTCCCCCCGAAAATTCAAAAAATTGTTGGAACTCCTTAGCCCGTCCACCTGCGACTGGCGGTTCCTGGGGCACTTTCCGTTTAGCGTCACACATGGCCAAGTTACTCTGCGTGTTGGTATATGCATATTCTATCCAACCTCAAGCTACCTTGGGGTAATGGTGCTAAGAGCTACCGGCCAAGGCTTGGTTATGTCGACACGATGTAACCAACTTGGGGTTTCTTCTTTTGGAACAAATTCAGTGAGCTTGCCCTCAGGGCTGTAAATGTAATTGCCCTCTGGAGCTAGCTTTATAACCGAACCATCGCCAACAAAGTGCACATGACTTGCGGGCATAGAACCGCATGGCGTCATAACGGCATCAGGACCATCATAGTCGCAATATATCGTATATATTGGGTAATCCGGACTGCCTTCGACAGCTATATCTTGCGGGGCTGTGCCAGTGCTAAACACAGTTAAGATAAGCATGAGCCCTGCCGCTACTAGATACACTAGAGTTTTTTTCATACGTACCTCTTCGTATTATATCTTGTGTAATTTTAGCACATTTTATTTACTTGATATCAACGGATTGTAGCGTTTGCACCGAGAGATTATTACCATGAATTTGACAAATCCCTGCAGAAAATTAGTAACAGTCCATTGGTTCATTTCACTTTCTATAACCCTTTTCTAACAATATAAACAACGAGGTCAGCAAGACGGCAGCTATAGCCCCACTCGTTGTCATACCAGGCTAACACCTTTATCAGGTTGTCATCAATGACCATAGTGCTTAAGGCATCGAAAATAGCACTGGCTGGATTGCCCTTAAAATCCGAGCTCACCAGTGGCTCGTCACAATATTCCAGGATTCCCTTAAGCTCTCCGTCAGCAGCCTTACGAAAGCCAGCGTTAACTTCTTCAGCGCTTACCTTTCTATTCAGGTCAGCTACAAAGTCTACAAGAGATACTATGGGGGTAGGCACTCTTATGGCGATGCCGTGGAGCTTGCCCTTAAGCTCAGGCATGACCACAGTTACGGTACGAGCGGCACCAGTGGTGGTGGGTATAATGTTGGTACCGGCAGACCTTGCTCGGCGCAGGTCGCGGTGAAACACATCCAGTATCTTTTGATCGTTAGTATAAGCGTGGACGGTAGTCATTAATCCGTGAATAATGCCAAAGTTTTGGTGAAGGATTTTAACTACAGGGGCAATGCAATTAGTGGTGCAGGAGCCATTGGATATAATGCGGTGCTTAGCCGGGTCATATTGCCCTTCATTGACACCAAGGACAATAGATATATCCTCTTCTTGAGCCGGTGCTGAAATAATTACTTTCTTAGCACCGCCTTGAAGATGAGCAGCAGCCTTGCTCGCGTGGGTGAAAAGCCCTGTAGATTCAATCACAATATCCACCCCGTGGTCTCGCCAGGGAATTTTCCCAGGGTCACGCTCAGCTAAGACCTTTATTTCCCTCCCGTCAACTACAATGCAATCGTCTTTAGCTTCCACCTTACCGGGATAGATGCCATAATTACTATCATACTTAAAAAGATGGGCATTGGTTTTAGCATCGGTAAGGTCATTCACCGCCACCACCTCCACCTTATCGCCACAACGCTGGATAATTGCCTTCAGAGCTAACCTGCCAATACGCCCGAAGCCATTGATTCCTACTTTCGTTGCCATTCCTTTACCTCCTTTGATTAAATTTCAATTTTCCTCCGTTCCTTTGCTTCACTCAGGGAGATTGGCTAGATACTTGGCGAATCGCTCTTTGGCTGATTGAAGACTTGGGAATTGCCTTTCGCACACATCGGTGAACCTGGCCAAGACCTTTCTGTTAATCTCCACTTGGTCTTCAAAAATAGCAGCAGCAATAAATGAGACCTCAAATTTTTCGAACTGTAGGCAGGTAATAGTCACATCACGGCACTTATCGTCATTAGGAATGCCAAAAACAAACAAAGGTCTCCTGCGACTGTTAATTCGGCAGTCTATAGTATATTTACCATCAGGGTCATGTTGTGGGTCTCGGTAGTTGAAGGTGTACCTTTCAGAAGGGATGCTCTCCTCGAGGAAACTGTGAAACTCCTCCATGAAAAGAGAGCGCAACCTCTCCCGTCTCAAGTATGCAACATCAGTGATCTTGATAATTCCCTGAACGAAAGTGAAAAGTGCATCTCCAAAATCTCCATTTTCGACCAGACACCTGAGCTCACCTTCAGCATTCTGTATCTGATAGGTTCCTAACACCGTATCAATAATCTTTCTTCGAGTTCCCTTGTCAACATCTATATCATCATAGGATAGGTGCATAAAGGTATGTCCTTCATCAGTAAAATACCATCTATCTGCAGACTTTTTAAGCAGAATACAGAGATGATCGCCATCCTCAAATGTGAAGGGCGTCGAAACGATTAAACGTTCCTTACCCTCTGGCAAGAGTTGCACTTTGTCACAGACTTTGGATTTGAATTCCTGCTCGATTTTCTCAATATCCATTCTCTACACCTCTCTACTCAAATAAGGGTAGCTGCGGACTGGGCGGAGATTCAAAAAGGCAACGAGAGCCTCTTCAAAGGTGGAGTATGAATGAGTCACCTCAGCATAACCATCAATTGGATAGTCCCCTAGTTGGTATCTTTCAGTTGCTTTGTGAATATGGAAATCACGGAAGGAGTTCCTTTCAATTTTGTTGGTGTGCAAGGAGGGGTGTTTCCCATTGTAGCGAACCAAGCGTAGCCATGTGTTTGAAGCCTCGTCATAGTAGCTTAAGATAATTGAGAAATCCAAAATGTTTTGGCTATTCCTTCTAATGATGATTCTAAAGCTGTGTCCTGAAGGTGTGTCCACTTCCAATTCTCGTTCTTCGTGTTGGTATGCGGATTTCCTTTTTGGCTGAAGCCTGTCGCGATATTTTTCTGGAAGAGGCTTCTCTTCTTCCAATAAGTCCATAATCTCTGTATCTGTCAGTGTGGAAGCCATCAGCACACTCCTTTAAGGATATCTTATGATAACCTTTCGCTCCTCCTCATTCAAGCCATATAGGTCAAAAACGATGGAGTCAATTTCCTGCTGGAGGGATTTAATCTTATCCCGAAGACTAGCGACCTGAGACAGAATCTCTGTGCGCTTCTTATCAATTAAACCTGGCTCACTAGGAATGAGAACTTGGTCAATGATTTCACTCCACTCTTTTCCTTGGTAGTTCGGCAGTATCTTTTGGAGATGTACTAAGACATGTTGAGGGGCAGTCAAGGTTAGCACCTGCTTATCCTTTGAAGCGACAGTGAGGCTTTGGGCATCCTCGGCCAGCTTTGCCCCTTTCAAAAAGAAGTGCTCAATAGACTTTGGTTCATATCGAATTTGTGGGTGTGTGCGGATAGTGCGAAGCACCGAAGAGCCAAGAGATTTAACCAACTCTTCATCGCTTATTTCTGGCAAGGGGTCGTTATCCTGAAGGCGGGTTAAGCGCGCCTTAGAAAAGAACTGGTTATAGCTGGTCAAGCTCTTTTTCGTCTCGATGATACTATCAACCAGTTCTACCAGATGGTCGTGGATTTTGACCTCTTGAGGGTCATCAAAGTTTATGCGGCGGATGGGGATTTGGGACAGCGTTGACCCTACGAACTCGCGCAACTTGCCTTTCGACCTAACCCTTCCATATACGTAGAAGCGAATGACGCCGGAGTTGAGTAGCGCTAGCAGATATTTCATGGACTCCCCGCATATTTCTGACTTCTTGGTTATAATCGTTAAATCTTGGGTTTCATAGTAATCACCAGGAACAAAGCTGAAGGTGTTACTTTCAGCTTTTCTCGAAATGACAAGCTTCTCCTGTTCGAAAAGCCCCCTCGAGCGGGGTCGACTCAGTTTGAACCAGTTATTTCTATCGATGCAGTCATAACGGTCCTCTAGTATGCTGCGATACCGCTCAAGATGTCTGCTAATGTTTGGATATGACCCTAGATTCTCCGAACCATCTAGGTAGATAATAAAGCTTTTGTCCTCACTCTGCGAAGCATCAATTATGTAGAAAGTAACGCAGGAGTTCTTATAGGTCTCTTTCACCAAAGCAAGTTCCACATCGGTCAAGCCCATGGCATTCTTCTCCTCAGGCGACAAAAGGAATATGCCGTCACCTTCTCTTGCGGAGTCATAGCTGGCCTTAAGTCGTGATGTCCTTGATAGCTTGTCAGCACCAGTTTTGAGTCCCTCGTTTATGAAACATATCGTTGCCAATTCACTGCATTGCCTCTCAAGCCCAACAAGTAATTTCTCTACATCGCTTGGGTGCATTATAAGCCATGCTTTCTCGCTCAGTTCCCCCTGCTTCACGGGGCTTGTAAAGACATCAATGTATTCATCGGTATAGCTTTCCTCCTCGATGTGCCTCTCTAAATGCTCAAGGAGCTTCTTCAATCTTTCCTTAACTGTCCCATTCTCGAATTCCTTCTTAACCTTCGCTACTTTAATTCTATTTTCTGCCCTCTTTTGAATATCGCCGCAGCGCTCCAACACGAAAATCATATTGTGCTGACCTGGGGCTCCTTCGAAAATTCTGGTCTCTCCAAAGTTAACTATCTCCCGAATTAGGGCATTATCTAAGATATATTTCCTTAGTTTGGCAGCACCATCGGCGGTAGGCCAATAGGAAGTGGTAATGAAACCGAGCTCCCCGCCTTCCCTTAGCTTGGATAAGCCTAGGATAACAAACCAATAGAGATAGTCCATCTTGCCCAGGTAATATTGCCTCCAATAGGGGTATTGTTCGATAGTAGCTCGGAACAGCTCTTTGTGTCCTTTCTCACCAATGTAGGGAGGATTAGCACAGACATAGTCGAAGTCATGGCAATCCTTTATAAATTCATATACTTCCCGCTTCCGTCCCTCCAACCCCACTATGTCGTGCTTTTTATCACGCTCATAGACCTCGTCTGCTTTCCTGAGTTCGTCAGGAAACCCCTCAAATGTCTTCTCGATGCGAGGATGGAGCTTTAATGAATCCTGATGGATAACAGAGAGAGCAAATTCTGGGTGGCGATAAAGGTGCTTGTGCTCCAGTATGTTCTTGATGATGGGGGTAAGCTGGATGAGAAGGTTTATCTCGGTGATATAATAGGAGAAGGCGCTTATTTCGCTGCCGTAGAGTCCCTCGATAATGGCACTTTCTACATCAACAAGGTCGTTGAGGTCATGGGAATTGTAGGTGGCTTCTTCTCTCAGGCGACGGGCGGCCTCTACCAGAAAGCCTCCAGAACCAGTAGCCGGGTCGAAGATTAGCCTGGGCTTCCTCTGACCGTCTTCGAAACGAAAGAAAGCGTTATCATGGGTAAAGCCAACCCTGTCCCAGATAAAGGAGACTACTTCCCTGGGCGTGTAATATTGTCCCTTGTTTTTGCGGTCCACTCTATCAACATATTCTTCATAGATTGTCCCCAAAATATCAGCATTGAGCTTGCCCAGGTTGAAATGAGAAAACTCATAGAGCACATCAACTAGAGCTTTATGGTTTGGATGATACCAGGTATAGTTGTTTGCTCTGTTGAACAGCCAGCTATATTGCCCCCCGGCAAGGTGGAAGGCATATTCTAATACTCGGTCAATCTCCCGATTGAAACTCTCATACCACTTCTTAAATCCGCCGTCATACAGGCTTTGGTCAATAAAGCCGATATCTTCCCATAGGCGAACCAAGAGAAGGCGGGTCATGGTGAAGTAAGCAACGCGGTAAAAATAGGCATCCACTGCTTTTTCATCAAGGCTGCCCGATTTAGCACCGAGCATCTCTCGGAGGCTAGAAGCAGAGATTTCCCGCTTTGGCTTCTTGGAGTCGATAGACTCAGCAATAGCATCAATTTCGCTGGCGATTCTCGTCTTACGCTCATTATCATACCCGAGCAGGTAAATGAGTTGGTCTCTTTGACTACGGACATCGTTATGAAGGATAAAAACTACCTCACGAATCTTCTGCGTTAGCTCGTCTAATGATAGGGTTTCCTCACCGGTCCATGGTTTGCTCTGAGCAATCTGCTCAACTTTCTGAATGAAATCTAGTTCCTGACAGGAGAACGCTTGGACAAAGTTCACAAATCGCTTGGTGTTGAGCTGAATAGCAACAGTGTGGGGATTAGCTTTGAAATCACGATAGAGTTTTTCGAATGAGAAGGAAAGTTCAGCAATAGGCTGAGCGTTTTCGGAGATCACTGTCACCTCTCTTAAATTCAGCACTATCCCATAGCGGGCGCCAGTTTTTTGGATGTAGCTGTGCACTTGAGGGAAGTGAATCGACAAATCCCTCGAGTCTGTTCCTTTAGTTTCAAATATGAAAGGGTGCAGATGCAAGTCCCTAGGGAGAAAGTCAGGACGCTCTCCCGAAGTCTCGGTCTTTTCTTTCGGGATTAATGATATGCCAAGAATGAAGCCCAGTACTTCTCTGGCAAATTGGGGAAAGAAAACCGGGTCAACCAGGGTTAGCTCATCTTTATAATCGCCTTGAATGTAATCAAGATAACGCGAAGTTCTACCGCCGCTATAGGCTCTGTAATCTAGCTTATCTAAAATGGAACAAACTTTAGAAACAAGGTTGGTACTTTGGGCTTTTCGTATTTGAGAGGTTTTCATTCCAATTTTCACCCCCTCCTTGTTCCTCTCCCTTCGAGGGAGAGGCTAGGTGAAGCTAGTCTTTAGCTAAATATAAAGAAGCACCATCCATATCAACATTGCCCACCCTGTCTTCCTTCATCAAGAGCTTAAGATGAGCAATGGTCTCGGTGATAGCCATTCGCCTGTCCCAGACTCCTAAATCTTGAAAAGCAGTGCCCCCCTCGTTGACCATCCAGGGAATTTGCTGAGCTATCGCGTAGGCTGTCTTCAAACCGTTGCTTAGAGACCTCATGATGGCTCTCTTCCTTTCCTCGTGATGCTGGAGTATCTTTTCTATTCTCAGCCCTAAAGCATTGAACACCGGCCCATGTCCCGGGAGAATAAAATTAACCTTAAGGCGCTCTAGTTTTTCAAGTGAAGAAATATAGTCGCCCAGGGGGTTATCGCCAGATTGAGGATTGAAGCCAACGTGGGGAACGGTATCATACAAGACATGGTCGCCGGTGAGAATAAACTTCCTATCTCGTTCATAAAGGCAGACATGGCCTGGCGAGTGCCCCGGCGTCCATAACACCTCAAATTCGAAAGAGTCATTGGAAATTATGTCGCCATCCTCTAACTTTACTTCAGGTAAATCCGGGGTGACATATTTATTCATCCATAATGAAGCCTCTTTCAACTGAGGCAATTCGTCCTCAGGAGCACCGTTCTGCCGAAGCAGCTCTTCAGTCTTTTTAATCAGGTCATCAAAAATTTTATATCTGGGGAAGATAAAACCCGCATCAATCCTGTGAATAGCTACTTGAGCCCCGCAGATTTGTTTTATCTTGGTTGACAACCCATAATGGTCGGGATGTATATGGGTGATAACCACTTTTTTGATGTCTCGAAGTTTGAGGTTTGCCGCTTTTATCCCTTCCTGGAGGGCCCAGAGGGATTCCTGGCTATCCCAGCCGCTATCAACCAGTATATGACTATCACCGCCTTCAATTACATAAACATTGGTATACCATGATGCACTTTCAGGAGCAGGAGTTTTTATTTGGTGAACACCGTTTAATATCTCCATTATTTCATCCTCTCCAAATTATATAACGCCCTTTTGCCAGGGTATTGTGCAGCTTCTCCTAATTCCTCCTCTATCCTGAGGAGGCGATTGTATTTAGCCAGCCTCTCGCTGCGGCAAGGGGCACCAGCTTTGATGAATCCGGCATTGCTAGCTACCGCTAGGTCGGCAATAGTAGTATCCTCGGTTTCACCAGACCTGTGGCTGATAATGGTTGTCCACCCGGCCTGCTGTGCTCTTTTGATAACAGCCATAGTTTCACTGAGTGTGCCTATCTGATTGGGCTTAATAAGGATTGAATTGGAGGCCTTTTGGGCAATGCCCTTTTCCAGGCGCTCCATGTTGGTAGCATAAAGGTCATCACCCACAAGTTGAATCTGCTTTCCTAGTTGAGCAGTGAGCAACGACCAGCTTGCCCAATCATCCTCAGCCAGCCCATCCTCAATGCTGATGACAGGGTAAGCTGAGGCTAACTTGACATAATAGTCAATCATTTCCGGGGAACCGAGGGTAACACCTTCTCGAGAGAGGACATATTTCCCATGAACACTGTGATGCTTCCCTCCCTGGTAGAAAGTGCTGGCGGCTGGGTCCAGAGCGATAAATAAGTCCTGGCCGGCTTTATAGCCAGCCATGTCGATGGCTGCTAGTATCAACTCCAGCGCATCTTTATTAGAAGGGAGCCGGGGAGCAAAGCCACCTTCGTCTCCCACATTGGTGTTTAATCCCTTATCTTCAAGCACTTTATGCAGGGAATGATATACTTCGCTACTTATTTGCAGGGCTTTGTGGAAATTGGCGGCGCCCACCGGCATTATCATAAATTCCTGAAAATCGGTAGAGCCCAGGGCATGCTTACCCCCATTTAGAATATTCAACATAGGGACAGGCAATAGGTTAGCTCTTGCCTCTCCTAAATAACGGTATAAAGGAACACCCCGGAAGCTAGCTCCGGCCTTGGCTACGGCAAGAGATGTTGCCAGTAGGGCATTAGCCCCGAGCCGGGCTTTATTAGTAGTGCCATCAAGTTCAATTAGTCGCTGGTCAATAGCTGCCTGCTCTAAAGCGGACATGCCTGCTATTGTTGAAGCAATCTCACCATTGACGTGTTCTACGGCTTTTAGAACGCCGAGCCCACCATATCTACTTTTATCACCATCCCGAAGCTCCACAGCCTCATATTTCCCGGTGCTTGCTCCTGAGGGGGCAGAGGCGACACCCGTGGTGCCATCAACCAATACCACCTCCACCTCTATGGTAGGATTGCCCCGAGAATCGAGAATCTCTCTGGCTTTTACACTTTCGATACTTGCCATTTCCAAGCGCATTCTATGGCTAACTCCCTGTCACTGCGAACGTAGCGAAGCAATCTCATGATCTTTTGCGCCTCTTAGCCAAGGAAATTGCTTTACCCACCGCCTCCGTAGCACTCTGAACCCTGATTATGGAATCATCCTCTCGCCCGTTTCGGGACAGCGACCAGGTATTCAAGCCGATGACAGGGATACTACTCTTCAGAGCATAAGCGATTTCGCTTAGCGTTCCGTAACCTCCGCCGATGGCAATCACCGCCTGGGCTGACTTCACCACCGCGACATTTCTGGCCTCACCTATTCCAGTAACCACGGGAATATCTACCCAAGGGTTTGCCATGCTTGAATTTTTCCCGGGCAAAATGCCCACGGTCAAGCCGCCTTTTGACTTAGCCCCGCGACAAACAGCTTCCATCACACCACCCAAGCCACCGCATACTATATTGGCACCTTGCTGGGCTAATAATTCACCAACACTTTCAGCCAGCTTAGCTTCTTCTGGGGAACAGGAGGAATCCCCGATAACAGCGATAATCATTTCGTAGCTTAATATATTATATTATCACATAGCCTGAGTCTCAGTGAACTGCATTGTAGCATGATTTTATCCCGCAGAGGAAAACACGAACTCAATGAGAGATTATTGAACAGACCGCCCAATTGTTGGATTAGAGCTGCATCGTTGTCAAGATTGAGAAGATGGTGATCCCCTTGGGTGCCGAGCCTACTGAGTAACTGAGTAAAAGGGGTCAACTCTAATTTTCTTCAAATCGAACAGGGTCGAGGTCAATTCCTCGACCCTGTTTTTTTGCCTCTGGAGTAACATTTCAGGCTTCTGTTCACTAACAGTCAGGTTCTGGTTGAGTAAACGAATTGCCAGCTCTGCCAATGGGAGGCAAAGTGGACGTGTATCATACCACGTCTGTATCTCTCACCAGGGAAAACGCAAGACATAATTGTTTGAAGGCTGGGCGAGGACCTTTTACCTCAGACCAAAAGTGCTCGGTTGAACCAAAACAACCTACCAATCGCTGGCAGCACGTTCTATGACATGCAATCTCTGCGCTAGACCGGAATGCCAGTCGCCAGGCAAACTGCTTTGTGTCTAGGATAACGATATTTTAATTTTGGAATACGTTTCTGGTACGGATTTTTCCGGACAGTCCGCCATTCCACGATGAATATGAAAAACTTACAACATAGCCGCTAGCTGTATGCAGAATTCGAGCAATGGGGGTACCTCAAGGTATTTCCCAGCCCGGCCATGTATTCCTCCACATAAACGTGACTTTCGTCACGCCAGATCCGGTTCTGTCTGGAGTCCCACTTATGACACGGTTAAAAGCGGCATAGTATATGAAATCATTCTGGTAGTTCGGAAGATGTTCCTTGTCCGCTCCACCGAGACGGAATATATATTGACTCTCGGGATCTGGATTGTCGGGATCTCCTCTCAACGCGCCTGTATTTTCAACGAGAGCACACATCTTCTGGTCTGCTATTTTCACCCTCAGTACCCACAGCACAATAGTCGGGGTGGGTGGGAAAAGATCGGTTAAATTAGCCAGAACTGCTCCCGGTGTGCTGAAGTAGTCATTAGCGTAGAGTTGAAGTATAAAATTATCCCCGTCACCGGTGATATCCAGTTCTGAATCATTGGCGAAGTCGCCACCATCTCCGCCACCTCCATTGTTTGACGGCGAATTGCCGATGTTCAAAAGCCACGGGCCGGCTGGGTCTACAATCATGATTTTCATTTCCAGCACCGTATAGTTTCCCATATCGATTGCCTCTACCGCCGACCCATCCAAATCCAGCGATAGGCTGGGATATTGCCATGTTATGGTAGCGGTTTCGTCCAACTCGTGGCCATCAACGCTGGCCGATACCACTATGATGTCTGTACCTCGCTTTATACCCGTGTAGGCGAATTTAGCCTCGCCACTGTCACCGGTAGCACAAATCAAGTAGTTATTGCTCTTGTGGTAAACTTTTTTCTTTTTCCAATGGTCTGATATAAGGGGGCTAAAGTATTCCCCTTCACACAGAGGAGGGGATTCCACCCATTCACACACTTCCCTTTCATAGGACTCGTTCCCTACTAAATTAAGCGGATGGTGACAGCTACCCTCGGCGATTTCGAAACGCACATCAACCCCTGACACCGAGGTGCCATCCTCCTCGGTCACTGTGGCTACAAGCTCGCATCTGGTACTGATGTTGTTGGTCGCCGTAGTCGGCGATAGGCTGAGACTGGGAATGTGCTCCTGAGGTACACAACCCGGAAAGGACAGGATGGAAAACAACAGCACCGATATCATGAGCCAGCCGACTATCTTCATCTCCTTCATCTCTCTATAACCTCCTTTCGTCATTTATGTAAACAAAAAATCCTTTATTAAATTAGGCAATTATCCCTTGACATCACGTAATTGATATGTTACAATTACCTTAATGTCTTTGAGGATGGTGTATAATGAAAAAGTTTACAATAGAAGAATTCAATAATCAATTTCCTGATGATTCTGCCTG
>Ga0315543_1000295_pt1 | contig 64106 bp, 64 predicted proteins | sample SalMarSW160210MG_2_FD_203098 | JGI IMG/M metagenome (GOLD analysis project Ga0315543, IMG submission 203098) | Salt marsh sediment microbial communities from the Plum Island Ecosystem LTER, Massachusetts, United States - Salt Marsh Sediment SW1601-210 ... | reverse complement strand
TTTGGAGGTTGAAATGCAAACGATATATGTCGTTCCCCATACTCATTTCGATGTAGCCTGGGCTTTCACCAAGGATGATTACTACCAGATAAATGAGCTTATCTATTCCGAAGCTCTGGAACTTATGAGGAAATCGGAATTTAAGTTCTGTATAGAACAATGTTTTTTGTTGAAAGCTTTCGAGGAGAGAAATCCAGAGTTATGGTCAGGGTTGAAGGAAATGATCCAGAAGGGAAAGCTGGAGATCGTTGATGGTCAATGGCTTATGCCGGATACTATGCGTCCCGTTGGTGAAGTATTGATAAGGGAGATCCTCTTCGGGAAGAGATATGCCAAGGAAAAATTTGGCGTGGATATTCCTGTAGCTTGGGCAGCCGACAACTTTGGCTTAAATGCTCAATTGCCCCAAATTTACAAGAAAGCAGGATATAAGTGGCTTGCCTTTAGAAGAGGTTTGGGTGAAAGTGTTGGGAACAGGGTAAGCGAGTTTTTGTGGGAGGGGTTGGATGGAACAACTATTCTGTCTCACTGGATGCCTGGAGGCTATAGAGCAGGATTATATATGGATAAGCTGGAGCAATCGTTTAGTACCCTCAGCGAAGTTGCTGCCACTTTACAAATACTCATGCCTTCGGGTAGTGGATCGATTCCTCCGCAGGAAGAAATACTTGATGCAGTTGACAGTTGGAACAAGACTCATAAAGGTAGCTTTATGAAGATCGCTACGCCAAGCGAATTCTTTACCGCTTTAGAACAGCAGGGGAAGGAATTCGAGGTGGTAGATGGTGAAATGTACGATGACGAAGTCGCGAAGGTTTTCCCCGATGTATCCTCCAGCAGGGTGTGGGTAATATTGGGCACCAGAGAATGTGAGAGATTAATTGTAACTGCTGAGGGACTTGCTACTATAGCTTGGTTGCTGGGGAGACAATACCCTGGTGAAGTTATGAGGCGGAACTGGGAGAAGCTTCTTTTCATCGCCTTCCACGACGTAATAAACGGATGTAGCGTAGATGAAATTTATGAGGAGGTAGAAGGCCACTTTAACTCTATGAGGCAGGAGTTAGGCGAGCTAATCAATGAATGTAAGGAATATATCATCGGTGAGCAAGAAAATGGCTCAAGCAAAGTGGTAGTTTTTAATGTCTTTCCCTGGTGGGTGACTGATTGGGTTGAGGTGGGGCTTGATGCTAATTCCAGTGGCATAAACGAGCCTGGCTTGAAAGACGACGATGATGAGATAGAATGTCAGGTATTAGAGATTGAAAAGGCTAGTGGTGGTGTCTTTACCAAAGCCAAGCTGGGCTTCATGGCTAAGGTACCACCTTTGGGTTATAAGATTTATGACATAATTGAGAGGACTAAGAAGCCTACCGGTAAAATAGAGGCAAAAGGAAACAAATTAGTCACTCCATTTTTCACCCTGTGGGTAGATGATAAAACGGGAATTGTCGAAGTTTATGATAACAATGGGAAGCTATTAATAAGAGGTAATGAACTCATCATTGATGACGAGATAGGAGATCTTTATTTCCATCACAGCAGATTGGAAAGGCCGATACACACTGAAGGTGGTGAAGGGATTCGTTTTGGGGATTTCAAACCTGTCAGTTTCAATATAGAGGTCAATAACCAGAGAGCCAGGATAACTTTTCAGGATGCATACTATAGTCTTATATGGCCTTATAGGCTGCGTGAGAAATATAAACCCCTCCTTTATAGACATAAAAGCATTGAGGTATATAAGGAAATCACCGTGTATCGGGATATCCCCAGAATCGACTTTGCGCTTCAGATTAATAATAAACACCCTGACGTGCGCATCAGGAATAGATTCGATACCAGAATAATGCAGCCGAATTATTCCCGCGCAACGCAATTTGGTGTCATAGGGGAACCGGGGAAGTTCATATCTGGTGTGTCTTTTAAAGTTCCCTCCCTGAGCTGGGTTGATTGCAGTGCCAGGGATAGAGGTGTAACCTTCTTCGGCCGGGGAATACCTATAAATGAGATGGGGGAAGGCTATGTTTATCTTACCCTGCTTAGAAGCGTGTCTACCCTTTCGGCAGATGGTGAAAGTGGACCGTTTGTGCCTACACCTAAGGCTACGGAAATCGGGTCATATGCTTATGAGTACGCTCTATATCCACACGCCGGGGACTGGAAGGAGGCGAATTCCTTCAGGAGGGCAGAAGAGTTTAGTCTCTCTCTAGCGGCGTCGCAGGTATATCTTGGTGAGGGGGTACAGCGTGGGCAATCTTTCCTCGAACTGAGGCCCGATAACCTCATCTTGTCAGCTTTTAAGAAAGCCGAGGACAGCGATGAGGTGATATTACGGTTCTTTGAATCAAAGGGGGAGGAAACGATGGCTGAGCTCGAACTATTCCGAGAGATTAAAAGGACGGCGGTTGTTGATTTGCTGGAGCATGAAGAATTTGAGCTGAAACCATCTGGCAATACGCTAAGAATGAAAGTGAAGCCTTTTGAGATAGTAACCTTGAAGCTCAAACTTTAGGCTTTCTCAAACTCCTTGAACCGATAACCTATCCCTCGCTCACCCAAGATATATTTTGGGTGCTTGGGGTCCTCTTCTATCTTTTTGCGCAGATAGGTAATGTAGAGCCATAGATATTGGTCTTCATCTCGGTATTCATATCCCCAGACTTTTCTCAATAAGGTCTCATGGGTAAGGACATGGCCAGCATTGCTCACCAGATGGTACAAAAGTCGGTACTCGGTAGGCCTGAGGTGAACCTCTTTACCCTTAGCTATGACCTTACACCGACTGAAGTCGATAGAGAGATTATCATCCACTCGTATTTCGGTCTTTGGCACAGGGCTAGGCATTTCAACACGGCGCAGTACTGCTTTTACCCGTGAAACAAGCTCCTTGGGACTGAAAGGTTTGGTAACATAGTCATCGGCGCCCAGGTCAAGCCCCTTTACCTTATCGATTTCTTCGCCCCTTACAGTGAGCATAATCACTGGCACAGTGGAAACTTCGCGAATCTCCCTTAGCGTCTCAAAACCATCCATCTCGGGCATCATGACATCGAGAATAACCAGGTCAGGCAGCTCTTCAGTCAGCTTTTGCAACGCCTCGTAGCCGTTAGAGGCGCCTGAGACTTGATAGCCCTCTAACTCTAGATTCATGCCCACTGCCTCGATGATGCGAGGTTCATCGTCCACAACCAGAATAGTCTTGTCTTGTTCTCTTCTAGGTTCTGTCATACGCAGCCTCAATTCCTTGCCGTCTTCAATCTCTATTCTTGTTTGCCCATAGGCAGAGTGAAGGTGAAGCGAGAGCCCTTTCCTAACTCACTCTCTACCCAAATTCGACCTCCGTGAGCCTCGACAAGGCTCTTGCAAATGTAAAGCCCGAGCCCTGTGCCCTGGGTTGGTCTGGCTGAGCTAAACTCCACTCTATAAAAGCGTTCAAAAACTCGCTCCTGGTCTCGTAGTGGAATGCCAATTCCTTCATCAGCAACTGTGACTGAGGCCTCGTTCCCTGAGGGCTCGCCTTTGATAGTGATTGTTCCGCCTTGAGGCGAGAATTTTATGGCGTTTTCGACAAGATTTGTGAGCACCTCTCCTATCTTTTCCGGGTCAGCGAGAACAGAAGGGAATTCAGGTGGAAAATCGACCTCTATTCTGTGAATTTCTGTTTGTTCTCCGAGCCTCTTTGCCACTTTATGCGCTTCTTTAGGTAAATCCAGCTGGAGTTTATTTAATGACAAACTCCCAGCCTCAAGCCGGGAAGTATAGAAGATTTTGGTCACTAGCTCGCTGAGGCGGTCACTTTCCTCTTCAATAGCCTGTAGTTTATCCCTAACAGTTTGCTGACTCCACTGGGCATCAGAGCGTGTCAAGGTGCTAGCGTAGGCCTTAATAATGGAAATAGGAGTCTGGAGTTCATGAGAAACTGAGGCAAGCAGTGCCGACCTCATACCCTCAATTTGGCGAAGGCGAGTGATGTCCCGAACGTTTACCACTGTGGTCAATAGAGCCCCGTTGGGCGAATATGCCATTGAATAATTCATGCCCACATCCACATTTTGACCATCCTTGGTAGTGATGATGCCATCGAGATTAAAAAAGCCTTCAGCGCCCCCGGTGATGGGACACTTGATTTGGCAGAGGTCTGCGCCCTGGCTATCCCTTAGCTTTAAGACTTTGAAACAATAACTTCCAACCGCCGCCTCCTTTCTCCAGCCGGTAAGCTTTTCCATGCTAGCATTGAAGGAAAGTATGCGTCGGTCAGGGTCGATGGTCATGATTCCGTCGGCGCTACTTTCCAGAATCGACTCTATCTTGTATTGTTCTTCAGCAAGCTGGGATGCCAGGCGAGCATTTTGTAGTGAGATGGCTACCTGGTCGGCAAAAGCGGACAGCACACGCTGGTCACTGCTGCTGAAGGACTCTGCCAAATGAGGACGCAACACATATATCAGCCCGATCATCTTTCCTGCAATCTGAAGTGGCAGGGCAATGATAGGGTCTTGCACATGGTCTGTTGTAGTTGCCGGAACACGAAGGTCAGGAGCAAGTTGGGAAAGTCGGTCGAAACTCTGCTTGCTAGTAGCAAGGTCGGGAATAGCTTCCTTGAGTAGGGGGCGTAGCCGTTCTACGCCTCTAGAATTCAGACCATAACTTGCCCCTTCAACGAAACGCCTCTCCCTCTCATTCCATAGAGCAACTATCCCAGCACTACCGCCCAAGATGGCTACTGTGCTGCTGAGGATGGACGTCAGCTTAGCAGGAAAATCTGTTTCCTCAGCGGGAGCAGCCGATGGTTCAACCTTCTCCAGGCTAATTGCCTCTCCGGATTTTGAGCGTTTACCTCTTTTCACCATAGTGCCAACGAACGAAAATTCTAAGGTAAATCTAAGGTTTTTCTAATGAAACTCCAACTAATTTCTAAGGTTATTTTAGCACAGGCTGCTTAAACTATGTAGTGAATAAAAAGCCAGGTGCTCCTGGTAAAGGAGGCGGGACTAATGCAAAAGAAGGGCAAACCCAAGCCAAAGTAGGAGGGGAGAAGGGTCTTTGGTGGGTGGGGAACACTATCATGGGCAGTGAAGCGTATCCTCCATCCGCCAAAGGCCTGGGTATTATAAGTCAAGGAAGGATTTAACAGACTATGTGGCATTATTTACTTTATTTTTTAATCGGTGGCACGGTGGTCACAGTGGTGGCTTATATTGGCAGCCGGGGTAACGGTATCCTGGCAGCTTTTGTGGCTAGCCTGCCAATGCTGTTTCTTCTGAATGTTCTTTTGATGTACCGGAATGGAGGAGTAGCCGCCGGCATTACATACACAAAGGGTTCCCTTTTGTTTCTGCCGGCGTTTGCTTGCTATGTCCTCCTGACTATATGGCTGCTGCCCCATCTGGGTATGCCAAAGGCATTAGTGCCTGGGTTGCCAATGTATGCAGTACCCATCATAGTGATGAAGAAAATAAGACCTAAGATGCTGAAGGCAAAAGCCAGCTCCAAGCAACCTCGGGAACTACAATGACAGTGTGCAAAACTTCGGGGGGTATTGGGAGTACGAGCGAAATAGCACAGCAAGGTCTATGCATAAAGCTGGTGAAGGAACTGGGTGGTGCGTATTCGTCAGCTTTGGGCATCAACCTTGCCAGTATGGAGTCAGACGCGGTCTTTAAGTGGTTCCTGGCTTCGGTGTTGTTCGGTGCCAGAATCGGTGAGGGCATTGCTATGAATACCCACAAAGAGTTTGAAAAAGCAGAGGTACTTTCACCCGAGGCCATTTTAGAAACTGGTTGGCAGGGCTTGGTGGATATCCTTGACCGGGGTGGGTATGTAAGGTATGACTTCAAGACTGCCACCAAGCTCTTAGAGGTAACGCAAACTCTCAAGGACAAATACGAGGGCGACCTCAATCGGCTGCATTTCTTTGCCAAGGATGGAAGGGATTTGGAAAAGCAACTTCGGAGCTTAGGGAAAGGAATCGGTCCAGTCACAGTGAGCATATTTTTGAGGGAGTTGAGGAACATTTGGGAGAAGACGGAGCCGCCGCTCTCAGAGCCCGCATTTCTGGCAGCAAGGAATCTGGGATTAACCCAAGCAACTGATGCCGTAGTTGCTTTGGAGGAGCTGAAAATGATGTGGGAGACAGGCGAGCAGTGTGAAGTAAGGTTTCCGGATTTCGAAGCTGCCCTAGTAAGGCTAGGCAAGAATTACTGCCGCAAGAAGAAATGCCTGGTTTGTCCCATAAAAGAAGAATGTCAAAGTCATCAAGTGGAGAGGTGATTTTAAGAATGGAAGATAAATACAGGAAAATCACGAACGAGGCAAAAGCTATCCTGTGGAAAAATCGTAAAGAGGGCTCCGGCCACTGGAACGGCACCAATTACAGTTATGTCTGCCCTTCGATTGAGTTCTATCCCTTCCAGTGGTTTTGGGACTCTTGCTTTCACGCCATTGTCCTAACTCATTTCGATATAAATCTGGCAAAGCAGGAAATCCTGAATCTGCTTTCGGCACAACATGACGATGGATTTATCCCCCACGTCATTTTCTGGGGCGATAGAGAGAGTGTATCCTACTGGACTTTCCTGCAAAGTAAGCCTCCATATCATCACTCATCCTATATTCAGCCACCGGTGATAGCGCAGGCAGTTAAGGCGATTTTCGATCGCTGTGGAGACATCGATTTTTTGAGGCAAACTTTACCTCAGCTCAGGAGATACTACCTTTGGTTACAGAACAGGGATTTTGATAATGATGGTCTGATTTCCATCATTGCCCCTTGGGAATCGGGGCTAGACCACTCTCCCGCTTATAACCCCGCTTTGGACTTCCCAGAAAATCCACACTGGGCGTCAAGGGCACTTGATATTCGCTATGCCGAGGCAAAATATGATCTGGGAAAGATAATAGACTTAGACCTATTTGATGTGGAGGATGTTCTGGTAAACAGCATCTATGCTCAAGGGCTTAGGGTTTTATCTGAGCTTTACCGAGTTATGGGAAATCGAGAGGAGAATGTAAGGTTTAAGCTTTTGGCCGACCACGTGGAGAAAGCCATTATCGATAAATGCTATCTCGAAGGCTGCTTTTACAACCTAATCACAAAGAACAAGAAAGAGATGCCAGCAATGGTTGTCACGGTCATATCCTTGATGCCATTAATTCTAGACAACATCGAAAAGGACAAGATAGACAATCTAATTAGGCGCTATTTACTCAATCCTGAAGAATTCTGGCTACCCTACCCAATTCCTTCAGTGGCGAGAAGCGAACATTCCTTCGACCCAATTTACAAAGGCGAAGATTACCTTTGGAGGGGACCAACCTGGATTAACACGAACTGGTTTATTGTTCAAGGACTTTTAAAGCATGGCTACAATGAGATAGCCTGCGAGCTCATAAAAAGAACCATTGAGCTTGTATCGAGAGCTGGCTTCAGGGAGTTTTACAATCCCTGGACTGGCGAAGGTTACGGTGCCACAGACTTTGGCTGGTCCACTTTGGTTGTTGACCTGCTCGATATGCTGAAAGTCAACGGACTAGAAGCTCTGGAGTCCCGAACAATAGATAAGTTCTTTGAGACAAAAATTGTTAAAGAAGGAGGAGTTAGCTATGCCAATTTATGAATACCGATGTCAGCATTGTTCTCTAACATTTGAGGTAAAGAGGAGCTTTGAGGATGGAGCAAAGGTTGTCTGTCCTAAGTGTGGAGGAAAAGTAAACCAAAAATACTATCCTGCCCCCATATTTTTTAAAGGTGGAGGATTCTCAACCACTTACAGGGGATAATTTGAGACCGCCAGAGAACAAAGGAGCGAAGGAAGATGAAGATAGCGATGATGAGTGTGGGGTCAAACCTCTTCAGCAGAAAAGGTTGCGCAAAGATTTATACCGCTTTTTGAGTCGCTTTAGGAGGAGAGATGGATAGGAAAGAGGAGAAAAGAAAGAAAGGCAAGGCTGAGGCAGCGAAGCCAGCCTCCACGCCTGAACCTTCAAGTTTTAAAGGAGAGGAAGCCGAGAAGGAAACCAGGAAAAGGGAAGAGGGCACAAGGATGAAAGATTTTCCGCCTTTGACCAAATATGGGAAAAACCCCGTAATTTTACCACGGGAGGGTTCCTGGTGGGAATGCCGCCAAACGTTCAACCCGGGGGCTATCCTGCTGGAGGGCAAAGTCCATCTCCTTTACCGCGCTATCGGCGATGATGGCATTTCCCGCATCGGCTATGCCGCTTCTGAAGGAGGCTTCGGAGTAGAAGAGAGACTGGACTACCCTGTCTACCAACACCCGGTCGCCCCCTCTGAGTTTACCCTCTACTCTTATGCCTCTGGTGGGAGCTTCGGAGGGGCTGAGGACCCACGCATTGTCCGGGTGGATGGAGAACAGGTGCTCTATATGACCTATACTGCTTGTAGTGAGGGTTTGCGTGTGGGTTTGACCTCGATAAGCATTGAGAGCTTCCTGAGTAAAAGGTGGGACTGGACAACACCTCGCTTAATTTCACCCCCCGGAGAGGTCCATAAGAACTGGGTCATCTTTTCGGAGAAGATACATGGCAAATATGCCATCCTACATAACCTCAGCCCACAAATTTTAATCACTTATCTGGATAGTCTAGATTTCAAGCCGGGCAGCTACCTTACGAGTTATCACGATGGGGGTAACGGCACCGGGAGGAAGGACTTCTGGGACAGCGTGATAAGAGGCGCTGGGGCGCCGCCGATTAAGACTGAGTTGGGGTGGCTTCTGTTTTATCACGCTATAGACTCGCGCGAGTCCAACAAATACAAAATCGGTGCTATGCTTCTAGACCTTGAGGACCCGGGGGGGGTTATTTGCTGTTCAGCCGCACCTGTCCTGGAGCCAGATATGGTCTATGAGAGTAGCGGCTTTAAGCCCGGGGTGGTCTACCTTTCAGGAGCAGTTGTAAAGGATGGCGTGCTTCTGGTCTATTATGGGGCGTCGGACAATTATGTTTGCGTGGCTAGTTGTGGTCTGGAGGAATTTTTGAGAACTTTGATGAAAGGAGGAAGGAGCGCCTTCATAGAGACACAGGTTCTCCCGAATCCTCGCCAGAAAAAGCAAAGAGTATCCCGGCGAAGACGGTCTACCTCCTCGGTCAGAAAGAACAAAGACGAAAAAAAGGATGAGGAAGAGCTGCTATGATAGTCGAAAGACTGGATGAAAACCCGGTCCTCAAGCCAAAAAGGAATCACCTCTGGGAGGCACAGGCTGTTTTTAACGGCTGCCCGGTTAAAAAAGGAGAAAACATCCTGCTCCTTTACAGGGCTTTGTCTTTACCTTACTATCATGCCCTGAGTAATGCCAGGCTTTCCCTTTCGAGCATTGGCATTGCTCGAAGCAAGGACGGAGTCCACTTTGCCGGTCGAAGACGGTTTATCTTCCCTGAATATTCCTGGGAACGCTTCGGCTGTGAGGACCCCCGGGTGACGAAATTTAACCATAGCTATTACATCTTTTACACCGCTCTCTCTACCTGGCCTCCCACATCTGAGGGCATCAAGGTTGGTCTGGCGATAAGCAAGGACTTAAAAAGGGTCAACGAGAAACATCCAGTCACACCCTTTAATGCTAAAGCTATGGCTCTTTTCCCACAAAGGATAGGGGGCAAGATATATGCTATTCTGACCGTTCATACTGACCGGCCGCCGGTAAAAGTGTGTCTGGCAGCTTTTGACAAGGAGGAGGATATTTGGTCGGAAAGCTATTGGCAGGTCTGGTATAAGGACTTTGAGAAATATGCATTGCCTTTACAGCGTCGGCCTGAAGATTTCCTCGAGGTTGGTGCCCCGCCCTTAAGAACGAAGGATGGCTGGCTTCTGCTTCATTCCTATATTCAGGGCTATCTCTCTGAGGATAAAGAGACGCTTTTCGGGGTAGAAGCAGTCCTTCTTGATTTAGAGGACCCTTTCAAAATACTTGCTCGAAGTGAACTGCCACTTTTAATTCCGGAGGAATATTATGAAAGGATTGGCTTGGTGCCCAATGTAGTTTTTCCTTCTGGAGCGCTTGTCAGAAGGGGGCGACTTTACATTTATTACGGGGCGGCTGACACCACTTGCTGCGTTGCCTCCGTTAGACTTTCCCCGTTATTAGGACTACTTCTGAAGAGAATGGAAATATTGCGATTGCAGCGTGCCGAAGAGAATCCCATTATTCAGCCGATCAAAGAGCACCCTTGGGAGAGCAAGGCAACTTTCAATGCCGGTGCTTTATATCTTCAGGGCCGGGTTCATATTATATATCGGGCGATGTCAGAGGATAACACTTCAGTGTTTGGTTATGCTACGAGTAGAGACGGACTTCACATTGACTACCGCTCGTCAGAGCCAATTTATACTCCCCGAGAAGAATTTGAACAGAAGGGCTGTGAGGATCCCAGGTTGACGATGATTGGCAGTAGAATCTACATGTTCTACACCGCTTACAATGGCGAAAACCCCCCACGAGTTGCCGTGAGTTTTATCTCTGTCGGGAATTTCCTGAAGCGAAAATGGCACTGGTCCAAGCCAGTCCTCATCACCCCTCCTGAATTTGATAATAAGGATGCCTTTTTGTTTCCGAAGGGATTTGACGGGAAGTACATCTGTGTTCACAGGTTAGGCAACTGCATTGATTACGATTTCTGCTCCAGCCTCAATTTTAAAGGCAATGTTTGGCTTGAAGAACACCGCTGGATAGAGCGTAGAAAAGGATGGTGGGATAGCGAAAAAGTAGGGGCAGCGGCTCCGCCAATCAAGACAAGAGAAGGATGGGTCATGCTTTATCACGGTATGTCTGAGGATGGAGTCTATCGTGTAGGGGCTGTGCTTCTCGACTTGAAAAATCCGGTCAAAATTCTTGCTCGGACCATTTATCCCATTTTCGAACCTGAGGCTCAATATGAGAGAGAGGGGCAGATGCCGAACGTTGTTTTTCCCTGCGGCAATGTGCTCCTGGGTGGTGAGCTCTATGTGTACTATGGAGGCGGTGACAGCGTGGTTGGTGTAGCCACGGTGAAGATTAAAGAGCTTGTGAAGATTCTGAAATTATGCCAGTTTTAGGCTACACTCGGGGAAGCATAATATGTCCGCCTTAGCTCTTGCTGCTTCAGAGATATAACTGTCCATTCTATCTATGTTTAAATTAATATCATTGGCAAGAGCAATTTGAGCTATTCCGAATTTCACTTTACTTCCTTTGGTTGAGCTACCGCTCAATTTTGAACTGGCACTTCCCATCCTCTGCCATGCTAGCTTCTAATGAGGGCTTGATGTCGAAGTCGAAGTGAGAGAGTATTTCCTCTATGAGCGCAAAGCAAGCCGATTTGCATACCATTTTATCCGCTGCTTCCTTCCCGTATTCCTCCTCTATAGCTTTATAAAGGCTACATTCATTAAGTCGGAAGGAGAAGCTTTTCGCGCTATTGGCGACTATCCTTAGCCTTCGAATTGGCTGGATGCTCAGGTATGCTATTTCGAGGTATCTTTGTGGGATGAAGGGAAATTTCATCTCACCTGTTTTTTCTATGGCTTTCTTCATAACGTGGTAAACTCTATCAATCCTTTTCTCGCCCTTTTCGATGCTCTTACGGGCTAATTCTCTCCCATATTGTTCTAAAGAGGTTCTTGTATCTTCAATAGAGTGAGGCTCCGATAATTTTAATGTCTTCACAAAATTCAGCGGGGCAAATTCCTCCGAGAGTTCGTTTATCATTTCCTCATCAAGATCGAGGTTATATTTCTCCATTTAGTTACTCCTAACCTTTATTTTTATTGCTCCGGTGGGACACACTTTAACGCAATCCATGCATAATACGCATTTATCCTTGAATACTGCTTGAACCTCATAATCCTCGGGAGCGGTTTCCTTGAAACGCTCGACTTTGGTGGGAGCGACTGCAAAAACAGCCTGAGGACAGATTTGAAGGCATTTTTTACATTCGTAAGGAGTAGGGCATTTATTTTTATCTATCTCGATTCGAGGTATCACCTTACCATTCCTCCTTTAAAGCCGGGAGCTTCTCACGGTCGATAAGGCTTATGGCATCTTGCGGGCAGGCATAGGCACATACCCCACAACCGAAGCAACGCGTCATATCGATATTGGACTTTTTCGTGGTAACCTCCATTTTTATAGCCCCAAACTGGCATCGTTGTACACAGTCCCCACATCCTGTGCACTCCTCATAATTTACCTTTGCTACTTGATGTCCTTTTAGCAACATGGGCTTTATTCCGTAGTCCAACCTCATCCTTATAGCAAGACAATCAGGATAATCACAAAGGCAAATGCCGCCAATGTAGGGAGTGCCGAAGGTCATTATTGTTATGACCATTCCTCGCTTATGCCAGTGTTCAATATGTTCTTTTGTCTCTTCAGTAGAGAGAAACTCCACACCACCTTTGTACCTCTCTGGCCATTCCTCCCATCGAAACATTCCAACACCTACCCCAAGACAGGTACGAGGACGCTGTTTCCCATCCTCTAAGGTCGCTCGCGTAACCCTCCTGCAGATGCAATCCATCCTGGCTATTGGCTGAGCTATCTCGACCATTTTCCTGGCATCCTCCAGGCATACAACCTGTCCACCCATTGTTTCATGGAATTTTGAGTATCCTTCTCGCATCTTTTCAAAGGCTTCGGGGTCATCTTTTAGCTCTATCAATGGTTTGTAATAGAATGGCCCTTGAAGCTCAGCCAAAATCATTGGCTCCTTTTCCTTTCCCTTCTCCACTTTTTTGTATAACGGCCTGGCGTAGTTCTGTGGATTCAGATACCACCGACCACCGTTATCTCCATATTTTTCACATAATTCACACATGCTTCTACTCCTTATGCTGATTTCCACAAAAATGGTACACTACAAAGTCAGTTTTTCCAAACGGTCGTTCCTTAAAAACGCGAAGGTAAACAGGATTCTTCATCAAACGTTAAACAGGAAAGTGACTATGTCTCCATCCTTGATAACATAGTTTTTGCCCTCTGTTCTGAGCATGCCTCTTTTCCTGGCCTCAGCTAGATTGCCGCACTTCTGTAAATCATTGTAGCTGATTACTTCAGCTCGGATGAATCCTCTTTCCATGTCCGAGTGGATTTTACCGGCTGCTTTCACTGCTAATGTACCACAGGGGATAGTCCAAGCCTTTAACTCAGCAGAGGCTGTGGTGAAAAAGGAAATCAATCCTAGAAGGTGGTAAGAAAGATCGATAATTCGATCGACTGCGGAGGTAGTTAGCCCCATCGATTCACGAAATTCCGCAGCTTCGGCGTCGTTGAGTTGAGCTAATTCCATTTCCAGCTTTCCGCACAAGGCTACTATAGCAAATTGAGGGTAGACAGAATCCAGCTTGTTTTCCAGCAATGTGGCTTGCGGTATTTGTTCCTCCCCAATGTTGAGAACAACCATCATTGGTTTAACTGTGAGAAATTGGTAGTTGGATAATGCCTTTAGCTCCTCTTTAGTGATATCTTGTTGCCTTATAGGTAGATCCTTTTCCAGCCCCGATTTTATTTTCTGTAACAAGTGTTGTTCCTTCAAATATGCTTCATGCTCTGAAGCTTTAGCTCCTTTTAGAGCCTCTTCCAGTTTTATCAGTCTCCTTTCAATTATCGTCAAATCGGAAAAGGCAAGCTCTAAATCTAAGTTAGCTATATCTCGCTGAGGGTCTATGCTTCCTTCAGGATGTGGAAGGTTTTCGTCTTCAAAAGCGCGAACTACTTGAAGCAAAGCATCAGCAGTAGTCAGGTAGTTTAGAGATTCTCCTTCTATCCCTCCACCACGGTGTGGAGATTTAGAGAAGCCGGCAATATCCACATAAGTGACTTCAGCTGGAACGGTTTTATTAGGCTGGAACATATTTTGAAGTACCTCTAACCGTGAATCGAATACCTTGGTTATCCCTACATTAGGGGTCAGTGATGAAGAATAAGCGGTAACTTCAACCTTGCCTTTGGTCAAAGCGTTAAAAATAGTTGTTTTTCCACTTTTGGGCAAGCCTGTAATGGCAATTTTCATATCCACATTTTACCACAACCTTGAGCTTCAACTTGATAACAGGGGTAATCAATGCCATGATAAAATACAAAAGATGTTCTACATCCTTTACGGGGAAGACGATTTCTCTATTCACCAGGCTTTGGGTGAGATCAAGGAAGGATTAGGTGATGCGGGAACGCTGGCAGTCAACACTCTGAGCTTGGATGGTGAACATTTGACTTTAAACGAGCTCAGGCATAATTGCAACACTGTTCCTTTCCTGGCGCCATATCGGTTAGTGGTGGTTAAGGGTTTGCTCAAGCATTTTGAGGCAAGGGCAAGCAAGTTACATCCTGGCCGTGCTATTACTAAAGCTGACGGTGGGCTGGGGGAATGGAAGGATCTTCGTTGTTGCATTGAACAAAGAGCGCCAACTACGGTGTTAGTGTTAATCGATGGTAAATTAAGCAAACAAAACCCGTTATTGAAGGAGCTTTCACCATTGGCTAAATTGAGGGTTTTCTCCCTGCTGCGAAGTAAAAGGTTAACGACCTGGATACAGCAATGGGTGACTAAAAAAAATGGCGCTATTACACCTGAAGCAGCAAATTTGCTTGCTGAGCTTATCGGTGGGAACCTGTGGGCAATGAGCAACGAAATCGATAAACTTCTCCTTTATGCGGAAGGGCGCAGCATCGAGGAAAATGACGTCAGACAATTGGTAAGCTATGCGCAGGAAGCCAATATCTTTGCTTTGGTAGATGCTGTGCTTGAAAGACAACCCGAAATAGCTCACAGGATACTTCATCGATTGTACCAAGAAGGAGCTTCGTCCGCTTACGTCCTGGTCATGATTACCAGGCAACTTCGCTTGATAGTACAAACTAAGGAATTGAGTTCACGATTGTCACCACCTCAAATCCAGGCTAAATTGGGCTTAAAAAGTTACGCTTTGGATAAGACGCTTGACCAGGCTAAGTCATATAATCTTGAGCGTATAAAGCGGGCATACGACAGGCTGTTAGAGACCGATATAGATATTAAGACGGGCAGATATAGTGACCGGATTGCTCTCGAGCTATTAATAACCGAGTTGTGCTATGGCAAAAGGACACACTCTAACAATGTTGTAGAAAGATATTAAGATGTCTTCTTACTCTTCCTGGTAGCTGTGGCTTTCCTGGATGACTGCTTAGCTTCTTCCATTTCAGGGATAGCATTGCCAAAGTAAACTTTGGTATGTGGCCATGGAATCTCAATTCCTTCAGCATCGAATGTTCTCTTAAGACGGAGCCTTAACTCACCCATCACAGCCCATTGTCTTATTGGTTTGGTATCCCCCAGTATTTTGATGTCAATGCCAGAATCCCCGAGATTATCTACTCTGAGCACCTGTGGTGGGGTGATAAAATCTGCGTTCCATTCAGGGTCTTCAGCCATTTCCGTGCACACTCTATTTATGACCTTGATAACGCGGTCAAGGTCTTCTCCGTAAGCCACCGAGATATTTAAATTTACTCTGGAGTACCTTTTAGTAAAGTTGCTGGCTGTTTTGATTTCACCGTTAGAAATGGAATGAACGATACCGTCCAAGTCTCTAAGAACGGTGCGGCGTAGACCTACTTCCTCAACCAGGCCAGCAATGCCGGCGACTCTAACCACATCACCGACATCATATTGGTCCTCTAACAAGATAAAAATGCCACTGAGATAATCTCTGATTAAAGTCTGCGCACCGAAGCCGATAGCGATACCTATAATGCCAAGCCCGGCTAACATCGCAGTGATGTTTATTCCGAACTCGGGAAGGATAGTGACTAGAGCGAAAATTACAATTATGATTAAGCCTGCTTTTATCAACACTGAAGATAGGGTATCACTTCTCTGTTTTATCTCTTCTTCAAACTCCCCCTTCATGTGTTGTGCCGCTGTCCTCTTGATTAGCAGTGGAATGACACGGCGCAGCGTAAAGTAAACAGCAGCAGCAATGGCAATGATGATTAGAATGCTGATACCGCTATCCTTAAGCCACCCTATAGTGAATATCTCAGCCATAACTAACCCTACATTTATCATAGAATTGTTTAAAGTGCAACTCTTGGTTAGAGGTTAGAGCTTGATTGGCACTCCGATTTTCGGTATACGAACTTGCATAGTGGAACTGAGTTTACTGGCAAAGAATCTGGGATGTTCTGTATGTATTGGGACAACAACCTCTGGATTTATGGTCTCTATGAGCTCTAGTAGTTCTGGACCTGAAGCGTGTCCGGAACTGTGAAAGCCCTGTTCACTTGCTGCCACTTTGCCTGTTTTTGCGCTCGGAATACCCACGGGTAGGAGCTTGAAATGTGTAAGCCACTGTTTCAATCTCTTGACATCAATGCGTTGCTCTTCATCGAATGCCTCGCTTGAGGAGTAAATATAAATGCCACCTTCACTGGGGCAAATATCAATTAATTTGTTAATATCCCAAAAGCTGAAGCAGAGGATATAATCCCCTTGAGTTCGTCTAATATCATCGGGGTGGACACATTTCCCCTTTTTCCTGTACTGAGTGTATAAATGCTTCTCCCAATCCATAGCACTTCTTGCTTCTGTGTATAAAGTAATTGTCTCGTCTTCAACGGGGTCAGGAACTTCTTCCATTACCAGGTGCAGGGATTGTAACAGATAGGCATCTCTAGGCAGTATTACCAGCTTTCGATTGCATTGCCTGGCGACCTCTTTGAACGTGAACAGCCTTTCCAGGTTTCTGGGACCAAAATCGGCTATTACCAGCTTGCCTTGGGCTTGTAATACCTTGCTGAGTGCATTGTTAAGAACCATTTCTTCTGTAATATTGCTGCCTTCTTCTTTGATGTTTGTTCCTTCGCATAGTAGCACGATTGGATGAAGAGCCTTTGCCTCGCTGATAAATTTCCTGGTCAAATGTCCCATCTTGCCATGGAGACGCAGGTCACCGGTATAAACCACCCAACCCTGGCTTGTCTTGACAGCAAAGGCGGTTGCTCCATATATAGAGTGGTCAACGGGAAAATTCCTGATTGCCAGATTGCCAATCGAGGTAGTGGTTATTGGCTGCTTGGACTCTATCTTCCTGCGGGTAGGAGATTTTTGCCAGAATTTACTGGCTTCGGTGGGTAGTAGTTTTGCGTCAGTGAAGCAAAATTGTCTTTGAATCGAACGATATTGCTGATAATCCCCGGGAGTGAATCGATGATCTTGTTCCTCCCGGGGAATGGCATAGCATACCTCTTTTTCAAAGTCTCCTCTACTTGAATCCTGGATTGCCTTAACCAGAAATGCGGTGGTTGTGCTACAGACAATGGGAATATCGTGGTGTAAAAAAGATATGTGGCCGCTATGGTCAAGGTGAGCATGGGAGAGTAGCACAGCATCCAGATGTATTTCTCTGATCCTGGTATTTGGACCTACTCTATCCCATATGTTTTCCCAGGAGGGTGCAAGGTCTTTGCGATATATGCCTTTGAGGGGAGGAAGAAGACCGATTTCAAATAAATCAACTACGCCTCTCGCAGTTCGGGGTTTTAAATATTCTTCAAAGTATTGAGACCAGAGGTTGTAATTGATGCCAAAATCAAAAGATACAATACTTTGGTCGGCTTCAAGTAAAATCTTGTTTCCGCCGATTGTTGCTGCACCACCGTAAATTGTAATGCTTACGGCCAAAGCTCATCCTTCTGGTATACCAACTCAGTGCTTAGTTCAATAAAATCCAAGGCAGCAGCAAATTTACCTTGCATTCAAAAATAATGATATAAGATATAAATACAGTGTAGCAAAAACACAAACACATAGAGGGGCACATAACCCCTCCCCTTCTAAGCCGATAAGCTTAGGGCGGAGGAAACCTCCGCCCTTTTTTAAACAAAGCTTAAACTTCCCAGAGTGGGATAAGTAACTCTGTTTAGCCTTTGCCGATGCGGAATACCTTTGTGCCGCATCTGGGGCAAACACCTTGTACTGCCGGGCGCCCATTTTTAAGGGTAACGTTTCTTGGGTTCTTAATGTCAACCTTGCGTCGACACTTTACACAATAAGCTGTTGCCATATCTTAACCTCCCTCCTTTATTACTGTTGTAGCTAGCAGAATAACAAACCGACAATTTGCATGTCAATAGTTTGAGCACAAAAATTGAATAAATTGCCAAAGTTAATCCCTTTTTAGCATTGTCATGAAGGCTTCCTCAGGGATTTCGACTTTCCCTACCCTCTTTAATCGTTTTTTGCCCTCAGCTTGTTTTTCCAAGAGCTTCCGTTTGCGTGTGACATCGCCCCCATAGCATTTAGCGAGCACATTTTTTCTCAGTGCCTTAACGGTCTCTCGAGCGATTATTTTCCCGTCAACTGCTGATTGGATGGCTACATCAAATAGCTGTCTCGGGATAAGCTGTCTAAGCTTCTTAACTAGTGCTCTCCCTTCAACGGAGGCTTGATCAGCATGGACAATACGGGATAGCGCATCGATAGACTGGTTGTTAACTAGAATTTCCAGTTTTGCTAAATGTACCGGGTGATACTCACTCAAAGTGTAGTCTAAAGAGGCATAACCTTGTGTGCATGATTTGAGGCGATCGTGAAAGTCAGCCAGAATAGCACTTAGTGGCATGTTATACTTTAGTATGGATTGCTTCCAAATGGAGTCGCCTTCCTCTTTGTTTTCTCTTAAATATTCCATTTGTTGGAATTGTCCTTTATACAATGGTAACAACTCCATCAGAGCGCCAATATACTTGTTTGGAGTAATAATGCTGGCGGATATCCAGGGTTCGTCGATTTCCTTGACTTCGTAGGATGGTGGCAGCCTTGCTGGATTATCTACCATGACTGTCGTGCCATCCCTCTTATGTAATTGATATGCTATGCTGGGTGCGGTAATCAATATCCTTAACCCATATTCTCTTTCCAGGCGCTCTCGGACAATATCCATGTGCAATAGGCCCAGGAATCCGCAGCGAAATCCTGAGCCCAGTGCATTGCTGCTCTCTGGTTCATAGGATAGCGAAGCATCGCTTAGCCTCAGCTTATCCAATGCGTCACGGAGATTGCGGAAATCCTTTACTTCCATAGGATAAAGTCCGGCAAAGACCATTGGCTTTGTTGGGCGGTAGCCTGGTAGGGCTTGAGAAGCAGAATTAAGGCCTGAAGTGATTGTGTCACCTACACGGCAATCGCTAGCATTCTTTAGCCCTGTAGCGATATAACCAACCTCTCCGGCGTTTAAGACTGGTAGTGGGAGCATTTCAGGCTTGAAAATGCCGACTTCTAATGCTTCGGACAGTTTACCTGTGGACATTAGTTTCAATTGCTCACCCGCTGAAATATTGCCATCAACGATTCTGATGAAGGCGACAACGCCCTTATAGGCGTCATATTTAGAGTCGAAGATTAACGCCCTTAGCGGAGCATCTTGATTTCTCTGCGGGGATGGTATCCTCTCGATGATAGCTTGCATAACTTTACCTATCCCCTTGCCTTCCTTGGCTGAAGCGAAGATAATTTCCCCTTCATCGAATCCTAAAACCTGTTCCAGTGCTTCAGCTACCTCGCTTGGTTGAGCGTTAGGCAGGTCAATTTTGTTAATCACCGGAATAAGATGGAGGTTGTGCTCCATAGCAATTGACACGTTAGCCAGAGTTTGGGCCTGGATTCCTTGAGAGGCATCGACTACCAGAATAGCGCCTTCCACAGCAGCTAAACTGCGCGACACTTCATAGGTAAAATCAACGTGTCCCGGTGTATCAATCAGATTTAGTTGGTATTCTTGACCATTCGGCGCCTTATAGTTCATACGCACCGCCTTGGCTTTGATGGTGATTTTCCTTTCCCTCTCTAGTTCCATTTGGTCTAAGAATTGTTCCTGCATTTGCCGTTCAGGTATAGTTTTGGTTACTTCCAGGAGGCGGTCGACCAAAGTCGACTTGCCGTGGTCAATATGAGCGATGATGCAGAAGTTCCTGATCTGTTTTTGTTCCATATAAATGTTTATGCTAACATACCTGGTATCTAGCTTCAATTTGTGAAATTGAGGGCAATGGAATAGTGACTAGCGACGAGATCAGGGAAGTCTTTTTAAGCTTTTTCGAGCAAAAGGGACATAGGGTTATTCCCAGTTCATCTTTAATTCCCCACAAGGACCCCAGTTTGCTATTGACTACGGCGGGCATGGTACAGATTAGGCCGTATTTCTTAGGATTACAAAAGCCACCAAGACCGCGACTAGCTTCTTGTCAAAAGTGTTTTCGCACCACCGATATAGATTCCGTCGGCAATAGCAGGCATCTTACCCTTTTTGAGATGCTGGGGAATTTCAGTGTAGGAGATTATTTCAAGGAAGAGGCTATCGCCTGGGCATGGGAATTTGTCATTGAGCATCTAAAACTCCCCAGGGAGCGATTATGGATAAGTGTTTACCTTGATGATGATGATGCTTTTACCTGCTGGCGGCAAGTTGGTGTTCCTGCTGAGAGGATATTGCGATTTGGTGAGGAAGATAATTTCTGGGGACCAACCGGCAACTCAGGGCCTTGTGGACCATGTAGTGAAATTCATTATGACCATGGTGAGGAATTCGGCTGTGGCAGACCTGAATGTAAGCCTAATTGTGAATGTGGACGCTTCTCGGAAATATGGAATCTGGTGTTTACTCAATATAATCAGACCACCGATGGTAAGCGTATCCCTTTGCCTAAGCCGAACATCGATACTGGCATGGGGCTGGAACGGACTGTAGCCGCTGTCCAGGGCAAGCCTTCGTGTTACGAAACAGACCTTTTCCTGCCCTTAATAGAACGAGTTACTCAGCTAGTGGGGAAAAGCTACGGTGAGGACAAAGATATTGACCGCGCTATAAGGATTGTTGTTGAGCATAGTCGTGGTATTGCTTTTCTCATCGCTGATGGTGTTCTGCCTTCGAACGAAGGTAGGGGATATGTGCTGCGGCGGATATTGCGTCGTGCCTCTCTGTTCGGGAGAAGGCTGGGCCGGTATGGGCCTTTCCTCTCTGAAATCACCACCGCTACTGTTAGCAGGATGAACCAGGTATACCCTGAATTAATTGTCAATCGAGCTATGATTGACCAAATTACCAGGGCGGAGGAGGAAAAATTCATTGGCACTTTAGAAACTGGGCTTACCTTGGTGGAAGAGCTGATTGAAGAAGCTATGAGGCAAGGGGAAAGGTCTTTGCCAAGCGAGCAAGTATTCAGGCTTTATGATACCCACGGGTTTCCTGCAGAACTAACTGCTGAGATTGCCAGGGAGAGGGGATTATCCGTTGATTTTGGTGGTTTTAAGGCTGAGATGGGAAAGCAGCGAGAGAGGGCGAGGGCAGATCAGAAGTTCGTCACAGCTACCGCAACACTTTCCGGGACAAGCAAACTTTCTGTGAAAGGCGAAGTTATTAAGAAGGTTAAGTCACTTGCGGGGACTGAATTTATTGGCTATGACACGACTACCTCGAAATCTAAAATTCTTGAACTCAGAGTTGGAGAGCAGCCTGTTAAAACTGCTTCTCGAGGTGATGAAGTTGACATAATTCTTACTAAAACGCCCTTCTACGGTGAGATGGGTGGGCAGGTTGGCGATACCGGTAGAATCAGCAGCCGGAAGGGAGGGGTGGCTATTACAAGTACTACTAGAAGCCCTTCTGATGTGATAATTCATCATGGCAAGGTCATTAAAGGAAGCATATCTAGGGGCGATGAGGTAGAGGCAGAAGTCGATATTGCCCGTCGTTTAGATATCGCTCGTAATCACACTGCGACTCACTTGCTTCAATATGCCTTAAGGGAAATATTAGGTGGTCATGTTTATCAGAGAGGCTCTTTAGTCGAGCCAGAAGGGTTCCGGTTCGATTTTTCTCACCTGGCAGCGATTCCCGAGTCGCAGCTCAGTGAAATTCAAGGTTTGGTTAACGAGAGAATACGGCAGAATTTACCAGTGAAATCGAAGCTCGTTCCTTATGACGAGGCTATTGCTGAGGGCGCTATTGCTTTATTTGAGGAGAAATATGGTGAAAGGGTTCGAGTGGTGGAAATTGGTGAGCCGGCACTGGGTAGGGAACTTTGTGGTGGCACGCACGTGAAATCAACCGGCGAAATTGGTTTTTTCATCATAATGAGCGAAGCTAGCATTGGCACTGGTCTACATCGAATTGAAGCGGTGACCGGCAGGACAGCAGAAGCGTTGGCCGAGAGGAATTCTGCTACCCTCAAAAGTATAGCCAGGGAATTAAAAACCGTACCTGACGAGGTTCATGACAAGGTTGGAGTTCTCGTTAACGAGCTGGAGTCAGAGCACAAGCATTCACTTTGGTTGGAGAGGGAGTTATCTCGAAAGATAACCGAATCGTTGACTGAGCAAGTCAAACAGGTAGGCGGGATAACATTTTTGTCAGCCAGAGTACCACCGTTAACCAAATCTGTCCTTCGAGAGATGGGTGACATATTACGCAGCAAATTAAAGAGCGCAGTGATAGTTTTGGCTACAGTTTACAACAATAACCCCAGCTTTCTAGCCATGGTTACCCCTGATCTGGTAGCCAGAGGTTTCTATGCCAATGACATTATCAAAAAGGTAGCTAAAGTTGCCGGTGGCAGTGGCGGAGGCAAAGCAGAGATGGCTCAGGCGGGGGGGAAAGATGCAACCAGGCTGGATGAAGCGCTAGACTCAGTTGAAAGTATCATCGCAGAGAAAACCGCCTCCGCCTAATAAAAAACCAAAGGGCAAAAGTAAAAATGACAAATGGTAAATCATAATTTTGATTTTTGATGTTTAATTTTTGATTTTTTAAGAACATGCGCAGTCTCGGATTGGATATTGGAGATAAGAAAACCGGTGTCGCAATAAGTGACCCTGAAGGAATATTAGCAATTCCTCTCACTGTGATTGAGCGTAGAAACCAGGAGGATGTTATAACTGAGATTATTAAACTTGTTGAGCGATATCAGGTGGAGTGTGTTGTGGTTGGTTTACCTTATTCCTTAGACGGGCATTTGACTCAGCAAAGTAGAAAGGTGGAGGTTTTTATTGAAAAGCTCCAAGGTATCATTGCGATGAGCCGAAGCCCTGAGCCTGGCGAAGGGGCAGCGAAGCAATCTCGTCTTAGCGAAGTCAACATAGAAATTTGGGATGAGCGACTATCGACCGTGGTTGCTGAAAAGCTTATGGCTGAGGCAGGAACTAAGAAGGATAAACGAAAACAGCACCAGGATGCTCTGGCTGCGGCTATTATCCTTCAGGGATTTTTGGATAGCTTGAACAAAGATTGTTAGTCTTTTCTGTGTGAAGTAGCTACCGTGTGAAAAGCTTATCCACTGTTATAAAGAGGTCTATGTCTTTGCGTTTGAACCTGCGGTCACCTCTTGTCCCGAGGCGATAGGCAGGAAGCAGCCCTTTATTTGACCACTGCCTTATTGTGTTGGGATGAACGTGCAATAGCCTGGCTGCCTCTGCAGTGGTCAGCATCTCCGAATTCGTTGACTCCATTTTCATCTTATCTCACCTTATTCATCTTCATATATCTTGATTTATGTTACTTGAATTTATGTTAACTTAAACTCTCTTGCCTGTAAATCACCAAAAAGTACTATGGTTAGGCTCCATGGTTTCTGCCATGATGTGAAGATGCTCGGGCGACAATACTTTTCCTGTGGTTTAGAAGTAAAATAAAGATAATGATATTGACTTGGGGATAATATATAGTAAAAGGGTACTAGTACTAAAATCTATTTGACTTCATAAGCCAGATTTGCAGCTTTTCTGATGTTCACATCGTTATTGTTAGCTAGGGGAGTGATGTTGCAGATGAGATAAAGACTCTGGAAATGAGTGCCGCTGACTGGATTGTATCATCCTGCATACCTATGGAATTTATCGCCAAGCTCAACGGCATCGTTTCTTGCTGTGCTGCGCGTAACGGCAACCACGGCTTCTCTCTCCTATTACTATTTCAAGGCTGTGACAGTGGGTGAAGGTATAAGCTATGGGGCAGATAGAAACTTCACCACTCAGGGATTTTGGTGGCGGCAGTAGTGAACAATAAATAGATAGCTAAGACTCTAAACATAAGCTAGCAGAGTGCAAAGGACTATGCTATCCTTATCGTGGCTAAGCTGAGCAGCAATTAGCTCGCTGAGATGAACTAAATGCCCGATTTCATCGGTCTTATTGGTTATCCTGTTAAGCACTCCATCTCACCCTATTTTCAGCAGGCGGCTCTGGATTACTATCATCTGGATATTCGATACCAGCTCTGGGAAACAACGCCGGAGAAACTTAGCTCCAGGGTAGCCGGGTTGAGGGAACATGAAAATTTAGGAGCCAACGTAACCACGCCTTATAAGGAAAAAGTTCTGCCTCTGCTGGACCAAATTGATGAATGGGCGGCTTTGATTGGTGCTGTCAACACGATAGCCAAAAAAGGTGATAGACTGTTGGGCTTCAACACGGATGCTCATGGATTTATCAACGCATTGCGCAGCGAAGGTGAATTTGAACCTGAAGGCAAGGATGCGACAATTTTAGGTGCTGGTGGGGCTGCCAGGGCGGTCTGTTTTTCCCTGGTGCAGAACAAGGTAAGTTCACTCACTATTATGGATGGGATACTGGATAAGTCCAAAGCCCTGGCTGAGCATATAAATCGCTATGTAACTCGAGCTGGCTTGAAAACCAGAATCGCTGTCTTGCCCTGGCAAAGCGTAAATTCCGCTGATACCTTTGAGCGCTGCCGGTTAATAGTCCATTGCACTACCATAGGAATGAAATATAGCCCTCAGCAAGGGCAATCGCCTCTCTCAGGCGATGTAATTCCCGAAGGTATTCTGGTCTATGACCTGGTATTCAACCCCCGGGTGACACCTCTATTGCTGTTAGCACAGAAGGCAGGGGCTAATATTCTTGGCGGGTTACCTATGCTAGTATATCAGGGAGCGGCTTCCTTTGAGCTATGGACAGGTAAGAAGGCTCCAGTTGACATAATGTCCAACAAGGCTGAAGAAGCTCTTCGGGAAATGCCCTGAGTAGAAGGTATATACGATGAGAATTGCCATTGTTGTCCCGCCGTGGTTCGAAGTGCCGCCAAAAGGATACGGGGGCATCGAAGTTCTTGTTAGTCTATGGGCGGATGGACTCGTTGACAAAGGTCATGAGGTTACCCTGTTTACCGTAGCAGACTCGGTAACAAAGGCAGATAAATTTACTGTCTTTGATAAGGAGATGAAATCCTATCTGGATGATGCGCCATCGAACTTTCTGAACATAGCAGTTACTCATTCACTGGCATCGTATATTGAGATATCCCGGGGTGGATACGACATAATACATGACAATACCTGGAAGGAAGGTCTGTGTTCCGCTGCATTTATGGATATCCCCGTGGTTCATACCCTGCACAGTGCGTTTGACGAAGGGAACAAGGGATTTTATAGCCTGTTTAAAAATTATCCAGGAATACATTTCGTTACCATAAGTAACTATCAACAAACTTGCTTCCCGGAGCTAAATTACGCTGCCACGGTTTACAACGGAGTAAATTTTCCCAAGTATCCCTTCTCCGAGGAAAAGGAAGACTTTTTCTTCTATATCGGGAGGTTCAATGATGGAAAAGCACCTCACCTGGCATGTGAGGTAGCCGAGGGGCTTGGGGTGAAGCTTGTCCTGGCGGGCAAACTCAATGAAAAAGCTGAGCGAGATTACTTTGCCGAGTATATAAAGCCGCATCTCAGCGATAAGATTAAATTCATCGGCGAAGTTGGACAGTGGAGTAAGGAGAAAATGGAGATGTTTTCCCGGGGGAAAGCGTATCTGTATCCCATACAGTGGGATGAGCCATTTGGAATCACCATGGCCGAGGCAATGGCATGTGGCACCCCGGTGGTGACCTTCAAAAGAGGGGCGGCGCCGGAGGTTGTTGCCCATAACGAGACCGGCTTCGTAGTGGAAACGATGGACGAATTTGTAGATGCCGTAAGGCATGTTAACGAAATTAACCCCCGAAAATGCCGTGAGAGGGTGGAAAAGATGTTCACTGCCGACGCTATGGTGGATGGCTACGAGAAGGTGTATACAGAGGTGCTGGGCGGTAAGTAAAAGCACAGGTGGTAGTCTATGTCTCCAAGACCATTAGCTGAAGATTGGGCTATATTTGAGGACGATATTAGCGGGGAAGAAATACGCTTTCGGGAGACCCTCTTCGCCCTGGGAAATGGCTACATTGGCGTGAGAGGCACTCTGGAGGAGGGTTATCGAGGAGGATATCCAGGCACTTATATCGCCGGCATATACGACCAGGGCAAAGGGAAAGCTGCGGAAATTGTTAACATCCCGAATCCTCTTTGCCTGGAGATATATGTGGATGGCAAAAAGGTGTCTATGGATAAGATGGAGGTTGTTGAGCATCGCAGAGTGCTGGATATGAAGAAAGCGACGCTTTCGAGGCACACTGTCTTTGCCCATGCTGGAAAGAGGTATGAATATGAATCCCTGCGTTTTCTCAGTCTGAGGGACATGCATCTAGGGGTGTTGCGGTTCTCTTTCAGAGCACTAGATGATGATGCTCATGTAGTTGTTAAACGCACCATGAATGGGACAACGAAGAACGAAATTCAAGCTGTGGGGGAACCAATAAAGCATTATGCTGTTACCCGGACAGCAGATGCAGGAAGCGGTGCGCTATATTTAGAGGCAGGGACCGAGGATTCCGGGATATTGATTGGCATAGCCAGTGCCGACGATGTGGGGACAGGAAAACTTCAATCTGTGGTGGAGACGAAATGCTATACAAATGGAGAATCTGTAGTAAGAGAATCTTGCTTCGATGCTCGGAAGGGGAAGAGGTATAGATTCAATGAATATATTTCAATATACACCTCGCGTGATGTTGAGGGTGATGTTAAAACAACCTGCCTTAATGAGGTGGAATCTGCGAGAAAGTACGAGACACCGTATTTACTGAAGCGACATGTAGCAGCCTGGGACAATAGATGGCGATACTCTGATATCAGGACGGAGGGCGACTCACCAGCGCAGAGGGCAATCAGGTTCAATATATATCACCTGCTGATAGCGGCGCCGCCTGAAGACCTGGATGTGAGCATTGCTGCCAAGTCGCTGTCTGGCGAGTGGTATAAGGGACATATATTCTGGGATACTGAAATCTATGTACTTCCTTTCTTCACATATACCCAGCCAGCGATTGCCAGAAATTTATTGCTTTATCGATATCGTCGGTTGAGTCAAGCAAGAATTAACGCAAAACTCCAAAAATATAAAGGAGCACTATTCCCCTGGGAATCGGCGGCTAGCGGTGAGGACGAAACTCCTAAGTGGTGGAGGGGGCCGGATGGAGTCCTGATTGAGGTATACACCAGGCAAATACAGCATCATATCGTAAGTGACATAGCTTATGCTGTTGCGACATATTATAGGGCAACTAACGACGATAAATTTATGTTGGATTATGGCGCTGAACTGATATTTGAAACGGCGCGATTTTGGGCAAGCCGCGTTAGCTATAATAAGAAGCTTTCTCTATACGAGGCGAAAGAAGTGACCGGCCCCGATGAATATCATAAAGGTGTTGATAACAATTCTTACACTAACTACCTGGCACGATGGAATCTACTGTATGCCGCTGAGCTTTACAACAAATTTCTGGAGATGCATCAAAACCGTCTGAAAAAGTTATCCCAAAAGATGGATTTAAGCCGGAACGAGGTAGCGAAATGGAGAGACATTGGCAATAAGATTATGTTTCTAATTGGTAAAAATGGATTGATTGAGGAGTTTCAGGGTTATTTTGGGAAAAGAAACGACGTTATTGAACAATGGGATGAAAAAGGTATGCCGGTATATTCCAAAGATGAAGAAGAGCTAAAGCACACTCAATTGGTGAAACAAGCAGATGTCATGTTGCTACTGCATTTATTCCCCAATAATTTCACTGCGGATATTAAAAAGATGAATTTTGATTACTATGATGCTCGGACTACCCATTTATCGTCGCTTAGCCCCTGCATATATGCTATTCTCGCTGCTGACCTAAACGATATTAACAAGGCGTATAAATATTTCCGCTACGCAGTAAATGGTGACCTTAAAGACTATTTTGGTAATACTGAGTTGGGGATTCATGCTGCGTCCTTAGGAGGTGTCTGGCAGTTAGTAATTAATGGCTTTGCCGGGGTGACAGTAAAGGGAGACATACTTTCCATAAATCCCAGGTTACCGCGAAACTGGCAGAGTCTGGAATTCAAGCTGATTTGGAGAGGGAACAATATTAGCTTTCGGGTATCCGGAGATAAAGTGGAGGTACTCTTAAGCTCAAGGAATAAGAAAATCAAGCTGCCGATGAGCATTTATAATAAAGCATGCTATATTGGAGCCGGTAAATTAACGACAGTGGCCAAGTGAAAATGAATCTCCCAAAGGATGTTGGTTTTATCTGGGATATCGATGGCATTGTTGTAGATAGCCCTCATGAAGAGGCTTGGCGTGTCACAGCGATGAAAGAGCCATGGCACATAAAAGAACTGAGCTCAGATTTTTACTTCACTCATGTGGCTTCCAGACCTCGATACGAGGGGGGGAACAATATATTGCAGTTAAATGGTGTATATGAGCGACTTGGAGCAGTCACAGAGGAGGAGAAGGCTAAGCTTCTGGAGAAGTATTGCAGTGAGAAAAATACCCTCATAAAAGAGTTTATAAAGAAAGGAAAGTTCAAACTATTTGGGGATGCAATCCCATTGCTGTTAAAAGCAAAAAGTATTGGAATATGGGAAGCCGCAGCATCGGCGTCCAAAAATGCTAAAGGTATGTTGCTCGGTGTTTCAAGAGAGCGAATAGTAGACGAGATAGGGGATGATTTTGGTGTTTTGAATGAAGAAGATAGCCTTTATTCCATATTCGATGTTGATGCCTGCGGTCTTGATGTCGGTGGTAAGGAAGCTATGCAAAAGTTTGCCGCTGAGCAATTGAATGCTTTGTCCCAGGAAAAGATAAGGAAGTTTGTGGTATTCGAGGATGCTCCTTCGGGAATAGAGGCGGCAAAGTCCCTCGGCTATTATGCTGTTGGTGTACTGCGTATTGGTGAGGAAAGTGCCTTGCGTCGGGCTGGAGCAGACATCGTTGTTCCAGACCTGAGTATGCTGAAGATCGAGGACTTACTATAAGTTTACAGCAAGTTTTAGCACTGCTTTATATGTAACATCGCCTTTTTCCAATATTTTGGCTGTGTTACTATATCAGGGAACAAAACTTTGGATTAAGGGAACGGTTAGTTGACATAATGCTTGCAAGACTTGAAAAGATGCCGTAAGGAGAGGAGAAATGAAAAAGGGAAGAATGGCTATTATTGGAGTGGTGGTGCTGTTGCTTCTAGTGATGCTGATTCCAGCTAGCTGCGTTTCAGTGCCCAGCAAAGTTGGCGGGGATAAGATCGCAGTGATTCCTCTGACCGGCACTATTACCGGCACAAGTGGATCCTTTATGTATGGTCAAGTTATTACTCCGGAGCTGGTAAGGGAACAACTAAAGAGAGCGGAGGGCGATACTGCGGTGAAGGCAGTTATTCTACGTGTAGATAGTCCAGGTGGCGAAGTAGCGCCCTGCCAGGAAATTCTGGAGGCAATTGAACAGGCCAAGCAATCCAAGCCTGTTGTGGTCAGCATGGGGTCAATGGCTGCTTCTGGCGGATATTATATTTCATGCGAGGCGGACAAAATAGTAGCTCTTTCTGGCACGCTGACTGGAAGCATTGGAGTTATTGCCCAGATACCAAACCTCAAGGGTTTGTTCGACAAGCTGGGTATTGAGATGCAGACTTTCACCGGTGGTGAGCATAAGGATATGTATGCCGGGTATAGAAACCTGACACTTGAGGAGCAGGAAATCATGCAAAATCTGGTTGATGAATATTATGAGCAATTCATCGCCGTTGTTGCTGAAGGCAGGGGAATGGACAGGGAAGAGGTAAGGAGCTTAGCTACGGGACAGCTTTATACCGGTGTTGAGGCTGAAGAACTTGGTCTGGTGGATGAATTAGGTGGATTAGATAAAGCAGTAGAAGTGGCAACGGAGTTATCCGGAGCTGTATCTCCAAAGGTGGAATATTATAAACCCAGGTCGATTTCCATCTTAAGCGAGCTTTTTGAGTTAAGCTCATCTGAATTAAGCAGCCTGCTTAAGTTAAGACTGCTGGGGTTAAGTGGGCAGGATATTGTTTTACTGGAAACATTAACCCATGCTTATCCTCAGCCTCGATATCTCGTCTCTCCCTGAATGGAAGTGATAATTATAGTATCCCGCATAACTTCGTATAAAAATCCCTCTAAATCCCCCTTTAGAAAAGGGGGAGTAAGGGGGAATGTTTACTAACCTCACCCCCTTTAGAAAAGGGGGAGTAAGGGGGATTTGACATTGCATGAAAGCAAGTGAGATTATAAATAGTTTTGTGCCTGACTATAAGGGAAGCTGATGGAACGATTTCATTTTATCACCGCTGGTGAATCCCATGGAAAGGGCTTGACCGCCATAATTGAGGGCATGCTGAGCGGCTTGCCGTTACAGACCGAATATATCGACAGGGAATTAAGACGCCGTCAGGCAGGTTATGGGCGTAGTTCCCGCATGAAGATTGAGGAAGATAAGGTTGAGATTATCTCGGGACTTTGGCGTGGACTTACCACAGGTAGTCCGATCGCATTGCTTATCTACAATAAGGATTGGCGAGATTGGGAGGCCGAGACGGTATTCTCTCCTCGACCCGGGCATGCCGACCTCGCTGGAGTTGTTAAGTATGGAATTAACGATATCAGACCAATTATGGAGCGAGCTAGCGCTCGAGAAACGGCAGCCAGGGTAGCTGTTGGGGCGGTAGCCAGGAGATTTTTGGAAGAGCTTGGCATTACTATTCATAGTCACACTGTGGCAATTGGAGGATGTCATTATAAGTCGGTCAAAGCAATCTCCATAAACTGGCAGCAGGTGGAAGCCTCTTCAGTTCGCTGTGCTGATGCTGAGTTGGAAAAGGAAATGATCGTCGCCATCGATAAAGCTAAGGCTGAGGGCGACACGTTGGGTGGCATTTTTGAAGTGATTGCTACTGGGGTCCCTACAGGCTTGGGTAGCCACGTTCACTGGGACCGGCGCCTTGATGGCAAAATTGCCCGGGCGATAATGAGCATTAACGCTGTAAAAGGTGTGGAGATAGGGGATGGTTTTGCCTTGTCTGAACTCAAAGGTTCGCAGGCTCATGACATCATAGAGCCGAGTCCTTCTGTCATTGCGAGCCGAAGCTCTGAGCGAAGCGAAGAGGCAGCGAAGTTATCTCTTCCCTGGTATCGCCCTACCAATCATGCTGGTGGCATTGAGGGTGGTATAAGCAATGGCGAGGATATAGTGGTCAGAGCCGTAGTTAAACCTATCGCTACTCTGGCTAAGCCACTGGATTCCATTGATTTGCGTACTGGCAAAAAGGCTAAAGCTCATTATGAGCGCAGCGATATTTGTGTTGTTCCTGCTGCGGGGGTAATTGCTGAGGCAATGCTAGCCATTGTTATCGCTGATGCCTGCCTGGAGAAATTCGGCGGCGATAGCTTAAAGGAAACCCTGGCAAATTACCACAGTTATTTGAGTGGCATATCGCTTTGGAAGTCATGAACCACCAACCAAGCAATATCATTATCACGGGGTTTTCAGGGACTGGGAAATCCTTAGTAGCCAGGGAGATAGCTGGACAATTAGGGTGGGATTTTATTGATACCGATAATGAAATAGTCAGCCTGGCAAAAAAGCCCATTGCTGAAATCTTCAGCAGCGATGGGGAGGGAAAATTCCGAAAACTGGAAAGGGAAGCTATAAAGAGAGCCTCCCGGCATAGTCACAGAGTTATCGCTACCGGTGGCGGCGCCATCGTTGACCAACAGAATCGCAGCCAACTTGCCCGGAACGGGTTCATTGTGTGCCTTGAAGCTAGACCGGAGACAATTTATCAGCGGCTGTTTCAGGAATGGAGTCATGGCTCTGAAATTCGTCCTCTTCTGGAAGGCGATAACCCTTTAGAGCGTATCAGGCAGCTTAAAGCTCAAAGACAACCTTATTACGACGATGTTGACCTGGTGATTAATACCGATGATTTAAGCATTGGTGATGTGGCTAAAGAGGTGGTGAAGGGTTGGAGATTGCTGTGCGGAGCCAGTCCTGAGCGAGATTCTTCGGTCGCTTCGCTCCCTCAGAATGACGGGAAGCGAAGGGCTCGCAATGACAAAGGAGCGGCTGGCAATAGCAGAGGAAAGACAGGCCGTGAGAAAGCAAAGGCTGGCAATGATGTTGCTGAAGACGTTGCTTGCTGGGTGGAAACAGCCACTCAAAGATGTCCCATCTTTGTCGGCTATGGCTCATTGGATAGGCTTGGAGAGAAGCTGAAAAAAGTTGGCTCATCCCGGGTGGCTATTGTGATTAGCGATGGGAATGTTTCTCGTCTTTACGGGGATAGGGTTCGGGAAATCTTAAAAGCTGCTGGTTTTGCGGTTAACTCATTTGTGGTGCGGCCGGGTGAAGAAACCAAGAGCATAAACATAGCAATAGATATTTATAACTTTCTAATAAAGAAACGGGTGGAGCGGGACGATATACTTATCGCGCTGGGTGGTGGGATGATTGGTGATTTAGCCGGCTTTGTGGCAGCCACTTATTTGCGTGGCATTCCGTGGGTACAGGTGCCTACCAGCCTGGTAGCTATGGTTGATGCCAGTATCGGAGGCAAAGTAGCGGTTAACCACCATGAGGGTAAGAACCTCATTGGCGCCTTCTATCAACCCAATCTTGTTTTAGCTGATACTCAGACTCTGGCTACTCTGCCCAAGCGCGAGTTAACCTCAGGCTGGGCTGAGGTCGTTAAATACGGGCTGATACTGGATAAAGAGTTCTTCGAATTTCTGGAGTCCAACGCCGGCAGGTTGATAAAGCTGGAGCAGGATGTGGTCAGCAAAGCGATTATACGCAGTGCAAGCCTGAAAGCACAGGTCGTCAGCCAGGATGAGAAGGAAAGGGGACAGCGCATTATCCTGAATTATGGGCACACTGTTGCCCATGGATTGGAGGCAGCTACTCGATACAGTCACTTCTTACACGGTGAAGCAGTGGCTATCGGCATGATGGGAGCGGCGAAACTCAGCCAGAAGTCAGGCATTTTACCTGCCAGTGTAGTTAGGCGGCAGCAGTCCCAGCTGCAGAAATTTGGTTTGCCCACTAGTTTTTCCAGTACAGGTCTGGCTGAAATAGCTAAGGCTATGGAGGTGGACAAGAAAACGAGGGCAAAGAAAATCCGCTGGGTTCTTCTGGAAGATATAGGTAAGACAGCGATTCGCGCCAATGTACCACAGCAGGATGTCATGGCTGTCCTCGAAGAGCTATCCCAGCGATGAATTCAGTTGGTGCCAGCAGGGCAAAACTTGTCTGGAATTACATTGAGGTATTGAAGCCCCGGGAATCAGGGTTGCATTTTCTCATGGGCGCTATCGCTGCCCTGATTGCTTCGGGAGGCATTATCGCTGCTGGAGGTGTTTTCCCTTTTCGGGAATTCATTCTGGCTGCAATCGCTATTGCCTGCGGAATCCCGGGATGTAACGGGCTCACCAATTATCTTGACCGCGATATTGATGCTAAAATGCGCCGAACCTGTCTCAGGGCGTTGCCATCAAGGCGCATTTATCCACCGGAAAAATCGCTCCCGTTGATTATCGCCTTGATAGTTATAGGGCTAATCTTAGCCTTGGTTGTCAATCTCTGGTGCTTCATGTTTGGAGTCATTGGTGTTGTAGCCGCAGCGCTATGGAGGAAAACATCTCTGGAAGTTTTCCTGGGGATAATCGCAGGTTGTGTGCCCGTGCTCATCGGTTGGTTTGCCATAAGACCGGTATTTGACCTTCAAATCTTATCCATTTGCCTTTTGGTTGCTGTCTGGATTCCATTGCATGTATGGAGCGTAATGGTTGCTTATCGAGATGATTATCGCCAGGCCGGGCTGCGTTATTTTCCCCTGGATTGGGAGGTTAATAAGTCGGTAAAGCTGCTCTTTGGCTTGTCCCTTCTCCTTTATGGAGTTTCCATCTTTGTCTTCTTTGCCTGCCATTTCGACCTGTTCTACCTGATAGTGGCCAACATCCTGGGCATCTTACTGGTTACTGCATGCCTTCGCCTGTTAAGCTCGCAGAACTCAAAATCGGCCTGGCAGGTATATAAGCTGACCGCCTTTCCCTATCTTGGCATTATCTTTATCACCATGTGCCTGGATGCGTGGCTGCTGTAGTGGCTGTTCGCTAGATTAAATTTCTCCACAAAATTCACAATAAAGCCCTGAAGTATTGACACAGTGATGACAAATTGCCTACCATAAAGAAGTTCTGCAAAGAAGTTCTGCAAAGAAGTTTCGCACGAATTAACGATGCAGCAAATGAAGATAAGAGTTACAACCATTCTGTTAGCTATTATCTTAGCTGCGATTCCATGTTTGTGGGTGATGGCCGAGGATGGCAACAGCGGGCAAACAACCATTACCATGAACACAGAATCGGTGATGGGTATCAGTTTGGATCAAGCAGAATGGAGGGTGGAGGGGGAGGAGGACGTGAGCTTAAATACTACATATAAAACCGACCTACCGGCAAGTTGGTGTACTATAACCAACGAGGGGAACACTAATGTGACTATGTTCATTAAGGGGGATGATGCTAAATGGGTCAGTGATCCTTCCAAGAAGTGGACTCTAGGCAGTACAGGCGATAACGGCAAAAATGTCTATGCGCTTTGGTATCACATAAAGGGCGACACAGCGGATAGCTACACTCTTGTTACCAAAGATCTAGCTTCGATGAAATGGGTGAAAGATGGTGAGCCATTAAATCTTGCGAAGCACGATGATACACAGCAATTTGGTCTGAAGTTGCTAACTCCTACTCAATTTATTGGCGGCAGGACAATGGAAGCCAATATCACCCTGAGTGCAGTGGCTGCCTAATTAAATGATTTGAAGTTAATCTGATGAAAAAGGAAATGAAGTTGGGTATTATGGGTATTTTACTGGCTGGCATCCTGGCTTTAATTCCGTGTTTACCAGCAACAGCGCAGGATAGTGGCAACATAACCATTACCATGACTGGAGCCAAGGAGTTCTCCATCAATCTAACCCCAGTAAATTGGAGCTTTGGAATTGTAACCCCAAACACAGTAAATACAACAGACCTAACACAGTTCAACTTGACTGTTGCCCCCACTAGCACTTGTGCTATCAATACCTATATTACGGGTGAGGACGCTGTTTGGGCAGATGATCCTGGTGCATATAACTGGACACTGAGCAGCAATGAACAAAATGATATAAAGGCGTATGTGCTATGGTTTAAGCTAGATGGTGAGGAGAGTTATATCCCCATTACTGAGGGACCAACTTCATTTTACTCCGGCACACTGGGACCCGGCGACAGCAAGCAATTTGGATTAAAATTGCTAACTCCTCAACCTGATTTTACTAAGGGTGGGACAGGTTACTTCTCGGTTGGTAGTGCGATAGTGCAAACGCACGTCACCATAAGTGCGGTAGCTGCCTAATGGTGCGGCAGAGCAAACACCTCGCCTGGCTTGCTCTAGTTTTGTTAATTGCAGTTATCCTGGTCCCTGCTATAGTTCAAGCTCAGAGCTTCAGTGTATCGCCAGTAGAGGTGGAGATAGATAACCTGTCTCCTGGTGAAGTAACTCAATTCAACCTTACTATTCATAATAAGGAGGACGTGAATCATGTTTTCGCCTTAACCACTTATAATCCTGGGGAATCAGAAAGAAGGGAAGGGAGGGCCGAGTTTCCCAATGAGAACTGGATAAGTTTCTCTCCCCAAAGTGTTGAGGTGGGAGCCAACTCCGAGGCTAAGGCGAAAGTCACAGTTGCCATACCAGCCAGTCAAAAATGGACGGGCAAGGATTGGGAGATATGGCTGAGGGTTGCTCCTGAAGAAAGGGAATTCCTGGTGGTGAATTATTATATCCGCCTTCTGGTGTCGACAGGGGAAGAGGTAGAAGCTGGTACCAATGTGGGATTGATTGTCGGCATTCCCGTTGGAATATTGCTTGTAGCATGTGTCGTCTATTACTTTTACTTTAGGCGTAAGGCCAAACTTAAGCATCCTTAGAGAAGTAAAAGCTGCGTTTTCTGACCATTAAAGGCATTAGTAGCCCCAAAACCTTGCAATTCGCCCCCACCTCGGCATTATCTTTATCACCATGTGCCTGGATGCCTGGCTAGTGTAGCGGCTGGTTGCTAGATTATACAAAAACGATGCCTTAACATTTTCCGTTAAATGTCTCCACCAAATTTATGAGAGAGCCTGCGGGGTGCGCGAAACTCTTTCTGAAGCTAAGGTTAAATTACGAAGGTAATTTTCTACAAAATGTTTACCCCAAGCTGTTTCTGAGTTGCTAAAATGAGTCAAAGCTTGCAAAGCATAAAAAGTTTCATTTTCTATTAGAGTGCGTTAAAATAACCCCACAGGGTGGTTAGTAAGGCTATTGATGTTTACTGATGTTATTGATAAAGCCTTTAAGACTAATGATGACACTATAGTATTTTTTAAATTGTTCATTATCGGGCTTTTCGTAATTGGGATTGTATTTGGAATTTTGGCACACCGTGTATTAATATGGCTTGGAGTTATCGATATTCTTCTTGTGCCCCCTTTAATTTGGGCAATCAGAGGCATAGTCTCAGTCAATAAAGAAAATACCCGCATTTTTAAAACAGCCAGTAAGACTCTGAGAGGCGCGAAGAATCAAGCTGAATTAAGACAAAGGTTACAGAAAATTTAACTGGGGAAGAGAGGGGTTTAATATGCATTTTCCATTCAAGGTAAAGATTCCTCGGGCCATCACATGGAAGGATGTAAGAGAGGAGATTCTCAGCCAAATTGAGGAGGGTGGAAAATCGGCTTTTGACCGAAATTTACTAGAGAAGCAAATAATGGCAATGCCTGCTGATACTTCTCAGTATGTGGTGACACAAGTAAGCATACATGCCATCAGTGGGACTGCAGACCAAACTTCTGAGCCTGAGGTAAGGCACACCGATATTGAAAATGCCTTGGACGGCTATGGTGTTCCGGAGGACGTAATTCAAGTTCATCAAAAGCACGATGTACCCGATGTACGAAGGAGTGTTAGTGAGTAATGGAGATTTCAGATAACTTAAGAAAAGTCGTGGCAGATGAGTTTAGATATGCGGCAGAAAGGATTAGAGAAGAGAAAGATTTAGCACGCAAGAATTACTTCTTCAGTGCTGCCTACGCAGTCGTATATAGGGTTTTCAATCTAGAATTTGACCCTAGTCTTGTACTTGTTCACGATGTTCTCCAGAGAACATATAGGAGCATTGATACCAGACTGACTGCTATCGGAAGTGGCGAAGAGAGGGTAATCAGAGTCCCAGAAGGACTTTTTGACAGGCTTGCTAAGCATCTGGACGAGTTAGGTGATGCAATCTACAATAAAAAAGACATTACTGAGCCTCTTAAGAAGATAGCAGTTATTAGCTATGTAACTACTGGAAATGGCTATTACTTATATAAAAAAGGGATACTGAAAATCTAAGCCCTCGTGAATATTACTTTTCGGATGTGTCGTCTATTACTGCAGGCGTAAGGCCAAGCATCTTATTTTCTGACTTCGAGCAGACGCTCAAAAAACGCTAAAAATCCGTCAAAAGTAGCCTGGACGTGATATACTGCACATTTGATGCCAATTGCGGCTGTAGTGCTATTTTTGCGCTGATTGAGGCGAAATCAGCGCTGAGCGAGATTAGTACAAGGATGAGGTTTTGCTCTCGTTAGTCAAGGCATATCAAAGTTACCAGGGGAATACCGGGATTGAATAAGAAGCTACTGCTGTTAGTTTTCGGCATTACTTTCCTCGGGTTTATTGATACCCAGTTGACTGTTCCTATAATGCGGCTTTACGCCGATAGTGTAGGTGCTACCGTGGCTATCGCTGGATTTATCATTGGTATGTATTCCATTATAAATACGCCAGCAAATATTGTGTTTGGCCCATTAGTCGATAAGTTTGGTCGCAAAATTCCCCTGATCATTGGACTTGTCGGCGATGCTATATGCATGTTTCTTTACTCATTATGCAGTACTTCGCAGCATCTTCTTGTTGTCAGAGGATTTCATGGACTTGCTGGAGCAGTCTTAGGACTGGCAACTGCGTCTATGGTTGCTGATTATTCCCCAACGGAGAAAAGAGGAAGAGGTATGGGATTTTATGCGATAGCCATGGGTTTGGCTCCGCTTATTGGAATGATGATATGTGGAATCATTATGCGTAACCCGGTCGGATTCAATATGGTTTTTTACACCGGGAGCGCGTTGTTACTAGCTGCTGTAATTCTGGCATTTCTGCTTCCCCAAACTGAAGCGAAGGGCAAAGCTGAAAGTATAGATTTCAAAAGAATAGGCGTAATAGCAGTAAAGAAGGCAAATATAGCCTCTTATGCCGCTATCTTTTCTCAGTGGTTTATAATGGGTGTCATAACCGTCTTATTACCCAGCTACATGGTGAACTTAGGCATGACAGCTTTTCATGTCGCCATGGTTATGGTGGCAATAACAGCAACTTATGCTGCTTTCAGCTATCCTGCAGGACTTTTGTCGGATAAGGTAGGGCGTAAAATTCCCTCCATTGTGGGGCTGGCATTGCTCGTAATTGGTATAAATTTGATTCCCATGGTCACAAGTTTTGAACAATTGATAGGGCTGGGTATGTTGCAGGGGATAGGGATGGGGTGCATACTTCCCTCTGCGTTGGCACTAGTCTCCGATAATACAGAGAAAGGCGAGAGAGGAACTGCAATGGGGATATTCCATGCGTTAATCACCCTGGGTGTGGCGGTCGGTGCTCCTGTTACAGGGGTGTTAGCCGGCAGAGTTGGAACCAGTCTTGCGATACATCTGAGCACACTAATGCCAATTGCGGCTATAATTGCCGTCATGGCACTGGTTAAGGCAGGCTTACCGCAGAGAGAAGTTATCGGCGGAGGATAGAATGACTGACATACCACCACCATTCATGGTCTCTTACGGCATCACCCGCAAATGTAATCTAAGCTGCAAGCATTGTTATGCCGAGGCCACGGAAGAAGCTGCAAGCGATGAGCTGTCAACGGAAGAAGCCAGGAGGCTTATTGATGAGCTGGCGGATTGGGGAGCGAAATTTCTTGTCCTGGATGGTGGTGAGCCTTTGCTCCGTCCCGATTTTCTGGAGATTGCTTCCTATGCTTCAAGCAAGGGCTTGATGACTGGCATCGGCAGCAATGGGATTCTTATCGATAAAGCCATGGCTGAGAGGATAAAAAATACTGGTATTCAATCGATAGCTATTTCCATAGACAGTGTTAGGGCTGAGGTTCACGATACCTTTCGTGGCAAGAAAGGGGCTTTTTATCAAGCAATGAGCGGAGTAGCAGCGTGCAAAGAGGTAGGGCTGCCATTTCAATTTGGCATGGTTATTAGAAAGCAAACATTATCCGAAGTTTCCGATATGCTAAAGCTAGCTGTAGAGAGCGGCGCTGATGGTGCTGAATTCTTCGACCTGGTGGAAGCAGGCAGGGCGAGAATAGGATGCCGCGGTGAATCACTGAGCCCTGAAGAAAGGAAACGAACAATGGAGTGGCTGGCTCAAGCCCAGATAGACTGTCCTATCATTATAAGAGTGCCTGCCTGTCCTATGTATCCCTTGATCCTTCAGGAGAGGGAAATTAAGCCAAAGTATTTTCCTCCGGAGCTTTTAGCTCACATTCCCTATTATGGCCGGGGTTGTGCTGCCGGGATGCCTTTTGGCTATATCAGGATTGCACCTAATGGTGAAGTTAACCCCTGCATGCTGTTGCAGATTGACCTGGGCAACATAAGGAAGAAAAGTATCCAGGAGATATGGAATGAATCGCCGGTATTAAAACAACTTCGCTCCAGGGAGTTAAAGGGCGAATGCGGGCAATGTGAGTACAAGAATACCTGTGCCGGATGCCGGGGCAGGGCTTATGAAGAAACAGGCGATGTGCTTGCTTCTGACCCAGGGTGCTGGATTAAGTGAAGGGATGAAGTAATAAATTGAGTTAAACGCAAGGAGGAAGCAGTGATGGAGACAGAATTTGAAGAAGTGGATAAAATGGCACAAGCTGTTCGCAGGAAGAGGAGCCGACCGCTGACAGAAGAATTGCAGGCAGCTTATTATCAGCGTATGCCGCCAGAACTTCGAAAACAATGGGACTTGTTAGCACCAGAAGAACAAGTCACGATTCTGGAAGTGCTTGAAGAATACCATCAAATGATGGAATATGAGCTCTCGCACTTTGTAAGTGGGCTGATTCAAGCGCTAATTAAGAGACATTAAGCAGAAACGTTCTGCTTGATTTACTTGTGGCATAAAGCCTGAATATAGCTACTGAACATGAAATACATCCAGGGAGGATGAGATATGCAGCAGTTTGTGCATCAAGAATCAAGAGCGCTGAGCCGCGATGAAATGGAGCGTTTTGTTAAGGGACATTCATACGGCAGGTTGGGTCTTTGCTTTGACAACGAACCTTACGTTGTCCCTGTAGCCTATGGGTACGAGCAAGGGAAGATTTATTTTCACTCAGCCAGGCAAGGTAAGAAGCTGGATTTAATCAGGAAAAATGACAGGGTTTGCTTTCAGGTTGATGAGTGGCAAAAGGGCTGGGCCAGCGTAATTTGTTATGGCAAAGCTATCTTGAGGGAAGATGTTGAGGCGAAGAAAAAATGTTTTGAGATCATGACAGGTCAAGAACTCAGTGAAGAACATCTTCAGAATGTGAAAGTTTGCATTGGAATCATACCGGTAGAAGAGATGACTGGAAGATGCAGCGCTGATTTTAGCCTGGAACGCGAAGATTGAGCTAGTCAGCTCGTTACCAGGCATTGATTGAGCAGAAGCCGTCTATAAGCTATAATCCATTAAGTAAATTAAACAGGAGGTCATTTTTGCTCAAAAGCCATGGGTGTGGTGAGTTAAGGAAAGAACACACTGGCCACAAAGCAGTTTTAGCTGGCTGGGTACATCGACGCCGTGACCATGGTGGCATGGTATTTATTGACTTGCGGGATAGCAGTGGCATAGTCCAGGTAGTTTTTAATCCACAAACACTAGAGGAAGGATTTCACACAGCCAGCTCGTTGCGTAATGAGTATGTAGTTCAAGTTGTCGGAGAGGTTACTTTGCGTCCTCCAGGAACGCAGAATCCAAAACTGGCTACTGGGGAGGTTGAAATTGTGGCTGGTGAAGTCGTCGTTCTTAACCCATCAAAGATACCTCCGTTTTATGTAAATGAGGATGAGGAAGTTGATGAAAGTTTATGCCTTGAAAACCGTTACCTGTATTTAAGGAGGCTTAGAGTAAGGGATAATATTGTGTTACGCCACAAGGTCATAAAATTTATCCGTGATTCGCTGGATGCCAAAGGCTTTATTGAAATTGAAACACCGATATTGATTAAGAGCACGCCTGAAGGGGCACGTGATTATCTTGTGCCCAGCCGCCTTAACCCGGGCAAATTCTACGCTCTTCCCCAATCACCGCAACAGCTCAAGCAGTTACTTATGGTTGCCGGCTTCGAAAAATATTTTCAGATAGCTCGTTGTTTCCGAGACGAGGACTTGAGAGCTGACCGCCAACCGGAATTTACCCAACTTGACCTGGAGATGAGCTTTATAAATGAAGAGGATGTGCTGCAGCTCATGGAAGACCTACTTGCCTCGCTTGTGAAAGCTGTCAAACCAAGCATGAAAATAGTGAAACCTTTCCCTCGCCTTACCTATATGGAGGCAATGGAGAGGTATGGCACAGATAAGCCCGATGTGCGTTTTAACTTGGAGCTCAGAGACATATCGGATATTGCTGCTGACACTGATTTCGATATCTTTCGTGCTGCTCTCAATCAAGGCGGAAAAGTGAAAGGGATATGCGTTCCCGGGTGTGCTGACTACAGCCGTCATCAGCTTGATGACTTAATTCAGTTGAGTAAAGACTATGGAGCGCAGGGTTTGCTAACTATGGCTGTTACCAGAGAAGACTCTGGTACAGGCGGGGTTAAGTCGGTAGCTACAAAGTATTTAACTGAGGAGCAGATAGAGGCGCTGATTGCCAGATTTGATGCTAAGCCTGGCGACCTGTTGCTGATTATCAGTGATAAATTAGAAGTGGTCAACAAGGCTTTGGGAGAATTACGGTGTGAGATGGCGCGGCGTTTGGACTTGTTAAATGCTAATTTGCTAGCCTTTGCGTTTATAGTTGATTTCCCTTTGCTGGAGTGGAATGAAATGAGAAGCTGTTGGGAGACCATGCATCACCCCTTTACTGCTCCCCAACAGAAGGATATATCATTGCTTGATAGTGAGCCGAGTAAAGTGCATGGGCGTCACTATGATGTAGTGTGCAATGGTTGTGAACTTGGCAGCGGCAGTATTAGAGTGTACGAGCGGCAGATTCAAGAAAGGATATTCGGGTTGCTTGGTTACAGCAAAGCGGAAATGCAAGACCGGTTTGGAGCTCTTCTAAGAGCGCTGGAATATGGTGCTCCGCCCCATGGCGGTATTGCTATTGGTCTGGACCGTCTTGTAATGCTTCTTGCTGGGGGAAAAACTATCAGGGAAGTCATTGCGTTCCCTAAAAATCAAAATGCTGAAGACCTGATGTTTGCTGCTCCCTCAGAGATTGATAAGGAGCAACTTGATGAGCTGAACCTGAAGTTAAAGGGAAGCTAATTATGGATGTGAAACATGAAAGTGACTGCGGAGACCTTAGAAGATAGCCAGATAGCACTTAATATTGAAGCTGAGGCTGGTGAGCTTAACAAAGCTATGGATGATGCTTACCGCCGGCTGGTTAACAAAATTTCCGTACCTGGCTTTCGTAAAGGAAAAGCTCCTCGATTTATTCTGGAGCAGCATATCGGCAAAGGTGCGTTGTTGGAGGAATCGTTAGAGCAGTTGATACCCCAGCTTTATAAGGAAGCTATTGACTTACAAAAAATTGAGCCTATTGACCAGCCGCAGATGGAAATTATCCAGACTGAGCCTGTTGTGTTCAAAGCTGTTGTTCCTGTTAAGCCCACAGTTGAGCTCGGCGATTATCGTAATCTCAAGTTACAACCGGAGCCTGTGGAGATTACTGAGGAAGAAATCGACGCTGCTGTTGAATTGAAACGGCAAGAGCAGGCAGTTTTAGCCCCTGTAGATCGTCCCGTCCAATTTGGTGACGTGGTCACTCTGAATATCAAAGCCGATATCAGAGAAAAACCATTCTTAAATCATAAGGATATAGTCTATGAGGTGAATAAGGATTCTCGTGTGCCGCTCCCTGGATTTGCCGAGAAATTGCGGGGAGCACAGAAAGGCAAGGGAAAGGATTTCACTCTTATTATTCCGCCTGATTACCGAATTAAGGAGTTTGTTGGCAAGGAGTGTTTCTTCAAAGTAGCTGTCACTGAAGTAAAGGAGAAGCAACTACCTGAGCTAGATGATGAACTTTCGCAAACCTGTGGCTATGACAATTTGACCTCAATGAAGGAGGCATTACGTGCTGACTTGAAAGGTAAGGCGAAGCAATTAGAGGAGCAAAAACTAAGGGAAACAGCAGTTGATGCCGTGGTTGAAATCAGTCAAGTGCATTACCCACCTGTTTTGGAGAATAAGGAGATTGACAGGCTTCTCGAAAGAGAGGCACATCGCCTTGGCTTCACCAAATTGAACAATTATTTGAATGCTGCCAACTCTACCGAGGAGAAATTGAGGGATTCATTACGCCCGACGGTAAAAAAGCAAATTGCTCGCCTCCTGGTATTGGATGAGATAGCCAGGATAGAAAAAATTGAAATTAACGAGTCAGAGGTAGATAATCAAATCAATGAGATGGTGAAAAACGAAGAACAGGATGGTGAGAAACTACGCCAGCTCCTGCAATCACCTCAAGTGAAGGAACCTATGGGACAAACTCTACGGAGGAATAAAACAGTAGACTGGCTGGTAAAGATAGCTACTAGTGGTAATCAAATTGAAGCCGAGGCAGAAGAGTGAGCCCATACCGTTCATTCTTATGTATTTCGCTTGGATTTATCCTTGCCTTTATCTGTGTGCTTATGGAGTTTGCTCCTGACGTTTTGGCTGAGCAGGTTAATACACTATTGAATATGGAATGGTGGAATTCATATAATATACGAATAGTGGGCATTGGTGTGGGGATAACGGGCATAATACTGCTGATCAGGGGAGCTAGGCCTTAAGATTCTTGTTTTAGGAGGTGCACATGAATGAGAAATTTCAGATACTAATCCCTACGGTAACCGAGACTGGTGCTCGAGGCGAACGTGTCTTCGATATATACTCTCTCTTGCTTAAAGAGAGGATCATTTTCTTGGGCACGCCTATCGACGACCAGATAGCTAACCTTATTATCGCTCAACTTCTCTATTTGGAGCGAGAGGACCCGGAGAAGGACATAAGTATTTACATTCATTGTCCTGGTGGTATCATCTCTGCTGGATTGGCTATCTACGATACCATGCAGCTTAGTCGGTGCGATGTATCTACCATCTGTGTTGGTCTGGCGGCTAGCATGGGCACTTTACTTCTTTCTGCGGGCACTAAGGGTAAGCGGTATGCCTTGCCTAATTCGACCATACATCTTCATCAGGCGGTGGGTGGCGCTCAGGGGCAAGCAGCTGACATTGAAATTGCCGCTCGGGAGATAATGAGAATGCAGGAAACAATCCGCAATATCATAGCCAAGCATACCGGTCAACCAATAGAGAAGATAGCTCACGATACTGATAGGGATTTTTATCTTAACCCAAAGCAAGCGATGGAATATGGCCTGATTGATGAAATACTTACTGCGCCCGCTAAAAAGTAACGTATGTAAGAATTAGCGTCTTACGAATGCCTTTTTATGCTGGCTTTTTCCTCATCCACTTCTAAATCTTCAAATATCGTCGGAGCATGCTTTTTCAATATTTTTAAAATCTCAATAGCGGCTTGCCTTATTTCCCACTGTGCTCCTGGTTCGCTTCTTAATTCAATTATGTGACGCCACTCCCTGAGATTTGCGGTCACTACAATTTGGCTTTCCACAGCATTGGGAAGGACAAATCTGGCGTCTTCCTTCTTGATTCCTAATCTGTGTAACTCCTGGTAGGCTTTTCTTGCTTTTTCCATAAAATCGATAAAGGCTGAATGAGCCTCAGGGCGGTTCTTTATCGACAGAGGCTCAATGTAATTAAAATTGCTTTCATCTACATATCTTTGGGATTGCTGGGTGAAGGAACATAATCTGTGCCTCACTAACTGGTGTGTAAACGCCCTTGATATGCCTGAAATTCTAAAGGTAGCATAGGCATGCTCTAACACAGTAAGGTGTCCTCTTTTAATCAACATCCTGATAAACGCTTTTTCACTGTCTTTCCCTTGTTTACCGAACGACAGATACGACGTCCGCCCTGCAGCTTCTATCAGCTTTTCCGGTTCAGGGGTGATGAACAACAACTCTACTTTCATTTCACATTTCCTTTAGGTTACCAAATTTTTAATACTTATAAAAAATAATCAACTTCTTCAACATCAAAAACTAGTTATTGAAGGAAGTGTTTCTTTTAAAGTGTGCAGGCTGGGAAGACCTTGTCTAGCTCCCGCCTCCTTCATTGCAAAACGAGCCATTGTATCTCCCAATTGTCCACACTCATCAAGTTTCCTTTGTTTAACTAAACCGAAAAGAAAGCCTGCGGCAAAAGCGTCACCGGCACCAGTGCTATCGAGTTGACCTGCAAGAGCTGCGGATGATTCAACTCTATATTCGCGATCCCTGTCGCAAATGTAGCCAGTCATAACCCGGCCTGCTTCCAAGGATAATCCCTTGCCCAAAGTAACCACGACGACTTGGCATCCTTGCTTGAGGCATTCCTTTACTCCAGCCACGAGATTCTCACCGGTTAATTTTTCCAATTCATCTTTATTGATAAACAACACATCGGTTTTTTGAAGCAGGGGAGAAAGGGCCTGCATCCCTCTGACAGCATAAAGCATTCCAGGGGCAAAGCTAATTTTAACTGAACCTGATAATTTTTTCAGCAATTTAGCTTGAATAATGAATTGCTTCTCATCTACAAAAGACGAGAAGTGAACTATTTTCGCCTGGCTCAGGTAATTTGCATCTATATCCTGAGAATTAAGCACGCTATTCGCTCCAGGCAGGAGATAGATAGCACGTCTTCCCAATTCATCAGTGATACATAATGCAATGCCAGTCTTTGTTGCCTTCTTAATACGAATGTGTGTGGTATCCACATTGATTCTTTGGAGGTCGCTGAGGCAGTCTTTGCCGTGCGCATCGTCTGCTATAGCGCCCACGAATCCCGTTCTTACACCTAACTTAGCTAAGCCATAAATAGTATTAGCTGCTGAACCACCGGGAGTTACCGTAACACGGTCAATTGGAACTTCTCCATCAAGGACAATCTGTTTTACTCGATATAGGTAGTCCATATTCAAAGCGCCGAATCCAATTACCTCAATAGCTGACATAATACTAGCCCAGCCTGGCTGCTTCTTTTCTAACCAAACGCCGTATCCTGCTATGAATTTTCAAGGGTTCAGCTATATCATTACTTCCTGCCAACCAGTGGAAATGACCTCGATTGCCTTGGCCTCCAATTTCCTCCTTTTCCTTAACCATTTTCTCCACTGCGCTTGGATTTCCTTTGCTCCAGGCTTTTAATATCACCCATAAATCGTCGAGCCGGGTGGATGCTAAGCTCATGGTCGAGTAGGGTAGGGCATACTGATTGGCATTGAACGAAATGGCTAAGCCGCCAGCGTTGTCCACTGCTTGAAGCATCTTAAAGTCAGTGATGCTGTCTCCGACAGCTACCCAGTGAGAAAATGGTTCTCCCGTTTTGACTGCAAAATGTTCCAGTGCTTTTACCTTTCGGCTTCCACCTGTGGGTTTCACTTCAATTACCATTTTGCCTGACTTAGTCCGTGGTAATTCCTGCCAATAGAAATGGTCAAGCAATTTCTTTGTATCGTTGTCATCGACTGTAGGGGAAAGGTTCATAATTTGTTTCTCTATCTGCTCCAGCAAAGTGAAATCGTCTTGGCTGAGTAATTGAGAAATCTTGTTTAAGGGGAAAGAGGTGCATGCTACGTTTTGTGCAGGGATTCCCAGCCTTTGGGTAATACCGGTAGCGTATTGTTCATAGCTGGTACTGGCACAGAAAACCTCCCATCCATGGGTTTTCAGTTTGGAAACAAGTTCAGACGCTCCGGGAGTGAAGGGAGCTTGCTGTCCCATAATGCCAATCTGCTTCTCCGTGATGCCATGATAGGCGAGAAAGGGGACGATAAGAGCTAAAGTATCACCTGGCTCATAGTTCTCCCTACCCTCAAGGGTTAACAAATCATCATAGCGGCTGATGACTTCGAAAATCCTGTCTCCATTGGGGAATAACTTCATTAGCTCGTAAGCATTATCCTGAGGGGCTAGGGGTCCTTCAAGGTCGAAGCATATCAAATTCATTCTAATATTGCCTGCACTGCCTGGTTTACTTCATCACTGAGGTCATATCCCTCAATGAAATTTCCGTTGGCATCGACTACCTTGCCATCTTTGATGCCTATTTGCTTTTCACTGAAAGCCTTCAGTGTGGAAATGATGAGAGGAAATTCCCGGGCAAGTTCATGGCGGCGAATAAGATGGAACAAGTTTTGTTTATCACCCTTTTGCCAATATTTTTTGAACGGTTCATCCATGACAGAGAATAAGCAATACGCCACCACAGGACCTTCATCCAATTTTGGAGTCACTAAATGCATCATCGCTCCCGCTTTATCAGCCTTGTTTTCTATCAATTGCCAGATTACCTCTTGCCAGCTACCTTTGGGTCCGCCTGGAGGTGCAGGATGAAGGTTGAGCATATTATAGTTGTGACACATCTCCTCTCCCACAATGAGCATGTAACCGGCAAGGACGCAGAGGTCTGGAGAGAATTTCTTAATTCTGCTCATTGCCTCTCTATCATATCTGATACGCCAATCCTGCGTACTGTTTACTGTTTTGAAGTTTTTGTGTGATAGACAAATCAAGGGCAAATTATAGCTGTGAACCAATTCGAAAAACAGATCGCTCTCCTCGGACTCACCTGGCTCACGATTGCTGAAAACAAAGCTGAGTTTCGCCCTAATTCCACCGGCATAGATGCTTTCTTGCACAGCTTGCAAGAGCTGCCGGGCAGCTTCATCTCTTCCTGTGGAAAACCAGCCGATATTCACCAGGAAAGCAACCTCTTCCTTGTCTTCCACCACAGACTAACGAAATGAAGGAGGGGACTTGACTTCTGCCCAAATATCTTACCCCGGGTTAGGCAATTCAGAAAATCTTCAGGCCCATTAAATTCAGGCATTTCCACGTAAGCCCTACCAATTTCACGGATGGTATGAGCGTCGCTTCCAGCACTGGCAGGTAATCTATACTCTGAAGCCAATTTAGAAGCTTTAGGAAAGGCATTTGGGAAAGGGATGCGAGAGTTGAACACCTCGATGAGATCAACCTGGGATAGAATTTCCTGTGATAGTAACTTCTTATTCTCGCGAAATGAATGACCAAATGGGTGAGGTATATTAACCAGCCCACCCTGGCTCTTAATTCGCGCGATCGTTTCTTGAGCAGATAATCCGCGAGGAATCTCCTGAGTGAGGAACAGCCCCATCAACTCACCGATAGGCGTCATAATTTCCTCGGCGACGATTACATGAAACGGAGCGATTTCCTTCAACTTTAACGCACCAGTTATGCTGTGATGGTCAGCTATTGCAATACAATTAATGCCTATCTGCAGGCAATGAGGCACTATCTTATCTAGTGGTGTCCCGCAATCCACGGAATAGCAAGTATGCACATGCAAGTCAGCCTTTAGCACTTAGCCGGCCTTCCCCAGATACTCTCCTGTGCGGGTATCAACCTTAATAATCTCCCCGGTATCGATAAATAGGGGGACTTGAACATTGATGTCTGTCTCCAGCTTTGCCGGTTTACTGCCACCGGTAGCGGTATCCCCTTTGAATCCTGGCTCCGTTTGTATAACCCGAAGCTCTACCGCAGCGGGCAGCTCAACACTTATTGGTGTACCTTTGTAAGTTGATAGATCCAATTCCAGCCCTTCCTTCAAGTAATTTTTTGCCTCTCCCAATTGTTCTGTCGTCAATGATATCTGTTCGTAGGATTCATTATCCATGAAGTAGTACATGCCGCTGTCGTTATAAAGATATTGAACGTGGCGACGTTCAAGGAAAGCCGGAGTGAATTTATCACTAGCCTGAAAAGAGCGCTCGATGGTATTGCCGCTACGGATATCACGAAGCCGTAACCGAATTTGAGCTGAGCCGCGTCCTATCTTAATGTGTCGATATTCACTGACTTGATATATCTTGCCATCTAGCTCTATAGCTATCCCCTTCCTTAATTCTCCTGCGTCTATCATGTAATTACCTCCATGGCTTTCTCTGACCTGGTAAGCACCGTGGCTTTACCCTGTTGTAAGCTAACCGCATCCTCAATTCTAACCCCTCCCCACCTGGAGATATAAATCCCTGGTTCTACGGTGAAAACCATGCCATCAGTGAGCAAATCGTCGGAGCTAGGCCCCAGTGCCGGAAATTCATGCACCTCCAATCCAATGCCATGTCCCAAGCCATGTCCAAAGGCATTTCCATAACCAGCCTGTTGAATAACATCCCTGGCTAATTTGTCTGCTTTACTAGCTTTCATCCCGGTTTTGATTTGTTCTATAACAGTGAGTTGTGCTTTCAAGACGATATCGTAGATCCTGGTTAAGGTCTCATCTGGTTTACCGAAGCACAAGGTACGGCTGAAATCGCTACAATATCCATCAAACTTAGCCCCCATGTCAATAAGCACCGGTTCATTGGGACGGATTGTCCTTTTGGTAGGCTTAGCGTGAGGCAGCGCTGAGTTTGGTCCTGAGGCTACAATAATGTCGAAGGCTATCCCGTCACTGCCGTTTTCCCGTAAGCGTTTTTCTGCTTCCCACGCAGCCTCCTTTTCAGTCATACCTGGCTTAATGTTCGATTTGATTTGGGCGAATACAGTATCGGTTAGTTCCACGGCCCTGGCGATCAACCGCAGCTCATTTTTTCCCTTTATCGAGCGTAGCTTCTCTACCAGGTTCGTGGTTGGGACAAGCTGTACATTAACTTTCTTCGTTTCTATTATTTTGCCGAGGCGTTGATAAACAGCGTAGGGAACAAAGTTTGCTTCAAAGCCTAATTTCCGCCATCTAAATTCAGATACTAAACTGGGTAGCCAGTCACTTGGATCGCCTTTGATTTGGATGATGTTAAAATCAGGGGCTTCTTTTTTAGCTTGTTCAATGTACCGAAAATCGGTAGCCAAGGCAGCCTGGTTATGGGAAATAAGCAGCCATCCTGAGGAACCAGTGAAGCCAGAGAGGTAGCGGTAGTTTTCTATTTTTGAAACTAAAAGGGCGTCCAGATTTTGCTGAACAATCAAAGGGCGAAGTTTCTGCAGCCGGTTTACTCCCAACTTTCTCCCTTCGAGACCGTTCATCAATCTTTGGCTGTCATTCTGAGCGAAGCGAAGAATCTGGAGACCCTTCACTCTCGTTCAGGGTGACAATTAAATACTTTCTCCCTTGAGTTCAGTTACTAAGGTTTCCAGAGCGATGATATATCCTCGCCAGCCAAATCCACTGATTTGGCCTTTAGCAACGGGTGCTATCACCGATTTAGCTCTCCATTCTTCCCGAGCATAAATGTTAGACAAATGAACTTCGATGATTGGAAGTCCGGAATCCGCCAGGGCATCACGCAGCGAGAGACCATAATGCGTAAGGGCTCCAGGGTTAATGACTATACCATTGGCTGAGCTTGACTGCTGTTGAATAAAATCCACCAATGCCCCTTCGCTATTGGACTGAAAGGAAACTATTTCTACATTCAATTTTTCCCCTTGTTTTTTTAACAAGGAGTCAATTTCAGGCAGGGTCTTTTCTCCATAAGTTGTCTTATCCCGTTTACCCAGCATATTCAGGTTTGAACCATTGATAATTAAAATTTTCATGAGTTGCTCCTTTCTGGTAACGTATTTGTAGTAAACTGGCACTTGGGGAAATTGCTGCACCCGTAGAAAACCTTCCTCTTCTTGCTAATCCTCTGCACTAATTCACCGCCACATTGAGGGCAAGGGACACCTGTCTTGACCAGGAATGGCATCGTTGTTTTACATTGTGGGTACCCGCTACAAGCAAGAAATTTACCGAATCGCCCTACTCTTACCACCATAGGGCGACCACAATTGGGACATTTCTGGTCGGTCATCTCCACTACCTTAACTTTGTGCGCGTTAGCTAATGCACGTTGCAGCGTATCCTGGAAGGGAGGGTAAAAAGTATGTAACACAGCTACCCAGTCTTTCTTCCCCTGAGCTATTTCATCAAGCTTTTGCTCCATTTGTGCTGTGAATTTGGTTTCCACAATTTTAGGAAAATGCTGGCACAACATATTATTAACGATTATTCCTAGCTCTTCAGGGTGGAATCGTCCACCTTGCTTGTACACATACTGTCTTTCCTGGATAGTAGCCAGAATAGGAGCATAGGTGCTAGGACGGCCAATGCCCTCCTGCTCCAATGCCTTTATCAGTGTTGCTTCAGTATACCGAGCTGGTGGCTGGGTGAAATGCTGGTCTGAGAAAACACCTATATAGCTTAATTTGTCACCGATCTCCAGCTCAGGCAGCGAAGTAGGTATCTCTTTCTTATCACTCTCATCTTTTCCTTCACTATAAACAGTCATGAAGCCGGAGAATTTCATAAGCGAGCTAGCTGCCTTAAGCAGGTAGCCGTCCGTGCCTTTTGACACAAGCGCCTGTATTTCCATATTAGTAGTGTCGTATAACGCTGCTGCCATCTGGCTGGCTACAAAGCGTTTCCAGATCAGTTCATAAAGCTGTGCCTGAGCGGAATCAAGGAAAGGCTTGACTTTCTCTGGTTCCCGCATAACTTTGGTAGGCCGGATTGCCTCGTGTGCTTCTTGGGCCCATTTTGTCTTTTTAGCGAAAGTGCGTGCCTTTGAAGGAAGGAAAGTCTTTCCATATTTTTTGTTGATGAAGCTTCTTGCCTCAGCAAGGGCGGAGGAAGCAATGTGAGTGGAGTCGGTGCGCATATAGGTAATAAGTCCCACCGAGCCTTCTTCACCCACAGGTAAACCCTCATAAAGCTGCTGAGCAACAACCATGGTATGTTTAGCAGTGAAGTGCAGCTTTCTCCAGGCTTCTTGCTGTAGAGTGCTGGTTATGAAAGGTGCAGATGGCTGGCGAGGCACCTGTTTTCTTTGAACACCGCTAACGTGATATTTAGACTTTTCCAAGCGGGCAACAATTTCTTTGGCTTGCTTTTCATTATGGACGTTCAGTTTTGTGCCATTGAGGAAAGCTACGACCTCGGCTTTGAAGCTTGTTTGTTGCTCCTGAGGAGCTAATTCAACTTCAATGCTCCAGTACTCTTCAGATGTAAAATTCTCAATTTCCTGTTCTCTATCAGCGATCATCCTGACTACTACCGATTGCACTCTGCCGGCGGATAGTCCCCGTTGTATTTTTCTCCACAGCAGCGGGCTTAGTTTGTAGCCAACAAGCCTATCCAGAATGCGTCTTGCTTGCTGGGCGTTAACGAGGTTCATATCAATAGCACGGGGTTTCTTGAATGCTGCCCGGATTGCCTCTTCAGTTACTTCGTGAAACACAACACGGTGGATAGGGGTATCGTTTCCATCCAGCTTGGATGCCTTAATCAAATGCCAGGAGATCGCCTCCCCCTCACGGTCAGGATCAGTGGCTAAATATATGGAGCTGGCTTTGTTAGCGGTATCCTTGATTTCGCGGATTATTTTTCTTTTTGCCTGTAGAATGACATATTCCGGAGCAAAGTCCTTCTCAATATCCACACCCAGGCTTGATTTAGGTAGGTCACGGACATGTCCCACTGATGCTTTGACCGTGTAGCCGCGCCCCAGTATCCTGTTGAGCGTTCTTGCCTTGGCCGGGGATTCAACAATGACTAGTTTAACTGCCATGATTTATTCTTTGCCTACTCTACCACCAAGCACATAATTCATGTTTCCTACTTGCTTGACTATTCCTTTTAACTCCAGCATAGCCAGTGTGCTGCTTACTTCGGGCATGGCTAAACCACTACGCCGGCAAATCTCGTCTATGTGGTTTGGCTCGGAAGTCAGTTGAGTTAACACCTGGGATTCTTTCTCATTGGCAGGCAGGAATTCTTTAATCTCCAGTTGCTGCGCTATCGCGGTTGGATTCAGCTCCTCCAGAATATCATTACAATTGCACACCAACTTAGCTCCTTCCTGTATAAGATGGTTAGTTCCCTTGCTGCCTGGAGAAAGAATACTGCCCGGAATAGCAAAAACATCTCTGTTTTGCTCTACTGCCTGATGAGCAGTAATTAAAGCGCCACTTCTCTCACCAGCCTCTACTACCAGCACACCGAGGCTTAAACCACTCATAATTCGATTACGCTGAGGAAAATTATCAGCTTTCGGCCTAACCCCCAGAGGATACTCGCTTACCAGGGCTCCACGCTCCATAATAGCCTGAGCTAGTTTAGCATTGTCAGCAGGATAGACGATATCCAGTCCTGAGGCAAAAACAGCAATGGTCTCGCCACCGCTATCCAATGCTGTTCGATGAGCTATGGAATCGATTCCTCTGGCTAAACCACTAATGATAGTGATTTTGCTTCGCACCAGGTCAGCTACGATTTCTTCGGTTACCTGTCTGCCATATACAGTGGGCTTCCGTGTGCCTACCACTGCCAGGTAAGGGTCATCTTTTGGCAGTAAGTTGCCTCGAACATAAAGCACTGGCGGGTAGTCGTAAATCTCCTTTAACCTGGGAGGATAAGAAGGGTCTTCACAGGTAAGCACTTTTACCTTATATCGCTCCAGTTTCTCCATCTCGTCATCCAGGGAAATTCTGGGTCGTAAGGCAGCCATGGCATTTACGCTCCGTGAGTCCAGGCCTGCTTGCTTTAACTCGCTTGCTGGAGCATTCCAGGCGTCTTTCAGATTAACGAAGCGCTCTCTTAATTGCGCAATCCTGACCTTACCAATACCGGGTATCCTGGAAAAACCTATCCAGTATTTCAGTTCATCTTCATTTAGCATAGAACTTAGTCGATTTTAGCACAGGTGCTAGCTAGGGACAATGAATTAATTCTCGCAGCTTTGGCATCATTTTCTTTGTAGCTTTATACCCTTGTTCTATAGCCTCCTCCCCTTTATAAAACGCAAATGTCCCTACAAAGCTAACATCAGGCTCTATGACTATGTCTGCCGATTTCGTTGCCATTCTGATTTTTTCATATTGCATAGCGTTAATTAACTGCATCAAAACCTCGAACATATTTGGGGTTTGCGGGTCTATTTTCCCTCTGCCAATATAAATTCTGGTTCTGGCGGCATTGGAAAGCTCATCGAATATACTGAGCCTATCCTTATTTCCTCGTATTAGACTATTGAGTCTCCTCTTTACAATCGATAGGCGAGTGCTTTCAGGGTAGGGAATCGGTTTATCCCTGACTTCTTTTGTAGCTCGACTCCGCCGTTTTCTTCGTTGAGATATGCCAGCTGTATTTACAGCAATGACGACCTCAGCGCCCATCTTACGGACAACATCCACGGGCATGGGATTGACCGCTCCACCATCAATCAAAAATCTGCCTCTCCACTTCACCGGTGTGAATATCATTGGCATCGAAATGCTGGCTCTTACTGCTTCCGCCACTGAGCCTTCATTGATAACAATTTCTTCCATGCTTCGAATATCAGTGGCGACAACGCTAAGCGGTATTTCTAAATCCTCGAACCTTACATCTCCAATAATGGAACTCAAGAATGATTTAGCCCTCTGTCCTTGCACAAATCCTTTCCACAGCAATATCAGGTTCAGGTCAACCAGGCCAGCTAGCTTTCGCCAATCCAGCCCCAGCATTATTTCCTCTAAAATGGCAGCCTTTCTCTCTTTGGCATAGCAGGCACCCGCAAGCGCTCCAGCACTTGTGCCGCTTATCATATCAATAGGGATAGATTCATCTTCCAGGGCTTTCAATACTCCAATATGAGCCATTGCACGAGCAGTGCCACCGCTCAGGGCTAAACCAACTTTAGGAGTTTTGCCCTTTGGATGCTTCATATTCACTAATCTCCTTATTGCATAGCTACAATCAAGATAAAATTCCTAATCTCTAAAGGCGTAATCCACAGCAGCCTGAGCATGTATTGCTGTAGTATCAAAAAGGGGAACAGAACAGTCTTTTTGCTTTATCAGGGAGGGCAACTCTGTGCAACCCAGGATAATTCCCAGGGCACCCTGGTCAATAAGTTTTTGGATAATTGTTTTAACTTGTTCTCTTGACGAACTCGCTATCTTCCCTACGCACAATTCCTCAAAGATTATATTATTGACTGTCTGTCGGTCAGCCTCATTTGGAACTACGACACCGAGACCAAATTTATCTATCAAACGCCCTTTATAGAAATCCTCCTCCATAGTATATGTAGAGCCTAAAAGACCAACCTTTTTCAAACCCGAGGAAACAATCTTTTCCACGGTAACATCAGCAATATGCAGCAGGGGAATATTTATGCTTGCTTCAACTTCTTTAGCCATCTTATGCATTGTATTGGTGCAAATCAGAACAAAATCTGCGCCGGCTCTTTCTACCCTTTTTGCGGCATCCACCATTGAATCTGTCGCTTCATCCCACTTTCCCTGAATTTGAAGCTGCTCAATCTCCTCGAAATCGAGGCTATACATCACGATTTTTGCTGAATGGAGCCCGCCCAGCTTTTCCTTTACAGCTTCATTTATGATTCGATAATACTCCGCTGTCGACTCCCAGCTCATTCCCCCGATGAGCCCGATAGTTTTCATAGTTCCTTTAGCTCCTCTCTATTTATACCAGCTTGTTTCAATATTTCGAACATCGTTCCTTTTGGCAGGTCCTTTTTGTGCAGAGGCACAATCGCTCTCTTTCTTGTCTCTGGATTATAGTAAATATGATGGCTTCCCCTAATCCTATCCAACACGAAGCCGTTCTTTTCCAGCAATTTGATAACCTTCTCAGGGGTAAGAGAAGGCAGTTTAGACATGTTCAGCCTCTACTGTTAATGTGTATTCTAAAGTTTCTTTGTCTGTTGGTATCTCCTCCCCGTGCTCTCTTAAACTTTCTAGGTATAAATCTATCGCCTCCTTTGCCATGTTTATAGCCTCTTCTACGCCATCCCCGTATGTAACACAGCCAGGAAGAGAAGGAACTATCACTGTATAACCTCCCTCTGGCTCTTTTCTGAGTAAGATTCTGTAACTTAATACACTCATGTCTTTGCCTCCCGTTTTTGGCATATTAAAAAGATTTTATTCATTATTCGATAATATTCCGCCGTTGACTCCCAGTTCATCCCCCCGATTAATCCGATAGTCTTCACATTTGCTCCCTTATTCAAATCACATTAAACAGGTAATAAGTCACAAAAGTAAAATGAATCTCTTAACACAACCTCTCCTGTAGTATACCGCACTCTGGTTTTAAATATCGGACCATCAAATACAAACGAGTGAAATTCACCGTTTTCGCCGCATGGGTCAGCGTTTGCAGGGAGCTCGGCTAAGAAATCCTTATCGATTATCCTGCCCACAAATGTTTTATCGAGAACCTTTGAGTCAACACAGGCGGTAATAGCCTTGAAACCTGAATCTATGAATGTCTTGACAAGCTCGGCGCTATTCTTTCCCCATAGAGGGAAAATTCCTTTCATTCCTATCTTTGCCAGGTTCTCCTCCCGATATTTCCTTATGTCGGCAAAGAAAATATCCCCGAAAACCACAGAGGTGATACCTTTGTTTCGGAATTCAAGAGAAGCATTCATCATTTTGGACTCGTATTCCTGGGTAAACTCACCCTGGGAAACGAATACTTCATACAACGGCAAGCCAAGGCATTCAGCCTGACGTTCTATCATGCTGCGCCTTACACCGTGCAGGCTTACCCTGTCGTAATCCTCTCTGATAGCTGTCAGAAGCGATACTACTTCGTATTTATTGCTTTTTCGAACCTCGTAAAGCGCCGAGGTGCTGTCCTTGCCACCACTCCACCCGAAGATTACTTTTTCAGGCATTTAACTTTCCCTAGAAAATTACTCTACACCTGTCACAGAATGCTGGAAAGCACACTAGATTTTTCTTCATGATTCCGCATAACGTTTTGAGCCTATCTGAAGTTGGCGAACGAAGCACCGAAGCCAGATACGCTCTGTTATCTACTGTGTACCAACTGTCACTCTATCTTATCCCTTTTCTCCAAATTATGTGTCGCACATAAAATTTGGATGTTTTCTGCGACAAGCGATGAACCACCTTTTGAATATGGAATAATATGGTCAAAATGAAGATTGTCCGTGCTTCCACAAATTACACATCTTCCCTTATCTCTTTTCCAAACGTCTAACTTTACTGAAGTTGGAACTAACCGGGTATGCTCAATATCGCCCATATCCTTTTTTCTTTGGCGATTCTGTTCCTCAACAAGCACTAGTTTGAATTTGAAAACCTTTCTTGCATTACTTATTTCCTTCCACGCATCAATAAGTTGGAATATCCCATTATATGTCCATATTCCAGGTCGAATTTTTTCATGAACTTTAACTAATTCCGGTTCTCTTTTCCCCTTCTTAAAAGCCATCACAGCCTCAAAAAATAAACCATTTTGAGTTAGACTACCTGATGGATTCGTATAGGGCTGGTCTACTGATTTTGGATTTGGTCCATTTCGTTTTGATGCAATATCATGCCCTTCATAAATAAGTGTCTTTCCCTCATCCTCAATTCGGTCTGCATAAGGTGCACCTGGGCGTATGCTCATTAATATGACGCTAAATCTGCCCCTTAATTTATAGTTCATTCCTCGCTGAAGATTTACACCTTCATCACTACACATTTCAAGATATGATATTACACTTCCTGATTCAATCATTTAATCAACCTCTTGGTAGATTGCAGATAACGTTCCCAGGGTATGCGAAGTGCCGAAGGCAATTGGGCCAACGGGGTGAGCCGTATAGGCCGTGTTGTGCGAAGTTGATTCACTCAAAATAATAAGGAACAATCTCCTCCAAAATAACACCACCATCAATAAGTATTAATGCAATCCCGCTATCTTCACAAATAGCTTCCAAGCGTTCATCTGTTGTGTCAGTGATAATAACGAATTTAAAGTGCTCAGTAGCCTTTAAGTTTTTATCTTCGTATTTCTCATTAATTTTGTCTAGATTTCTTTTAACCCAAGCGGAATAAATCAAGAACTGTGTTGCAACTTTCCTATGCCTTCCTCTTACTTTATTTTCGACTATTACCAATTCTCGCGTGGTTTTATCTAAACAAAAAAAGTCTGGTTTGTTACGCATAAATGACTCACTCCAAGTAACAACTGGTTGTCTGTCAATAATTTCCAAATTTGCAAGGGCTTTATGGATATTCCTTTCAAGCCACTCCTCCATAAATAGTTCATCTTCGAAAATATATTCTAGATTTTGATACTTCTCTAGCCGATCTTTGTATCTAAGAAGGTCTTCATTTTCTTCTCTCAGTGTCTTATTTTCTTTTACTAAATCGACAAGCAATTTGGTGACATCAGCACTAGTTTCAGGGGGAATGACTTCTGTAACTTTTCTATCCTCTGTTGTCTCGATTTTTTCAATAGGTTCCTCCCATGAAATTTTGACCTTGTTTTGCTCTTGTGACTGAATGTATATTATATCGCCTTCATTTAATGCTTTGAAAAACGGCATACATGCCAGTCTTAGTGAATTTCTGGTATCATCATGAATGAAATGCCTATTTGGAAAATTCCCCTTGAAGGTTTCTAATTCAAAAGTCCTACCAAAATAATCATTGAATAGTCTCTTAGCAATTTCATACTCTCTACCCGTTATTGCAATTTGACCATATTTTATTTCCCATGATGCGATTTTCTTTTTAATGAATTCCATTCTTTAGCACCTCTTTATATCTAATTATTAATAATCAATTTCGCACAACAGCGGCATATGTGAACTTCCCTTCTGTGGTTCTGGCGGAGAGCCTGGAGGCCGACCCCACGGTCGCCAAAGGCGACACACGCTCTCCAAGCATGCCTGATAGACCACTCTAACACCTCTCCAATACTTTTTCTGCTAGCTATTTTCCAGAAAAGATGGTTGAATGAATTCCTTCTCGTATTCCTTATCAAAATATTTGACAGCGTTGGGATTCCTAAGAAGAACTAGGTAGCTATCGATTGCTCGCCGTTTGCCACCGAACATTATTTCAGCCTTGTACCTCCTCGACTCAGCATATCTTTCTAAAATTCCCTCTTGTTCAACTTTTCCAACTATCTGATTAATAAACCCCACGTTAGTTTTGTGGGCAGGTCCAATAATATAGATATTATCAATCCGTCTCTCAATCAATCCACTTATGTATTTGGTATACGGCCCAACATCACCCAGTTCTCTTTTATAGGCCCTTGCAATAATCATAATGCCACAGCGGTAATATATTCCTTCGAAATTCTTGGGCAACTCCTCTTCACCAATCTCCCTACTGGCATAATCCTCAAGAAAATCTATAAAGTTGGCAAATTCTGAGATAATTCTGTCATTTCTTCTCCGCCAAAAAACCTTTTCACCCAAAAATGTTAGCTCTTGCACAAGCAGAGGAAAAAACAACCCAGCTTTATCTATAATGTTATACTTCTCAACTAACTCAGCAACTCGCCCGGATTCCATTTTAGGAGAGAAAAAGTCCTCAAAGAATCTATCAATGACCTGTGGTTTCTCTCTCTCAAAGAGTTTCTTGCCTATGAATAGATCTATGGACTCCTTTTGAGTTTTAGAGATGTACTTCTTCGCTTTCATGAGAACAACTTTCGAAACAAAGACCATTGATGCATAGACAAAGTTCTTATTCTGATCTCGATGCTCCCGCATTCTGATGATTAATCTACCGTTACTGAAAAATTCAGAAGGGGACTCTCCTTCTTCTACCCACTGAACTTGCACCCCAACTGGTTCGAAATTAGTCACTTCTTTCTTTAATGACTTGGTAAACTCATTTACCCGACCTTCGATATCGTTTGAGACAATCTTCTTTTCAGCCTTTTTCCAGAAAAATCTAACGAATTTCCAAAAAAGTACACTCCACTTTTGTATCTCTTCTTGGTAATGAAGAGCTAGGAAAATTCCAAGAATAATGAAGCCAACAGGGCTCAAGCCGTATTTCAAGACTGCTATGAATATATCGAGGGCGCTCACAATGAAATCTTTCCTTCTCTCAAAAGATTAGAAAGTTCCTTAACACATTCAATTTTGTCACAGACCACTTTAATGGCTCCCGATTGAGGGAAGAGAGAATGCAAGTTTTCTGAAGTTATCGTGGCTTTGCAGAATTTACACTTTAGCTTTCCCTCTTTCAACTTTCGCAAAATTCCAAGCCGTTCGAACAACTTTTCAACGTCTTGGTCATGAACTGCCTTAATTACCTCTTTATTCACTTCGTTTCTCGTTGAGGCCTGCTTCTTATTCCTACCAGCGGAGAGGGTGGGATTCGAACCCACGGTCGCCAAGGCGACACGCGCTCTCCAGGCGCGCCTGATCGGCCACTCCAGCACCTCTCCATATTGAATCTACTATGCTTTAAGTATACTGCATTACCCCGTTATTCATCATAGGTCAGATTCTTTCACTACCTTAGCTTCCAAGTAAAGAGTCACCGTTTTATCTTACCAGGCAGTATATACACGTAAGGTTTGTGCAGTATTCTGGTATAAAGGAAGCGGTCCAGCTTCCGAAGGGCAAGATATATCCTCCATATCATGGCATCCTGTTTATAATATGACCTTACTTCCTTCTGTGTAACAGGAGCTATGCCCAGCTCCTTTGCCTCTGTGGCAAAGAACCCGTTTACGCTATCAACAAGCTCTGGGATTAAGTCTGGTCGCTGTTCTTTGTAGAAATTTGCAATCACATCAACTGCAACTAAATGGAAATCATAGTAACGGGTCATGACATCCTCGAGGAAAAGCCATTTAACCAGCCAGACTAAAAAGGAAGGGGCACTGCGCAAGAATAGCTCCGGGTTAAGTTGTTCCTCTCCATCCTTCTGAATAAAAGGGGTGCTGGTGTCTATATAATAGAGCTGGGTATTTGTGTCCACATGGGGGTTTTTGATATCAAACTCCTTGATAGCCCAGTTAGATATTTGTCCATCAATGCCAATACGTATGTGGTCATTCGTCTTATTGAAGGTCCAGACCTTTTTCAATTCCCTGAGTACTCTCCCCACAAAGGTTGTGATGTTTTCATTATCCAGAACGTGAATAGCCCTGTGTCCCATGGATTCGGAAGGCAATTTACGCTGAATATCGAATACAACGATGTTTCCCTTTTCAGGTATGATCCTTGCACAGGTGAACTCGGGTACATCAATGCCGACCTCATCCTTAAGGAGCTTATTGTATTCAATGAATATCTGTTCGTATTGGTCTACTTCTGTTAGAGATTTAAAGATGGGTAACCTTTTGAAAGCCCATCCTGCGAGTGTTTCAGCTTCGATCTCAAAGATGGTGCTAATTTCTCCATAACCAATGACCTTTGCCGATATCCTGCTTTTCCCCGGGTGTCTTGGGTCAAGCCCTTGTTCAAATCTCTTGAGCAAATCAATATCTAATTCAGGCATACTCTGCTTCCTCAAGATTAGAGTTTTAACATGGTTTTCGCATCATTGAGTGCGTGGTCCAGCCTGTCCAGGATTTCTTCGGCGAGGTCTTGGTCGATGGTTAGTGGAGGCAAAAGCTGGCTGATTCTGGTATCGTTGTTAGCATAGATGGATAGTATCCCATTGTCATAACATGTCCGCGACATAACCGGTCCGCACTGCTCATTTACCATCTCAATCCCCATCATTAATCCCAGATGACGCAGCCTGACCAGAATTTCCGGATGTCTTACCTTAAGTTTTTCAAAGCCCCTGGCAAAAATATTACCTATGTTGCGGACATTCTCCAGGAATTCCGGGCGTGATGATTCCTCCAGCACGACCATCGCCGTTGGACAACCTACCTCTGCTCCTCCAAAGGTGGATACATGGATAAAAGGATTGGCCTTGAAAAAGGACTCGTACTGGGGGCGAAAGCAGGTGGCACTCATGGGGTATATCCCTCCAGAAAGCCCCTTTCCTGTTACCAGGACATCCGGTACTACATCGTAATGTTCAATTGCCCATAACTTGCCTGTGCGTCCCAGCCCTGTTTGAACCTCATCGATAATGAGCAGGGCACCATTTCTCCTGCAGAGGTCTTGCACCCGAGGATAAAAATCCTCTGGGGGGATTGGTATCCCGTATGTTGCCGGTATTGTCTCAAAAATAACTGCTGCTGTATCGTGATCAATGGCCTGGCTCAGAGCACTTATATCACCAAAAGGTATCTGTATGAACCCGGGAGGTTGCGGTCCGAATGGTTTTCGGTATTGTTCATCTCCCGCGGCAAGAGCAAGACCAGTATGTCCATGATAGCCTCCCACAGCAGATATTACCTTGAGTTTTCCCGTGTAGCCACGGGCCAGCTTTATAGCCAGATCGATGGCCTCGCCGCCAGCGACGCCAAAAACGGTATACTTGATATCACCTGGAGTCAGCTCTGCCAGTTTTTCAGCCAGAAGGCCTCGCTGCTCGCTGATGAGGTGATGGTTGCCAATATCAAGTTCCTTGAGACTCTCCACAAGAGCTTGTATAACCTTTGGATTCTTATGCCCCAGGTTGAAGACGCCACCGTTACAGTGGCAGTTAATGAGACGCCTGGAACCTGTTGCATCCCATACATATGGGCCTTCTCTTCGTCCGAAGACAAAATCAATTCCAACGCCGGTAAGAAAATCAACCTTTCCGGAAGATACATATTCAGAGAAGCGCCTGATAATTCCTTCCTTGGTGTCAGTGCCAATATAGTTCATAGTATTCTCCTTATTGATGCTTGGCGGAGAGGGTGGGATTTGAACCCACGAGGCATTTTTCAGCCCACCGCTTTTCGAGAGCGGCACCATAAACCACTCGGTCACCTCTCCCCATCGGGACTAATAAATTATACCCCATATAAGGCGCTATGGTCATATGCTTTATATGCTTGTCTTCTATGTAGTATGATTGCTCTGCATTGGTCTGGTTCAAGTTTGTTCTATGTCTTGTCATCATCCTGTTCGCGGGAACAAAGGCAGTTCGGTATGGGGATGCTATTGCCGAGAAGACTGGTGTGGGACGGATCTGGATAGGGCTGTTGCTTCTTGCCGCAGTCACCTCTATGCCCGAACTGGTTACCGGGGTAAGTGCTGCTGCCCTGGTTGGTTCTCCTGACCTGGCTGTAGGCACCCTCTTTGGAAGCTGCGCCATTAACCTGGCTATCCTGGCTCTGCTGGATATTCTGCACCGTCGTACTCCGATTTTAAACGAGGCAAGCTCGGAGCACATGATGTCGGCTGGCTGGGGGATACTGCTTATCGCTGTTGCTGCGGGCGGCATTTTTGCCGGACAAAGATTTTCCGGATTAGGTTTGGGGTGGATGGGACTCCCGAGCATCGTCATATTCATAGTCTATCTGGCAGCGCTGTGGCAGATATTCCGCTTTGAGCGAAGTCACCAGCCATCCTCGCCACAAGCTATCTCTACCCAATACGAGGGTATTTCAGCAAGGACGGTATATCTCCGGTTCACGCTGGCTGCAATAGCAGTCATTGGCGCCGGGATATGGCTATCATTCATAGGGGATGAAATTGCCCAAGTTACCGGCTGGGAGCGTAGTTTTGTAGGAAGTTTATTTCTGGCAATCAGTTCTTCTGCGCCTGAACTGGTGGTTAGTATCGCCG
>Ga0315543_1000293_pt1 | contig 64340 bp, 47 predicted proteins | sample SalMarSW160210MG_2_FD_203098 | JGI IMG/M metagenome (GOLD analysis project Ga0315543, IMG submission 203098) | Salt marsh sediment microbial communities from the Plum Island Ecosystem LTER, Massachusetts, United States - Salt Marsh Sediment SW1601-210 ... | reverse complement strand
TTTCGGCTACCGGCACAAACGGAACGAACAATATAACCGCCAATACAACCAGCGGTACGAACAACATTGAGGCATATACGAATAATATAGGTGTCTCGACATCGAGCTCTCAGAATACAATCGGTAACGCCGGAACTTCGACCAACGTTGTCACTGGCGCAACAAATACGATAACCGGTACAACAAGCAGCTCGATGACAGGCAGCAATGCAAGTGTCAGTCTTGCATCGAACAGCGCCAGCATGGGTGTTACAAGCGGCGCCGCCGTTACGGCTACTAATAATATGCTTACGGCGTTGACCGCCGACGGTCATGGCTTGACTGTCGATGATGCCAACAATACGACTACCCTGACCGGCGGCACCAACTCGTCCTCCCTGACACTGGCGGACGACCAGGCGACTCTCGGTGTTGGTACGGCATCAACTTCGGAAGTCACAGTTCTTGATGCTACCAACGACGGATCGACAACATCCGTTACTATCGGCGGAAGCAGCAATTCGTCGAATCAGCTTCTGGCAACTGCCAGCGGCGGTACGAATGCAATTCAGGCCACTACGACGAACACTCTGACCGCCGGTACGAATAACGTTCTAAATGCAACCGCACAGAACCAGTTGACAGGAGGAACCGGCAATGCAATTACAGCAACGACCGGCAACAATACCATAACGGCTACGGCCGGAAGCAATGTCATGTCCGCCAATGCAGCGAGCCAGTCGAATACCATTTCGGCTACCGGCACAAACGGAACGAACAATATAACCGCCAATACAACCAGCGGTACGAACAACATTGAGGCATATACGAATAATATAGGTGTCTCGACATCGAGCTCTCAGAATACAATCGGTAATGCGGGAACTTCGACCAACGTCATAACAGGAGCTACCAATACGATTACAGGTGCAACGACGGTAACGTCCACGACCACTGCGAATCAGATGGTCGTTGACAGCACAAGCTCTCGCTTTGTAAGTGCAGACGGTACTCAAAGCTTGGCGGTCAGTAACAGCGGAACTACTATTACAGGTGCGGCAGGGCACACGTTAAACGTAACGGGCACGACTACAACCGTTAATGGTACGGCAACTATTTACAGCGGCAACGGTTCCGGCAACGAGCTTATTGTCGATGGTACAAGTGCCCGGTTGGCTAATTCCACCAACACCAACAGCGTCGCCGTCAACAGTACCCAGACAACCGTTACCGGCACAACCGCAATCAACGGAGCCACCACAATCACCAGCCCCGACAGCAGTCATGTTCTTTCCGTGACGAATACGAATACCCAGGTCAACGGAGGAGCAGTGGTATATTCGGGTGACGGTGCGAATAACAGTATCGTGGTTTCCGGCAATACGAACAGTAACACCCTTACCGTGGGTGACACTCAGACGGGTGCTGTCGGGGTCAATTCGTTTGATTACGGTACAGAAGTCACCGGAGGTATGTTAATTGACGGCGATCTTGGTGTTAACGGCAGTATTTACAGTCTAAATCCGACGGCAAACGCGACTGTTAATGTTGCGAATAATGGAATGACGATCACCGGTGTGGACAATACAGTCGTGCTGCAGGCCGATGACGATGCGCTGGATACTAACGCCCGCGCCAAACTTTTAATGGAACCTACCTCCGCCAGTTTGCTTGTAAACACCGATTCGGGCCAATCTCACGGCATCCGGATTACCCAGACCAGTACGATTGTTTACGGTGGAACCAGTACTACAACCTTAACTTTGGATGACAACGGGGCGACGTTCGCCGATGAGGATACGGGCAACCCGGTCAAGGTAACCGGCATAGCCGACGGGACCGGCGATTACGATGCGGTTAATGTAAGGCAGATAAGGGGTGTGATGGACCGGCTTGACAGCAGAATCGACAAGGCTTATTCGGGTATAGCTTCAACTGCGGCGCTTGCGGCTATTCCGAGGCCGGTTCCGGGAAAAAATGTTTCATTCGGCCTGGGCTTTGGTAATTTCGAAAGCCGCAGCGCGCTCGCTTTCGGCACTAAGGCCCTTGTTGGCAAAAAGAAGGACATCTCTCTCATGGCTGGCATGGGATACTGCGATAATACAACCACGGTGAGCGCCGGTATCGGCTGGAGTTTTTAACCGAGCTGCAAATCCTTACCTGATAAGTCACTAAGGATACCATGTCCCTGTGGACATCGAAATTGTTTTATTTTTTTCTTATTTTTCTTGACACCGTCTTTGCATTTTGATAAATAGGTATAGTTGTACCTCATTGGAGGAGGTTACTACCTCAAAATATGCATAAGCGAAAATAAGGTTGGAACACCAATTGCTCGTTTACCTGTGAGTGAAAGAGTCCGCGATGATTGTCTTGCAAGTCTCGATAAGCTTCAGCCAGATGAGTTAGGGACGTAGTCTATTTAAACAACGGTTGAAAAATTTATAGAGGAGGAAAGTGATGAAGCGGTTTTGGGTATTTTTTGCTGTGTTATTAGTTTTAAGTGCCGCCGGCACGACATTTGCCGTAACAACGGTTTACACTGATGAAAGTTCTTTTGTAAGTGCCGTGAAGCTGGGATACTATCTGGAAAACTTTAATAGCTTTGCGTACGGAAGCTTTACGGAAAGTAGTCTTGATTTGGGCCCTGCTAACGGTTTTTCATATACGATGTCCTCACCAGGCGGCCTTTTTTCTTGTGACGGGAGCATGTCGACAGCCTTAGAAACGGACCCATTAAACATTATCTTTACCGGTTCTTCCGTCACGGCGGTTGGGGGAATTTTCTGGCCGACAGATGTCGATGGTTTAGATATGGTAGGTGATATCACCTTGTCGCTGAGCGATGGGACCATTCATAATCTGATAAATGCGGACTTCAGTACATTCCGGGGTTTTGTAAGTGATAGCGCAGCGTTCACCTCTATGTCAATCAGTGCTCCTGGTGCAAATCAGTATCCCACTGTGGACCACTATTACGTCGGACAGGCCATTCCAGCGCCGGGTGCGCTTCTTTTGGGCGGTATCGGCGTCGGTCTTGTAAATTGGATGCGCAGACGCAGGGCGATTTAATTAGCTCTGTGATTTCAATATATTTTTCATCTGGGCTGTAAGCTTTGTGTTTGCGGCCCTCTTTTTATTGTCATCGGTATAATATCAATTCTAAATATGGTTGTTTCCCCTGTGCAGGAGGAGGAATCGCATAAAGATTTTTTTCAATTTTAGAGGGAATTTTTGATGACAAAACCCGGCGGATTGGTAGAATTCTTCTGCTGTTTTTGAAGCAGAACAAAATTGAATATTATCTTTGCCGGGGTGTGGGCTATCCGACGGAAGTTTTGCTCGTCCCGAGCGAAGTTGAGGGAAAGGAGAGATTCGATGGAAAATCATCGATGGAGCAAGATTAAACGACACCGCAAAAGCGGCTTTCGCAAGCGGATGCAAAATAAAAACGGCAGAAAAACACTGAGCAGGAAACGCCGTGTCGGTAGAACCGTCAACACGGTTTAAAAAATCGGCCGATACAAATCAAATCCGGTGGTCTTCGCGTATGATTACACGGTACCCGCCGTCGAGACTTGCGTTCCAGTTCTTGACAGGGGCGATTTTTTTCAGCCTGTCTATCTCCTCCATGCCTGTTGTTAGTATTTTTCCGGCCAATTAATTACCCTTAATTACTGAATGATTATACGGAGTTAGTTTTGTTTCTATTGTCCCCGTTTTTAATGAGCACGTAGCATTTTTCCACCCGGACAAATATCAGGATAGACAACATGCAATTGTATATTTAGAGATATTCTCGGTATAACAATTGTATCAAGCCTGCTTGTAAACCTCAGCAGGAAAACATCGTTGTAGAATATATCTTCTTATTTTATAATTGTTTATACTTAAATCTCACTCGTTTTGCAAGATTTTTTTATGGATGTGATTTTTCCTGTAACGAATTTACCAAAACGACGTCTATCTTGTAGGCAGATCGACGAGGCAAACAGGCTCGGGGACGAAAATCCTTGAGTTTTTCCTGTTTTTTTGAGATAATAACCTAATATCCGGCAGGAAGGTCAAGCCATGTTGAATCTAAAAATCATAGGAAAAAACGAAGGCGGTTTAGCGGTCTCGTATAATATCATAATATTGTTGTTTGCCATATTATGCGGGCTTGTGTCAGTAACATCAGCCGTCGGCCAAAAAGAGGAAGCGGAGCGGATGGACTTTTCTCCGGATACGATTATTGTCAAACTCAAAGAGGATGTCTTGATCGATCTCCGGGGGGATTCGGAGTTGTCCGGTTCTGTGTTGCAGAGCATCTCACCATTCAACAGTATCCATGCTAACAACCGGGCCGTGCACATAAAGCCGGTTTTCAGGGACTTCAAACAAAATCAAAGGCGAATGGAGACCCTGTTAAATAGCGGAGGTTTCGGGCTGGATAAAAAAGAGAAACACCTCCGACAAAGATTTCAACGGGCGCCGCAAAACACCGCCGCAGTCGATTTAAGCCGGATATACCGGATAAAAATCGATTTGGATGCCGGGGACACACTTCAGGAGATTCTCAAGGCCTACCGAAACAATCCCTATGTCGAATACGCCGAGCCTGATTATTACGTCCGGCTGTGTCGAACACCTGATGATCCCAATTACCCTCAACAATGGGCACTGCCCAAGATAGACGCCCCCGAGGCGTGGGACATCCATACGGGCAGTCACGATGTCGTCGTGGCCGTGATTGATACAGGCATTGACCTGACACATCTGGATTTCCAGGGCAATATCTGGACTAATGAACCCGAGCTTAACGGACTTGACGGCGCCGATGACGACGGGAACGGTTACATCGACGATATTCACGGTTATGATTTTGCCTATGACGATGGTGAGCCGCTGGATGATTTTTCTCATGGTTCGCATGTCGCCGGTATAATCGCCGCCCGCGGGAACAACGGCACGAACGTCTGCGGAATCTGCTGGAATGCCACGATTATGCCGGTCAAGGGGATGGACCCCGACACATTAGGGCCGGCCTCCGATATTTCCGAGGCCGTCTATTACGCTGTGATTAATGGTGCGGATATTCTGTCCTGTAGCTGGGGGATGAATCCACCGAGTAACCTGCTTGCCGAGGCCTTCCAATACGCATACCAGCAGGGAGTTGTCGCCGTTGCCGCGGCGGGAAACGATAGCTCGAGCAGCGTTTTTTATCCGGCGGGATATTCCACCGTGATTTCCGTGGGTGCCTCAACGCAGGGTGACCAGAGGGCTTCTTTTTCGAATTATGGAAGCTGGGTGGACCTTATAGCGCCGGGTGTCGATATTTTGTCACTGAGTTACTACGGGATGACGCGGACATGGGAGGGAACGTCTATGGCCTGTCCCCATGTCTCCGGGACGTGCGCCCTGATGCTGTCGGTCAATCCTTATCTTACGCCGAATGAGGTACGCCGGATTGTTATGAACACAGGCGATACTGTTACCTCCGGGATATGTCTTTCCAACAAGAGGGTTAATCTTTTCAATGCACTCAGTTCGGTTGTTTCCCGGGTGGGGGCAGTGCATTTCGATGAGGATTTCTATAGTTGCACAGATGTTGTTTCGATATTGGTTGCCGATGCGGATTTGAAGGAAAGTGCCGTTTGCCCGGTTGTGCTCACCACGGATCAAAATGACGTGGAGACACTTATGTTGACGCAGAATTCTCCCGAGATTGGCGTCTTCGGCGGTTCTATTACGACGAATGAAGGAGTGCCCGCACCGGAAGACGGCATTTTACAGGTGGCCGACGGTGGCAACATTGAAGTTGCCTATATTGACGAGCACGGAGTCGGACGCAGTCTTAACAGGGAACAGACTTATACAGACACGGCGATGATTGACGGGCAGGCTCCGGTGATTTCTTTTATTGATATTGACGCCTCCTCGCCGCAGCCTGTCGTTATTGTCGAGACGAATGAGCCGACAATAGCGACCGTACAGTATGGCGCGGCCGGTTCACAAGTCGATCCTGTCACCGCTCGAGGTACGGCAATTTATGCCACACGTCACACTATCGTGCTCGATGAGGTTCGTGCCCAGACGGATTATACTTTTGCAGTTGAAGTGGCGGACAGAGTCGGCAATACCTCACGGGATAATAAAGGTGGAGCGCTCTACGGTTTTACCACCGTACCTGACGTCGGAAATATTTATGTCCCGGCCGATTATATCACTATCCAGGAAGCTATAGATCATTGCTGGGACGGTGACACTGTCCGGGTGGTTGACGGCACGTACACCGGGACCGGCAATCGGGACATTGATTTCAAAGGCAAGGCCATTACCGTTCGCAGCGAAAGCGGGCCGGAAAACTGTATTATCAACTGCCAGGGCTCGGAGCAAAACCTTCATAGAGGTTTCTACTTCCATAACCGGGAAACACCGGATTCGGTCCTGGATGGTTTTACTATTACGGGCGGGTTTCAGGAGGGCGAATTCAGCGACGGGACTGTCTGTCGGGGCGCTGGTATCTTGTGTAATGCCAGCAACCCGACTATAAAAAACTGTATTTTACGTGACAATTCCGCCACATACGGCGGGGGACTCTATATCTACAATAACAGCAATGTCACTGTGGTAAATTGTAGCTTTACCAGTAATTGGGCCCAGCGCGGCGCCGGTGTAAATAACGATGAAAGCATTCTCGAAGCGATAGATTGCTTGTTCAATCGTAATGTCGCAGGTTCCTATTACGGCGGCTTGTACAGCGGCCATGAAAATAGTCAGGTGACATTAAGAAGATGTATCTTCCGTGAAAACACAGCGTTTTATGGGGCCGGAGCCGTCGGAGTCGGAGGGAACAACACAACGATTACCGATTGTGAATTCGTAGGTAATACGGCAATTGGAAGGGACACGAGTCAGGGCGGGGCTGTTCGCACTTTAAACGGTGATGTCTTCATTCAAAATTGTATCTTCAATGGCAACAGGAGCAATGAATCCAGCGGAGCCTTTTATCAATATCGGGGACAGGTGGATTTGATTAACTGTACGTTTGCCGGCAATACGGCGCTGGACGGACGGGCCGCAGGTGTCTTTGCTTATGATGATGAAGATACAATCCTGCGGGCGAGAAATTGTATCTTTTGGGATGGGGGTGTCGAACTGTTCAGGGACGAGAATGCTCAGTTCGATATTCGTTACAGTAATATCCAGGGTGATTATCCCGGCGTGGGGAACATGAATCAGGATCCTCTGTTTGTGGATGCCGGCTATTGGGACGACCTCGAAACGCCTGAAGACTCCAAAGATGATATCTGGATCAACGGCGATTATCACCTGCAGTCCCGTGCCGGGTACTGGAGCGAAGATTCTCAAAGCTGGCTTGTTGCTCCGGCCGACAGCCCCTGCATCGACGCCGGCGATCCTAATTCTCCCGTTGGACAGGAACCTTCGCCGAACGGCGGGCGAATCAATATGGGGGCCTATGGCGGTACGGACCAGGCCAGTATGTCGTCGAATTGAAATTAATTTCCGTCCGGTTTTTCAGAAAATTCCTGTAACAAATCTGCGCGTTTGTTGTCTTTCGTATAGACAAGGCACCTTTTGCGGCTTTATAATCACCATGCGGCGTTTTTTCAGGCAGTACGAATGTAAATTTCGGCCAAGAGATGTTAGGAGATCGATCATGAAGAATCTTTATATATGTCTGTGTGCCTGTTTTATCATTCTATCACCAGAAATCTGTGCCGTTGAGGTTCGAGCTAACGAATCCGATTCCTTAAAGTCCTTTTTAGATCCGAATCAGATGCTTAAAATATGGGAGGATAATTATGCCCATTTCGAGAGTATGAAAGTCTTCTATACCGAAAGAGTTTTGGAAGCAGTACCTCCCGAGAAAAACCCTACAAGATTCGATAGTCTTGTCAGGCTTATGAATGTTGAAAGGATAGAGCGGGGACAACGCTTTTGGGTACGCTATTCGACGGCCGAAGAGGGCTTCGAAAAACCTGACTCTATTATAGGCGGCTCTTTTGACGGCAGGATTACCCGTGAATATACCTCCATGGAGAACCGTGGTATGATTATTGCCGGGATGATTGGCAGGAACACCGAGACAATGAATATGCTCAAAATTTATATGCGTATAAATAGGCGGATTCTTTTTAAAAAGAATCCGTCCGGCCCATTCGAGACATATATTATTGAAGATCCTAATGCAAAGCCCGAATTAAGTCGAATCTTGAGTAGAGCGATTGTGTTTAATCGGGTCAATGTACTACCGAAGCTTGAGCCGGTTTCTGGAGAATTGTGTCACGTTCTGGAAATATCTTACAGAGGTAATATAAATTTTAAAATCTGGCTGGCCCACGGCAAAGGAATGCTTCCACTCAAATTTCAACGTTATGAAAATAATAAGCCGATGTCGGATATTACAGTCGAACAGATCGGCAGCGTGAAAAACAAAGGAAGAATTATCTGGTATCCGAAAAAGGCGACTCGAACTTCGAACAGACAGGATTGGGGTAAGATAAAACATGAATTGACTATACATGAATTTGTTCCGGATATCGAAGTAGATGACAATATGTTTAGATTTGTTTTCCCGCCGGGGACAAGGATACATGACGAAATTCGTAGTATGTACTATATCGCAGAAGATACTCTCGACTCTAAAACACCAGCGTCATTGACAGGAAAATCTTTGCCGGATTTGAATAATCTTCATCTCAGCACAGATCCGAATCAATTCAAGGATAAGGCCGTTTTGATTTGTTTCTGGGATATGAACCAGCGATTTTCACGAAACTATATTTTGCAACTAAATAAAAAGGCACCTGAACTTTCAGAAAAAAAAGTTGTCGTCATTGCTGTTCAGGCTTCGAAAATCGAACAGGCAAAACTCGATGAATGGATTAAAGAAAATAATATCACCTTCCCGGTTGGAATGATTGAAGGCGATTCTGAAAAAACAAGATTCGCCTGGGGCGTAAAATCCCTCCCGTGGCTGATTCTTACCAACAAAGAGCATATAGTTCGTTTCGAAGGCTTCGGAATTGATGAGTTGAAGGAAAAATATGATAAAAATTAATGGGATAAAGAAAATGAAAAAAGCAGTCTTAATTTCTGTCTTCTTCGTATGTATTGTAGTGCATGCCAATACAGTACAAGAGAATGGTAAATTTGCAGCAACGCTACCAAATGGAGCAACTGTAGATCTAATCGGAGTGTCATATCGTTCGCAGGGATTATCTCAGCCAAAGCGATGGTGGCGACCTGATGGGACAGACATGATTGAAGAACCCTACCGGCACTCAACAACATCCGCGGGCGGTTCTTCCGGTTATAAAGTTCGTGACTTTGCTTTGCGTATAACAGGCGTGGCTAACTACAGCAGTGCCAGCTATAATTCTCTTGGAAGAACTAATGTCCAGCCCGTAGTACCAGTTGATAAAGACAATAAATTTTTGCCTGATGTACTTGCATTTGTAGGTCTTTTTGAAGAAGGTCGATTTGAAGATACAATCCGAATTGGTATCAGTACTGAATCCTGGCAAAAAGTTGAAGAATGGATCGACGAAGGGTGGCATGAACACGATCCTGATAACATAGTTTTTCCCAAGAGTACAAATCCATTAATCCTAACCTGGCCTCGCCAAAAAGGTGAAGCTGTAATAATTGAAATGGTTAGTAAGGATGTAGCCGAAGCAAAACGTATGCTCTTATTTGATCGTAATGGAAAGATTCATGAAGAACACCCTCGAGTACTTGGTCAGGGCCCTGGTCTTACTAAAGAACAATACTGGTTCTGGCATATTCAACGAGAGGATATGCACCGGATCGAGTTTCAGAAACGTCCATATCAATGGGTCGAATTTAGTAACGTGTCGCTTGAACCTGATCATAAAACAAATGTAGAAATAAACATTTTATCCATGAAAGAGAAACAAGTTCGGGGCTTAGCCGTTAGTGAACTGGAAAAGGAAAGCCTTGGGTACATTTTCGACAGATTGGCAAAGAATCTTCGATTTCCCGAAAGCGGGCGGGCTAAATATCGGCTTGAAATAAATACGCCGGAACGAGAATCCCGCGTGTTGAACTGCGAATACATGTTCGATGTCTTCTATTACAAATTTTCAATTATAGGAGAGGATCCGGACGATTTTGATGATAAGCGGTATTTTGACGGTAGAAGGACTATCGATTGGCCTATTAGAAATAAAACTGCAACCTTTCGAGATAACATTAGACAGCGTACACCGATCTACAGTTTAGAATGGGCAATGCCGGATAATTTAATTGAAGAATTATCAACTCATGAGGTTGAACTATTAGGCTCTTATGAAATCAAGGGAATTCCATGCTTAATGCTCAATTCTGTTATGAGCGCCAAAGACAAACTAAAAGTATGGGTTGCAAAAGAGCCGGATATCTATCCGGTTCGAATAGAGCGTTTCGAGCATGACAACCTGCGAGAAATCTTTGAGTTTGAGAATATCAAGCTCTGGAATGGCGTAGTTTTTCCTGGGATCATCAAACACGCATCTTATAAATCAGATGAAAATGTGCGGCATATACCGCTAAGCAGTTATATAGTAACCATCGAGTCTTTCACTCCGAATATTGAAATAGCATCAAGTGAGTTTATGCCTGATTTTCCACCCGATGTTTCAGTGGGGAAATATCTTTTAGACAAGACGCAGACATCGGAGATTGAACCGACAATCCCAGCAAAGTATTTAAATAATTTCAATAGTATTGATATTAATTTCGATATTGAGCAGTCAAAAGATAAGAAGATGATCGTCTGCTTCTTCGACGTGGAACAGCGGCCGTCACGGAATTGTATTATGCAATTGAGTAAAAAAGCAGATGAGCTAAAAGAAAAAGATGTTATCATTGTGGCTGTTCAGGCCTCGAAAATCAAACAGGCAAAGCTCGATGAATGGATAAAGGAGCAGGACATTACCTTCCCTGTCGGAATGATTGAAGGCGATTCTGAAAAGATACAGTTCACATGGGGCGTAAAATCACTTCCGTGGCTGATTCTGACCGACAAGCAACACATCGTACAAGCAGAAGGTTTCAGCCTCGATGAGCTGGATGAAAAAATCAAGATGTTAGCAGCAAAATAAGAATGAAGGTTTTTTAACAATGCTGTTTATATCGGCGTCGAGTGGTCTAAAAGTCCTGGTGTTCTTCGATGTGGATCTGGACGTTTTCCCTGTAAGGCTCTTGTGGCTCGGAATCGGCCCGGTCTAATTTTTTAGAGGCCCAGAAGATTTTTACCGCCGTAATGCCGCAGCCGATACCGGCTAGAAAGAAGACCGCTGCAGCGAGTGTGGCGAAGAACTTCGGCAAAAGATAAATCATAAAACCGAAGCCGATAAGCATCATTCCCACGATCAAAATTGCCGCAGCGACATTCTTTGAGGCCTGGGAGATTGCATTTGAGTAATAGCGAAAAACCATGATTTACATTCTATATTATTAATGGTTGAAATAAAAGGGCGGATTTCTCTTTTTTGTAAAACCCGCCCTTTCGTCGATAATTTTTAATACATTCCGCCGCCTGGAGGCATTGCAGGTGCTTCCTTCTTCTCGGGAATTTCGCTGACGATAGCATCGGTAGTCAGCAGCAGCGAAGCGATTGAGGCCCCGTTCTGCAGCGCGACTCTCTCGACCTTTGTCGGGACAATCACGCCGAATTCGATCATGTCACCGTATTCCTTGGTCAGGGCGTTGTAACCGAAGTTCTTGTCCTTGCTTTCGATTACTTTCTGGGCCACGATTGAACCGTCCAGACCCGCGTTTTCGGCGATTTGCTTGATCGGGGCCACGAGGGCTCTTCTGACGATGTCCACACCGATCTTTTCGTCCCCAATTGTCTTGATTTTATCCAGTGCCGGTATGACTCTTAGCACCGCCACGCCGCCGCCGGGTAAAATTCCTTCCATGGCCGCGGCCCGGCAGGCGTGCAGGGCGTCTTCGACGCGGGCCTTCTTTTCCTTCATCTCGGCCTCAGTTGCAGCACCGACGTTAATCTGTGCAACGCCGCCGGCCAGCTTGGCCAGTCTTTCCTGCAGTTTTTCCCTGTCGTAGTCACTTGTGGTCGTTTCGATTTCATTTTTTATCTGCTCGATTCTGCCCTTGATGGCCTCGGTGGTGCCGCCGCCTTCGATGATTGTGGTGGTGTCTTTATCGATGGTGATTCTTTTGGCCCTGCCGAGCTGCCGCAGCTCGATATTCTCCAGCTCGAGTCCGAGGTCCTCGAAGATTGCCTCGCCGCCGGTGAGTGTGGCGATGTCACTTAGCATGGCTTTTCGCCTGTCACCGAATCCGGGAGCTTTGACCGCTGCGACTTGGAGTATGCCTCGCAGCTTATTGACGACTAAGGTTGCCAGGGCTTCGCCCTCGACATCTTCGGCGATAAGCAGCAATGGCTTGCCCTGTTTGGCGACTTTTTCCAGAAGCGGGACGAGCGATTTTACCGTGGTGATTTTCTTTTCGTGGACGAGGATATAAGGTTTTTCCAGCACTACGTACATATTTTCCAGGTTATTGATGAAGTGCGGGCTAAGGTATCCGCGGTCGAACTGCATTCCCTCGACCAATTCGACCGTTGTCTCTAAGGACTGGCCTTCCTCGACCGTGATAACGCCGTCTTTGCCGACTTTGTCCATTGCTTCGGCCAATTTCTGACCGATCTCGACGTCCTGGTTCGCGGAACAGGTCGCCACCTGTTCGATCTGTTTGGTCGATGTCACCGGAGTGCTCATCTTCTGCAGCTCTTCGACGATTTGCTCCACGGCCTTTTCGATGCCGCGCTTGACCTGCATCGCATTGGCGCCGGCGGTTATATTTTTCAGGCCTTCGTCGAAGATGCTCTCGGCGAGGATTGTGGCCGTTGTTGTCCCGTCACCGGCGACATCAGATGTCTTGGACGCAACTTCCTTGACCATCTGGGCACCCATATTTTCGTAGGAATCTTCCAGCTCAATTTCTTTTGCCACGGTGACGCCGTCTTTGGTGACAAGCGGCGAGCCGAACGATTTTTCCAGAACTACATTTCTGCCGCACGGACCGAGGGTTATTTTCACGGCTTCGGCCAGCTTCTTCACGCCTTTTTGAATCGCGGCACGTGCGTCGGTTCCAAAAGCTAATTTTTTAGCTGCCATATTTATATCTCTCCTAATCTGTGGCTTATAATTTTGATTTTTTACTTTTCGATTACGGCCATAATATCCGATTCACTCATAATCAAATATTCCTTGCCGTCTATCTTGACCTCCGTACCGGCATAGCTTGTGAAAAGGACCATGTCCCCTTTTTTCACCTGCAATTTTCGTGTGGTTCCATCGTCGAGTACTTTGCCGTCGCCGACACTGACGATTTTGCCTCTTTGCGGTTTTTCTTTGGCACTGTCCGGCAGAACGATTCCGCCTGCTGTCTTGTTTTCCGCTTCCAGACGCTGAACAAGCACCTTATCTGCCAATGGTCGAATTTTCATTTTGTACTTACTCCTTTCGAAATTGTATTTAATAATTTCTCGGCTTATTTTCTAATTGGACATTTTTATCCCGATACTAAAAAGGTATTAGCTGTCCCGGCCATACCTTAAAATACATACATTGCGGCAAAAAAAATTGCTTTTTATCATTGGCTCCTTAGCTGAATATATCACTGTGATATTTCTTTATAAATAGCCTGTTGAGCTGTTGCCGGAGAATAGACATATCGACGGGTTTATCGATAACGCTGAAAACATCGAGCCTGAGGGCTTTTTCGAGCAGTGATTCTCCGGCCGTGTTTGTCAGCAGGATGCACGGCAGCAGGGGGTATTTCATTCGAATAATTTTTATTACAACCAGACCGTCGGAGCGTTCCGAATCCATATCGACAATTGTGGTATGGATTCGTTTGTTCCGGATTATATTAACGAAATCAGCAGCATTTTCGGCTACGAGCAGATTAACACCCCTTGGCCTGAATATATGACGCAGAGCCTCCGGCCAGGCCCAGCCGGCCTGAGAGGTTAATACATTCACTTCATCAAGTTGTGATAAGTTAGGGACCATAACAGTTCATTCCTTGTCCTGATTAAGATGTGCAAATACTGTGCCATATGTTTTAAACAAGATCCGTTTTTGCATAAACCTATTATTTATGGAGATTTATGTCAAATGAAGCATTTTGTCATTTCTGCCATAATACCTATTATGGACCTGCTTTCTGCCATCCTGACAGATTAATGCTCAAGGAGTATCGATTTTCGCCGGTGTTGTCGGTAAATATCCTATAATTTAAAAAAGGGGTTTTTTAAATTTACGGGGAAGAAAATTATAGGCCCAAGTAATTTTTTATCAAATTGGATGGAACTATACAAATTTTAACCTTATAAGGCAATATTCCCTCTTGTAATTAAAGGGCACAATGTGGATAATATAGGAAGATAGTCATTTGGTTTTTTGGTTAACTTAGGCAAGGCTTGTACCGATATAACACTTGATATTCACGATAATTGTACCGTGTAAAGAACAGCTAATGTGAGGATTGAAAATCTTTCGGAAAGTCTTCTTATGGAAATATAAGATGCTAAAGGGGATATAAAATGAGAAAATTTCTGAATATCTCGCTTCTTTTACTTTTATTGGGTTTGTCCGGCTCGCTCGGTTGCAGAAGCTGGCTCAGGCATGAAGATACCAGCCGGACGGAGCCGAATTTCATCGATGAGTTGAATTGGAACCAGACTCTCGAAGGCAGAACTACCGTTCGACAGACGGAAGGGATGACTTCGGAAGAACGAATGCCGTACGTTGATGCGTCAAGGATGATAAATGTGAATGAAGTCGGTTCGTCGGTAGTATCAAGAACTTATCCCTGGCCGGAGTGCGGGATTGTACAGTTGGACAAGATTATGCCGAAAGAAGTCGGCCTTAATAAACCTTTCAGTTACACAATTAAAATCACGAACCTGAACGATACTTTGCTCAACGGCATTATTATTACCGAGGAAATTCAAAATCATTTTAAATATATCAATTCCAACCCGACGGCGACGCAAAATGAAAACAAGCTTGTTTGGGAAATTAACGCGCTGGGTGCGAAAGCCTCCAGGCAAATATCTGTCTCAGGTATGGCCGATTATGCCGAACCTTTGAGGAACTGCACGACGGTCCAGACACCGGTCATCCCTGCATGTGCCGTTGTAGAAGTGATTGAGCCGAGGTTGAAATTGACCAAAACGGCACCGGCGGAAGTTCTACTGTGCGACCTGATTACGGCCAAGTACATCGTATCCAATGCCGGTACGGGAAATATTCCGAATGTCAGGATTGTAGATTCGCTGCCTGCAGGCCTGCGAACTACCGACGGCAGGAACGATCTTATATTCGAAGCCGGAACACTGGGACCCGGTCAGACGCGGGAGTTCACAATTGATCTTCGACCCACCAGGACCGGTACATATACGAGCAAGGCTGTAGCGCAGTCAACAACGGAACTGAGGGCCGAATCGTTTGAAACGACGACGGTTGTCAGTCTGCCTGTATTGAGCATCAGCAAAACCGGTCCTGAAAAATTATATATCGGCCGGCCGGTGACTTATGAAATAACCGTTACGAATACCTCCGACGTTCCGGCCCGGGATGCGGTCGTAGAAGACACCATACCCGAAGGAATGACGTCGGTAAAAGCGACCGCCGGTGCGAAGCTTTCCACATCGAAGCTGGTATGGGAAATTGGTACACTTGCTCCAAAGACTTCCGAAACAGTTCGAATATCTTATGTGCCGACTAAACCGGGAGCGCTGGTGAACGATGCGACTGCATCAGCTTATTGTGCGGAGCCGGTGACTGCTTCGGTGAGAACCTTCGTTACCGGAATTCCGGCCGTCATGCTCGAGGTCGTTGACATCGAGGATCCTGTCAGGATCGGCAACCGTGCGACATACATGATATCAGTGACGAATCAGGGTTCTGCGACATCCACGAACATTCGCATTGAATGCATCCTGGAAGATAATGTACAATACGTCTCGTCGGCCGGAGCAACCGCCGGTTCGATCGTTGGTGATACGGTAAGGTTCCTTCCTTTGGGCTCTCTTGCACCGCAGGATAAAGCGGTTTGGCGCGTTGTGGTCGCCGCCGTCAGACCGGGTGATGTACGTTTCAAGGTCATTATGAACAGCGACGAGCTAACTCGTCCTGTCGAAGAGTCCGAGGCCACTCATTTGTACGAGTAGCCATAACAGTAATCAAGAGAGGCACCACGGAACAATTTGGGTCGTGGTGCCTTTTTTTATCCTCATTTTTAAATTTGTCCGCATTCCCGCATATCACGGATGTCGTTTTCTTTTTGTACATACAGAGATTGCCGGTACAATTGGCTTGATATATTGTGGCGGGCTTTTTATTATATACCTGTTGCGAGCGTCCGTATTCTTATATAAAGATATTTGAGAATACCTTTTTTGGGAGGCGTTAATATGCGGGTAATAAAATTTCTGGACGAATCAGCCGTCCCTTATGACGTAACGGATCATGTCCCGACTTTCACGGCACAGCAGATGGCCGCCGCCGAGCATGAACCGGGCAGATATGTGGCCAAACCCGTGATTGTCAGGGCCGACGGCAAATACATGATGTGCGTTCTTGCAGCCTGTTACAAAATAGACTTAGGTGCGTTAAAGGGCCGGATCGGCGCAAAGTCTGTCGATTTGGCCCTGGAGAAGGAGATCGGCGAGATATTTGAAGACTGCGAGCTTGGGGCAGAGCCGCCTTTCGGCAATTTATATGATTTGCCGGTGATTATGGATAAGGCTCTGGAAAAAGACGACCATATCATATTCCAGGCCGGCGCGCACGATAAGGCGATACGAATGAGCATGGACGACTACCGCAGACTCGTGAAGCCGAAAGTGCTTGAGTTCAGCTATCACATGACCTCATGATGTGCCTGTAGCGGCCGGACAACACTATTGTTACTCCGAGCGTAGCTGAACTAAACTCGCCACTCTAAGCACAGTCCAGCCACACTCCCATCACACCGAGCGCAATCCCCGTATATATCGTAACTTATAAAAATTTTTTCTAAAATCTTAAAGAATCTTGACATGAATATATAAATATGTAAATATATTAAGTATACCTATATTAATTTTGGGGACATTGGATTATGTTTAGTACGATCGAAGCTGCTAATAGCATTGGCGTATCAAAAAATACCCTTCTGCGATGGCTCGACGAAGGGCTGATAGATGATGTCCAACGCGATTGGCGTGGCTGGAGAGTTTGGATGCAAGGGGACATAGAGCGTATAAAAGCATTCAAGTTGGAATATCATAGCAAGCCGATTAAACGTCTCAGGCGAAGCGCATTGTCCAGGGCCGAGTACGCCAAAGCGGCGGCCCAAAGTATGGGAAGCTTTGCGAAAGGTTATTTTCCAAGACCGGAGGTGGGAATGTGAAGATTCGTCGGGCAAAGGCAAGCGATGCTGCACGTTGCGCTCGGATAAGCCCCGTTCGTACTGCGGATGAACTTAAAAAGTTACTTAAGCAGAACGAAACCAAGTGGTTGGTCATTGAGGATGACAGCGGGAAAGTTGTTGGCCTTGGGATCATCAATTTCTGGGCCTGGAACAAGATGGCGTGGATATGGGATTTATGGGTGGATGAGACCGAGAGAGGAAAAGGATACGGCACTACCTTGCTTAAAGGGATGCTCAAAGCAGCCAAAAGGGACGGGGCAAGGGTCATGATGGACGTCGGCCCGCCTAATCCTCATGACTGTTCCCTGGCTGAGTTGCTCGTTTATAACGGTTTTCGCGTCTGTGGCATGAACGATCGCTGGTTCGATCATAAATACCCAACGGCGGTTTTTTATGGCTACGATCTATGAAAGAGAGAAATAATGGCAAAGAAGAAAGATACATTAGTGCCCTACGACCAGGTATCCCCTGGATTTGAAGCGGTGTACACCGGAGAGACCTCCTCTACGCCCGTCCAAAAGAGCGAAATGGTTTCTACACTCTATTCAGATGAGGATGGCAACCTTATAAGCCAGTGGTGTACTATTCCCTGGTTCTTTCCGAATGAGGAAGGGCAATGGAAGGAAGATGAATGGGACGATACGGTCAAGCACCTGCGTGACATGCAGATCAAGCTGGGACCACTGACCGATAGCATTCGGCTCCTTCGCGCCCACATCACCGGTCTTATTCCATGTGATAGTGGCCTGCCGGTTACCGTGGACGAGTTACTGTTTGCCATTGCTCGGGGGAAACTGGAACGGTCATCTTTCAAAAACGGATGCCTGTGCTCAGGTATGGGATGCCAGGTGAAGACCAGTCAGCCCCGACAAGTCGAAAGTCTCAGAACTATCCATGCCGTACTAAACGCGTATTTAGCGGGTGAACCGAGAGAAGATGCCATCAAGGCGCACCCGGAGGCGGCGGGATTTATCAAGCGATCCTACCAATGGCTGGGTGCGGTTTCGGAATTGAACAAGGCCCAAAGGAAGATGCTGGATCGGATGTTCCTGATACTTGACTTTTTCACCAAGACCAGTGTCACGGTGGCAGGCGTCCAATCCACCCTGGAGGGATCGGAGCTGCAGGAAATAGAGGATGTGGGAAAGGACCTGTTCTCTGATGAAAACGGGCGCGGCGCCCGTATCGACGCCGAGATCGCCGATCTGGCCGGACTGCCGAAGATATATCCACAATGGAATCCGGAATATCAGAAGACCCTCGATCAACTTGAGGAGTCTGACAAGAAAGAACTATACAAGATCTGTTGTGCGATAGCTGCCGGGGTTCAATCGTTATCCGACTGTCATCACAACACATTTCGCTACATAGAAGGCTGGATTCACGGCATCGGAACCGGCCGATTAGGTATCCCCACACGCAAGGCGCAAAGCGAAAAACAACGTCTGGGCCACATGCTGTTTGGCTATGCACTGGGCCTGGACCGGTGGCTGATGAGTGTCCCCCTGCAATTCCTCCTTTTGGATATTGGACACATCGACCTTGGCTTTGATCAAAGAAACAACATCCTTCGGGTTTACGCCTGTCTTGGTGAGGAAAGGACTCCGGTCAAAGAATGGCTGGCGGCCTGTCTCTGGTACAATCTGGTTCACAACCAACAGGGTGGACTGATGGCATCGTGGACGTCCAGTCACACGGACCTCATTCAGCGATGTAAGGACAAGGGCGTCACCGTCGATGAGTGGATGAATTCTGCACTTAGAAAAGGTTCGTAAAATGAAGACATCTAACAAAGCCAAGGCAAAAATCCGGATAATCGAGATGACCCCGGAGGATGCGGGGAAAGTCCCGTTGTGCGGGCACAAAGATCCGAGCAATGAGGGCTACCGACACAAGTTCCAATGGATCACCAAACGCATGTCCGAAGGTTTGAAGGTGAAGATGCTTCGTACACCAGACGATGGTCACGTAGGGTATATCGAGTATGTACCAGGTGAACGTGCATGGAGGGCTGTGGACTCTGAGAATTACATGTTCATTCACTGCATTTACATGGAAAAGAGGTGTAAGGGCAGAGGTTATGGCACACTCCTTATAGATGATTGCCTGAAGGATGCCAGCAAGGCAGATATGAATGGTGCAGCAGTTGTAACACGCGAGGGTACCTGGATGGTTGGAAAGGAATTGTTCCTTAAGAACGGGTTCGAGGAGGTTGAGAAGGCACTTCCCGATTTTTCACTGCTTGTGAAGAAATTTAAGAAATCTGCACCAACACCGAGCTTTAAGGGGCAGTGGGATAAGAAGCGAAAGAAATTCGGCAGAGGCCTGACGATTATAACCTCCGGCCAGTGTCCTCAAAATGTGAAAATGGTAAACGATATTACTGAAATAGCAAGAGAGAGATACGGAATAGAACCAAGAATAGTAGAGTATAAAAGCTACAGGCAGGCCCAGAACGCACCGTGGCCTTATGCCGTAGCCGGCCTGCTCTACGATGGCAAGCTGGTCGCCGATCATCCCATAAGCGGCACGAGATTTCGGCTCATCATGGAGAAAGAGCTAAGAATAAACGCCAAATTTTAAAATTCCTTTACGCAATACGCACCCCGCATCACGCAATATGAACAAAATTGGCTTTGTTTTTCTCACGGCAGAATCCCCGAATATCACCATTTTTATCATAATCTTTTTATTTCAAAGAACTTAAAACAAATTGCCTATTTTAACATTGGCTTTGTTTTTTCAAACAAGGGTGAATTATACTGTCTAATTTTCTTTCCATAGCCACAAAGACACCAAAGTAGAAATATTGCCCATATTAACATGTTTATACTTGGATATTTATTTTCGATTTGAATTTCCCCCAGAGTTGTAAGATTTGTTATTTACGATTCACTTTTCACGAGTCACGATTCACTATTAAATTGTCGAATACGATTTTAATACAAAACCGCGATAAAACAAGTAAAATCCGCATTTTTCGGCAAAAAATGTCCGTTACTCACCGTCGTCTACAACCGAGAGTTTTGCTCGCCAGGGGGCGGCTTGTTCCGGCTTGTTCCAGGCTTCGTAAAGCTCGATTAAATTTTTAATCGATTCTTTTGTGTGCGGATGTTGCTGGCCCAGTTTTTGTATTCTACCATTAGTTGCTTCGAGCAGCAGCGACTCAGCCTTATCATACTGGTCTTGCTCAATATACAGCACAGCAAGGTCGTTCTTGGATTCCATAGTCTCTGGATGATCCTTACCCAACCTGCGCCCCCTACCTTCTAACGCCTCAGTGAATAATGACTCGGCTTCATCGTAACGCTTCTGCTTTGTATACAGTACAGCGAGGCCGTTCATGCAGCCCAGAGTTTCTCTGTGATCCATGCCGCGCATGCGTAGCATTCCATCCAGGGCCTTGGAAAATGACTTCTCTGCGTCGTCATATCTACCCTGTTCCAAATACACGTGGGCAAGCCCCTCGATGGACCAAAGTGTGTACGGATGCTCCTCAGTGAATACACGCTGCTGGATCGGGAGTATTTCGAGGTAAAACTTCTCTGCCTCCTTATACCGTTTCTGCTTTCTGTACACCCGAGCAAGGAAGCTCTTGTACAAAAGCGTCCAGACGTCCTCGTCGTCCCGAACGCCATCGCGCTGGCTCAGCGTCTCGAGGTATTGGTGCTTCGCCTCTTCGTAACGGCCCTGGCGCTCGTAAGTTTGCCCGAGATTACCCACCATGAATCCAGTTAGCTCTGCTTTCTCACCGAGCACTCGGCGGGAGATCGGAATGTACTTGAGGTATAACTGCTCGGCTTCATCATAACGGCCCAGATCCTTGTACACACATCCAAGAACATTGACTAAGCCCAGCGTATTGATGTGTTCATCTCTCAGTACACGCCGACATGTTAACAGGGACTTCTCAAGCAGTTCAGCCGCCTCTGCGTTCCGGCCTTGGTCGCAGCGAAGCCATGCAAGGCGTGCCACGGAATCCAGCGTGTCCAGGTGCGCGGCACCGAGATGTTCCTGACGGAGTTGTAGTGCACGCTCAAGGTGAGGCTCAGCCGCCTTGAGTTCGCCAAGCATCCGATATGTCCAACCAAGCGTGTCATGGATAGACGCCTCAACTAGTGGCTCATTTTTGAACTTACCATTGAGATTTTCAGAGGCAATGTCGAGAAACGAGCGAATGGTAGTATCTCTGCCTTTGACCTTACCCGGTCCGGCTGAAGCAATCAGGTCATTGCGGAGAAAGTCTGCCACAGCTTGTGAGATATTGGCCTGTCGCTCTGCTCTGATGGCAAAGACAGTTGAGATAACGGCCCCAGCGATGATAACAACCAACACTGCCGCAATGCCGGTTACTAACGCTCGGTTCCTGCGGACGAATTTTTTTAGCCGATATATACTGCCTGGTGGTCCGGCAATAAGTGGAGCGCCCTTTAAGTAGTTCTCAATATCATCCGCAAGCTCTGCGGCTGAACGATAGCGTTCGGTACGTTCTTTACGTATTGCCTTGAGCGGAATCCATTCCAATTCTCTGTGAAGACATTTAGATAATGCTCCAACTTCAGTTCGGCGTTTTTCAGCAAGCTTCTTGGCCTCTTCGCCCAGCTTTGTCAGACGGGTGCTGGGTGTCTTGGGATCCGTTTCGCGGATGATCTGCCGGATATGTTCTATGCCGCCGGTGCGAAGGGTATCGGAATCAAATGGCAGAACTCCTGTCAACATAACATATAGTAAAACACCCAATGAATATATATCCGAGCGGGTATCAATATCCTCGCTGGCCATATCGGCCTGTTCCGGACTCATGTATTCAGGTGTGCCAAGCAATTGGCTGTCCTCAGTGAATAGTGTCTGTTCAGTCAAGGGCTGAGTGACGGCTTTGGCGACTCCGAAATCGATAATCTTTGGGATAACCTGATCATCCACTGTCGAGACCAAAATGTTCGACGGCTTGATATCCCGGTGAATGATTCCTTTTTGATGAGCATGATGGATGGCGTGACAGACCTGTAAGAATAATTTGAGTCTATCTTCAATGGTTAGCTTCTGACGGTCGCAATGCTCGGTTATGGGCAGGCCCTTTACATATTCCATTACAAAGTAAGGTCGGCCGGCTTCTGTCGTGCCTGCATCATGGACATGAGCAATGTTCGGATGGTCCAGCAGAGCTAAAGCCTGACGTTCTGCCTCGAAGCGAGCGATGACACGCTTTGAATCCATGCCCGGCTTGATGACCTTCAGGGCAACCTGACGTCTGATAGGCCGTTCCTGTTCAGCCAGGCATACAATGCCCATACCACCTTCACCCAGGACACGGAGTAATTTATATCGTCCAATTTGACCGCCCAGTCTTCCCGCTGACATCTCCAAGGAAGCAGTATGGTCGCTCTGCTTATCAGCGTTTGGTTTGTCAAGACCAATCGCACTAAGCAGCCTATTCAATTGTTCCGGCCTGGCGCCAAATGTCGATTTCTTGCTCATGATTATATATCCACGAGTTATCAGACATCCTGCGCGCTTTTTTTGAAAAATTGCATGATTTCAGAAAATTCTTCATATATCTCATCTTCTGACGTAGCAATAATGCGTAGATAATCCCTCAAGGCTTTTTGCAGACGCCTCTTGACAGTTGTTATCATATTGGAGGCCTTCTTCTGGTCCTCAATACCACATTTCTCACAGGTATCTGCAAAAGAAGGAGGCTCAGTGTCTGTAAGGATGGGTTGTACAATTCTATCTTGGAAAATGCGCCAGTGAATCTCCATGTCATCCTCAAGGCACCTTGTCTCGACCTCAGACAGGATTTTATCTAACATTGCTGCTGTCCAGGCATAGTTGTAGGAATCTTCGGGACTCAATCTCGATACGGCTTCGGGCAAAGCAGGCGGACTAATGATATCGAAAGAAACGAGTCTGCCTTTGGGGTTGCGTTTCTGAGTGGCCTGTCGACGTTTCTCGTTGAGGATATATTGGTCCAGGGCGTGCAGTATAAACGTTCGAAAATGTCCTTTGGATTTATCTGCGCGCTGAACAAGGTTTCGGTTGAGTACCACTTCGTGAAAAAAGCCCTGCGTCAGGTCTTTGGCCTGCTCATTATCGTATCCCTTTCGACGCAGATAACAATAGACAGGCTTCCAATATCTATCCAGCAATAATCCGATTAGTGCTTTATCTTTATTATGCTCGGATTGGACATCTTCAATAAGTGACCAGTGCGTGGTCAGAAACATCTCGGCTTCCCCGCCCATGCTTGTTTGGTCATAAACTTTCATTCTAAATGCCCCAAAAAGCACATCCGGCCGACAAAACAAATCCTTCTCGCTGTAATGAAAGTCAATAATAACATATTTAGAGAATACGCACAAGCAGTAAATCAAGCTTTTTGAGGCACTTAAGCAGGGGAGTAAAAATTTATCAATAATCTTCAGAATCTACGCAGAACTCAGGATTTTTGGTGGATATTACAGGGATCGCGGCGTGAAAGTGTAAACGCCGCTTTAAAACAGACCTTTTTGAAAGGAAAGAAAAATGAAATGGTTAAATTGTGCAAAAATGAAAGTATTGTTAGTTGTATTTGTGGCCGCGATTGTGCTTGGTGACGGAAGTGCGAAAGCGGATTTTACATGGGTACAGAAGGCCGATATGCCAACGCCGCGATGGGCGCCCACGTCTGCTGTGGTCAATGGCAAGATATATGTTATTGGAGGAGGCTCAGATGAAACAGACTTCGAATACCTTTCGACTGTTGAGGAGTATGACCCCGCTACAGACACGTGGACAACGAAGGCCGATATGCCGACTGCGAGAGGTTGGACGTCCCCATCGAGCGCTGTCGTGGATGGGAAAATCTATGTAATTGGTGGAGATGACGGTAGTGCGGACTGGAGTACACCAACCGTAGAGGAGTATGACCCTGCCACTGACACCTGGACACAGAAAGCAGATATGCCAACATCGAGATGGTGTCTGGCAACCTGTGCGTTCAATGGGAAGATATATGCCATCGGGGGATATCCTCCTGGTAACTACATGGGCCTCAAAACTGTGGAGGTGTACGATCCCGTTACGGATACCTGGACACGAAAGGCGGATATGCCGCTTGGTATGGGGATTCTCAATGCACAAGTAGTGAAGGGAAAGATATATGCCGTTGGAGGGAGACCGGGTCTCCATTCGGAGCCTTGGCTACAAGAGTACGACCCGGCTAACGACACTTGGACGCAAAAAGCCAACCTGCCCGTGGACACAAGTTCGATGGGTTCTGTGGTGTGGGGCGACAAGATAGCTGTAATTGGAGGATGGGAGTGGAGTATGGATTATCCATATACCACTATGCAAGTATATGATACAGAAACCGATGTATGGACAAGAGAAGAAGACGTGCCCTTCCTGAGAGCATCCTTTTCGGCCGAACTTGTGAATAACAGAATATACGTAATCGGAGGTACGGATAGACCACACCCATGCCCCGCCTTGTCAACAGTCTATGAGTTTGGCCCACTGGTTGACTTCAACGCTGATGGCCTTGTGGATATCGGCGACCTGCTGATGATGATCGACAATTGGGGTACGGACGAATCCCTCTATGACATCGGCCCGATGCCTTGGGGTGATAGTATCGTAGATGTAAATGATCTGGAAGTCCTGATGAGCTACTGGGGACAGCAAATCCTGCCGCTTGATTTAATTGCATACTGGAGGCTGGATGAGACAGAAGGCGACACTGCATACGATAGCATAGGCGGCGAATACGATGCCGGAGTTTTTGGTGGCGCCCTATGGCAGCCTACCGGCGGTCAGGTTGATGGAGCAATTTTGTTAGATGGTATCGATGATTACATCAGCACACCCTTTATCGTAAATCCAGCAGGTGGAAAGTTCAGTGTCTTTGCCTGGATTAAAGGGGGGGCACCAGGACAGGTAATCTTTTCGCAGGCAGATAACGCAAATTGGCTCCTTGCAGAAGCATTAGAGGGCAAACTAATGACGGAGTTGCAGCCTGCTGGTCGCACTGGCAGGTCGTTGATCTCAGACGTGGTAATCACTGATGGCGACTGGCACAGAGTCGGCCTGGTGTGGGATTATTACCAGGCGCGAATGCTCTATGTTGATGACGTTGAAGTTGCCAGAGACACACCGACCAGCTTAGAAAGTTCAGAAGATGGTCTGTACATTGGTGCAGGCAAAGATCTCGAAGCGGGAACTTTTTGGACTGGCCTTATCGACGATGTCCGCATCTACAACCGAGCTATAACACCTTAATACAATATATAAAAAAAGCCCCCGAGTTATAAACGGGGGCTTGGAATATCAAACGGCTTAAGTTTATCCGATTTCTTCGTCTATCCAGCCGAGCAGCTCCTTGAGGTCATCTATGGTAATGTCACCCATGTGGGCGATGCGGAACGTTTGTTCCTTTAATTTGCCGTAACCGTTACCGAAAATCGTATTGTGTTTTTCCTGGATGGCTTTAATCGTTTCGGCGACGTTAATCTCACGGATATTCTTTACCGTGGTAAGTGTGTTCGAGGCATATTTTTCATCGCAGAACAGGTCGAATTTCCCCTTGGCCCATGTCCGGACGTAATCACCCATTTCCTTGTGACGCTGCCATACGTTCTCCATGCCTTCTGCCAGCAGTTTCTGGCACTGGTAATTCAGGGCCATAATGTGGGGAATGTTCGGCGTCGTTGGTGTCTGGTTTTTCTCGGCGGATTTTGCAAACTGCTGGAAGTCGAAGTAATATCCGCGGTTGGGGACATTTTTGCTCTTTTCCAGCGCCCTGTTGCTGACCACCGCCACAGCTAATCCCGGCGGAATAGCAAAGGCCTTCTGGACAGAGGCAAATGCCACGTCCCATCCGAGATCGTCGAAGTGCATAGGCAGGCCGATCATGCCGCTGACCGCATCTACAAAGACAAGGACATCCGGATATTTTTGCTTCATCATCTCGCTGATTTGGTAAACCGGATTCGTCAGGCCGGTACTGGTCTCGTTATATACTAAAGTCACGGCGGCGTATTTGCCGGATGCGAGTTTCTCATCAATCATCTCAGGTGTGGTCGCCTGGCCCCAATCGACTTTCAGCTCTTCTACGTTTCTGCCGCAGCTTTTGGCGACATTCGCCCACTTGTCGCTGAATGCGCCGCAGCATGTGCACAGGACGGTTTCGTTAAAATCCACGCAGTTGCGAATGGAAGCCTCCCAGATACCCGAAGCCGAGGATGTGGAAAGAAAAACATTCTGGTCGGTAAAGAGAACTTTTTTAAGAATATCGACTGTCTCGCCGTGCAGTTGTGCGTATTCCTTGCCGCGATGTCCCAATGTCGGGCGCGCGAGCTGCTGCAGGACGTCATCATTGACTTTGACCGGTCCGGGAATGAATAATCTCGGGGGATTTTTCCAATCTACCATATATTTTCTCCATTCTTTCTACTTTTCCCGCAAAGCGGGAATCTCTGTGTTATTTTATAAATATGTCCCCGCTTTTGCAGGGATGACGTTCAGATTCAGTATCAGAATTTATAAATCGTTAAACCCGAATAGACTTTCGGATAGAAATAGGTCGCCTTTTGAGGCATTCTTTCGCCGACATCGGTGACAGCTTTCAACTCTTTGATTTTGACCGGATTCATAAAGAATGCCACTTGTTTTTTTCCCGAGTCAACCTGAGCGATGGAGTCATCGATCGCGCTGGGGGTATCTTTTAAATATTGAATATTTTCTCCTTTGGCCAGCTTGTCTTTACCAATACCCAGTAAACCTTCCAGGATAAGTTTATGCAGTACCGTAAGGTCCAGCAATTTGGAATGCGTGCTCATATCGGGTGCTACTTCATCCATTTGGTGTTTGTCTTTCAGGACTGCGACGTAGAAAGCATTTGCCGAGCTGTAAATCCCGATTGCATTGTTGTCCTTTTCATGCTCGGTTTTCATTTCCACGAGCATCTTCTGCCTTGCCTGCGATTTGGTTTGAGCCGTGTTGAATTTGTACCCAGATATATGAAATTTGTCTCTGAGGCTGTTAATAAATGCGTCCGGCTCGAAATTTTCAAGATTTCCGACAAGACGATGCGTTGCCAGAATTAACAATCCTTCATGATAGGTATTAGCAAAGGCAAGCATTTGATATTTAGCCGCCGGATTGCCATTTTCCCTGGAGTAGGTCAGGCCGGTGGTGTATCGATGATGGCCGTCGGCTATGATGCAGCTTTTATCAATCATCATATTTTCGATTTGCTCAATGTCATTTTGAGCGGTTATCGCAAAAAGACGATGCCTCACATCCTGCTCATCGACGAAGTCGATCAATGGTTCCTCGTTGGCGGCCTCTGTGATAATATTGTCTGCGATTCTCTGCCGGTCCTCGTAAAGCATAAAAACCAGGCCGAAGTCCGCGGATGTCGATTTCTTCAGATTGAGTCTGTCGATTAACGGCTTTTCGAAAATTTCTTCGTGAGGTTTGACCAATTTTCCGAATTCTTCGAGCTTTGCCAGTGCAATGAAGCTGTATCGCTGGAATTGGGTACCATTTACCTTAAAATCCTGGACATAAGCGTAGATGGATTCGTCCGTATCCTGCTTTAAGGCGCCTTTTTCGATCCACTCGGCTAAGTAACCGGTGGCTCTTGTGTACTGGTTGTTATCGTTATTGTCGGATGGGCTTGTTCGACCTTTTATTATGCGTACGATATTGTATTTGCTCTTTTGATAGAGCTGCTCCTGCTGGTTGTTGTCGATGACATCGTACGGCGGTGCAATACACGCCGTTGCATCGCCTACCACGGAAGGATCGAACCTGAACGCCCTGAAAGGCTTAAGTTGCATTTTTCTTTCTCTTACTAACTTTGGCGGTTGACTGATTAATTCACTATTCACGGTTTACCATCTCTTTCATTAACCGGTTATAAAGGTTCGGATAATACAAAAGAAAAACATTTTTGTCAAATATGAACAGAAATGTTTAAAAAACGGACTATTTTTTTGCCAGGGATTCGTTTATTGCCGCAGCGGCTATTCGGCCCTGACCCATCGCCAGAATGACCGTTGCCGAGCCGGAGACTATATCCCCCCCGGCGTAAACATTCGGGACAGATGTTTCCATCGTGTGCTCATCGACTATTATTGTACCCCATTTGGTTATTTTAAGTTCCGGCGTTGTTTGCGAGATGAGGGGATTGGGCTTATTGCCGATAGCGATAATGACCGTATCAAGCTCGATGATGAATTCGGAACCTTCGATGGGGACCGGCCGGCGCCGGCCGGAGTCATCCGGCTCACCAAGCTCGAATTTGAGACATTCTATCGCAGTCACATGGCTATTTTCGTCACCGATGATACGTTTCGGGCTTTGCAGGATGTGAAATTCGATCCCTTCCTGTTTTGCGTGATGGACCTCTTCAATCCGGGCGGGCATTTCCTTTTCGGTCCTTCGATAGACCAGATAGACTTTTTCGGCGCCGAGTCTGAGGGCCGTTCTCGCCGCATCCATAGCGACATTGCCGCCGCCTACAACGGCGACTTTCTTCGAGCGGGCGATGGGAGTATCGGCGCCGGCGCCGTAGTCGTAGGCCTTCATAAGATTAGCCCGCGTTAGGTATTCGTTGGCGCTGTAAACTCCGACAAGGGATTCGCCTTCGATGCCCATAAAGTTCGGAAGCCCCGCGCCCACACCGATATAAGCGGCGTCGAAACCGTCCTCATTTAACAATTGCCGGATAGTTCTTGTTTTGCCGACGACAAAGTTGCAAACAATTTTAACGCCCATTTTGGTCAGGGTATCGATTTCCTTTTGCACGATGGCCTTGGGCAATCGGAACTCCGGGATTCCGTACACCATCACGCCGCCGGTTTTATGGAAGGCCTCGAATAAGGTGACATCGTGTCCCGCTCTTCTGGTATCGGCGGCGGCGACAATTCCGCCGGGACCTGAACCGATAATGGCGACTTTTTTCCCGGTCTCGGCGGCCACAGCAGGGACAGACTCCGCGTTTTGGTCGAGATCAGCAACGAATCTTTCAAGTCGGCCGATGGAGACGGCCTTTGTGGGATCTTTGAATTTTTTGCCGACCGTGCAGGTTAGCTGGCACTGGTTTTCCTGTGGACAGATCCGGCCGCATACCGCGGGAAGCAGCGAATTTTCCTTAATGATTGAAAGGGCTTTTTTATAGTCACCATCGGCAATCGATACGACAAAATCTCTTATCCGAATGCGAACCGGGCAGCCCTGGACGCACGGGGCATTTTTACAACGAAGGCAACGCAGGGCTTCGAGTTTTGCGTGTGTCTCGGTATATCCTGTCGCCACCTCATTGACGTTGGTTACTCTGACGACGGGTTCCTGTTCCGGCATATCCTGCGGGGGGATTTTATATCTTTCGGCCGGTGTGAGCGTGCCGGCTTTTTGTTTTTCCAAAAGCTGCTTTAGAAGCTCCTGTCTTTCTTTGTCATTCACAGTGGTTGATTCCAGTAAAACCTAAGTGACTAAAGTTAAAAGTGTCTAAAGTGCCTGAAGTTAAGGATGGTTCACTTTAGTCACTTTAGCTCACTTAAATAATTCATTTGTCCAGATCTAATTTGCATTTGTGCTTTTTATACTTTTCGTGCTCTTTCTGCTCCAGGGATTTGTATGCGTTTAGTCTTTTCATCATTAAGTCAAAGTTGACTTTGTGTCCGTCGAATTCCGGTCCGTCCACACAAACGAATTTCGGCTGCCCGTCGTATTCGATTCTGCAGCCGCCGCACATCCCGGTCCCGTCAATCATAATTGTGTTGAGCGAGACCTGTGTCGGGATATCGAATTGTTTTGTCACCTCACAGCAGAATTTCATCATTATGGCCGGGCCTATTACGAATGCCTGGTCCGGCTTGGGGCTGCGCCGGCAGTTTTCTTTCAGAGGTTCGGTCACCAACGCCTTTCGCCCTTGTGAGCCGTCGTCGGTCGTGACGATAAGCTCGTCGCTTATGCCGGCGAATTCCTCTTCGAGAATCAAAAGCTTTTTGTTTCTTGCCCCGATTATGCTGATAATTTTATTGCCTTTGTCCTTGAGGGCTTTTGCGATGGGCAGCAGGGGAGCATTACCGATTCCGCCTCCCACACAAACTACGGTACCAAATTTGTCCAGGTGAGTCGGATTGCCCAACGGCCCGACAATGTTTGCAATCTTGTCGCCTTCCTTTAGGTCGGACAATTCAGCGGTGGTTTTCCCCACACGCTGCCAAATAAGGCGTATAGTCCCTTTGCCTCCATCGGCGTCGGCTATCGTCAGAGGAATCCTCTCGGCGTATTCGTTGTTTAGGCTGATAATCACGAATTGACCCGGCTGCCGTGCCTGGGCAATCAGCGGAGCTTCGATTTCAGCGGTAAAAACGTCTTCCGAAAGCTGTTTCTTGGATATAATTGTGTGCGACATACGTATATCTTTATTCAAATTCGACTGAAAAACATTCCTTTTCGCATTTTTATGCCTGTTTGTCAAGGAATATAACTATTTGTACTTTGATACATATTATAAGTATTGCTTATTCCACTCGTTTTCTAAGGTTTTTTGAAAAAATATTGAATTTTTCTTGCAAAAAAAGAATTATAATTCATAATATGAGGGTATAGTCAATAAATGAGAATGCGCTCAGCTATTTATGAAATGAGGCAAAAAAAATGAGCGAAGAACAATTATCACGTAAAGAACGAGAGCGTTTGCAACATAAGCAGGAAATTTTGGATACGGCCCTTCGGTTGTTTTCTGAACAGGGTTTTCATAACGTCTCAATGCAACAAATCGCTGAGGCCTCGGAATTTTCTGTGGGCACATTGTACAATTTTTTCGACGGCAAGGAAACACTCTTTGAGGAGTTAATCGATAGTTGCGGAGAGAAAATTATAGCCGCGCTTGTAGCAGTGATGGATGCTCCCGGAACCGAAGTGGAGCGTTTGACGAATTTCATTCGTTATGCATGCACGTTGCTCGAGGAACATGCACAGTTCATAAAATTGTATGTCTCGGAGCTGGGAACTAAAAGTGTGAAACTTTCAAAGAAACATGCCAAAGGTGAATTCGATGCCGTATTGGTCAACGGATTGGAGCAGATTCTGGAGAACGGAATGCGCAAGGGCCTCTTTCGTCGGGTAGATCCGGCCATCACGGCGAAAGCTATCAATTCAATCATAGAGACATTGGGCTTTGAGTTGGCCAGCCAGTTTGATAAGGCTGTTGCGACGGACACATTCTCGAAGGTTGAGAAGCTTTTCGTTGGTGGCTTGCTTTTGCCGGAGGGGAAATAAAATGTCGAACAAAGTAGTTAAAGTTTCCTTAATAATATTTCTGTGCTTGGTTTTTATATCCGGTTGCGGCAGTTTCAACGGCCAGGAGGTCCGGCGGGAGCATGTCGATGACTATAGCCGGCAGTTAGAGGAAAAGACACACGAAGTTTTAGCCGAAAATCAGCCGCTGGATCTGAATGACTGTATCAGGATATCGATGGAAAATAACCTGTCGGTGAAGAGTGTGGAAATACAACAGCGTATAGCACTGCTCGAGAAAAAAGTGTCGTTTTCAAATTTCCTCCCGGCCGTGAGCTTAAACTACCAAAAAACATGGTGGGATCCTCAGCCTCAGATAAGATTCGGTGCGAGTGGATTTCCGATGCACGATAAGGACGTACGCGATGTAACCTGGAATATTCAATTGTCGATTATCAATCCCGCCACGTGGTTTTTATATTCGATGCACACTCGAGGATATGAAATTGCCGAATTGGTTACCGATATCACACGTCAGTCCATTGCCCTGCAGGTTACGGCTCAATACTTCCAGTGCCTGTCGTTGGAGCAGGCGCTCACTGTTTTAGAGAGTCAATTAGTAGCGGCGCAGACATTGGAACAAGAACTGGCGGCTTACCGGGAAGAGGGGCTTGTAAGCGACTGGAAGGCAGAACAGGGTCATGTACTTGTATTGGCTCGCCAAACTGAATTACACCGGATACAAAAGTCACTGGGTCAGGCAAAAGCCGAATTGCTGGCAGGAATGGGCCTGGACCCTACAAGCGATGTCACACTGGAAATGCAAACACCGTTCGAGACTCCCGGAGGTTCGCTGGATGATTTTATCACAGAGGCTCTTTTAAATCATTCGAGTCTTGCCATCTCGGATCGGCAGGTTGCCATAGAGAAGGAGAAATTAAAAGCGGCTGTCACCGCCTTTTTGCCTCAGTTGATGGGATTTGCCGGCCGGGTCGATACCTCCGACTCGCATCAGGTCTTTACGAATTACTGGATGGGAGGACTCAGTGCCGCAATCACAGTTTTCGACGGCCTTGCTAATGTTAATTATTATCAGGCCGCAAAGGAATTGCAGAAAGATGCCATTCTCAGGCGTGAGCAGGCGACACTGACATTAATGCTGCAGGTAATTCGTGCCCTGGACCAGGTTGAATTGGCGCAGGACCAGATGGAGCTGGCTCGGGGGATGAACGAAGTTGCATCCAAACGTCTTGCGGAAGTAAGACAACAATACGAGCAGGGATTAATCCAGGCAAGTGACATGCTGGATATGGTTGCCGTGGCCGATGAGGCCGAGGTTAGGTATCTTCAGGCTCGTTTCCAGTATCAGACAAGTATTGCCGTGTTAATCAACGTGACGGGAAAAACCCGGATCGTTTTTGAGGAGTAAACTAATGAAAGCAGGTAAATCTGTTGAAAAGAAATCAGGAAAGTCTTTTCGTTTAGGACTGGTTTTAATTGTCCTGATTGTAAGCGCTTTAATTACGGCGGGAGTCTTGTTTGAGCGGACCGGGCAAAGCCGTGCCACAGCAGAGACCGATGCCGCCGGGCAATCCGAGCTTGTGCCGGTCGTTGTCACTAATCCCGTCCGCCGAACTTTCGAGCAGGTAATCAGGACCCAGGGAAACGTCGAAGCAAAAAATGTTGCCATGGTCTCGCCGAGGATACCGGGGACACTCGAGGAAATTTTTGTGGACGAAGGTGACTATATTGTCGCCGGGCGGACTAAGCTGTTTCAAACGGATGCCGTCAAATTGCAGCAGAATGTAACTATCAGGCAGCACGATTTGGCTGTTACCCGCTGTGCATTGCAACAGGCCGAGGCAAGTCTGGAGAAAGTCACGGCGGACTTTGAAAAAGCAGAACTGGATTTCAAGCGTTTCGGACGACTGCTGGCAAAAGAGGCGACCACCCAGGATGTATTTGAACAACAGCAGTCTCAATACAAACAGCTTGCCGCCAGTAAGAAAGTGTCTCAGGCACAGGTGAAACTGGTTGCCGAGCAGGTGCGTCAGGCCGAGGCCGCACTGATTATAGCCGAAAAGGACTTAGCGGATACCGAGGTTCTTGCTCCCATCAACGGCGTGGTCAGTATGCGTATGGCCGAACCGGGAGAGATGGGCTCACCGGGAGTTCCTGTGGTGCGAATCGAAGACCCGAACCTTGTTGAAGTCAGTGCATTTCTACCCGCCGCGGCTTATCCGGCGGTGATGGCCGACCAAACTCCCATGAGGGTGACGGTGGCCGGGAAAGAGCTTGGTGACAGGATGATTTCGTATAAGAGTCCCACAATCGGGGCCAAGCTTCGAACATTCGAGATTAAGTGTTTGTTAGAGAATCCCCCCGTCGGTGTGGCTCCGGGTGCCATGGCGGACATTGCCGTGATTCTGGCCAGTCGTGAAGGTTTGGGAGTGCCAGCAGTCTCTGTTCTGCAGCGAAGCGGCCAGTCCGTTGTTTTTACAGTCGAAGGAAATGTCGCCCAACGAAGAGACGTCGTGACCGGACTCGAAAACGACGGGTGGATTGAATTGCTCGACGGCGGAATTACCGAATCTATGCAGGTTGTCTCTATGGGCCAGGACATGCTCAACGACGGCCTGACCGTATCTGTACAGAAGGAGGCCGAATAATGTTTCTTTCTGATGCGTCTATAAAACGCCCCGTGGCGATGAGCTGTTTGATAATCGGACTGGCTCTGCTTGGTCTTAACGCCTGGCGTAAGCTGGGTCTGGAGTTAATGCCAAGAATAGATGCACCCTTTATCACAGTGTCCACTGTTTATCCTGGCGCTAGTCCGGAACAAATCGAAACGGATGTCGCTAAGCGCATCGAGGACATAGTGGTAACGATAGACGGGCTAAAACACGTCAGTTCCGCGTGCATGGATAATATTTGTCAGACGTTGCTTGAGTTCGAGCTGGATGTTGACGTGGACATTGCCGCTACCGATGTGCGCGAAAAACTCGATTTGATTAAGGCCGATTTTCCCGAGGACGTGGAAGATCCGAAGATTCTCAAATTCGATATTAACGCCAAGCCTATTATCAACCTGGCCCTGACAGGCGATGTATCGATAGACGAGCTTTATGATTTTGCCGACAACACTCTGCGGGACCGGATTACGGTTATATCCGGAGTAGCCGATGTGGAGCTGATCGGCGGCGCAAAACGCGAGGTGCATATCAGTCTGGATAGAGATACTCTGGCGTCCAAGAGTTTATCCAGCATGGAAGTTGTTCAGGCTGTTCAGCAGGGTCTGCGCACCATTCCATCGGGTCGAGTGAAGGACGCGGGACGTGAATTTACGGTCAAGTTCGATGCCGAGTATGAGACCGTGGCCGATATCGGCGGACTGGAAGTGGCCAACCAGGACGGCAAACGATGTACCGTTAACGACGTGGGCCGGGTGGAAATGTCAACCGAGGAATTGCGACAGACGGCTGCGATTGACGGCAGGTCCTGCATTTATATTAAGGTTGTCAAAAAGGCCGAAGCAAATGCCGTTCGTGTGGTCGATAGAGTAAAGGTCGCTATGGACAGGCTGGATAGTGAGCTGCCGGGAGGTATGGAACTGATATGGGTCAGTGATGACGGACGTTTTATCGAAGCGACAGTGCAAAGCGCCTGGATAAATGTTGCACAGGGTGTTTTCTTGACCGCACTGATTCTCTTTTTCTTCCTCTATAACATACGCTCGACAATAGTAATATCTATAACCATGCCCCTGACCATTGTTATTGGGTTGTTTTTCATGCAAATGGCAGGCTATACGTTAAACACTTCAACTTTGATTGCCATCGGCATGTCCGTCGGTATCCTGGTGACAAACTCGATTGTGGTTCTTGAGTCGATTATCAAACGACTCAATCGAACCGGTGATCCGAAGGAGGCCTCGCGCCTGGGAGCGAAGGAAGTGACTATTGCAGTATTGGCCAGTGCCGGAACGAATATAGTTGTGCTGTTCCCGATTGCCATGATTGGTAGCATTATCGGCTTGTTTATGAGACCGTTGGCTATGACAATGTTGATAATGACTGTAGTGTCACTGTTTATATCTTTTACTTTGACGCCTATCCTGTGCTCTTTAATACTCAAACCGACCCGGGCTGATCGCAGGGGAGTTTTGCATCGCATGGAAACCGGATTCAACCGTTTTCTGGCGTGGATTATAAACGGATACCGGCAAATTCTTTCTTTCAATGAGAGGCATCGCACAGTTGCGCTGGCTGTGCTCGCATTGGTAGTCTTGATGCTCGTACATGCCATGTCACTTGCCGGTAAGGTCGGATTCGCGTTTGTCACCGACCCGGACAAAGCCGAGTTGTTCGTTAAGCTGGAGTATCCCACCTGGTATGACCTTGATAGAACGACCGAACGAGTCAAAGTCGTGGAAGAGAGACTCAGAGACGTACCTGAGCTCGAACACATATTGAGTTCGGTTGGAAAGGTCGAAGGTGTCATCGGTCAATCGACGCAGGGAGTCTATCTTGCCCAGGTGCTTCTTACGTTTTCCGATCGCGACGAAAGGAGTTTGTCGATAGATTATTTGCAGGCCGAAGTGCGTTCGCGGCTTACAGGTTATCCAGAATGTATTGTGACTGTAAACCAGCCGGCTATTATCGGCGGCCAGTCCCAGGATATCGAGCTGGAAATTGCCGGTGAGGAACTGGCGGTTCTCGATGAGCTGGCCGTTCGCACAAAGAATCTTGCTAATGAGCTTGAAGGATTTAGTGATATTGACACAACGGTGCGGGCCGGTAAACCGGAGCTGGCTGTCATACCGAATCGCGCGGTATTAGCCGATTTGGATATACCGGCCGTCGGGCTTGGCATGGCTTTACGCGCCAACCTCGAAGGACTGGACGCAGGGACCTTCAAGAAGGGCGATCGCAACTATGATATTGTTGTCGAGCTGGCGGACGAGCAAGGCAGAGAGCAGGTGGAGCGTTTTATGTTTCCTGCCGTTCCCGGCAAGCCGATGCTCCTGAGCAATCTTGCAAAGGTCGAACAGCGCATTGCCCCGATACAAATCACACGTAAAGACAAGCGACGAGTATCTAAGGTCTTTGCCAATCTCGGAGCCGGTATACCGCTGGGTACCGCAGTGAATCTTCTCGGGAGCCGAATCGATTCACAAGGACATTTTCCTCCCGGTAACGATTACAATTTTACCGGCATGTACGAGAGAATGGCCGAGGCTAATGCCGAGTTCGGCGAGGCCGGTATTATTGCCGTTGTCCTTGTTTTTCTTACTCTTGCGGCGATATTGGAATCGTTTAAACAGCCCTGGTTGATTCTGGTGACATTGCCGTTGGGCTTGATCGGTGTTATGTGGGCACTGGCCCTGACCGGCGAGAGTATTTCGATGTTCGTTTTGATGGGCGCGGTGATGATGATTGGTATCGTGGTCAATAATGCAATCTTGATTATGGACCAGTTCAATGTTCATGTCACCGAGGGAATTCCCATCCATAAGGCCATGATTACGGCCGCATGTGAGAGGTTTCGTCCGGTTGCCATGATTACCTTAGCGGCGGTTCTTGGAATGCTGCCGCTCGCTCTGGGCAGAGGAATCGGCGCCGAATTACGTAATAGTGTTGGTATCGCCTCGGTGGGTGGTATCCTGGTGTCGGGTATATTGACCTTGATTGTTATGCCGATTCTTTACGATCTGTTTACACGCAAAAGCAAATCAAAGAAGGCTCAGTGACTTTCCCGAGTCCCGTAGCCTTATTTCTTGACATCGGTAATACGAATCTGATATATTAAATTACATAAAAGAAGTGAAAAAACTGTAATTATTTCTATTCAAGAACGGGGGGGGAGGAGGGACTATCATGATGGTAAGTCTCAGGAGTGTGCTGTTTTTGACAAGTTTGACTTTGGTTGTGGCCAATCCCTGCTTTTCTTCCCATAACGATATTACAGCCCAGCAGGCAAGAGATTTAATTGATTCTACGGAAAACCTCATCATTCTCGATGTCAGAGAACCACATGAATACTGCGGCGGTCATATTCCGGGGGCGGTGAACTACCCATGGAATTCCGGAGTGCTGGAAGAGCGGTACGAGGAATTGATAAATAATGAAATTTTAGTGGTCTGCCAAAGCGGGGGCCGAAGCAACCAGGCCGCCAATTTCTTAGATTCGAAGGGCTACACGTTAGTCTATGACATGCTGGGGGGAATGAATTCCTGGCAATGGGAAACTTCTGCCTGTAAATACGCCGGCGGCAGCGGGACAGAGGACAACCCATACCAAATCGCTACAGCAGAGGATTTGATCGCTCTCGGCGAAAGCCCCGAAGATTACGACAGGCACTTCATCCTTACTGCCGACATCGACCTCGACCCGAACCTGCCGGACGGACAAGTCTTTGTACAGGCAGTAATTCCTAAATTCGCCGGAGTATTTGATGGCAATGACCACGTCATCTTTGATCTCAAAATTACAGGCGGTTCTTATATTGGATTGTTTGGTCGACTTGAAGAAGCTAAGGTTAAAGATTTAGGAGTCGTTGATGTTAATATAACCAGCTCAGGTGACTATGTCGGTAGCTTGGCGGGACTTAGTAACGGAGATGTTTCTAACTGCTACAGCACCGGCACGGTCGCAGGAAATAGTGTAGTCGGCGGCCTGGTGGGCTACAACAACGAAGGCAGCGTCACCGATAGCTACAGCACCGGCATGGTTGCAGGAAGTAGTATGGTCGGCGGCCTGGTGGGCTGCAACAACGAAGGCAGTATCACCACTAGCTATAGTAGCGGCTCGGTAGTAGGAGGCGGTTCTTATGTTGGCGGTCTGGTGGGAGAAAACGATGGTAGCATCATCTCCTGTTGCAGTAGCGGCTCGGTCACTGGGGGAGACCGTGTCGGCGGTCTCGTTGGAGACAACTACATAGCTACGATCACCGCTAGCTATAGCACGGTTACGGTTAACGGAGATGTATTTGTCGGCGGTCTCGTGGGCTCCAACTTCGGCAGTATCACCGACAGTTACTGCACCGGTACAGTCACAGGAAATAGTCAAGTCGGTGGCCTGTTGGGCCACAATTACGGTAACATCACCGATAGCTACAGCACCGGCGAGGTCAATGGAGACAATAATGTTGGTGGACTGGTTGGGTCCTGCTATAGTGTAATTTTGAATAGTTATAGCACAGGCTCAGTTCATGGTAAAACGAATGTCGGCGGACTCGTGGGCCTTAATATTGGCACTGTCGCGATTAGCTACAGCAATAGCTTAGTCGTGGGAAATGAAAATGTCGGCGGACTTGTTGGTTGTGACATTCAGTGTGACCAAGCGGAATGCTATTATGGAAGTGCAACCTTGAGTTTTTGGGATATACAGACCTCAGGGCAGGCAACGAGTGCCGGCGGCGAGGGCAAGACCACTGCCCAGATGATGGATCCCAATACGTTTATATCCGCCGGGTGGGACTTTGTGGGCGAAACAGTTAACGGTCCCAACGATGTATGGTGGATTCTGGATGGACGTGATTATCCGCGGCTGTGGTGGCAGCTTCCCGCCGATGACTTCGAGGACGGCAAACCAGAGCCATTGTGGTTCGTGTATAATATGGAGCCTGAATTAGCCTGGTTGGAGGAAACCAACGGCAGGCTGGAGATAAATACCACCGGGTCAATGGAGGATGTGGATGCGACATATGTATCCGACGGCTGGCAGCTTGACGCCAATGAGCCGTTCGCCATCCGAGTCGATTTCCACTTCAGCAAAGTTGGCGTCGGCAACGGTCGGATGACACTGGGATTGGTACCGACAATCGAAGAACCTGTCGAACAGTGGGCGCAGTTCGAGGTTGGGACGTTCGATGACAGAGAATTCTATCTTTACGAGATCCGCGACGGCGATTGGGTCAGAGAAGAAATTAACGACCGGTTCTTGGATGACGGAATACTGTACATATCGTATGATCCGGATACGGACAGACTTTATTTAAGTGACACCGGTTACGGCCAGGCGAATGCAAGGTGGGCTATAACGGCTCTGGTCCGGGGCAGATGGCAGAGCGAGTCGATCTATATCACCTTAGGCGGCGGCTCGGAAGATGGTATGGCCCTTACCGGCGAAGATGCCTGGCTCGACAACTTTACTGTCGATTCCGGTGCAATCGTGCAATAAGGCAAGATATCGGTGCATAAGTCCTTAATGGAACCTGAAATACCTCGGTTTGCTTCATTCCGACTTCGGATATTTCTGGCGGTATTGTATAATTCATGCAGGGACAATTCGAAACGAGCAGATGAACTCTCTTGACATTGTTCTATCCTACCGGGTAAAATCTTCTCTTTATTTTTTTGATTATTTTGTTTCTGCTGCAATTTTTCATTCCGTTTTTTGCGGGCTGGCATCGAAACAACTATAGAGAGGTGGATTATCATAAAAGAAAGGGGAAAAAATGCGTACAATATTAATATTCGTTATCGTTTCGTTAGTAATGGTTTCGCCGGTAAAAGCTGCGGATTATTTTCCACTGGCCGAAGGAAATCAATGGAGCTACTCCATGTCGAACGGAATGCAGATGACGGTCAAGGTGACGGGTTTTGCCGATGTGGGCGGGATTCGCTGCGCCATCGTTGAATCTGATATGGGGATGCAGACCAGCCGGGAGTATATGGCCCTCGATACCGATGGTCTTAAGTCTTATAAGGCGGAAACTATGGGGCAGGAAATTCAATATGAAAAACCGGTCATGCGAATTAAGCTGCCCTTTGTACAGGGACAGAGCTGGACGTCTTCGATGAACCAGTTCGGGATGTCCATAACGACAACATTCGAGTCGGTGGGCACCGAGCGCATCGAGACTCCCACCGGGAATTTCGAATGCATCGTGATTCGCTCCAGTATGAGTATGCCGGGTCAGCCGCCTGTGACCTCGGACAGTTATTATGCCGATGGGAAGGGATTGGTCCGCCAGACAATCCAGACAAGCGGGCAGGAAATGACTGTCACACTGACATCCGCTGCTGTAAAGCCGGCCGGACAGGCACCACCGACGCCAAAGCCTGCTTCGCAAGTTTCCGAAGCACAAATGCACTGTCCAAAGTGTAAGGCTGTTTTAGATGCCGATGCGAAATTTTGCCCACAGTGTGGGACCAAGATCGTTCGTCCCGAAATTCCCACAGTGTGTCCGAAGTGCAATACCAAGCTCCCGCCGGGTGCGAAATTCTGCCCTACTTGCGGCGAAAAGATTGCATTGCCGGCTCCCGGACCCCAGCCTGCAGCTAAGCCGGTACTCGAAAAGTATCAGTCTCAGAACGGCACTGTAATGCTGTACAAACCGCAAGGCTGGACTGTTGAAGGAGAAGACCTCGGCGAAGGTGCTTATGCTGTTATGGTTATGGAGCCGGAGGAAAATGCTGTTGTCGTTTTTATCTCTTTATTCCCTCTTAAAGAAGGGATAACCGATTCCGTAAGCCTGGCCGGGATTTGCATGAGGTCGTTCAGTGAAGAAATTCCCGATTTTAAGGCAAAGAATGTTAATTCCACCACCGAGAAAGACCGGACCATTATGGATATCAGCTTTACCGATGATGGAAAAAAAGGCGTAGGGCACGGCTATTTCTTTTACACCCAGCGAACCGGTACCGTGTATCTTCTTCTGGCCCGCGAAGACCTGTGGGATCAGTTGCGTCCGATGATGACCAACGTCGCTTCGAATATTGCATACACTCCTGAAGGTATTGCTAACGTTGCCAAGCAGGGCAGAGACCTTGCCGCTCAAACTTCGGTGGCGCAGGGGCGAGTTATCTCACCTGCGGCACTTATCAAACAGGCCTGGCAGCAACAGGGTGTCCAGGTGCCGGTTCGTCAGGCGTCTCTTCCCGATCAGTCAATGTCGGTTCAGATTCCACAGGGTTGGAGTATTGAGGGTCAGAAGTGCCAGTTTCTTATAGCGGATAATGCGCGGACGAGGGCACACGGCATGTACTCGGTACACCATACTATTACACCATCGCAATTTTCGATTCCCGGTGTCATTAACGCTCCATACCAACCGCCGCCGCAGGCACTGAATATTGTTCTGCAATTTGGTCGGATTGGAACAGAGTTACAAATTATGGGCGAGTGTCCGGCCGAGCAGGCTATACCGGAATTTGCACAGACAATCCGACAGATGCAAGCTCAGGGTTTTCATGTTGATGCTCGCGTCGTTCATGTGCGTTTTAAAAATACGGCCACAGGTGTAACCTCGCGTGGTATATTCAGTGTCATGTGCTCCACGTTGCCGATGACTGCTATCTGGTGTGTCGCCGTTGATGGTAGCTGGGCGCCCGACAATGAGTATGATAAGTGGATTCCGCTATATCTGCGACTTGGCAAGTCGTTGCAGATAAATAAGCAATGGGAGCAGGCTGAGCAGCGGAACCAATACTATACGCAACAGCGATCAAATCGGAGGCTCCAGAACTCTATCGCCGAATCGAACCAGGCGTTTGATCAGTATATGGACAGTCGTCGGGAGGCGGACCGCAGCCAGGATTACATAAGCTGGATGCGAAGCCAGACCACACTCGGCCAGGGTTCCTGGGTGGCGGAAAACGAAGGGGCCCATGTCTATCAGACCGACTCATGGGGAATTGAAGGGCCCGAAGGCAGGATCGACAGCCCGGCCTACAATACCACCTATTTTACAGGGGAAAATCCCTGGGAACAGGAGCAGCTTGAGTTAGTGGATACACGCGCCGAGTATGAGAAATATATAGCAAATTAATAAGATTTGATTAAATAACCGGATTCGGATTTTCAATACCAATTATTGATTTGTAAGATAATCGGTTGGATGAAATTCCTTTACTCCTCGTTCCAGTTTGTTACGACGAAGCGAACCGCCTCGTCGTTTACGCTCACATCTCTAAGTGACGCATCGTAGAAAAAGTCGGCGGAGTTCTTCTGTTCGAAGTTCTTGGCTATTACCGAGCCGTACACATCGGCGGAATTTTTCATCTCTATGTCTGCATTGGGGGCATAGATTGTTCCGTAGAAGTCACTGCTGTTCTTGAAAATCATACTTTCGCAGCCGTCGAGACCGTAAATTTTGAGATTTTTCGGTATCTTTGTCTTGTTGTTTATGTCACTCGAGTTCTTGCCTTCAAAATCACCACCCAAGTACAGAGTCAATGAAGCATCCTTGTTAATCTGTAATTCAGCGGAACTCTTGATTATCATATCGCCGGAAACATACATGACAACGTTACCATCTATTGTAATTTTCTCGCCGCTGTTGAGGTTAATGCTGTCGTACCTCGCGGCGTAGTGTATTGTCGTATCGTTTTTTATAGTCCCGCCGGAGGGAAGCGAGAGCAGCCATTTAGGAACCGTCATTAAGTGCATATCATATTCTTGCGTTAAAGTGCCGGTCTCGCCTGTTATTGTGCCTTTGTTTTCGATGACATCGTCCGGGTTTCCTCCGGTACCTACGAGTACGTCACCGTTGACAACCGACGAATTTTTCAGGTCAATAGCTCCCGATTTGGTGCTGTTTGTGCCGATCTTCAGAATTTTATCACTCTTGCCGTAATTGTGCCCGTCAACTTCGGCCGAACTATGTAATGTTATGCCGTTTTCCGTGAAAATCGCCGCATCGAACGGTCCCTGTAGTTTTAAGGTACATGACACTTTTTTTGTGTTCTGGCCGCTGATGCCCGTGGATTCAATCATGTAACCACTGCCGGGGATGCCTGTGATCTTGTAGTTATAGATTGCATCGCAATTGGGCATGGATGTACTTGTTGCTGTCGGCAGGTTTTTGCCTGACCAGGGCTTGACCTCCAGTTTTTTATTCATTTCGAACAGGGCTTTTGTCAGTCCGGCATCGGCTGCACATTGGGCGGCGATATCGGAGCTGGTCCGTATCGAATAAACTCGGGCGTTAAGTCCCTGACTGAGCAGTGACATACCCATTAATATCAATAGGACAAGAGCAATAAGCGCCAGCGGTATTGTCGAGCCACGGTTTTTTAATTGCAGCTTTTTCATATTTACTTCCCTTAAATCTTTGTTCGCCTGTTTATTGAATCAGTTATGGGTGACGGCGGATGTGAGAATAGTATTTTTCTGCGTTCCATCCTCGAGTGTTAGCATCATCTGGGCCGAGCGGCCTGCCTGTTTGAAGGTACAGTCGGATACGTTCCGGCATACGATTTCCGTGTCAAGAGTGGTCCTTGGATTCAGTTTGCCGTACTCTATATTCAAAACCCCGTCCGTTTCATAGAAACGTGCGTAGCGATCAACGACTGTCGATGAGCTGCCTGCATAATAATATACTTCAATCCAGTCGCAGCTACTGTCGGTGAGGATTTTTTCCCCGCTTGCTTTTCGTATCACTGCATCGAACTTTTTTCTTGCCACATAGCCGTCGGAGGCGACATCGGAATTTATACGGTCGTATAACACTTGCCAGCAGCGGTGACCGTCAACAATCACTATTCCTATTGCGGATACAATAATACTCATAACCGCTATGGTTATCATCACCTCTACGAGTGTAAATCCCCTGGAAACTTTATGCATCTTTTTATTCATTGTTGCCTCAGACGTGTCTTATAAAGTCGTAACGTATGTTGTTAGTTTGAATGACATATCGATGTTTTCGATCCCGCTCCGGCCTCGCTGTGACCAGGATACAACGATGTTGAGAGCCCTGAGTCCGGGCTGAATATCTTTCCATGACAATGTCGCATAGTAATCGGTGCCCTCGACATCATCAGCGGCTTCATCCAGTACGATTTTATAACTTCCCAACAAAGTAAGATCGTCCGGCTCTCCGAGGTCCTCACATTGTGTCAGTGTAATATCCGAACCGAGATAGGTCACGGGTTCAAAACCGGTATCGCCGTCAATTCCCCGCCAGTTTTCACAAAGCAGCAGGGCAATTCTGGAGGCGGTTGTCTGTGCGGCGGCTTTACGAGCGTCCAGAGTGGCGTGATATCTGAAATTGATGGTTCCGATAAGTGCCACTAAAATAATAGCAATTGAAATGAGTGTGCTTATTAGCGTTACCCCTGAACGGGTACGAATTCTTTGTGTCCGGGGTAAAATGTTTTTCAACTTTGTTGCAGAATATGGATAGTGCATTAATTTAACCTTGCTATAAATTTGATATCCGGTTTATCTTTAGTCTGTTGCTTAATCAGGTTATTATCGGGCGTAGAGCATCGATCCTTGACAGTTTTTGACCGTTGCACGTGCAACCCATTTTTCTTTGATTCAACCGAAGTAAATTGCCGCGTTGTTTTATGCGGAAACGGCTGTATTTATCCCCCCTCATCATGCTCACTATATAAATTATACTTGAAAATTAAATGAATGCAAAAAATTTAACTGGTGTGTGCCGGTGGTTCGGTGATTTGGTCTGATAACAGTTGAGTTTTTTCCTTTTGCCCTTTTTCCGCCGATATGCCAGAGCTGCTTTTTGCGGGCAGTTCTGAAATTGGAATCGGCGGCTGTTTTTGTCGCTCCCCGACAGGTGACTCGGCGTCTTTTGTTTCGAAGTTAATTATAGCCGACTGTACCGCCTGTTCGGCCGGCTCATTGGTTAAGGACCGTATGTAAATAGACGAAGGGACGGGTTGTTCGGCCCAGATTAATTTCTCCCGAATCAATTCCAAAAGCGCCAGGAATAATCCGACCATCACAATACGATTGGTTCCGGATTCGAATAGACGTTCGAATGTCAGCGGCCCTTCCGTCTGGAGGCGATGTAAAATCTCTATCTGGTAGAGATCGATGGGAGTGTCGTCGGAAATGTGTTTTGTGTCACCGACGTTGCCGACGGCTTTGCATATCGAGTCGAAAGCTTCGAGAAGGTCCCAGATACTTACCTGTTCGATGTCAATCTCCGGCTCGGATTCGCCCTTGAGCTGTTCGATGATTATTGCGGTTCGAGGGAAACGTTCCTTGTGCTCATCGGCGGCGGCATCCAGCAGATTGGCGGCGTCCTTGAATTTCTTATACTCCAGAAGCTGACGTATCAGTTCCGCTCGCGGGTCGTCCAGCGTATCGTCTTGGAGCTGGTCGGCTTCTGTTTTCGGCAGCAGCATTGCGGACTTGATCTGCATTAAGGTTGCGGCCATAACCAAAAAGTCACCGGCCAAATCCACGTCGAGACTTTTGAGCATCTCGATATAGCGAATATACTGGTCGGTTATCTTGGCGATGGGGATATCATAAATATCCACTTCTTCCCTGCGGACCAGATATAACAGCAAATCCAACGGCCCGGCAAAAATTTCAAGATTTACACGATAATCCGCCAATTTATGCCCTCGGTATCTATACTCTCGTTGTCAGTTCTCCTGAGTTTTTTTAGAGTCCAGAATTTGTTGTGCCTGTTGAGCTTGTCTTTCGAATACTTCCAGTTTGCAATATCCTCCCAGGGCGGGCATGCCTGAATATACGTTTGAAGCGTTCTCACCGGTGACAACGGCTTGAATGCCGTTATCGGCGAGCAATTGCTGGGCCATTTCCGCCTCGATATAATCGGGGAATTTTGCGATTGTAATGAGTTTATCAGTCATTATAAGCTCCCAATCCGACCGCTTTTCGGGCTTTGGCGAGCGTCTGTGAGGCTACGGCTTTTGCTCGCCGGGCACCGTCGGCAAGAACCTTTTTGACGTGGTCGATATTATTTTCAAGTTCGACTCTTTTCTGTCGGAAAGGCTCGAAGTATTCGACTATTAACTCTGCAAGCCGTTTTTTAGCTTCGCCATAACCTGTCCCGCCGCTCCGATATTTATTTTCCCAGTCTTTCATCTCGTCCGGTGATGCGACCAGTTTTAAAAGCGCGAAAATGTTGCATTTGTCCGGGTCCTTGGGTTCTTCGACGGGCGTAGAGTCGGTCACTATTTTCATAATCTTTTTTCTGACACTGTCGGCCGGCTCGAATATCTCGATTGTGTTTCCGTAGCTTTTGCTCATCTTCTGACCGTCGATACCGGGGACAACCGCAACCGATTCGATGATGTGGTCTTGCGGTATGGTGAAAACTTCGCCGTAGGTGTTGTTGAATCGTACTGCGATGTCACGGGTCACCTCGATGTGCTGCTTCTGGTCCGCGCCCACCGGGACAAGATTACTGTTGTATATGAGGATATCCGCGGCCTGGAGGACCGGATATGCGAACAGGCCGTGATTGGGACTCAGCCCCTGAGCGACCTTGTCTTTATAGCTCGTGCATCGCTGCAGAAAGCCCATCGGTGTTATGCAGGAAAGCAGCCATGTCAACTCTGTCACTTCGGGCACGTCGGACTGGCGCCAGAAGACGGTTTTATCCGTATCGAGCCCCAGGGCCATATAATCCATTGCGACATCGAGCGTATTTCCAGCGATTTCGGCCGGATCCGGATTGCTTGTCAGGGCATGATAATCGGCAATAAAATAAAAGCAACTGTGCTCGGCCTGTAATTGCAGATGCTGCCGCATGGCTCCGAAATAGTTGCCTATATGAAGTTTGCCGGACGGTTGTATTCCCGAGAGAATCCTCAAGTTCAACTCCTGTTTTCTAAAAACCGAGAAACTTAAATTTATATGTTACATATTATCAGGCAGAGAATAACCAAATTTGACAGAGATGTCAAGGTCGGAGATATATTCTCATTGGGAATGTCGATATTATTGATTAATATCGGCTTTTAAAAACACCGGCGAAATTCAAAGTAACAAGGTCGGCTGAGGTGAGGCCATGATATACGTATCAGTGACAAGCAACAGTAATACCATCCGGGTACAATACGAAGAGTTCCCTCTGCATTGATGGGACACAATCCCCGAACATCTTCGGATATATGGCAGTGAACCTGGAGTGGCTCACTGCCACCTTCTCGTGACCGATGTAATAAATGTAAAGACCTCAGTGTCATTTAACCACAGGTTTATCACATCCGGATACCTGAGGCCTTTTAAAACAAGATGTCGATGTGTGTAGATATGCTCTACATTGCCCAGGGTCTATTACCATGCTGATATCACATATGACAGTGAGGCTTATTAATCTATGCCCTGCCGAGGGTCTTCATATATTTCTTGGACTTGCGTAAACCCATCCTTGACGCTTTTTTCTTGACCGCATCGGTCGGTCGTCCCAGCTTTTTGGCTATTTTGGCTGTAGGATTGTTCCCGAATAGTTTCTTGAGCAGGTTAATATCAGCCTTTGACCATAAACCTTTTGTCATTTTCTTTCTCGCTTTCTTCTTTTTGGCCATAATATGCCTCCTTTCATTCTGACTGGACATTTCAGCTCGCATAGAACTTCCGAATATTGTAAACAGTGATGTGACAATAATCAAACATATTTTACCCCCGGAGCGAAAAAAAAGGTTTATCCCTCTTATTCTGTCCTAAATATGGTTGAAAGCGTATGATTTATTAATTTTTAAGACTCCAGAGACATCATGTTTGTTCATTCACGGCAAAAGTATGTCACGGCATATTCCGGTGACCTTATCAGATAAGATAAAGAATACGGTAAAAAAGTCAATCGAATATATTGAAAAACATTTGAATAAACACTAATTATTCCCGGCGGGTTTTCCAGGCCGGGCTGATATCATCGATTGGTCGAAATCAGGCGGGCGTCGGCCAAATCCGCTTTGTTCGGCATCTTTGAACTAAGGATAAAGTATGTCTCTCTACGCCTGTTCTTATTCGATAATAGTGTAGTATTTCAGGATCGGGGGACAATTGTTATTTTCTTTAAAATATGACCGAAAGTCTTAATTTACAGCGGTATTGCGGCATAATGGAGCGAGACCTTATAAAAGCATTTCCCTTTATACTCGGACGTAAAATGTATAAATTCTTAATATATAAGATGTTAAATCTGTCACTATCTTGTTTTGTGCCTGTGTATTAGAATCGGGTCCTTAAATGGACTGGAAAATTTTCCCGGGAGGGCGTAAAATTATAAAAAATACAGTACTTGACTTGCGTTTTAATATGCAATAGCATACCTGTTTCTGACATTTGCTGGTCTTAAAAAAGTTAAAGATAACGAGATGAATTCAACATCTATTCAGGAGAGTCGAAATGGAGCAAATTAAGTTTATGTTAAACGAGAGTGATATTCCCCGGCAATGGTACAATCTTGCAGCAGATTTGCCGACTCCGTTACTGCCTCCGCTCGGGCCGGACGGAAATCCTGTTTCACCGGATATGCTCGCTCCGGTGTTTCCTATGAATTTGATTGAGCAGGAAGTCAGTGCCGAGAGGTGGATTGATATACCCGAGGAAATCCTCAACATTCTTTATCGCTGGCGGCCGACGCCGCTGCGAAGGGCTGTTTATCTCGAAGAGTTCCTCGGGACACCGGCCAAAATATACTTCAAGGACGAGAGTGTCAGCCCGCCTGGAAGTCACAAGCCGAATACGGCCGTCGCCCAGGCCTGGTACAACAAGCAATTCGGTATCGAAAGATTAACCACCGAAACAGGAGCCGGTCAGTGGGGCAGTGCTCTTGCGTTTGCCTGCAAACTGATCGGGCTCGAATGCAAAGTCTTTATGGTCAGAATCAGTTTTGACCAGAAACCATTCAGGAAAATGATGATGGGCGCCTGGGGCGCGAATTGTGTCGCCAGCCCGAGTTCTGAAACGAATGCCGGAAGAAAAGTCCTGGAAAAAATGCCGGACACGCCGGGCAGCCTGGGAATTGCAATAAGTGAGGCCATCGAGCAGGCCGTCACCGATAAAAGCGGCAAGACACGCTATTCGCTCGGCAGCGTGCTAAATCACGTGTTGCTGCACCAGACAATCATTGGTCTCGAGGCGAAAAAGCAATTTGAGATGATTGGCGTCAAACAGCCGGACATAGTTATCGGTTGCGCCGGCGGCGGCAGTAATTTCGCAGGTTTGTCCTTCCCGTTTGTCGCTGATAAAATCAATGGTGCCAATATCAGAATCGTACCGGTCGAGCCGACGGCGTGCCCGACAATGACTCGTGCGCCTTTCGTATATGACTTTGGAGATACGGCGTGTACGACTCCGCTTCTGGCGATGCATTCGCTGGGACATTCGTTTATTCCACCTCCGATTCACGCCGGCGGTTTACGTTATCACGGCATGGCGCCGTTGGTTTGCCAGGCCATCGTCGAGGGACTGCTTGAACCGAGGGCCTATCATCAGTTGCAGTCGTACGAGGCCGCGTTGACATGGGCCGGGACCGAAGGATTCATCCCCGCACCGGAAACCAGCCAGGCCCTTGCAGCGGTTATAGAGGAAGCAAAGAATGCAAAAGAAGAAGGCAAGGAAAAGGTAATATTGTTCAACTACAGCGGACATGGCCTGATGGACCTGACCGGTTATGATGCGTATCTAAGTGGAAAGCTCACCGATTACGAGCTTCCGGATGAAGAAATGGACAAATATCTCAAAGACCTCGAAAGTCTGCCAAAGGCGGAAGTGAGAAAAAGTGGTAAATGGTAGAAACTTTTATTTCGCCCTTTATCTTCAACGCATATACGGAAAAAGTGTTGTAAAGGAATTGTTTGAAAGGAGACTATTATGAAAAAGCAGATATTAATAGGTGCCGTTGTGTTGTTGGCTGTGGCGGCTCTGGGTTATGCCCAGGAACCCGAAATCAAAGGGACAGCCAGCCTGACTTTCACGGGTAAATATGTATGGCGCGGCTTCAATGTTTTCGGAGCCAAGAGCGCAGTCCATCCTATGGTGGATTTATTTATGCCGGAGTACAGCGTCGGACTCAGTGCCGAGGGACACAGGGCAAATTCATCAGGCTATGAAAACCTCGAGCGCTGGGACTATTCGTTGTATTATCTTGGAAAAATGTTCCAGGATGAATCCTACGAAATGAATTACAGACTTGCTTATGTCTATTACAATTTCCCGCAACAAAGCAGCCATTCGAAAGGCGGCGTCGCTACTCCCACTAATACAGATCCGGGCGTTTTTGACTTGCATGAGGGACATGCGGTGATGTCTTTCCCGAAAATTACAGGCATAGAAGGTCTGGTTCCCACGTATATTCTTGTCAAATTGATGCCGGTCAACAGTGGTACAACAGTTGGAGCGAATTCTCCCGTAGGAGGCACCGCTTCCGGCTGGGCGCATATTTTCATGCTGGACTATACGGTGCCTATGCAGTGTCCCTTTACCGGCGTGGACAGGAAAGTGAATTTTCATTCGGAAGTTGTCTGGAACGACGGCGTGGCCCCAACCGGTGCTAATGCGGACCATGACTGGTCGAACGCCGTTTTCGGTGTCTCTACAAATTACGAAATCGAGGACAATCTCTTCTTTACCCCAGGTATTTATTATCAGTCCTCATGGGACGATTCGGTCAATTCGAGCGATGAATATTGGCTCAGCCTTGGCATGTCCTACAAATTCTAAGACGACTGAAAACCTGGAAACTTGAGATTTCAACAAAGGGCTGGTTTTTCAAATCAGCCTTTTTTTTATTCGCCGTGAAATTCTGATTACAGTGTAAAAACAAGATTCGAATAGATTCAAAGTTTGCGAAGATGCTGACGTTAATCAATACAAACAGGATGGCACCGGCAGTCGGGCCGATAGGTTTGGATTATGTTGCCGCTTCGGCCCGGCGGGCGAAAATAGAAGTGGAAGTTCTCGATCTTGGTTTGGTTGACGAGCCGGCCGAAGCTATGGTGGAGTATTTCGACAGGCGAAATCCCGAATTAGTCGGGCTTTCTTTTCGAAATTCCGACGATTGTTTTTGGCCCAGCGCCGACTGGTTTGTGCCGGAATTAAAAAACACCGTCGAAAAAATCAGGTGCCTTACCGATGCCCCAGTTGTTGTCGGCGGAGTGGGATTCTCGATATTCGCCGGAGCAATTTACGAGTATGCGGACATTGATTTTGGGATATGCGGCGACGGTGAGACGGCGATAGTGGCCCTTATCCACCAGTTGCGGGGGGCACGAAATTTCGCCGAGGTCCCCGGCTTGATATGGCGGCAGGATGATAAGACAATTGAAAATCCACCCGTTTTTCTTCTTTCGGGTAAAGAAAGCGGGACGGATTCAATTTCTTTGGATTCGGCGCGGGATTTTATTGATAATCCGGCTTATTTCAAAAGAGGGGGACAATGCGGCCTGGAGACCAAACGCGGCTGCAATCGCCACTGCATATACTGCGCCGATCCGTTAGCCAAAGGGAAAAGATTGCGGCTGAGAAGTCCCGCTGAAATTGCCGATGAGGCGGAGTCTTTATTGCGTCAGGGGATCGATGTGCTGCATCTTTGCGATTCCGAATTCAATGTGCCGAGAAGTCACGCTTATGCCGTTTGTGAGGAATTTATCAAACGCTCGCTCGGGGAAAAAGTCCGGTGGTATGCGTATTTGTCACCGTCACCGTTCGATTCGGATTTAGCTGATGTTATGGCCCGCGCCGGATGCGCCGGGATCGATTTTACAGGAGATTCTGCTTCCGAGTCGATGCTAAGAATTTACCGCCAGCAACATAGCCGTCAGGACCTTGCGACGGCGGTCAAATTATGCCGGGACAATAATATCGCTGTGATGGTCGATCTGTTGTTGGGCGGGCCGGGTGAAACGCCGCAAACGGTTCGGGAAACAATCGAGTTCATCAAGAAAATTAATCCCGATTGTGCCGGTGCTACGTTGGGGATGAGAATTTATCCCCGTACCGCGATGGCCAAAATGGTCGCCGCCGAGCTTCTGCCGGGACATGATGTCACCATCCGGAGGAAATACGACGGGCCTGTCGATCTGCTCAAACCGACTTTTTACATATCAGAGGCATTGGGCGAAAACCCCGCCGGATTGGTGAAAGAGCTGATTGCCGGCGACCTGAGATTCTTCGAGCCTGCCGAACAGATCGACATTCGGGCATTAAAAGACGGGGATACTTCCGATTATAACTACAACCAGAACGAGCCGCTGACACAGGCGATTGAAAAAGGCGCGAGGGGCGCGTATTGGCACATTTTACGTCAACTGCGAACTTAGAAATTTGTAGTCTTTATGAAATGTGTTATTTCCGGCTGTTCTAAAGATCCATTGGGCAAAGTTCCGCGGGCTGTGCGTGTATCCGACCTGTTCTGGTTAAAAATCGGGGCAGGTCTCTCGATATATCAATGAATCCCTGAAAATTGCCTGTTGTTTTACTTTGGCTTAATGTGTACGCCACAACTCGATATCCTGGTCGATTGCCTCGACATAAGAAACGTGCCAGTCAAACCAGAGAGCGTTATGACCTTCCCTGTGCCGTTCAAGCGCTACACGCCTGGCAGGATTGAGATTCTCATCCTGGTCGTAGGGCATGTCCGACCAGCTGCGAACATCACAAGTATAAATCTCCGCCTGTGTTGCATTAGTAATAATGGGCCGCCAGGGGCCGTCCTCATTGTCAACGAGGTATAAGGTATCTGCCCGCCTGGATAGATTGCTTAGTTTTGTAGGAGTGCTGTGCTCGCGACCGACCATATCCGATTCGCTGCTAAATCCCCAGCCGTTGATCACATAGCAGACGGTTTGCTCCTTATCCGGATAGGACGGACACCGATAAATCTCGACAGAGCGGTAATCATCATCTACCGGCTTTTGAGAAAGGTGAGACATAAAAAGTATGAACCACGGCTCTATCTCCGTCGTAATCAGACCTCTTGGTACGAACTGGTCATTGCTCTCTGCGTACATATACGCCCCGAGACCTATCTGGCGCAGGTTGTTCGTACACACCGCCTGATATGCATGTTGTTTAACCCGCTGCAATGCCGGCATTAATATCCCCATCAAAAGAGCAATAATGGCGATAACGACTAATAGTTCTATCAATGTAAATCCTGTTCGTTTGTGCATGGCTCACCCTTTCTTCAAAGCTCAGATTTCCACAGACCCTGCAGGTTTCAATTTGATATGAACACAACAAATCTCTCTTAATTCATGTATTTATCGTAAATTGTTAATCGTTCGTCGTTTTTTGTTTTTAAAAATTAACCGTCGAGTACCAGGGGACCACAGATTCGCTTTTGCAGTAAGGCATCCTGTGAGAGAAATTTGTTTTAGCCGCAGAGCTCACAGAACACACAAAGATATATAAATCGGCATTTCCCATATACATTCCTCGCAAATAATCCTGCAAGCTTCAAGTCTTATAATAACGTAATTTCATGTCATTATCAATAATATTTTAGCCGGAATCGGCGGATTTCTCGCAAAAAATGCCGGCGAAGAATGGTAAATACCTCGAAAAGCAGCTTTTTCTCCTTTTTTACCACACCGCAACTTAAGGAATTGTAATCTTTATGAAATGCGTTATTTCCGGGCGTTCCGATTTGTCGAACGATCCGGCAATCTTCAACAAATTTATATTGGTAAACATCCCTGGTTTTTCATGATGAATTTTTTCTTGTTTTAACAATCCAAACATATTGCTGGGCAGTTCAACGAAAATCAAGTTGTAGCTTCGGGTCAGTGTTGATCGGTTGTTGTGTTCACTTCCATTCTGCGTTAATCTTTAGTCTCGTTACGACAACAGGTTCCCGAGAATCGTCGGGGACCATGCGAACAAGGACCTCGTCAACCTTTGTCGGCTTATCAAAGAAGAACCAACCCTGAATAATACCGCTTCCGACATTGTACAAAGGCGATGAGTGAGCCCTGTATCCACGAGTTTTATTGCCCCCGGTATATGGACGCACGAAGATGTGAGCCTGCTCAACGGAAGAGAGATTGTATTGGACATCTACTGTGAGCTTTTCACCCAGAGCCAGAATTGCAGGGCTTTTGGGTTCGATCGAGATGATTTTTAGAGAATCCTGTTGTGGTTCAGCAATAGCAGAGTCGGAGTTGTTGATTTCATAGAGTACGTAACGCATTCTCATATCATATTTGAGGTGACTGTCATTTAGCTGATCAAAGCCGGTTACTTCCAGTTTAACAAGGTTACCCTCGGTTGTTCGAACAGCTAATATAGTGCCAACATCTATATCGGGATTCTCATCCGATGCGGAAATACGCCCACCGGTAAATTCCATCTTTTTAAGATCGCCAAGATTAATGTCCTCTAATTTTTTACCTTTTACTACTGCAAGTCCCGAGCCGTTCCTGGGTACGAGATATCGTTCGTGCTCATTGACATGCTCCCACCAGAGATCTCTATATTCCCTCGGTTCCTCGGCGTCCGAATCGATGTCCCATCCCCAGGTACCTTTTAAAACTTTTGTCTTATAAATCTCTTCGGTTGGTGGTGTCTTTTTAGAGCATGAAATCAAAAAAATACATGCCATTACAAAAACGGCAATAATTAAAGCATCGCTATTATTGTATTTTCGATACATTTCAAGCTCCGAATAACTACGGATTAAGCTTTAGTCTTCGTCTCTCGCGGTGAGCCGCAAATAATGGGCACGCCGGAGAACTTTTCGCATCAGGCTCGAAAATCGGGAAATCATTGCAAAGAGCTAATATATACTCTGGCAATAGGCAGAGCAAGGGAAAAAATGTTTTAGATTGCCGTGCTGCGTTACTTCTCGTAATTACCATATATTTAGATTGGTGAGGCATCCATTCTCCGCCCCTTAGGGGGCTGCGAAGGACAAAAGCCGCCACCCTACACGCTGTAACACGAATCCCTATACACGAAGCCCGAAGCACGAATGGCAAGTCATGGACATTTTTCGCCTAAAATCGGGGATTTCGATTGTATTAAGGCGGTTTTTTCATAAAATAGTTCTTAGTTTTGAATTATGAGTTTTAAGTTAAAAATGGGGAAAGCGGAAACAAGTCAAAAGTAAAAAGGTAAAAGGGAAAAACATGCCCTGAGCGGAGCCGAATGGATTAAAACATACCAAAAACATTCCATATTTAGCCTCAAGGCCGGCCTTGAGGGAATTGGCGGGGATTTCCTACGGGGGATTCGACAGACGTAGAGCGTTCTCTACAAATCGGAGTTCCCTCGACTTCGTTCGGGACAAGTTTTGAAAAAACAAAGCCAATTTTCTCGTATTGAGTGAAGCGTGATGTGTATTACGTAAAGGAATTTGAAAAAACAAAGCCAATTTGGGAAAAGCCCAAATTGGTGTAAGCTCTTTTATGACAAGTAAATAGGTGAAATATGTGGCATTTGGCCTATAAAAAAACAAAGCCAATGTTAACTGCAGAAGACAGAACACAGAAGTCAGAAGACAGGAGGAAAAAAATTGAAAACAAACCCAATTTCCCCTCAGCACGGGGCTGGGTGTTAATCAGTGCTCATTTTCTGTTTTTTTATGGGGTTTTGGAGGGATGCTGGATTTTTGTGTTATTTTCAGCGGTCAGCCACGGTGCAACTCGGCGTTTTTGAGGTATTTGCAGGGGCGAGGGTTTTTCCCTGGTGAATTTGACGCCTCTGCCTGTGACGATTTCTTTTTGCTCTTTGGCAAATTCAATATATTGCAGCAGTGCCCAGGCACTGTTGTCCCATCGCATCTGATAGCCCCGCTGGTGTGCCTGTTTTTCCATCATCAGCCGCTTTTCTCTGTGGAAAGCCAGAAAATCGAGGGCCTGTGCAATCTGCTCGACGGACTGCTCGCCGGGATCTACAAGAATGCCGCGGGCGTATCTTCCAATGACAAGGCCCGGGGGACATTTTTTGTTCGAATAAATCAACTCCAGGGCGTACATGGACTTGGTTATGATCGCCACTCTTCCGGCGCCGATGGTATCGGCCAATATGCCGCTGGATATCTGCTGCATATTCAGGTAGGGCAGCAGCATGGCATTGGTGGCGCCGTAGAATCTCAGGAGCGTGTTCTCATCCAGAAAGCTGTCGAGGAAGATAATATCGTTCCGGTCGTAATCGACGGTATGGAGGTCCTTGGTTCTGCACCAAGTAACGTTTGCCTGGTTCAGGGCATCGTCCAGCAATTGCATATACTCTCGGTAGGGCCGGCCGCCGTCGTCTTTGATAAATTCCGGATGGCACTGGCCTGCGATCATGTATGTACACTTTTTCCTCTGGGCTTCGGTGCATGATTCGGCAAGGAATTTCCCGTATCCCCGTATGCCGTATTGGATGCCCTTGTCCAGTGACATAAGTCCCAGCGTAGTAATGAGCATGCGGTCTTCCAGGCCGAGATCGTGTTTGATGGCGAGCCTGTCGTATTGAGAAGGTTGCTGCATGCGGATGCCGTGGTCGATGTGTTTGAGTTTCAGATGCTGAATCCCGTAGATATTGGATTCGAGGATATGAATCGCACTTTCGGTGGTGACAATCAGGCCGTCGGATAGTTCGGCAAGCTGCAGCAGTGTCTTTTTCTGGTAATCGTTCGGCTCATGGAGCACAGTATGCAGATAGACAAGCGTATTCAGCCCGTGATCGCGAAATGCCTTTGCCATGTTTACGTAATTAGTTCCCTGGCCGTCGTTGCCGTTGGCATCCGGGTCGAGGCCGTACTCGTGCTGCAGGATAACTACTGTGGGATTGGCGCTCTCAGCGGCACGCGTAATGATGTGTTTGGTTGTATTGGCCCACGACTGGGGATTATACTGGTCGATGACCAGATCGACGGGAATGCCGTAAGGGCCGCTGCCGTTGTCGATAGCGGCGATTCTGATATGTCCGATTTCTGCAGTAAGATGCTCCAGCGCGGTTGCGAGGTCGCGGGAGAAAGTTCCTATGCCGCACCGTCGTGGCGGATATGTGCTGACGATTCGAATGTTATAAGGCATAACCAAACACCTGCTGTGAAATCGAAGTTAAGTTTCTCGAATAGCCGCCAAGGCACCTCGGACGTAACCGACGGATTCGGCAAGTCCCGCCAGCGGGTCGTCCGGGTCCTTTTCGTGTTCGAACGATACTATGCCGGCGTAATTTATTTTCAAAAGCGTTCTGAGAAATTTCGGTATGTCGATTACGCCGCGTCCGACTTCCGCGGTGGTGCCTTTGGCGGTGGCCTGGGTGACATCTTTGATGTGGACGTCCAGCAGTCGGTCGGCGAATTTCTCCGCCGAGATGGACGGGTCCACACCGGCCCTTTGTGTATGACCGATATCGTTGCAAAGCCCGATTCGGGGATCGAGGTCTTTTATTAACTCATAAGCGCTTGCCGGTGTCGGGTACACTTTGTCTGTCGGTCCGTGATTGTGGATGGCGACCTTAATATCGTACTGCTGTACCTTCTTATTGACGAGCGGCAGCAAATCATGATTGGGAACACCAATAATGACATTCATCCCTGCGGTTTTGGCGTACTCGAAGGCGTTATTCACGTCCTGCTCGTTCCTCATATATATTACTCCGCCGCCGTAAAGATTCAGGCCTGCATCGTTAACCTTTTCGACGACCTCTTTTATCTGCTCGGATGTGCTGTCCAGCGGCAGATGATAGTCTTTGAAGGCGATATATTTCAGACCGACTCGGTTTGTCATTTCCAATGTCTTGTCTAAGTCAAATTTACGCAATGTATAAGACGCTAAACCCAATTCGAACAGTTGCTGCTGGTTATCGCCCGGGGGATTATCATCCTGTGCCCGAGATAGATTTGAGCCGGTCAGGGAGGCAACCGTGCCTATACCGGCCAACTGTAAAAAGCGTCTTCTGCTCCGTTTTTTTCCGGTCATCCGCGTTTTCTCCTCAAAAAAATTATATTTATTGTTTGTATAGTTTTGAGAGCATAAACTGAAAGAGCTGCAAAAACAAGGAAAATCTGATTATTGGCATCCTGTGAATTGTTATATAACCATCGATGTGCATGTGTAAATCTGTTACGGAAAATCCGCTTTTTTTGCTATTTATAAAAAAATTTTTTATGTCGGATAATTTATTGTTATCGGATTTAAGAAAGACAAGCCGTCTCGTATTGGTGAATATAAGTAAACTGTTAAGATGGCGTTTTGGGGAATGGGAAGAAGGTAAGGAACTTCCGGGGTGTTGGTCTTATTGCCTGTGTTTAACGTTATCAGTCTGCCGAATTAGGGGCCTTAAAAAAAGCTCAAGAGAAAGAATGATATCTGTCGATGCATTTTATTAGAAGGAAATGACAGAAAAGTTAATAGCGATTATTAAAGGTTTTTGCCCCTGCGAAGCAGCAGACGAGTATTTCAGACATAACTTTAAAGTAAATAACGGAATATTCTCGGTCCTGCCATCACAGGGGTTTTTTTATGTCGTTATTTATCTTCTTTGCTGTTTAAGGCCAGGTGAATATTCAGTGTTTTCATCACTTCGATAAATTGTCTGTAATCGAATGGTTTTAAGATATATCCCGCAATATCCAGTCCGGAACTTCGAGCAACATCCCCATTTGTTTCGGAAGCCATTAGAACAATAATCGGAAGGCGCTTCAGGGGATAATCGGCTTTGAGCGTTTTTATGAATTCGAAAGCGCCCATTCGCGGTATATTCAAATCCAGAAGAATCACACACGGTTTCGGTTTGTGCTCGTCTCTTAAATATTCATAGGCTTCATCAATATTACTCCTGCGTTCCAAAACATTGGTGACGTGAATGTCATTAAGGGCCGTCTTGATATCCTTTGCATCATCGTCATTATTTTCAATTAACAAGATTGGTTTGAAGCTGTTCATTTTGAATCCTTCCTGACTGCATCGGCAAGGTAAAAAAGAAGGTGCTGCCCTGGCCCACTTTCGATTCAATCCAGATTTTTCCGCTGTATAGCTCAATGATCTTCTTAACCAGTGTCAGGCCCACCCCAGTACTTTCGTAGTCATCCCTCGCCGATAGTGTCTGGAATATCTGGAATATCTTGTGATGGTGTTTTTCCTCTATACCCGGGCCGTTGTCGGCGATGCTGAATTTCCAATAGGCGTTCTCTTCGACACAACCGATTTTTATCTGCCCTTGGGGTTTATCCATATATTTTATGGCATTGCTGAACAGGTTCTGGAAAACCTGGAGTATCCTTGTTTGCTCACATTCAATTACCGGCAGCTTATTTTCAACTGTTACTGTGATATTTTCAGGTGGAACGAGCATGTCGATAATTTCCGGAACGTGTTTGTTCAAATCCACCATGACACGTTCTTCTTTCATTCGTCCTATTCGGGAGTACTGTAGAATTCCATCGATCAGGTTATGCATTCGATCCACCCGGTTCGAGAGCAGATTCAGTTGTTCTTTGCCTTGTGCGTCAAGCTTTTCCTCATAATCGGTTGATATCCAGTCAACCAGTGTTTTGATCCCTCGCAGGGGAGCTTTCAAATCATGTGAAACTATATATGCAAAATCCTCTAATTCGCGATTGATACTTTCGGCCTCCTTGATAAGCTCGGCCTTTTTTCTTTCCGATATCTCTCGTTCCGTCACATCGCGAAAGCTCCATACTCTGCCTATAATCCTTTCACCTATCTTCTGCGGCTGGGAGAACCTCTCGAAAACACGACCGTCTTTGAACTTCAGAGTGTCATACGACGACTCTTCGGGATGAGAATAAAGCCGCTTTACTTCGGATAAGAATCCTTCCGGATCTGATAGTTGATCCAGCACAAATGCAAGCAGTTTATCGTCGTTTTTTTCTTCGGCCAGGGAATCTGAGATATGCCACAATTGCAGGAATTTTCGATTGTGACTGACTACGTTTCCCTCTGTGTCAACAACAAGAATGCCGTCTGCGGTCGCTTCAAGTGTTGCCCTGTGCAGGGATAACAATTCTGAAAGTTTCTCTTCCGCCTTTTTGTGCTCGGCGACTTCCTGAAGAAGAGAGTCGTACAAGCCCATCGTTTTATTCGAATCTTCAATCATTTGATCACTGGGAAGATATAACCAGTTGTTTTGTTTCACTTTCTAATGAACAGTCTGTTTTTTTATCAAAATTGCCTTTTCATTTTTTTCAAGCTTCTGAAAGACAACATGGTTGAAGAACATTCTGAGAAAAGTGTTAACCCCATAGTTGTTGTAGCCGATCGTTCTCAGCCTATTTCAGTTGTTAAAATCGGTATTTCTTCGATGGGACATAACAACAAAGCAATACCTATTTTAAAAATAGCCCTGTAGATACAGATTTGTTCCTATATTAGTTAAAGACGGCGTTTAATGAGGTTATAGGAGATTTCATTATAAATATCAATTAACGCCCATAGTCCGATAACAGAATGCTTGACAAACGAAGTCAAATCCTGTATCATGTAGGCACAATCATTTGGAACACGAATTAAAAGGAGAAAGGACATGCGCATACTCCTAAGGCAAAAAGACGGTAATACCAAAGAGTTTCAGTTCCAAAAAGGCCCGGTTTCGATAGGCAGGGGGGCCAATAACAATATATTTTTGCCGGATAGATCGGTCTCCAGACAACACGCGGTCATAAACAGCACGGAGGACGGCAAATGGACGATTGAGGATCTGGACTCGGCGAGTAAAACATATCTCAATGATGAGGCGATTCATAAGGCCGAAATCAAGCACGGTGATTGTCTTCGCATAACGGATTTTATCATCGATGTAGTAATGGAAGAGGAAGTTTCCGAAGATGATAAGGCAATGCAGCTTGATGATACCATGCATTTGGAAGCGGCTTTAGCCGTGCCTCCACACGAGACGGTTGTCAGGAAACCGGATGCTGGACACGCCCCTGCAATGAGACTGGCGGCCAGAAGATTGACGGATTTTTCGCGGGCGACCGAAACTATCTGCGATGCAGGTGGCCTCGACGAGCTTCTGTTGAGTTTGCTGGATATTTCTTTGGAGCAATTCAGTGCGTATCATGTCTGGTGTGCCTTGAGGAAGGCTCCGACCGGACCGATGACATGTCACGGCGGCAAAAAGCGGGACGGCAATCCGGTGGACTTAGGTAAATTAAAACTTCAGCAGAAAATTACACAGGTTGTCGAGAAGGGCCAGTTCCTGGTTTTGCCGCGAGTCTCGGCTCAAATCGAAGAGGAGGAGGCGATACGCTCTGCATTGATCGCGGCGATTATGCGGCCGAACGGTTGTCACGGCGTAATCTATGTTGACAATGCCATGAAGGACAAACACTACAGTCTCAGCGACCTGGATTACCTGATGCTGATTTCAATGCACACCGCTGCAATTGTGAAAAAGTTCTGCTAAATTATAATCTGTTGGTCACGAAAAAACGTTCTTCTTGTGTTTCACACCTTAAATGGATAGAGTATATAATAACTTTAAAAGTAATAGCGATACCTTTTTAATTCCTTTCTACATAAACTCGTCTCTATATTTTTTAATTATTGAGCGAAAACACACTATTGCTATCAGTTCGATTAATTGACATAATACCTTTTGCGGCATTTTTTATCTGCTTGCGGATTGTGGATTGAAAGAAAATATATCAAACATCTTTGGATACATCAGTTGTTGATCTTTTGGACTTAGGTATAGATAAATATAATAAAATTAATATTGAAAATATTTATTAAATATATAATTATGGTGCATAAAACACCCATATATAGTTGTTCCATAGGCCAAAAACACTATATTTATGATGTCTTTTCAGTAAAAAAACATTCTCAGAATCCCTATTTTTTCCGTATTTGGCTTGACTGGGGCAAAAAGTTAAGTTATAATTAAACTGTCAATGAACAAATGACGAATAAACAAGTAATAAACTTCAGAGACGATCCTTTAGTCAAAGGGCCGTGTGCGATTGTTGCTTATGCGTGTCGGGCAAGTGGTAATAGGCCAGCAAAAGACTTTATTGAAAGTTTAACGAAATCAGATCAAGCAAAGCTGGCGAAATCCTTTTATTATATTGCGCATGTTGGAAACATTCATAATATTCAAAGATTTAGAAAGCTAAGGGGAAAAATTTATGAATTTAAGGTGTATCCGAAGGTTCGGATTCTATGCTTTCAACTTGAGAAAACATGGTTCCTAACGCATGGATTTTATAAGGAAACTGGTGATACACCAACAAGACAAATTAATACATCAGAAGATATAATGAAAGAACATATATCGTTGTTAAAAAAATAGTAAAAGTGGAGGATAACTTGTGGTAAATAACTTTATACAAAAACTAATATCCGATGAAGAAGGTCGAAAGCTTTATTTCCGTGAGGATTTAATATTTGAAGTCACTGAGACTATCAGCAAGGTAATGCAGGAAAAAGGGATTAATAAAGCAGAACTTTCAAGGCTCGCCGGTGTAAGTAAAAGTAATATTACACAACTCCTAAGTGGCGACCATAATATGCGTTTAACAACAATAGCCGATCTTCTTTATGCACTTGATTCGAAGTTGGCGATTTCTGCTGTTCCACTTGATATTGGTTCTGTTCTTGAGAGTGTAGAGTTTAATCAGTGGATCCCAGCAATTGATTTCTCAGTAAGTGGATTTGAATATCAAGAAGCTGGTAATGATCTCAATAAAGAGTTACCTTCGGCGGCATAAAATATGACTAAAAAGAGAAAAGCTAAAGTTATAAAAAGAAAAGGCGATTTCAGTGCTGGTCTATTAGTTTCCGATCGAGTCCAGTTGAAAGACGTTAGGTTAATAAGCTGCAAATGTGATCAAACACCTGAGGCAATCTTGGGTAAAAAAAATTACGATATAAAATATTCAACTGAAGTAGAAGTAGACAAAAAAAACGGTTATATTATTGTGCTTCCTAAATTCCACTTTGAAGCTTATACAGAAAGCAAAATTCCGGGGCCTGCCTTACTTATCGATGCTTCTTTTCTATTAGCTTATAAAATAGAGGATTTTGAAGGCTTAACTCAATCTGGTTTTGAACAATTTGCTAATATAAATGGTATCTATAATGCTTGGCCATATTGGCGCGAGTTTGTACAAAATACTATTATTAGAATGGGTTTACCTTCACTTTCAATTCCGGTTTTTAGGATTGTTGAACAACCAGCAAAAGGAAAAAAAACTAAAAAAAGAGTAACCAAGAAAAAGGTCACTAATAAACGACTTTGAGTTATAAATTGTTTCATATTAAAATAAGCATATATTTATCTTTTTGACAGAGGGATTTTTGACAAGTAAATACGGGGGCGAATGGCTTCGACCGGATGGCGGAGAGCCAAGTCGCATGCCCAGGACGCCGGTTGGCCTGGCTAATCATCCGGCAACAAATTTTAATTGGCAACTCACAGTTGCGAATGGCTGCTTAATTAGCGGCCCGTCCTGCCCGATTTTGCCTGCGGGTCGGGTAAGGGCGTCAGAAAGCGGGCTGGCCGAGCCGGTTTTTCGGGCCGGCAAGGCGAGATCCAATCCCGAAATAGCCGAGTTAAGAGCCTGTCGTTTGGCGTTTAACGAAGCGAAATAACAATAAAGCGACTAAGCATGTAGAAGCTTGTCTTGAAGCATCTCGGGACGGGGGTTCGAATCCCCCCGCCTCCATTTTTTCGCTGAAAATGAGGGAGTGACTTTTTCACTTGAAAATGCTGTTTCTTTGCAGTTTAATGCATTGAAACCGGTGTTTCCTGTAGTTTTAATACTATTCGATTTGTTCGGAATTGTTCGGCTCTTTTCGCTTTGGTTGGCAGTTTTTGGGCAGTTTTCTTCTGCCTTGCTTTCGGCAACACAATCAAAAGTCCCTGTCATAATCGCCGTATCCTGTTTAACAACAAAATCGGGTAGGCTCTCGATAGTGTCCCGTTGCTGTCCTGCGTAAATATGACTATACTTTGATAAAGTTAAATCTGCTGTGCTATGTCTCATCAATGTCTGTATAGTCTTTACGTTTGCCCCTGTCT
>Ga0315543_1000285_pt1 | contig 64684 bp, 30 predicted proteins | sample SalMarSW160210MG_2_FD_203098 | JGI IMG/M metagenome (GOLD analysis project Ga0315543, IMG submission 203098) | Salt marsh sediment microbial communities from the Plum Island Ecosystem LTER, Massachusetts, United States - Salt Marsh Sediment SW1601-210 ... | reverse complement strand
GAGATTGTATCGCATCGAAGTTAGTCAATATCCCGCCAATCCATCTCTGGTTGACATAGCACATACCGCATCTAGTTGCTTCTTCCTCTATTATTTCTTGAGCTTGCTTCTTGGTGCCTACGAAGAGAAGAGTTTGCCCGTTGGTGATTAATTCCCTAACGAAGGCATATGCCTGCTCCAGCCTCTCGGCTGTTTTCTCCAGGTCGATGATGTGGATACGATTGCGCTGAGTGAAGATATAATCCTTCATCTTGGGATGCCACACGCTGGTCAGGTGCCCGAAGTGAGCTCCTGCCTCCAAAAGTTCCTTTACCACAGCATTGTCTGTCATAAAACTTGCCTAATGTAGCATGGATGAGATCTTTTTGACAAGGTCAGGCATTATTTCCGGAATAGGGCGAAGAACCTGTCCTGATAGTCCTCGAATAGCCCCCATCTATTCAACTCGGTGACCAATTCAGGGGCTCGAGAGATGTCTTTGTTTACCAGTTCGAAAAGTTCCTCAATAAAATTTCGAGCATCCTTAGGTACCCCGGTGGAATCTATATCCAGGAAGCCCCTCCTTTGAAAATCAGTGATGTTGGCGTATACCGACCCTCTCGTTAGCTCATAAATAAATATCATTAGTGATACATCCCATAGCTCTTCTATCCCTTTAATTATGGCGCTCAGTGGATTGTTTTCCTCCTCTATTCTTTCGTTTAGCTTATTTATTAGTGCTGCTGTAGGTTCAGAAACAACGTTCATCTCTTTGGGTTCATTTGTATAGCGATAGAAGATGCCCGGTTCATCGGGAAACTTCGCTGCCATAGTCTGGAGGTATTTGCTGGATTGCTCACTAAACCCCTCTAAGCTGGTCAGGTAGCTAGGGGTAATAATCCTTGGCCTCTCAGCAATCACGTTGCCATCCCTCACCACATTAACATTCTCGGTCAATCCGGTTACCACATAATAGGAGATAATGGTATTACCAAAGGTAGCCAGATTTTGCCGTGGAAACCTGATTACTTTGGTTCGCTCTATGGCATATTTAATTCTTGCGTCTACATCCATCTCTTTCATTATTATACATCTATATTATACAAACATCTTCACCATCTGGAAATTTCGTTCCACGGTTTGCTTCCCGGCGATTATCTTGCCTGGTTCGGTACTATGCCCGGGAATTAAATATTCCACATCAAGTTGTGATAACTTGTCAATGCTGCTTCGCAGCAGGGAAGGGCTGCCTCCAGGAAGGTCTGTTCTGCCAATGCTACCCCAGAAAACCACATCACCGCTTATCAATACTTTTTTCTCTTTCCAGTAAAGCGAAATCGATCCCGGGGAATGTCCCGGGGTAAGTAAAACCTGAATGTTGACCTTGTTACTCGTGCCCAAGGTTAGATCACCTTCTTTGAGGTAGAAGAACGGACTGATGGGTGAGAGCCTGGCGCCAAAAGCTTCATAAAGCCTGTTTCCTGTACCGTGGTAGAAATCATGTTCCTCTTTGGACAGAGTAATCAGGGCGTTATTTCTTTCAGCGATAGTAGATGCAGCTTCAAAATGGTCCGGATGGCTGTGAGTGACAATTATCAGCCCGACATCCATCATGCTCAGCCCGTCTTTGCTCATTGTCTCGATTAGCGAATCGAGGCAGGCTTCGCCAACTTCATTGTGGATATGCCCCGGGTCAACCAACACATGTGGTTGCTTCCCTCGCAAAACATGGCACCAAAGACTGGCGTTACAATTATTCCCCATCCCTTGCCAGATGTAGCAATAAAAGTTGTCCGCTAATCGTAAAGAACGGTGATAAACCATAACTGATTAAATTTTGACTCAGTCAGTATTATAAACTAAAATGTCCTCTGCTTCTACAGCGAGAGGTATCTTATGGGTGACATAAAAAGCGCCTGGGAAATTGCTCAGGAGAGGGCTAACAGACTGGGCAGGCTCTCTGCTGAAGAGCAAAAACAACAGAAGGAGCAGGAATGCCGTCAAATTGCTGCCGGGATCGCCCAGAACTACTTTGACTCTTCGGAAACTCAGGATATAGCTACCATACTTGATAAATATTCTGGGGAAGAAAAGACTTTAATTGAGTTGGCGTTAGTTGGTCTGCTAACTGAGGCTATTACTTTCGACAGCCAGAGCAGAGCGGAGAAAGCAGCTCGAGGTATGGTGGCTCTGGAGCCAAAAGCGCAGCCGATTGTGGGACGGATGATAGACCTGTTGACGGAATACCACCAAGCTGGAAAGAGGATAAGAAAGGAAGTGGAAAGCGGGGCAAAGGAAGTGCTGCATCAGTTGAGGATTTCAGGCTCGGCAATAGGGGAGATAAACATCGAAGGTAGTCCGCAACGGCAACAGGATTGGCAAAGGTTCAGGGCACCATTGGAACAGCAGCTTGATGCCCTTAAGCGAGAGTTACATGAAGGAAAATTCTAAATTCCAGGCACTAAACAATATGAAAAAGCAGTCAGTAATCAGCAGTCAGCGGTTAGCTAATGGCTGAAGGCTGATAGCTGATAGCTACTAGATTGATTTTTGAGTTTTCGGCATCGTGTAGTATTTAGGACTTCGAGTTTTGCGTTACAGCATTTAGGGGGCTCCAACGGTCAACCTCTGCTGATAGAGCTGTCGCTGACGGCTGAGGGTGGTCTTGATATCGAGCACCCGGTACTTCTTAGCGGAGATCCCGCAGCGGGTATCGGTTATGGTGATGACGTCGTAGAGCTCCTGGCCACAATTAACGGGGACGACGAGATTGCCACGCTCCGCTCGCAATGACGCTTTTCTCAGGATAGCGTCGGCTCTCTCCTGTGCCCTGGTGGCTGATTGAAGGTTGGGGTCGTAGGATTGTTCTAAGTTATCAATACCGAGTTCTAAGTCAGGCCAGTCGAAGGAATCCTCAACGATGCGGGCATCTTCGGCATCCCTGCCGATGGCACGGGCCCTGGTTAGTGAGACGGCTTCGCTGTACTCACCCTGGAGGATGATGTGGTCTGTGCCATAGGAATAAGAGCTTGCCTCATCGTCCCTGGGGTCTTTGACATAGGCCTCGTTGCCGTCAAATATGAGGGCGTCGGGGATGAATGATAAGATGCGTCTCAATGCTGCGTCTCCCCTGGTCCCTGGCTGGATGGTGAAGTCGGGGTAGAGGTTCTGACTGGCTGAGCTGTAGGGGACTCCTGCGGGCATTGTGAGGTTGATTCCCCACCTGCAGATAATCTCCTGGATAATCTCCCACACTCTCTTATTCGCTGGCCAGCGCATCTGAAAACGGGCGGACCACTTGTCGGCGAGGCCTGAGCCGTCCAGACAGTGAAGGGTGATGAGTGATGAGTTAGGAGAGGAGGAGTACTCCCAGGAATCGATCCAGTACCTTCCCACCTCCACCGCCTCATCACCATTGGAAGTCTTGTAGCCCAGCTTTAAGACCACTTCGCTTCGCTTTGCGGGCGGGGTGGCGTATTGGGCGGAGCTGTTATCTAATTCAATAACGAGATTGCTTCGTCACTAACGTTCCTCGCAATGACAGGGGAGGATGGCTCGCAATGACAGGAACAAGGTGCGCTGCGCAGCGATAAGGCTGTTCAAAAATGTAGCACGAGGCTTTAGCCTCGTGCGCACGACCCTTCAGGGTCGTGCTACAAAAGGAGGCCATACCTCGCAATGACAAAAGACGGGTCTGCCTCACAATGGCAAAAGGGGGCGTCGTTGCTACTGTTCTCATTGCCATTGCCAGCCCCTCTCCAGGTGTCATTGCGAGCGAAGCGCGGCAATCTCGGCGGGGTATGAGATTGCTTCGTCGTCCGTCAAGTGACGAACTTCCTCGCAATGACATAAGGGGGATGTGCCTCGCAATGACAGAGGAGTAGAAATTCCAAATAGAAAACAATATGGAATGACTAAAGTCCCCATGACCAAAAGGTTTTTGAAGTTTGAATTTAGAGGATCCCATATAAGTTCATACAACAACCCCCTTGAATCCCCCTTTGGAAAAGGGGGACTATTAACTCTGCCCCTTTGGAAAAGGGGGACTATTAACTCTGCCCCTTTGGAAAAGGGGGACTATCAACTCTGCCCCTTTAGAAAAGGGGGACTATTAACCTTCCCCCTTAAGATAAGGGGGACTAAGGGGGTTATGACATTCCTGTCTCAACTGCCTTCAGCCCTCGCTGCACCGTCCTCACGCTAACCCGGAATATTCGGGCAATCTCGTCATTGCTTTTCCCTTCCTTTTTCAGCGCCATCATTCTCCTTGCCCTCTGGGTCTTCAGGAATTTCTCCTTTCCCCATGGCTCTTCCTTGATGCAGTAGGGGAAGGGGCAGGTAAGACAATGCGGCCATAGCTCACATCCGTCGTCTTCGTAGGGGAAGTCCTCGGGCAATAAATCCCAGATGCTCTGTGGTTCCGTGACGAGTCTTTCGCTTTCTGTCATTCTGTCCTCAAATTGCTCCGAGATTGCTTCGTCATCCCTCACTTCGCTCAGGATTTCCTCGCAATGACACAAGGGGAGTCATCGCGGCTCTTTTCTATTGTCATTACGGCTCTCTTCTATGGTCATTGCGCCCTCTTTATTGTCATTGCGAGCGAAGCGCGGCAATCCGGGCGGGGCATGAGATTGCGCAGCTTGTTCCGAGTGAAACGAGGAATCTCGCTCCGAGATTGCTTCGTCGCTACCGCTCCTCGCAATGACATGAGGGGTGTGCCTGGCAAAGACAGGATAGCGGTGCGGCTCGCAATGACAGGAGGGTGGTCGGTTATCATGTCGCCATGTTAGCACTACAGTTCTAGTAAGACAAGGGAATTTTGTCACCCTATATGCATCGTAATAAGAGGTATATTGACATCGAGAAGCAGGCTGGTATAATGGTGCGTAGTGTGCGTTAATAATTGAATGTAGGCTTGACAATATTTCAAGTTATGTTTACAGTTTGCCCGAACCCTCACCTAGCCTTTCTCTTGAAGGGAGGGAAAGTGGAGGGTGATAATAATTGAATAATTGGAATAGATTAAAGGAGGTGATGCCTATGGAGCAGTCCCGAAGGAATGTGCGCGCGTCATTGCGAGCCGAAGGCGAAGCAATCTCGCCGGAAAAGCAATGGTAGGTGGCAGTACCTGAGGGAGAAGTAAAAAGAGTGTATGAGGTACAGCAAGGTTTACTGGAAATACACGATAACCAAACCGCGGCTGAAGGGGTCGACTTTCGGCCGAGGTTCGAATAGTGGTTGCCCGGAAGTTTGCGAAATTTCCGGGAAAGGTAATAAGGAGGATTTTTAATGGATAGAACAATAGATAATTGGCCCAGAAGGTTAATTTATCTCGGCATTGCCGTGTTAATGACTCTGGGCCTGCTTCTGGCGCCAGCAATGGCTCCACAGGCTAACGCCGCTGATGTGAATGCCGAGTGGGACAAGGTTGGTACGCCGTACACCGATGATTGGACCGTTGCCCCGGGCTCGGACATCGTCGTGGGGGCCGCGATTCCCGGCGGTAGCGTCGTCTACGTGGTCGGGTCTGGTTACGAGAAAAACGACATGAATGAGACCGGCTGTCCCAGTCCCAGGTTGTGGAAGTCTGAGGACTTCGGTGTCGAATGGGATGACCTGGCGGACAACGTGTGGGATGCCGACGGTCTGCCGAACGCCGCGGACGAGTTTAATGTGACCAACGCTAACGTGTCGTTCAACTACGTTGCCTGTGGTCTGGATGACTCCGACTTCATGGCGGTGGCGCTGGTTGACGATAACAACACTGCCACTTACTCTGATGACACCCAGGCAGTGGTCATCTCCGATGATGGCGGCGACAACTTCGCCTGGACCGGGGGTATAAGCTACGGCGGTGTTACTCTCAATCGCACTTTCGACATGAAGATCTCCAATGAGGATAGTGATGGCGATCGCAACATCGCCCTCGGTGGAGTTGGAACCACCGGCGGTGTGGTGTTCCGCTATGTGACTGGCGGTCTAACCGGTGGTCACTGGGTACATGCCTCAGCCTATGCTGGCTGGGACGACAGCGGTGATACCAGCTTGGCGGTTACCAAGGTGGCGTTCGCGCCCAGTTGGCTTGCCGATAACACGGTACTGGCGCTAAGCCACAGTGATAATTACACCTATCTTCAGACAGGAACCTGGGGGAATACGAAGGTCTGGAACGCACCTAGCTTTCCTGCAGCTGTGAAGATAACCGGTGCTGACGGGGGCATGTGGGCTGCCTTTAAAGGTGCAGCGGCAGGACTTGCCCTGCCCACGGATTACGAGGGCAGGCGTTCCAATACTCGCTATGCCTGGGTGTATGTAGACAATTTCCCTGGTGGCAACGAGACCGGCGGTGTGATTTACAGAGTAGAGAACGCTGACGCTCATGAACTTGGACCGATGGGCCAGATCTCCGACAATCCCTATCTGGCGAGCATTTCCTACCTTGGAACCATTGACGAAGGTAAAGCAATAGCCGGCTTGCTTCCCGGTACTGGCTGCTGTGACGGTGTCCAGGTTTACCGGAACGATGGCATTTCCGATATGGACATCTGCTGTGAGCGGTGGAGTGAAGCCTGCAAGCCGCCCACGGGGGCGAAGAACGCCATGGTTGCCTATGTGGCTCCCAACAAGGCTGTTGCCCTTACCGCTGGCGATGAGGACAACTGCCTGGGATTCGATGAAAGCGCTGTCTCCTTCAGTCTGGATGACGGCGATACCTGGAACCAGCTCGGGCTGGTGGACACTTACATTAGCTATCTGTCCGATGTTGCCAAGTCTCCAAACTGCAACAAGACCTGGGTGGTTAGCGTTAACGCTGAGCAAGATAAGGGAAGAAGCTGCGAATGCGACAGCGTATGGCTGAAAGCTGACCCACTGCCCGAGGCTTCGGAATACAGCGGTGCCTGGATAAGGGAGTGGTGTGATAACCTTACCTCCAATGCTGCTCTGAACAGCGCGGACACTCCCGAGATGGGTCTGCTGAGGCTGGCTCCCGAGGAAACCGAAGAAGCGTTGACCGTTTACCTGGTTGACCGCGGGAATAACACCGTTTACTACGATGGTACTGAAGGTCTGGGCTGCTGGGAAACAGGAAGCTCGATAGTTGACGAGATATCCGATTTAGCTGTCCTGGACGAAGCTACCATCTATGCCGTGGGCTTCGATGCCAAGGTAGCCGTATCCGATGACCATGGCGCTGCTGCTTCATGGAGCAGCACGATGGACAGCAAGGTTGACGAGGGTCATACCATTGCCGTACTTGGTGAGGGGAATGTCCTCGTTGGCGGCGCTGATGGCAAGGCGAGCTACTCCGATGATGACCTGGCCACTTTCAATGACGGTGAGGCCAGCTTCACCAAGCTGGAGGATGGTCTTGGCGATGGCAACGTACATGTTGCCTTTGACAGCTACTTTGACAGCAACAGCGTGGTCTATGCTGCGGTGGGGCAGGCAAGCCCCGCTAATGTCGCTGACAATAGCATTTACCGCTGGACTATTGGCACAAGCACCAGTTGGGATGACCTTGGTGCATGTGCCGGTGCTGCTACGCCAACGGAGGCTCAACTGCACTACTCAACTCCTTCATGCACTAAGGTTCATGTTGGCTACTACGGCATAGTCCTCAGCAGCGCTGAGGGCAATCCTGAGACCGATGCTACCACCGGAGGCGTTCTGTACGCCACCTTCTATGATGTAAACGGCACTGTCACCGGCGTGGCACGCTGTCTCAATCCTGCCGAGGATGTAGCCTGCGGTGGGCAAAGCTGGGATTACCTGATTCAGGGTGTGGCTGCTAATGCAGCATTCACGCTGGAACCTTCCAGCTTGAAGATATGCGGCTGCTTAACTCCTGATACCAATGCCAGGCTGTGGGCCATTGATAACAACCCGTACTACGCTTCCTTTGCCAACTGGGGTGGTTCGGAGGACTCGAGCGTTGGTCGCCTGTGGACATACGAGGACTGCTATGCCAAGGCGGGTCCGACGCTCAAGGAACCGGCAACCGGTTTTGTGGTTGATGCCGACCCGTGCAACTGCTGGAACGATGCCTTCACGCTGAAGTGGGACAGGCAGTGTGATGCCTGCTCCTACAACCTGCTGATAGCCTATGATGAGGACTTCACCGAGGTGGTGGAGAGCGTTAGCATTAACGGCCAGAATGCGGATTGCACGGAGAATGACTACGACCCACCCAGTGGCACGAGCCCCAGCTATGTTGTTGACAATAAAGCTCTGGGCGATGGCAGCTGCGGCACCACCTACTACTGGAAGGTGAGGTCTGCCGATGCTGAGACCGGTGAGATAATTCACAGTCCGTGGTCTGAGGTACGGAGCTTCACTGTTGCCGTTGGTCCTATGGCTGCGGTAACGCTGACCAATCCCAGCAATGGCGCTATTGGCGTAGCGGTGAGCAATATCCCGTTCACCTGGGATGCCGTTGCCGATTCCACAGGCTATGAGTTCAGTTTGGTGAACGCTGAGACCGATGCTGAGGTGGTATCAGCGACTTCAGTATCAGGGACGACATACACCTATACCGGAACGCTTTCTTACAAGACTTCTTACTACTGGACAGTAAAGGCGTTCAAGGACACTACGGCGTTTGGTGACGCTACAGCGACCTTCACCACAGGTGCGGAGGGAGTTATACCGACTCCGGCAGGTACTCCGGCATGGGTGTGGGTGATTATCGCCATTGGTGCATTATTGGTGATTGTGACCCTGGTGCTTATCTTCCGAACACGAAGGGTGTAATAACCCTTCCACCTGACCTCTCCCTTGAAGGGAGAGGAATAAGGAGAGGGTGAAAAGGGGGGCGTTGAGCCCCCCTTCCCTTTTCCCGCCGAGATTGCCACGCTACGCTCGCAATGACACCGCCTTTGTAGCGCGACCCTTCAGGGTCGTGCGCACGAGGCTAAAGCCTCGCACTACTTTCTAAACATATTTCTGTCATTGCGAGGAAGTCCGTCACTTGACGGATGACGAAGCAATCCCATGCCCCACCGAGATTGCCGCGCCTTCGGCTCGCAATGACAATAAGAAAAAGGCTCGGAAACGACAAAAAAGAGGCGCGCAATGACATCCCCCTTACCTTACTGCGAGGCACCCCCCCCTTTGTCATTGCGAGGCACTCCCCTCTTTTGTCATTGCGAGGAGTGGTAGCGACGAAGCAATCTCGTGCCCTGCAGGTTAAATCCTAAATCCTAAGCACTAAATCCCAATTAGTAGCCATCAGCTCTCAGCCCTCAGCCTTCAGCCTTCAGCCTTCAGCTTTATACTGACTGCTCTTTTCATTTTTGCACTTTGTTTTTTTAGTTTTGCTTTCCGGGGATGTCATAACCCCCTTATCCCCCTTATCTTAAGGGGGAGAGGGTAAATAATCCCCTTATCTTAAGGGGGAGAGGGTAATAGTCCCCTTTTCTAAAGGGGGATTTAGAGGGATTTTATACGAAGTTATGCGGGATACTCTAAGTTCAAAGCTCAGTTTGGTAGCCATCAGCTTTCAGTTATCAGCCATCAGCTTCATACTGACTGCCAACTGCTGACTGCCAACTGCTGACCACTGACTGCTGACCGCTGACTACTGACCGCTGATTACTGGCATAGCAATAAGGGAAGGGAGTTGCTATAATTCCATTTTAATTGCGATTCTATTCAGTGTGATGCAAAAATCTGGCAAAGAGAAGATAGGTAAGTTTTTCCGGAAGATGGGTTCTCAATTCCCCCTCTTAAGATAAGAGGGGGTGAGAGGGAGTTATGAATAAACATCTTTATAACGATCCGACTACAAAATCAAAGCGACGCTGCCTCAGGAAGAATGTGACCGATGCTGAACAAAAATTATGGAGTATATTGCGAAATAGGCAGGTGGCTAGTCTTAAGTTCTTGCGTCAATATGGTGTAGGCCCGTACATCCTCGATTTTTACTGTCCTGAACGACGATTAGCTATTGAAGTTGACGGAGGACAACATGCAGATGTATATGGCAGACGACATGATGCCCAGCGTGATAGTTATCTCAGGGAGTTAAACATTCGTGTGATAAGATTCTGGAATAACGACGTGTTACAAAATATCGAGGGTGTATGGAAAATGATTAAAGAGGAGACTGAGAAGTATTCATAACCCCCTTATCCCCCTTATCTTAAGGGGGAGGGTAAATAGTGCCTCTTATGTTAAGGGGGAGGGTAAATAGTGCCTCTTATGTTAAGGGGGAGGGTAAATAATCGCCTTATCTTAAGGGGGATATTATTGGGAAAACTAAACTATTGGCGGGCAGGATTTTGGAGAAGCTAAACTGTTACACAAAGGGAGGAAGAGTTACGGAATGAAGTTACTACGTTGCCTGATTATCGCCCTTGCCATCTGCCTGGTGGCTATCCCGGCGCTGGTTACCCCTGTCCAGGCTACCCTGGAGCGAGTCTCACTTTCACCAAATGAGGGCTGTGTGGGAGATAAACTAACCGTTAACGGCGAAGGTTTCCATTCCGGGGAAAGGGTTGACGTTTATTATGATGACGTGCGACAGGATAGCGCCAGAGCATACTGGGGACAGCAGTGCCCCCACGGGTTCTTTGACCTATCTTTTACCGTGCCCGAATGCTGTGAGGGATACCATGAGGTCTATGCCGAAGATACCAGTGGCAGAAACGCCATGGCTCATTTTGTGGTTAATCCCGGAATAACCCTGGACACAAAGTCGGGGCATACAGGGGATAGCATAGAGGTAACGGGCGGTGGCTTTCCCTGCGAGGCAACCGGCATTAACATCAGGTATTACCTCGATGATGATTCCTATGTTGATTTTCCGGTCACCGCTGAGGCTGACGAAGATGGCAGCTGGGAAGAAGGCTTCTCCGTGCCCGCTTCAACAAAGGGAGAACACACCGTAGGTGCCTACTATGACGATGACAAGGGTACTTTGGGCGATGTTAGAGAAGCCAGTTTTGAAGTGGAGCCAATAATGACCTTGAATCCGAGTTCAGGCTGCGCCGGCGAGATTATTGCCGTGAGTGGGACCGGCTTTGGGACTGTAGACGACATCGAGTTAAGGTATGATGGTCAGAAGTTTGGCGAATACTACGCCGATGAAGAGGGCAGCTGGGGTGCGATAAGCTTCACCATACCCGAGGGCAGCAAAGGCAGTCACGTTATTGGAGTCTTTCATAGCGGCTCCTTCACGGCGATTGCCTCAGCTACGTTTACTCTGGGGGCGGGGATAACACTACAGCCAGCAACGAGTCCCAGCGAGCCGGGTCACGTGGGACAGACTTTCGATGTTATCGGCAAATCCTTCGACCCCAGTGTCGCGGTAAGTATCAGCTATCAAAACGAGACATCTAATGTCTTCTCTGATGCCGGGGGCGATGTTCACGCGGTTACATTCACTGCCCGGGGAAGGCATGGTGAGCAGTATATCAATGCCAGCTATAATGGCGAGACTGCTCCCTCGGCGATCTTTTATATGGAGGGGATTCCGCCCGATGAGCCGGTGCTCAAGTCGCCCGTTGATACCAGGACTGGCTTCTTCAGTAGCTTTCTGGGCAGGGCATCCCCGACATTTAAGTGGTCAAATGTAACTGACCCCAGCGGAATCGCCAGCTACGATTTAGAGGTATATGGCGGCGATAATCCCACAGTCTCTATCTCGGTCCCAGTAGAAGCTGTCAGCTTCCATGGCGATATTGCTGCCTATAGCTTGCCCGGGAAATACGCCCTGTCTTACGGCAGCTACCATTGGAAGGTAAGAGCCATAGATGGTGCCGAGAACGAAGGAAACTGGGCAGAGGCAAAATCCTTCCACGCTGGAGTTCTACCGCAATGGGCAGCGATTACTATTGCGCTGGGGCTGCTTCTGGTTGTCATCCTGGGGGTGGGCATGTTCATCAGGAGACGGATGGGCTATTACTACTACGAGTAACATCAAAAATCAAAGATAAAAAGTCAAAATGACAAATCAAAGTTCAGTAGCTATCAGCTTTAAGTCTTCAGCTAATTGTTGATTGCTCTTTCATATCTTTTTTGTCATTGCGAGGAAGTCCGTCACTTGACGGACGACGAAGCAATCCCATGCCCCGCCGAGATTGCCGCGCCTTCGGCTCGCAATGACAGTAGAAAAGGGGCTCGCAATGACGCCCCTTTGTCATTGCGAGGAGCATTAGCGACGAAGCAATCTCATGCCCTGCAGGTTAAACCCTAAACTCTAGGCACTAAACCCTAAACAAATCCCAATATCTATAGTTAACCACAAAACTATTTATAATTTTGTTTGTTTTTTCAGGAATGTCAAATCCCCCTTACTCCCCCTTTTCTAAAGGGGGATTCAGAGGGATTTTTTCATGCTGATTGCTGACTGCTGACCGCTGGCTGCTGACCGCACTTTCATTTTTGCTCTGTCATTTTGATCTTTGAATTTTGGTTTGCTGGAATATCATAACCCCCTTAATCCCCCTTATCTTAAGGGGGAGAGAGTCAATGGTCCCCTTTTCTAAAGGGGGATTCAGAGGGATTTTTATACGAAGTTATGCGTGGGGTACTATAAAATGTAAAAGCTTTCCTCACTTTGCCCTTTGATTTTTGAGCTTTGGTCTTTCAGGGGTTGCCGCGCCTTCGGCTCGCAACGACAATAAAAAGGGCGGAATGACAGGGAAAAGGGGCTGGCGATGAGGCCCTCCATTATGTCATTGCGAGGAGCATCAAGCGACGAAGCAATCTCAGAGCGGAATTCCTCGTTTCACTCGGAACAAGCTCCGCAATCCTTGCGGATTCTCCCTCCCCTGGCGGGAGGGAGTTAGAGGGAGGGGGAATTTCACCCTCACCCTAGCCCTCTCCCGTCGAGGGAGAGGGGATTTTGGTGAGATTGCCACGCTACGCTCGCAATGACGGTTTAGTAGCTGACCGCTAATTACTAATTACCAATTACTGGTTACTGACCGCTGACTGCTGACTACTGACCGCTGACTGCTCTTTCGGGGGTTGCTATTGACTTATAGATTTTTGTACTATGTATTTTCGTACTATGTATTGCAATTCTCGATGAAGGTTGTTAATCTTGTTCAAGCAATTAAAATGAATAACTTGAACCGAAGCTAAGAAGGAGGGATTTTCGATGGACAAAAGATTAAAAGGGTGGACTGGAAGAATGTTTTACGTCGTCATTGCAGTGGTAATGACTTTCGGCTTGCTTCTGACGCCGGCTAGCGCTCCGCCGGTCGACGCCGCTGAGGTGAATGCCGAGTGGGACAAAGTGGACACCCCCAGTATGGATGATTGGAAAATTGCTCCAGGGTCCGATCTCTACGTACCTGCCCTGGGCATTGATGGTCAGAGGCTCTATGTTATTGGCACGATGTGGGAGGATGAAAACGGAGATGGGTATATGGATTGCACCGAGGAAACGGCACGGTTGTGGAAATCCGAGGACGGCGGGGCTGCCTGGGATGACATAACCGAGAACGTTATGGAGGAAATTCGGGAGGAAGCTTACGGTTCTGATGACACGCTTAGCGGGGTCGATATGGTTGCCTGGTTCAACTTCCTCACTGCGGCCCTGGACGATTCCACATTTGTCGCCATTGGCGTCTACCTGGGTAATATCACCGACCCGTATAACTGGCAGCAGGTGGTGCTTATCTCCGATGATGGTGGTGAAAACTTCGCGCTCCTGCCTTATCCTATACAGGATACGTCGGCAGGGACTGAGCTTACCGATATTTTCGGCATAGCCATCGGGCCCAAGATTGATGGAGTGCGCAACATCGCCATCGCTGGCATTGAAGACCCTGACCGCAGCGTCTCTGCCGGGCTTTATACAAGTGGCGATGAACGAGGCCGTGTCTATCGTTACCGCACAGGCGGTCTTGTTGGTGGATTATGGAAGGATGCCGCCACGGGCAAGCCTGGCTGGGTTAACTGTAGCGCGGTTACCTGGGTGTATTTCTCAGGTATGTTCACCGATGACCGTACTGTGGTGGCTGTTACCCATAATAACACCCATGTTGGTGCCCCTGACGATAATTCCTATTTCCAGACGGGCACATGGAGTGGGGATAATGTGAACTGGAACGAGGAGGCTTCGCGAGGGAACGCAGCTCTTTTGACTACCGAGCCCGCTGGCTGGTGGCTCCTTAAAGGTTCAACCTCGGGGATAGGGCTGCCGCTTGACTATGATGGCCGGGACAAGAATTTGAGGTATGCCTGGGTAACTGTAAATGCCGCTGTAGGTGCCAACCAAGAAGCGGTAGGCACAATTTACCGCGTGGTCAATGGTAATGCCGAGCCCATTACGCAGCAAGTCCCGGGACAGCCGTGGCTGGGTATGGTTTTCTACTTTGGAATGATAGACGAAGGTAAAGCTGTTGCCGGGGTGGTGGGCAATGGTCATATTCCCCTGGCTATCCAAGATCCGTTGGCAGGTTTGCGTCTGAAGACTGATTGCTGTGAAGGCGTGCAGGTTTACCGCAACGATGGCATCTCCGATATGGATATTTGCTGCCAACCATGGAAGGCAAGCTCCAAGCCACCCACCGGGCACGGCGCTGCTCTGGGTATTATTGCCCCTCCTGGTGGCACCAAGGTTTATTGTGTCACCACAGCACTCACGATGGGCATGCCTTCTGATATGTTATCGCTCGGTCCTGGCATGGGTGGGGCTAAGAATATACATATGTATGACAAGTATGACGAGGGTGCCTTCTCGGTGAGTTTCGACGATGGCGATACCTGGAATCAAGTTGGGTTAATTGATACCGATATGGATTACCTTACCGATGTTGCCCAGTCGCCCGATTGCAACACCACTTATGTCGCCAGTAGTGACCGTAAGCTACCCGGCGAGCGAGAGGATTGGATAAATGATTTACTCGGGAGAACGGAATTCGTCTTTTGCGGTGAGTGCGACAGCCTTTTCTTCAAGTCGAAGAATCTTGCTGAGGAGAATATTTACGCGCGAGGCTACAGCGACACGTGGTTCCGGGTGTGGAACTGGGAGCTTACAAATAACACGGAGGTTAACGGTGACGATACTCCCCAAATTGGACTTATCAGGCTGGCTCCCGAGGAGACGGGAGAGATAGAAACCGTTTATTTCGTTGACCGCGGCAGCGACACCGTTTACTACGATGGCAACAAAGGTCTGGGCTGCTGGGAAAAAGGAAGCTCGACGGTTGACCAGATATCCGATCTGGCTGTCCAGGACGAGGCTACCATCTATGCCGTGGGCTTCAACGGCGATATGGCGGTGTCCGATGACTATGGCTTTGCTGCTTCGTGGAGCAGCACCATGGACAGCAAGGTTGACGAGGGTCATACCATTGCCGTGCTTGGCGAGGGGAATGTCCTTGTTGGCGGTGCTACCGGCAAGGTGAGTTACTCCGACGATGACCTGGAGACGTTCCTTGATGGCGATGCCAGCTTCACCAAGCTGGATGACATCGGCGACGCAAGTGGGAATGATGAGTTGCGAGTGCATGTTGCCTTTGACAGCTACTTCGACTCCAACAGCGTGATATATGCCGCGGTGAGCTATGTCGATGAAGACGGAATTCCGGTCAACGACGACGACAACGGCATTTACCGCTGGGTCATTGGCGAAAGCAGTGCGTTTGACGACCTTGGTGCATGTAAAGGTGCTGCTACACCATATGCGGCTCAACTTGGCTATGACACGGACACGTGTGATGAGGTCCAGGTTGGCTACTACGGCATAGTCCTCAGCAACGCTGAGGGCAATCCCGAGACCGATGCCACCACTGGCGGCGTTCTGTATGCCGCCTTCTATGATACGGATGGCAATGTCACCGGTGTGGCTCGCTGTCTCAATCCCGCTGAGGAGGTAGCCTGCGGAGGGCAAAGTTGGGACTACTTGATTGAGGACACCGCTGACAATCACGGGCAATTCACGCTGGAGCCTTCCAGCTTGAAGATATGCGGCTGCCTTAGCCCGGATACCAACAGCAAGCTGTGGGCTATTGATGATGCCTATTACTATAACGGCACTGTAGTTAAGAAGGATTACCTCCACTACGACTCTACACTGGGTCGTCTGTGGACATACGAGGACTGCTATGCCAAGGCAGGTCCAGCGCTCAAGTCACCTGCAACCGGTGCTTTGGTTGATGCCGACCCGTGCTTATGCCAGAACGATGCCTTCACGTTGAAGTGGGACAGGCAGTGCGATGCCTGCTCCTATAACCTGCAGATAGCTTACGATGAGGACTTCACCGAGATGGTAGTCAACGACTGGAGTGGCAAGGATGGTGATTGTAATGAGAATGACTACGACCCACCCAGCGGCACCAGCCCCAGCTATGTAGTGGGGAACGGAGAGCTGGGCGATGGCAGCTGCGGCACTACCTTCTACTGGAGGGTTCGCTCTGCTGATGCTGAGACCGGTGAAATAATTCACAGTCCGTGGTCTGAGGCGCGGAGCTTCACCGTTGCTGTTGGTCCTATGGCTGCGGTAACGCTGACCAATCCCAGCAATGGCGCCACTGGCATGGCGGTGAGCAATATTCCGTTCACCTGGGATGCTGTTGCCGATTCCACCGGGTATGAGTTCAGTTTGATGAATGCTGCGACTGGTACCGATGTGGTATCAGCGACTGCAGTATCAGGGACGACTTACACCTATACCGGCACGCTTGACTACGACACTTCTTACTACTGGACGGTAAAGGCGTTGAAGGACACTACGGTGTTTGGTGACGCTACAGCGACCTTCACCACAGGTGCGGAGGGGGTTATACCGCCGGCACCGACTACTGCGTCATGGTTGTGGGCGATCATTGCCCTTGCTGCTGTGGTGTGGCTGGTGATTCTGGTGCTTATCTTCCGAACACGGAGGGTGTAATGACCAAGTTTAGTAGCTATCAGCTTTCAGCTATCAGCCTTCGGCTGACTGCTCTTTCATTCCTCTCCCTTGACGGGAGAGGAATGAGGTGAGGGTGAAAAATAACTACAACGTATTGACAAAGTTAGCGTGGTGATATAATAATGAATAAACGTTTGTCACGAAGGTAAAGATGGTCAAAGTCTGGAAATTCCTCCCATGTAACCGAACCTATTGACAAGGTCAATGTGGTATGTATAATAAGGTAAACGTTTCTTACGGGGGTAAAAATGATTAAACTTTGGGAATTGCTCTCAATTTCAATTGTCGCTGCGGTGTGTTTGGGGCTGCTGTTGGTGCCCGTGGCCGTCCCGGGGCAGGGGCAGGTGGCTCTGGCTTCCAACAACGTGACCGTTGCAATCGAGCCGGCAACTACGCATGTGTCAACAAATGCTTCCTTTACCATTGATGCTGTGATCAACAACCCCGATGGCATGGAAGTTGCGATCGCCATGATTGAGCTGGACTTCGACCCCAGCTACTTTACTGTGGACAGTGTCACCAAGATTGACTTCCCTGAGGATATGGGGGCAGCGGCAATTGACAATGTCAATGGCACGATAAGCTATCAGCCGAAAACGACGCTGGGCACATCGATTAACCTGACCACCATTATTTCGGCCAAGATAAACTGTACCGCTAAGTTGCTTGAGGGAAGCAGCACGGTAAACTGGGTTTACGAGATGGGTCCACCGCCCCGGTGGACCACGGTGGAGTATGGAGCCTCCGATTACCTTGAGGGTGCCACGATGGGCACGACCTACATGAACAATGGCACGGTGATAGTTGGTACGCCTGCGGCAACCTATAATCTGACGACATCGAGCAGTGCTGGAGGTAATGTAACGATGCCAGGAGAGGGGACATACAGCTATAATGCCAGTGAGGTAGTGGACCTGGTAGCGACGGCAGACACCAACTATAGTTTTGTAAACTGGACAGGAGATGTGAGCACGATAGGTGATGTTGACCTGGCAAATACAAATATAACGATGGATGGAAACTACAGTATAGTGGCGAACTTTGCTGAGGTAGTGGTGGTAACCTATAATCTGACGACATCGAGCACCGCTGGAGGCAGTGTAACGACGCCAGGAGAGGGGACATTCGGCCCTTATAATGCCAGTGAGGTAGTGGACCTGGTAGCGACGCCAGACACCGATTATAGCTTTGTTAACTGGACGGGAGATACAGGGAAGATAGGGAATGTGAATTCAGCGACGACAAACATAACCATGGACGGAAACTACAGTATAGTGGCGAACTTTGCTGAAAGCCAGTATGACGTGACCGTTGCAATCGAGAATGCAACCACGTATGTGTTACCGAATGGTTCCTTTACCATCGATGCTGTGATCAACAACCCCAATGGCATGGAAGTTGCGATCGCCATGATTGAGCTGGACTTCGACCCCAGCTACTTTACTGTGGACAGTGTCACCAAGATTGACTTCCCTGAGGATATGGGGGCAGCGGCAATTGACAATGTCAATGGCACGATAAGCTATCAGCCGAAAACGGGGCTGGGCACATCGATTAACCTGACCACCATTATTTCGGCCAGGATAAACTGTACCGCTAAATCGCTTGAGGGAATCAGCACGGTAAACTGGGTTTACGAGATGGGTCCACCGCCCCGGTGGAGCACGGTGGAGTATGGAGCCACCGATTACCTTGAGGGTGGCAACATGAGCTTGATGCATAACGGCACGGTGATAGTTGGCGACGCTTTTAATCTAACGGTAACTTCAACCGGCTGCTGCCCCATAACTGTAGGTGGACTGGGAACGGTAGCAGCTAATTCCAACGGGACGTTCATTGTTCCTTGTCCCAATATAACTCTCACCGCTGATGATAGTGCTGGCTCCTGCAGCTTTACTAACTGGACGGTTGATGGTAATTCTACCACTAATAAATCCGTAATCGTCACTGGTACGGCCGATAGCAGTCACACCGCCATTGCCAGGTGCACTATGGTATCTCTTGCCACTCTGGAGGGGCATGTTGCCTTTACCGGAAGGGGCAGCAATAATACTAAGTGGGCAGAGCAGTTTAATGTAACGCTGTGCGAGGCTGGTAATCTCACCCACGTTCTATGGACTGGCAACGCCACCACCAACAATACCGGTGTATTCAACATTAGCGGTCTTGCCCCAGGCACCTATGATATCGGAATTAAGAACTGGACATGCCTGAGCGAGGTGAACACCAGTGTAATGCTAAGTGCTGGTAACACCACGGTGGTGGACTTTGGCACCACCCGAGAAGGAGATGCGGACAACAACGATCACATTAATATACTTGATGCCTCTTCTCTGGTTGGTGCTTTTGGTTCAAGTCAAGGTGGTCCTGGCTGGAATGCTCATTGTGACTTCAATCGTGATACAAATGTAAACATACTTGATGCCTCAGCGCTGGCGAGCAACTTTGGTGAGGATGGAGACTTAACTTAAGTAAGGATGGTGCTCCCGTAGGAAAGTATTGCCGGTTTGGCCGGGCATTTTGGCTGTTGATGAATCTGAAACAAGGTATTGACAACGCTTTCTGGTATGTTTTACAGTTTGGCTCAACATGATGGAAATAATGTCAGAACTAAAGTTCACGAAAAAGAGGTGAGTAGATGAAAACCAAGATTATCAGTGTAATTTTATGCCTGGGAGTGATTTTGGCCCTGACGGTAGTGCCGGGGACGCCACCGGTTAAGGTTGCCCTGGCACAGAGTCATATAGGTGTTAACGTCACTCCTCAACAGACCACTGTAGGCTTCAGTGAAAGCTTCAATGTGGTGGTATGGATTGATGATTCCCTTGCGGAGAACTATGATGGGGTCGGAATTCGTCTTGTTTACAATACCAGTTACGTTACCGCGACCAGTGTCACTGATGCAGGCACTTTCGACTGGGTTCTCGACGCTGGCACAATTAACAATACCTGGAATGCTACCCATGGGCTCGTTAAATATGACGCTGCTAATATGGGTGGCAACCTTAGTACCAGTAATCCGGTATGTACTGTAAGCTTCACGAGCAGTGGTGCTAATACTGGAATTTCAGGCTTGGATTTCATCTACATTGGTGCGGATGCTGCCACCAGTGTCACACTAATGGGAGCTGATATCCTTAACTGGGCCTATGTGGTTAATGGCACAGTGAGGGCTGGCATGCCTGCTCTGACGGTAAATGTAACCCCTGCTGGTAACGGAACTGTGGACATAACCGGAGCCAGCATTCCATCTTCTTATCCCAACACCACTATCTGGGACTGGGATGATGTGGTAACTCTCGAAGCGATAGATTCAACACCAGGCTGGGGGTTTGTGAGCTGGAGTGGAAATTTAACGGGAAGCACCAATCCTACCAGCATCACCATGGATGACTTTACCAAGAATGTAACCGCTAACTTCATCGAGCTGCCGCCGCAAATTTCCCCCGACCCCACCAACCTTACCTTCAGTGGTAATGTAGGAGAAGCTGTGGGCAACAAGACGCTTCAGATATGCAACGGAGGTGGGGGCATACTGAACTGGACGGCGAACATAACAGGTGCCAATGCGACCTTATTCAGCATGAGCCCGATGAGCGGCGGCAACCTGACTGCCGCTCAGTGCAGCAATTCCACGGTGGCGGTTAACATAACTGGCCTCACAGCGAGAACTTACTACGCCAATATCACCATTAGCGAAGGGGCGCCCGGTGGAGGTGGTATGGCAGGGTACTTTACCAACGGTGGGGTTACCCCTGCCGTAGTGCTGGTCACCTTGAACCTTGGCGTTCCGGAAATCTCGGCCAGCCCGACACCCCTCACCTTCACCACTAGTGAGGGAGAGGACCCTCCGGACCAGACGCTGGAGGTATGCAACACTGGAACCGGAACACTGGACTGGTCGCTGAGTGAAGGTGCTACCTGGCTCAGCGTGAGCCCGACGAGCGGCGGCAACCTTGGTCATGATGACTGCAATTCTACCGAGGTGTCAGTTGATGCCAGTGGGCTGGCAGCCGGGGATTACAGCGCTACCATCACCATTACCGGCCCGGGGGCGAGCAACACTCCACAGAGTGTGTCGGTTAGCTTGCATATAGAGTCAGGAATGCCGCCAGTGCCGGTAACGCCGGCGGCTATCTCTTGCTCCGGACTCAGCATATCGCAGCAGCAGGTTCAGCCTGGACAGGAAGTGACAATCTCCGTCATCGTGACTAACAGCGGCGGGGAAACCGGCAGCTATAATGCCGTTCTGTATATCAACGGTGCGGTTGAGGATAGCCAGTCAGTGTCCGTTCCCGGCGGGACAAGCAAGAACGTAATATTCAATGTAGCCAAATCGAAGGCAGGCGTTTACGATGTTTCGGTTTGCGGACAGAGCGGACAGTTTCAGGTGGTGGGTGGTGGCGGCTGGTTTGCTGGTGGACTGGGCACCGGTGGCATAATCGCCATTGTGGTGATTGTTATAGTGCTCATCGTGGCGCTGGTGTTCATACTCAGGGGCACGACGAGACCGGAATAAATTAAGCTGTTATGTAGTATAAAGGGCGGCTACAAAGCCGCCCTTTCTTTTTTGCCTTTTGAGTTTTGCTTTCCTGGAATGTCATAACCCCCTTAATCCCCCTTATCTTAAGGGGGAGAGAGTCAATGGTCCCCTTTTCTAAAGAGGGATTTAGAGGGATTTTTAAACTACGCCTCGCAACCGCTACCGCTCCTCGCAATGACAAAAATGTTTAGAAATGTAGTGCGAGGCTTTAGCCTCGTGCGCACGACCCTGAAGGGTCGCACTACAAAAGAGGGGCGCTCCTCGCAATGACAGAGAAGGGAGTGCACCTCGCGATGACGAGGGGTGTAATTGCGAGCCTTTTTTATTGTCATTGCGAGCCGAAGGCGCGGCAATCCCATCACAATTCCTCATATAGGTCTCGCCAATCTTTGTTCATACCGCTGATTAATTCAATCTTCCTTTGCCTCGAGCCACCTTCAGTTGCTTCTCCCTTGAAATGGCGCTTTGTACTTCCTCGCAAGCCTCGTAATATACAAGCTTGGTAACGTTGTATTTGCTGGTGAACCCATTAGCCATCCTCTCTTTATGCTCATACACCCTTCTTTTCAAGTCATTGGTGACGCCAGTATAAAGCACGGTGTTTCTCCTATTGGTCATGATATAAACGTAGTATTGTTTATTCATGGCTATGTTATAGTACCAGATTGTGGAGCCTGTTCCGAGTGGAACAAGGAAGCTGGCTTGGAGATTGCTTCGTCGCCTCCGCTCCTCGCAATGACAAAAATGTTTAGAAATGTAGTGCGAGGCTTTAGCCTCGTGCGCACGACCCTGAAGGGTCGCACTACAAAAGAAGGGCGCTCCTCGCAATGACAGCAGGGGTGTCATTGCAAGCCCTCTTTTACCTGTCATTGCGGCCCCTTTTTCCCTTGTCATTGCGAGCCGAAGGCGCGGCAATCCCTCTGGGCTGTTGACAAATATGCCCCTCCCCCCGTAATCTAAACGATACACACATCTAGCAGTAACCCCCAGAAATCGCCGTGAGTGATTCAAGGAGGCTGGAATGAGAAAGATAGGATTCATTATCGGTATTATTGTGCTCCTGATGACGGTAATGCCTGTGAGTGATAGTTTACCGGCTCAGGCGGCGGAACCACCTCCACCTGTACCGGTACCAACTGAGCCGCCAGGCATGCCGCCGCCGCAAGGAGAACCGCCCCCGGTGATAGATGGGCACGGAACAGGTGCTCTAGCACCAATGATGGACCTTTCCCATATCACCGGGCAGAGAATGCCTGACGGCTCTCTGGTGGGAGAGTCACCGATGGCTGCCCCGCCACCTTCATTTGACTGGCGTACACAAAATAAGGTCACCTCGGTGAAGAACCAGGGCAACTGCGGTTCCTGCTACGCCCATGCCGGAATTGCCAATGTCGAATCGAAGATATTAATCGACACCAACACCACTCCCCCCGGCCCCAACTACTCCGAGAACAATGCCAAGGAGTGCGACTGGCGTGCTAAAAATAACTGGACAGACCCGTTCAATTACACATGGGGTAGCTGCTACGGTGGGAATTACTACATGCTTGCCAGCCTGTTCTCCCAGAAAGGTATAGTCCGGGAGACAGATGACCCATATGTAGTTGCGAACACCGCCTGCAACTCTTCCTGTCCGTATAACAAGACGCTGCTGGACTGGAGAATCATATCGACTTCGTCAGTACCCCCTCCTGCGGTGCTGAAGGCCTATATTCAGGCAAACGGCCCGGTTTATACCCACCTGTTCGTCGGTGATAACTCCACCACTTCCTGGAAGAATGAATTCGCCGCCTATAATGGCAGCTATACCCTGTACTACGCACCTACGTATTCCCCCAACCACGCTGTGCTCATTGTTGGCTGGGACGATACCCTGAATCATACCGGAGGCAGCGGCGGCTGGATTGTGAAGAATTCCTGGGGCGGCTGGGGTGCTGCCGGCTACTTCACCATCGCCTACGGCTCGGCCAGCATCGGCACCTGGTCCTCATATATGTACGACTGGCAGGACTACGATAACAGCGGCGGAATCTATTATTACGACGATGATTACTGGAATTGGCAACGTGGATATGGAAATATCACCTGCTGGGGACTGTGTAATTTCACCCCGACAAACAACACCTATGCTACCCGCGTGGAGTTCTGGACTGTAGAGGCCACCACTGACATCGATATATACATCTATGACGACTTCGATGTGGCAACCACATCGCTGAGCAACCTGCTGGTCAGCCAGTTCAACTACAGCTATGTTGAGCCTGGATACCATTCAGTGCCCTTGAGTTCGCCGCTGGCGCTGACTGCTGGCGACCCCGTTATCGTGGTGGTGAAGTTCACTGATTTCTCTTATGGATGGCCTGTCCCAGTAGACCAGATTGGACCAAGTGTAACCAAGCTCACATACATCAGCCCCTGGGGTACAAATGGCAGCTGGTATGACCTGGGAAGTGGTGAAAACAGAGATGTCGCTATTCGCCTGCGCACCTCTGGAATTGTGCCCGTGCTGAATTGCACCTGTGGCGATATTTGTGTTAATACCACTGGATGGTGGCGCGATGGAGGTACTTTCAATGCCAGCAGTATCCCCATTCAGGATGCGGTCAATAACGCCACTGGTGGAGAGACGATTTGCGTTAGGGATGGCACATACCACGAAAACGTGGACGTGAATACGGCTAATTTGACCATTAAATCCGAGAATGGCAATGCGAACTGCGCCGTGAATGCAACAAATTCAGGTGACCATGTGTTCTATGTAACCGCCGATTGGGTAAACATAACGGGGTTCACCGTGGAAAATGCCACTGGAATCGGCAAAGCTGGGATATACCTTTCTAGCGCAGACCACTGTAACATTTCTAACAGCAATGTAACAGGTAACTACTACGGCATCCGCCTGTATTCTTCGAGCAACAACAACACGCTAACAAACAACATCGCCAACTCGAACAACGACGCCGGCATCTACCTGGTGTCTTCGAGCAACAACAATACTCTCACCAACAACACCGCCTCAAATAATACCGTCAACGGCATCTACATAGGGTCCTCAAGCAACAACAACCTTACGAACAACACCGCCTCAAATAATAGCGTCTACGGCATCTACCTGTGGAGTTCCAGCAACAACAACCTTACGAACAACACGGCAAACTCAAACACCTATGGCATCTACCTGGATTCTTCGAGCGACAACACCCTCACCAACAACACCGGAAACTCGAATGGGTATGGCATCACCCTGTCTTCTTCGAGCGACAACAACATTCTCAGGGACAATACTGCCTGGAACAACACCAACCGCGGCATCTCCTTGGATTTTTCGAGCGACAACACGGTTAGGGACAATACCGCCTGGAACAACACCGACAGCGGCATCCACCTGGAATCTTCGAGCAACAACACGCTCATGAACAACACCGCGAACTTAAACAACAAGGGCATCTGCCTGGTGTTTTCGAACACCAACAACCTCACCAGCAACAAGGCATCGAATAATAGCGGCTACGGCGTCGAACTGGATTCTTCGAGCAACAACACGCTCAGGGACAACACCGCCTCAAATGGTCAATTTGGCATCTACCTGTATTCTTCGAGCAACAACACGCTCAGGGACAACACCGCCTGGAACAACACTTTGTACGGCATCTACCTGTATTCTTCGAGCAACAACAACACGCTCAGGGACAACACCGCAACAAACAATACCAACTGCGGCATCTACCTGACCTTTTCGAACAGCAACGCCATCTACAACAACTACTTGAACAACACGCATAATGCCTATGATAATGGAGTTAATACCTGGAACACCACAAATACTACCGGACCGAACATCGTCGGCGGGCCATATCTTGGCGGGAATTACTGGGCGGATTATACCGGGAATGATACCGATAAGGATGGCTTTTGGGATACCCCTTACAACATCACCGCAGGTCCAAACAAGGATTATCTGCCATTAGTTCCAGCGCCAGTCCATAACATAGATACCGGGGAAGGTTTCTATACCATTCAGGATGCCATAGACGACTCTAATACTACTGATGGGCATACGATTACCGTTGATGCGGGAACATACAATGAAAATGTGAATGTAAATAAGCGGTTGACCATTCGCTCGACTTCTGGGAATCCTGCCGGTACGATTGTAGCTGCAGCAAATTCAAGTGCCCATGTGTTCAATGTAAGTGCGGACTGGGTAAACATCACTGCGTTCACCGTTCAAAATGCCACTGCAGACCATATGGCTGGAATTTATTTAGGCAGCGTGCAGCATTGCCACATTTCCAGCAATCATGCCACAAATAACTACCATGGCATCACCCTGGGTTCTTCGAGCAACAACACGGTCACTGACAATGCAGCTTCGAATAATAACCAGATAGGCATCTTCCTGGTTTCTTCAAGCAGCAACATACTCATGAACAACACCGCGAGGAACAACACGCACGGCATCACGCTGCTTGGTTTCAGCAACAGCAACACCATCTACAACAACTACTTTAACAACACCAATAATGCCTATGATGATGGAACCAACGTCTGGAACACCACGAATACTACCGGGCGGAATATCGTCGGTGGACCATATCTTGGCGGCAACTACTGGTCGGATTATTCCGGCAATGATACCAATGGAGATGGGTTTGGAGATACTCTTTACAATATCAGCGGGGGTTCGAACAAGGACTATCTGCCGTTAATGATGCCGACCGGCGCTACCCTGGAGGGGCATGTTAGTTTCCCGGGAAGAGGTATTCCTCCTGATAGCAAGTGGATAGAGAACTTTACGGTGAGGTTTTTCCAAGGGGGCAATGAGACGGTATGGTCACCGAAAAATGCCACCACCAACAGTACCGGGGTGTTCAACATCACCGGTCTTGACCCTGGGACGTATAATATTTCCATTAAGAACTGGACATGCCTGAGCGAGGTGAACACCAGCGTAACACTAGGTGCTGGTAACACCACGGTGGTAGATTTTGGCATGACACGTGAAGGAGATGCCGACAACAACGATCACATTAACATACTCGATGCCTCTTCCCTCGTTGGTGCTTTTGGTTCAAGTCAAGGTGGTCCTGGCTGGAATGCTCATTGTGACTTCAATCGTGATACAAATGTAAACATACTTGATGCCTCAGCGCTGGCGAGCAACTTTGGTGAGGATGGAGACCTGACTTGATGTTGCTAAACAAGTTCGAGAAAGTTAATAGCTATCAGCTTTCAGCTATCAGCTAACCGCTGACCGCTGACTGCTGACTGCTGACTGCTGATCACTGACTGCTAGCCGCTGACTGCTTTTCATTTTGCCCTTTGAGTTTTGCTTTCCTGGAATGTCAAATCCCCCTTACTCCCCCTTTTCTAAAGGGGGATTTAGAGGGATTTTTAAATGTAGTTGCCCAATTTATTGGGCAATTGTGCCTGATGAATCAGGCAACTACAAAATCCCGAGGCGAAGCAGCTCGCAATGACAACGCCCCCTGTCATTGCGAGGAAGTCCGTCACTTGACGGACGACGAAGCAATCCCAGAGCGAGCTTCCTCGTTTCACTCGGAACAGGCTCCGCAATCTCCAAAGGCTTGAGCGAGTGAAAACCTATTGACAAGGTAGATATGCCAGCTTATATTTAACGCAATGCTCCACTCGGTGGCCAGAATGGTTAAAGCGTGGAATTTAGCTTCAATCCTGGTGGCTGTGGCATTGGCGTTGTTTCTGGGAGTAGTGGCAATGCCTCAAGGGACGGCGGAGGCAACCCCGGGGATTATTCACGAGCCAGATGATTATCCCACGATTCAAGCTGTGTCTGGGAACGACACCGAGATATTCCCTGCTTCTGAGGCAAAGCGCATCTTGCCAATCGGAAAGGACAAATCGAACCTCACCGAGGCGCAAAAGAAACTCAGCACTGACCTTCTTCAACTGGTCAACCCCGTTTTTCTTCCCCCAGGACAAACCAGGGAAAATCTTGAGCTGCAGATGGAGAATTTGGGGCAATTTCGCCCTGCAGGTTCTGTTTCTCAGGCGGATGACGGTGAAGTAGCCGGTGATGTGGTTTACGTCTACGTCTACCTCTTCCCACCTGCCGATCTGCAAGACATTGAGCCCTATGTGTGGAAAATCACCGATAGGGACGAAGAAAATCACCTTGCTGTCGCCTGGGTGGAGGTGAATGAACTGGAAACTCTGGCTTCTCTAGAGGCAGTGCGCACTATCAGGACGGTTATGCCGCCGCTGGTGATGACCGGGTCGGTTACCACCGAGGGAGATGCAATTCACTGTACTTCAGATGTGCGGACAACCTATTCACAAAACGGCTCAGGTATGAAGGTGGGAATTATCTCTGATGGTGTGAACCACTGGACAGATGCCCGAGATTCCGGCGACTTACCTGCTGACCTGCATGTACTGAGCGACACAGTGGGTGGTGATGAGGGGACTGCCATGCTTGAAATCGTTCACGACATGGTACCCGGGGCAGACCTCTACTTTCACGATTGTGGAAACAACACGTTAGAGTTCAACTCCGCTATTGATGACCTTGTGTCCGCCGGGTGCGATGTCGTCTGCGACGATATTGGCTGGATTACCCAGCCCTTTTTTGAAGACGGCACGGTCGCCTCACACGTTGGCTCGGTGCTTGCCAGCAACGATATCGTCTATGTTTCCTCCGCGGGGAACGCTGGCGCCACTAGCGGCGTTATCACGCGTGGGCATTACCAGGGCGATTATTACAACGACAGCACCCCTGATCCTTTTCACGATTTCAGCAGAAACCCAACATCTGATGACTATCTATATGTGCATCTCCCCACGGGCGGCAGTTTGACAGTCGTCCTGGAGTGGAATGATGAGTTTGGTTCCTCCGGTAATGATTATGACCTTTATTTGTTTAACATGTCTGACTGGAGCGTATTGGCTAGTAGCACTTTCCCCCAGAATGGCACTGGTGACCCCCTCGAGGTGATTGGCGGCACCTACTCTGGTCCCACCATTGATGCTGAGATCGATGTTTACAACTACAGCGCACCGACGCCAAGAACGCTGGAGGTATATATCTATACCTCGGGTGGCGCATTCGTTTATACCAACAATATCAATGCCACCGATTCCATCTTTGGTCATAAAGCGGTGCCCGGAGCTATTGCTGCCGGGGCGATTGATGCCAGCGACCCGGGCAATGACGATATTGAGTACTTCTCCTCTCAAGGTCCGGTAACAATTAGTTATCCCTCGGCAGAAAGCCGCCCAAAACCCGACCTGTGCGGAATTGATGGCGTGACGGTTACCGGCGCCGGTGGTTTTTCCAGTCCTTTTTATGGGACCAGCGCGGCGGCGCCGCACATCGCTGCCATTGCCGCCCAGCTCTGGGGGGCGTTTCCCGCCAAAAGTGGTGATGAAATCCGTGACATCTTATGCTCTTCGGCAGTGGACTTAGGTAGTGGGGGATTTGACAACACCTTCGGATATGGCAGGGCAGACGCACTTAATGCGTATCGGGCAATCGTCCCCTGCACCTGCGGCGATATCTGTGTCAATGAAACTGGCTGGTGGCGCAACGGAGGCACCTTCATTGCCAGTGCCACGCCTATTCAGGGTGCGGTCAATAACGCCACCGGTGGAGAGACGATTTGCGTTAAGGATGGCAATTACAGTGAGAACGTTGATGTGAATACGGCTAATTTGACCATTCGATCTGAGAATGGCAATGCGAACTGCGCCGTGAACGCAACAAATTCAAGTGACCATGTGTTCTATGTAACCGCAAATTGGGTGAATATAACCGGATTCACGGTGGAAGAAGCAACTGAATATCCTAGCGCTGGAATATATCTTGAGAGTGGCGTGAGCCACTGTAACCTTTCCAGTAACAATGCCACGAATAACTACTTTGGCATCTGGCTGGAGACTTCAAGCAACAACACGCTCGAAAACAACACCGCTTTCAATAATTTGGATAGCGGAATAGTGCTGGTCTCTTCAAGCGAGCACAACACCATTGATGGAAATAATGCCACTTCAAATACATTCGACGGCATCCTTTTGAATGAAGCAAATTACACCACCATAACGAACAATACTGGCAGCAACAATGGAGATAGCGGCATCAAGCTGTATTCTTCGAGCAGCAATAACCTGACTAACAACACCGTAAACTCAAACACCGAATACGGCATCTACCTTTATGGCGTGAATCACTGCAATATCTCGAACAATGTTATGCGTAGTAATAACATGAGTGGGATTTACCTGAATGCAACGCATAGCAGTATTTTGGATAACAATACTGTATTCCATAGCATGGCGGGAATAGGTTTGGAGAATTCTACTTATAACAATGTTACCGGTAATAACGTCAGCAATACCAGTTACGCTATCGCTATGTGGCAATCGAGCCACTTCAATAGAGTCATAAATAACACCATATTTAATACAACAGGTATTGCGGCACCCCCCCATGGTGTCCTGGGTTGGGCTATTGAGCTGATGGATTCTAGCAATAACTTGATAGATAACAATCGTGTTTATAACACAACAGCGTCTGGAGACGATGCAGATGCTGTGGGTATTTGCGTCATGGCTTACACGGCACCTGCCAACAATAACACGATAACCAACAACGAAATATACAACACAACAGCGTATGGAACGAATGCCAGTGCTATGGGTATTTCTGTAATGGGTTACACGGCACCTGCCGACAATAACACGATAACCAACAACGAGCTGTGCAATGCAACGGCATCCGGCGGCGGATACACGGCAGGGTTCGGAATTTATGTAATGAACGCAACTGGCAATAAACTGCTCAATAACACTGTAAGCTCGAACGATTGGGGGATAATGCTGAATTCAACGAGTATTAACACGCTAGTCAATAATACTGTGAACTTGAACAACAACTACGGCATCCATCTGTCTTCCTCGAACAGCAACAACCTCACAAACAACACCGCCTCAAATAATACCGGCTACGGCATCCTCCTGGAGCATACGAGCAACAACACGCTTGAGAACAACACTGCCTGGAACAATAGCGACGGCATCGTCCTGTTGTATTCTTCAAACAACAACACGCTTGTTAACAACACTGCCTCGAATAATACCTACATCGGCATCGGGCTGGATTCTTCGAGCAGCAATAACCTCACGCATAACACCGCATCGGATAACCGGTACGGCATCGAAGTGTCTTCTTCGTGGAACAACACGCTTGAGAACAACACTGCGAACTCAAACACCCGGCGCGGCATCTATCTGGATTGTTTAGACAACAGCAGCTTCACGAACAACACTGCTTCATACAACTTTTACGGCGTCTACTTGGTTTCCTTGCACTACAACACGTTCAGGGACAACACCGCCTCAAACAATACCGCGTACGGCATCAGCCTGTATTCTTCAAGCAACAACACCATCTACAACAACTACTTTAGCAACGTTTTCAACGCCTTTGACAATGGATACAATACCTGGAATACCAGCAAGACAAATGGGACGAATATCGTCGGCGGTCCATATCTCGGTGGAAATTACTGGTCGGATTATACCGGCAATGATACCAATGGAGATGGGCTTGGAGATACCAACACTCCATATAACTCCACAGGGGATATACAGGACGGCGGGGATTATCTGCCGTTGATTCTAACTTCAGTCCATAACATAGACACCGGGGAGGGTTTCTATGCCATTCAGGCTGCCATAGATGACCCCGATACTATAAACGGGCACACAATTACCGTTGATGCCGGAACTTATCACGAAAATGTCAATGTAAATAAGACACTGACCATAATGTCAACTTCGGGAAACCCCGCCGATACCATTGTGAACGCAGCAAATTCAACTGACCATGTGTTCTATATAACCGCTGATTGGGTGAATATAACCGGATTCACGGTGGAAGAAGCAACTGAATATCCTAGTGCTGGAATATATCTTGAGAGTGGCGTGAGCCACTGTAACCTTTCCGGCAATAATGTTACGAATAACTACTTCGGCATCTACCTGTATGAATCGAACAACAACATGCTTACAAACAACACTGCCAGATGGAATGACCACTACGGCCTCTACCTGCGTTCCTCAAACAACAATACCCTCATCAACAACACCGCTTCGCACAATATCGGCACCTACGGCATCCATCTGGATTCCTCTAGTAATAACACGCTGCAAAGCAACGATGCTGAAGGCAATTTTGTTGGCATCCGCCTGTTTCCTTCGAGCAACAACAATACGCTAACGGGTAACACGGCGAACTCAAACAACAAGGGCATCTACCTATCCTCTTCGAGCAAGAACACGGTCATGAACAACACCGCAACGAACAACAGCGGCCGCGGCATCCGCTTGGATTCTTCGAGTCACAGCAACACCATCTACAACAATTACTTCAACAACACCCAAAATGCCTGGGATAACGGAACGAACACCTGGAATACCACAAATACTACCGGGCCGAACATCATCGGCGGTCCCTATATTGGCGGAAACTACTGGTCGGATTATACCGGCAATGATACCAACGGAGACGGCTTTGGGGACACTCCTTACAACATCACCGGGGGTTCGAACAGAGACTATTTGCCATTAATTCTGACCGGAGCCACCCTGGAGGGGCATGTTAGTTTCCCGGGAAGAGGTATTCCTCCTGATAGCAAGTGGATAGAGAACTTTACGGTGAGGTTTTTCCAAGGGGGCAATGAGACGGTATGGTCACCGAAAAATGCCACCACCAACAGTACCGGGGTGTTCAACATCACCGGTCTTGACCCTGGGACGTATAATATTTCCATTAAGAACTGGACATGCCTGAGCGAGGTGAACACCAGCGTAACACTAGGTGCTGGTAACACCACGGTGGTAGATTTTGGCATGACACGTGAAGGAGATGCCGACAACAACGATCACATTAACATACTCGATGCCTCTTCCCTCGTTGGTGCTTTTGGTTCAAGTCAAGGTGGTCCTGGCTGGAATGCTCATTGTGACTTCAATCGTGATACAAATGTAAACATACTTGATGCCTCAGCGCTGGCGAGCAACTTTGGTGAGGATGGAGACCTGACTTGATGTTGCTGAACAAGTTCGAGGAAGTTAATAGCTATCAGCTGACTACTAATTACCAGTTACCAATTACTGGTTACTGACTGCTGACCGCTGACTGCTTTTCATTTTGCCCTTTGAGTTTTGGTTTCCTGGAATGTCAAATCCCCCTTACTCCCCCTTTCTAAAGGGGGATTTAGAGGGATTTTTAAATGTAGTTGCCCAATTTATTGGGCAATTGTGCCTGATGAATCAGGCAACTACAAAATCCGGAGGCGAAGCAGCTCGCAATGACAACGCCCCCTGTCATTGCGAGGAAGTCCGTCACTTGACGGACGACGAAGCAATCCCAGAGCGAGCTTCCTCGTTTTACTCGGAACAGGCTCCGCAATCTCCAAAGGCTTGAGCGAGTGAAAACCTATTGACAAGGTAGATATGCCAGCTTATATTTGGAGCAATGCTCCATTGGGCGGCCAGAATGGTCAAGGCAGGGAAGTTACTTTCACTTCTGGTAGCCGTGGCATTGCTGCTTTCTGTGGGGGTGGCGGTAGTGCCAATGATAAGCCAGGCGGAGGGAAGCGCCCCACCCTGTAGCTGCGACATCTGCGTCAATACCACTGGCTGGTGGCGTGATGGGAGTGCTTTCAATGCCACCGCCACACCCATTCGGGATGCAGTCAATAACGCCACCAGCGGAGACACAATTTGCGTTAAGGATGGCAATTATAGCGAGAACATTGATGTAAGTACCGCTAATTTAACCATCCAATCACAAAATGGCAGTGCAAACTGTGTGGTGAACGCATCAAATCCAGATGACGATGTGTTCTATGTAACCGCTAACTATGTGAACATAACTGGATTCACGGTGGAAAATGCCACTGGACCTGGTAGAGCTGGAATACTTCTCAACGCAACGAGCCATTGTAACATTTCCAGCAACAATGCCACGAACAACTACTACGGCATCTACCTGTCTTCTTCGAGCGACAATAACCTCACGAGCAACACCGTAAACTCGAACAACGCCTATGGCGTCTACCTGTCGCATTCGAGCAATAACGCACTCAGGAACAATAGCATCTGGAATAATGCCTGGAGGGGCATCAGGCTGTATTCTTCGAGCAACAACACGCTCACCAACAATACCGCAAACTCAAACAACGGGGATGGCATCCGCCTTCTTTCTTCGAGCAACAGCAACACGCTCACCAACAATACCGCAAACTCAAACAACGGGGATGGCATCCGCCTTCTTTCTTCGAGCAACAGCAACACGCTCACCAACAATATCGCCTCAAACAACACCAATTATGGCATCTACCTGTATTCTTCAAGCAGCAACAACATTACCAACAACACCGCAAACTCAAACACCAAGTACGGCATCTACCTATCTTCTTCAAGCAGCAACAACAATACGTTAACAAACAACACTGCTTCGAACAACTTTCGTGGCATCTCTTTGTCTGAGTCAGACGGGAATGTTTTAATCGGTAACACTGCAAATGCAAGCAGCGGTGACAATGGCATTTACTTGTATTCTTCGGACAATAACAACATTACCAACAACACCGCTAGCTTGAACAAGCTCCACGGCATTTGTCTCGAGGATTCTTTCAGCAATACTTTAACCAACAACACCGCAAACTCAAACACCGCCCACGGCATTTTCCTGCATTCTTCAAGTAACAACACAGTTACCAATAACACCTTGGAATCGAATACTGAGGATGGTGTCCTGCTATATTCTTCGAGCAATAATAATACCTTCACCAACAACACCGCCTCAAACAATACCTTCTATGCCTTCTACTCAGATGAAGACTCTCATGGCAACACAATAGAAGCCCTCACAATAGCAAGCTATCCAACTACGCTCACATTTACTTATGACAACGGCGTGAGTATAAAGGGTGTGGATATTGCTCCTGTAGACCCCGCTGGAAAGGCGAATATTGGCAAGTATGTGAATGCAATGAATGTTACTGCGGATTCATGGATTTTCTTGAATGTGAGCTACAGCGATGCCAATGTCAGCGGTGTTGATGAAAGCAGTTTAAGGATGTGGAGATACAATGGGACTGATTGGGAAGAGGTTTCGCTATCAAATGGGGTTAATATGACTGGAAACTATGTATATGCAAATATAACGAGCTTTAGCATATTCGCACCTCTTGGGAACCCTTCAGGTGGACTTAACTGCACCTGCGGCGATATCTGTGTCAATGAGACTGGCTGGTGGAGAGGTGGAGGTGCTTTCAATGCCAGCGCCACGCCTATTCAAAGTGCAGTCAATAACGCTACCAGTGGAGACACAATTTGCGTTAAGGATGGCAATTACACTGAGAACATTGATGTAAGTACCGCCAATTTGACCATCCAATCTGAGAATGGCACTGCGAACTGCGTGGTGAGCACATCAAATTCAAGTGTTCATGTGTTCAATGTAACCGCAAGCTATGTGAACATAACCGGGTTCACCGTGCAAAATGCCACCGGGAACTACACGGCTGGAATATGTCTCAACGCAACGAGTCACTGCAGCATTTCTGATAACAATGTCATGAACAACTGCTACGGCATCTGGCTGTATTCTTCGAGCAACACCACACTCACCGACAATACTGTCTCGAACAACACCTTCACTGGCATCTATCTGGATTCTTCAAGCAACAACACGCTCACGAGCAACACCTTTACCGCGGATGGTCTCGTTGTTTCCGATTCCTATAACAACACCGTAGGGAACAATACTGTAAACGGCAAACCTCTTGTCTATTTTGAAGATACATCAAATCAAACAATCACAGATGCCGGGCAGGTCGTACTCGTGAACTGTGATAACATCACAGTGGCAAACCTGAATTTATCAAATGCCTCCGTTGGTGTGGAACTCTGGGGAACTAACAGTAGCGAGATAAGGAACAACACCGTCTCGAACACCATCTTTGGCATTGGCTTGATGGAATTTTCGAGCAACAATAACAACCTCACCAACAACACCGCAAACTCAAACGGCATCGGCATCTACCTGTCTTCTTCCTGGAACAGCACCTTGACCGACAACACCGCGAACTCGAACAACCACTGCGGCATCTACCTGTCTGCTTGTTGGAACAACACGCTCACGAATAATACCGCCTGGAATAACACGAACTATGGCATCACCCTGCTTTCTTCGAGCAACAACACACTTAGGAACAACACCGCCAGCTCGAACGAGTACGGCATCAACCTGCTTTCTTCGAGCAATAACACGCTCACCGACAACACCGCAAACTCGAACGACCATGGCATCTCGCTGCTAGTTCTTTCGAGCGGCAACAACCTCACCAGCAACACCGCAAACTCGAACAAGTATGGCCTTGACTTGGGGTATTCGGGCAATAACAACCTCACCAGCAACACCGCTTCAAACAACGCCAATTATGGCATCTACCTGGAATCTTCGGGCAGCAACACCATCTACAACAACTACTTCAACAATACAGTTAATGCCTGCGATGATGGAATCAACATCTGGAATACCACAAATAGTACCGGGCCGAACATCGTCGGTGGGCCATATGTTGGTGGAAACTACTGGTCGGATTATTCGGGGAACGATACCAATGGGGACGGCTTTGGAGACACTCCTTACATTATCGGCCCAGGTGCGAGCGTAGACTGTCTGCCATTAGTGGCAGTATCCACTCTGCCAGTCCATAATATCAACACAACAGAAAACTTCTCAACCATCCAGGCTGCGATAGATGCTGGTAATACTACGGATGGGCACACGATTACCGTTGATGCTGGAACATACAACGAGAATGTAGATGTAAATAAGCAACTAACGATTCGGTCAACCTCGGGGAATCCCTCGGATACGGTCGTGAGCGCGACAAATCCAAATGCCCATGTGTTCAATGTAACCGCAAATCATACCAACATCACCGGGTTCACGGTGGAAGGGGCAACTGAATGCCCTAAGGCTGGAATATACCTTGACACAGTCAGTCACTGCGACATTTCTAACAACAATGCCACGAACAATTGCTATGGCATCTGGCTGGAGAATTCCACCAACAGCACGCTCGAAAGCAACACCGCCTGGAACAACACCGACGGCATATACATATATTCTTCAAGCAGCAACAATACCCTCACAAACAACACCGCCAACAGTAACAGCCACAGCGGAATCCTTTTCTTCCTTTTCTCCAGCAACAACAATCTCACCAACAACACGGCCAACAACAACGGCCACAGCGGCATCTTTTTCGTCGGCTACTCAAACGAGAACACGGTCGAATACAGCAGCCTGTCAAATAACACCCAGGCAGGAGTCACCCTCACCTGGACTTATGGCTCATGGTCATATGGAGGAAGCTCAAACAACACCCTGAGGGAAAATGAAATCAAGGACAACCAATACGGCATCTACCTTTCTTCTTCGAGCAGCAACACCATCTACAACAACTACTTCAACAACACGCCTACTAATGCCTGGGATAATGGGGTTAATACCTGGAATACCACGAATACTACAGGTCCGAACATCGTCGGTGGGCCTTATATTGGCGGCAACTACTGGTCGGACTACACCGGCAACGATACCAATGGAGACGGTTTTGGGGACACTCCTCACGATATCATAGGGGGTACAAACAAAGACCATCTGCCGCTGGTAGTGACCAGTGCCACGCTGGAGGGGCATGTTAGCTTCACCGGAAGGGGCAGCAATAATAGCAAGTGGGTGGAGCCGTTCAATGTAACGCTGTTTGAGGCTGGTAATCTCAGTCATGTGCTGTGGACAGGTAACGCCACCACCAACAGTACCGGGGTGTTCAACATCAGCAGTCTTGACCCGGGCACCTATGACATCGGAATTAAGAACTGGACATGCCTGAGCGAGGTGAACACCAGCGTAACGCTAGGTGCTGGTAATACCACGGTGGTAGATTTTGGCATGACACGAGAGGGAGATGCCGACAACAACGATCACGTTAATATTCTCGATGCCTCTTCCCTCGTTGGTGCTTTTGGTTCAAGTCAAGGTGGTCCTGGCTGGAATGCTCATTGTGATTTCAATCGTGATGGGAATGTAAACATACTTGATGCCTCAGCGCTGGCGAGCAATTTTGGTGAGGATGGAGACCTGACTTGATGTTGCTAAACAAGTTCAAAAATTAAATATAAAAAAGCAAAAGTACAATTGAAAGTTCAGTAGCTATCAGCTATCAGCTTTCAGCCATTAGCTGACTGCTGATTACCAATTACCGATTACCGATTACTGATTACTGATTACTGATTACTGGTTACTGGTTACTGGTTACTGACTGCTAACCGCTTTTCATGTAGTGCGACCCTTCAGGGTCGTGCAGCACGAGGCTAAAGCCTCGCACTACATTTTTAACTTTTGCTCTGTCATTTTGCCCTTTGAGTTTTGGTTTTCTGGAATGTCAAATCCCCCTTACTCCCCCTTTCTAAAGGGGGATTTAGAGGGATTTTTATACGAAGTTATGGGGGATACTATAAAATGCAAAAACCTTTATCCTGTAAAATTCCTCCCCCTTGAGGGGAGAAGCTAGGTGAGGGTGAAATTCCCCCTCTCTCTATCCGTTGGCTAACGGACTCCCGCCATATTTGCCCGGGAGAATCCACAGTCTCGGCGGCCTATTGACAAGTATGACCATTCGCCATAATCTAAACGGTATAACATATATCTAAAACTCCAAAATCGCCTTAAGTGGTATAGGAGGCTGAAATGGTCAAAGCATGGAAATTTGTTTCAATTCTTGTGGTTGTGTTGTTGGTGCTGTCTTTCGGGATGGTGGCAGTGCCGCAAGGAACAACGGAGGCAAGTGGCCCACCCTGCCCCTGCGGCGATATCTGTGTCAATGAGACCGGCTGGTGGCGTGATGGAGGCACTTTCAATGCCAGCGCCACGCCCATTCAGGATGCGGTTAATAACGCCACTGGTGGAGACACGATTTGCGTTAAGGATGGCACATACCACGAGAACATTGATGTGAACATAGCTAATTTGACCATCCAATCTGAGAACGGCGCCGCAAACTGTGTCGTGAACGCAACGGACTCAAGTGACCATGTGTTCTATGTAACCGCAGATTGGGTGAACATCACCGGGTTCACGGTGGAAAATGCCACTGGAGGCAGTAGGGCTGGAATATATCTTGGGAGCGGCACAGCTCACTGCAACATTTCCAGCAATAAGGCCACAAATAACTATTATGGGGTCTCCCTGTATTATTCGAGCAACAACATGCTTACAAACAACACCGCCAACTCGAATAACTTCTACAGCATCTACCTGTGTTACTCGAACAACAATACCCTCATCAACAACACCGCCTCACACAATACTGGCACCTATGGCATCTATCTGGCTTCCTCTAATAATAACACGCTCCAAAACAACGATGGTGAGGACAATGACATTGGCATCCGCTTATCTGATTCGAGCAACAACACGCTTGAGAACAACACCGCAAACTCAAACGACTATGGCATCTGGCTATGTACTTCGAGCAGCAACAACACGCTTGACAACAACACCGCAAACTCAAACGACTATGGCATCTGGCTATGTACTTCGAGCAGCAACAACACGCTCACCAACAACACAGCATACAATAACACTGGCGCCGGCAACGGTAGTGGCATCTTTCTGTCTGATTCGAGCAACAACACGCTTGAGAATAACACCGCAAACTCAAACCACTATGGCATCTACCTCGGTTCTTCGAGCAGCAACAACACGCTCATCAGCAACACTGTAAACTCAAACGACTGGAACGGCATCCGCCTGGTTTCTTCGAGCAGCAACAACACCATCTACAACAACTACTTCAACAACACGCCTACTAATGCCTGGGATAATGGGGTTAATACCTGGAATACCACGAATACTACAGGTCCGAACATCGTCGGTGGGCCTTATATTGGCGGCAACTACTGGTCGGACTACACCGGCAACGATACCAATGGAGACGGTTTTGGGGACACTCCTCACGATATCATAGGGGGTACAAACAAAGACCATCTGCCGCTGGTAGTGACCAGTGCCACGCTGGAGGGGCATGTTAGCTTCCCGGGAAGAGGTATTCCTCCTGATAGCAAGTGGATAGAGAACTTTACGGTGAGGTTTTTCCAAGGGGGCAATGAGACGGTATGGTCACCGAAAAATGCCACCACCAACAGTACTGGGGTGTTCAACATCACCGGTCTTGACCTTGGGACGTATAATATTTCCATTAAGAACTGGACATGCCTGAGCGAGGTGAACACCAGCGTAACACTAGGTGCTGGTAACACCACGGTGGTAGATTTTGGCATGACACGTGAAGGAGATGCCGACAACAACGATCACATTAACATACTCGATGCCTCTTCCCTCGTTGGTGCTTTTGGTTCAAGTCAAGGTGGTCCTGGCTGGAATGCTCATTGTGACTTCAATCGTGATACAAATGTAAACATACTTGATGCCTCAGCGCTGGCGAGCAACTTTGGTGAGGATGGAGACCTGACTTGATGTTGCTGAACAAGTTCGAGGAAGTTAATAGCTATCAGCTTTCAGCTATCAGCTGACTACTAATTACCAGTTACCAATTACTGGTTACTGACTGCTGACCGCTGACTGCTGACCACTGATTGCTGACTGCTCTTTCATTTTTGCGTTTTGATTTTTGAGTTTTCGGCCTATTCACAAGGTCAGTGTGGTGATATAGTAATGAAATAAACGTTTATCACGGGGGTAAAAATGGCTAAATTCTGGAAATTCCTCTCAGTTCCAATTGTACTTGCTGTGTGCTTGGGGCTGCTGCTGGTGCCCGTGGCTGTCCCGGGGCAAGGGCAGGTGGCTCTGGCTTCTAATAATGTGACTGTTTCAATCGATCCGGCGACCACGTATACGTTACCTAGTAATTCCTTTACCTTTGACACTGTGATTAACAACCCTGATGGCATGGAAGTTGCGATCACCATGATTGAGCTAGACTTCGACCCCAACTACTTTACTGTGGACAGTGTCAGCCTGGTTGACTTCCCTGAGGATATGGGGGCAGCGGCAATTGACAATGTCAATGGCACGATAAGCTATCAGCCGAAAACGGCGCTGGGCACATCGATTAACCTGACCACCATTATTTCGGCCAGGATAAGCTGTACCGCTAAATCGCTTGAGGGAAGCAGCACGGTAAACTGGGTTTACGAGATGGGTCCACCGCCCCGGTGGAGCACGGTGGAGTATGGAGCCACCGATTACCTCGAGGGTGGTAACATGAGCTTGATGAATGATGACGAGGTGATAGTCGGGGTGCCGCCAACTTTCTCCGTGACTCCGAACAGTCTCACCTTCAATGCTATTGAGGAAGGAGAAAACCCTCCAGCCCAGACGCTCGAGCTGTGCAACAGGGGAAGTGACACAGTGGATTGGTCGCTGTCTGATGATGCTGCCTGGCTGAGTGAAGCTCCGGCGAGCGGCAGCCTTGGTGAAGATGAGTGTGAGGATGTAACGGTGTCGGTTGATGTCACCGGCATGGAGGCCGGAGATTACAGCGCTACCATCACCATTACCGGGTCTGCTGAGGTACAGGTCCCGGTTAGCCTGCATATAGAGTCGGCAACGCCAGTGGGGCCGGCGAATCTCTCTGCCTCCTCTCTTAGCATCTCGCCGCAGCAGGTTCAACCCGGCGAGGAGGTGACAATCTCCATCAATGTGGCCAACACCGGTGGGGAGACTGGCAGCTATGATGCCATTCTGTATATCAACGAAGTGGTTGAGTATAGCCAGTCGGTCTCCGTTCCCGGCGGGACGAGCAAGAACGTGATATTCACGGTGAGCAAATCGAAGGCAGGCGTTTATGATGTTTCCGTGGCGGGGCAGAGCGGACAGTTTGAGGTAGTGGGTGGCGGCTGGTTTGGTGGTGGCGGACTTGGTACCGGCGGCATAATCGCCATTGTGGTGGTTGTTATAATCCTCATCGTGGCCGTGGTGTTGATACTCAGGGGTAGGAGAAGGGAAATATAAATACAGTTTGCTATGTGGCAGGAAGGGCGGCTACAAAGCCGCCCTTTTGTTTTTGAGATTGCTTCGGCACGTTGTGCCGCGCAGTGACAATAAAGAGGGGCTCGCAATGACACCCCCGTTTGTCATTGCGAGGAAGTCCGTCACTTGACGGACGACGAAGCAATCTCATGCCCCACCGAGATTGCCACGCTGCGCTCGCAATGACAGGTAAAGAGGGCTCGAAACAAGCTCCGCAAACTCATGCTAAAATGGGGCAATGGCCGACCAATACTATGTTTACATCATGACCAATAGAAGAAACACTGTGCTTTATACTGGCGTCACCAATGACTTGAAAAGAAGGGTGTATGAGCACAAAGAGAAGATGGCTAATGGATTCACCAGGAAATACAACATTACCAAGCTTGTCTACTACGAGGTTTGCGAGGAAGTACAAAGCGCGATTTCGAGGGAGAAGCAGCTGAAGGCGGGCCCCAGGCAAAGGAAGATTGAATTAGTTAACGGCATGAACAGGGAATGGCGAGACCTGTATGAGGAGTTGTGAGATTGCCACGCTGCCCCCTTCGCTGCGCTCGGGGCTTCGGCTCACCGCAATGACAAAAAAAGAGGCTCGCGCTGGCACCCCCTTCTGTCATTGCGAGGCACAACGTGCCGAAGCAATCCCATGCCCCACCGAGATTGCCGCGCTGCGCTCGCAGTGACAATAAAAAAAGGGCTCGCAATGACAATAGAGGGGGACTAACAAGAGGGGGGTTTTTTATTCACCCAAAAATCAAGGGAAAATCGAGAAAAATTTCAATTTTTTGGAACTAAATGTAACTTATGGTAACTAAATGAAAGTTGACAGGAAAGAATGGGAGTGGTAGCATATAACTAAAGTACCAGTACTAACTGGCTAGGTACAAATAAAAATATTATAAATAAGGGAGGTTTTCTAATGAGAAGAGCCGGTTTTTCCATGTTTGCTGCCTTTGTTTTGGTCCTGTCATTCCTTGCGGTGCCTGCGGTGACGCCCCCGGTGGCATTGGCTGGCGAGGCCGATTTACCCAACCCACTCACAGTGAACTTCAGTGCAACTGTGACCCCAAGTAATAATTGGAGTTTCACCGTGGTACCTAACGCCACCCTTGGTTCTGTGATCAACCAGTTCGCCAGACCTTGGGTGATCCTTAATCTACCCGGTGATAATAATACTCCTGCTCGCTTCTTCAACATGTCTACGGCATCGGGGACGACTTCGGGTGACCTGACTGGCAATATAGTAGACTTCAACTTTAACAGACTTGATTTTGAAAAACAACACCCTAACAGTTCAACTTGGTATTTAGGTGCCCCTGACGGTATCGGCATTCTGTATGCTAAATTCAATGTTACCGATACCATGTTGGGCAATCTTACCTTTCTTTGTGCTGCTGATTATGATTACAACACCACCACGAACATAGTAAAAGGCGAAGGCCGTGTGTACACCGTAGAGGACTGGGAGACGGGACTGACTACCCCTCCTAACCGTGTCCTCATCGGGGACATGTACTATCAAATTGATGGAACAACACTTAGCGGCACGCTTAGTTTGAGGCATTACGCCAGGAACCCAGTAGGCCAGGAGGGTAAGGTAGATGACCAGGAGTGGCTGTATCTTAGCGGGAATTTATCAGTAGATGAAACTGACTGGATTACCAATGAGACGACTGAGATCGTGCAGTTCACCAGAGATCCTGTACAGACTGGTCAGGGTGGTGGTTGCGACGGTTGCAGGATGGAGATGGAGGAAATGGCACCTGGTAGAGAGGAAAACCAGTCCATAGATGCCGGAGACCTCGGTGTAGGTGGGACGATCAGCTTACTGAGGACCGGGGTGATGGATTATAAGTTAGTTGGTGAGGATGACTTCCCGTTACGTTCTGTTGTTGGCACCAGAACTATCGAGAATAACTGGCCTAGTAACCAGTCAGCTACGAAGGGCGGTATTGCCAAGACCATAGTCCTTGTTGATATGATCGGCGCTGACATGATGGGGGGCACAGTACACCAACACTCATTTACCATGATGCCCGGTTATTCAGAAGGATATGAAGGGACAGGTTTTTACGCTGGATTCGAGGCCTACGTTGTTCCCAATACGACCATCTACATCGCTACTTATTCTTTGGCGGGGGACGATTTCAGGTATCCGCTTTTGCCCAAACCACAGGTTACGTCGGTGGTCCCCGATTCGGGCGATACCGGAGCCTCAGTAGATGTGACCATCAACGGCAAGTTTTTCTTGGTAAACAAGACTTATTGGCCGTTAACCTTCGATTTGGAATCCGGTGTATCGGTCACTGACTACACGGTGGTCAGCGACACCCAGATAAACGCGACCTTAAGCATTACCGGTGGCGCTCCCCTTGGTGCCCATGATGTCTCGGTAACCAAGCGTGGTGTAACCGGAACATTGACCGGTGGCTTCAATGTCACTGAGGGTGCAGGCACCGTCCTTGACGGGCATGTTAACCTTGAGGGAAGACCGGCAACCAATGTTACCGTGAGGTTATTCCAGTGTGATACCACGACTGAGGTAGATAAGGTATATGGCACCACTGATGGCGATGGGAACTTCACGGTTAGTGTGTCTGTTTCCGGCACTTATGATATTGGAGTGAAGGGTCAGAGCAGCTTGAGTAATCTGGTGGAGGACGTAGACCTGAGTGCGGGTGGGAGGACTGATTTTGGTCTTCTTCGTGAGGGGGAGGCAAACGGTGACGATTACATAAGCGGTGGTGATTACAGTCTACTCAGTTCTGCCTGGCTAAGCTATCCTGGGCCTCCTGCTCATCCGAACTGGGATGCCAGGACTGACTTCACCCGTGATAACTATATAAGTGGAGGAGATTATGCGCTACTTAGCTATTATTGGATGGACTGGGGCGATTGTTATGGATGGCCTGGAGATTGGAATTAGGAATATGCAAAGGAGGTGGTTTATTGGACAGGAATTTGGGAATGAGTAAGTATCGAGTTTGAAAAAGTGAGAAAGGAGGTAAAATAGTTGAAGAGTAAATTTGTAAGTTTAATTTTGTCCCTGGCTGTGATTGCAGGCATGATGTTGGTGCCGGCAACATTGCCAGGAGTACCGGCAGGCGTGGCTCTGGCTTCCGACAACGTGACTGTTTCAATCGATCCGGCGACCACGTATACGTTACCTAGTAATTCCTTTACCTTTGACACTGTGATTAACAACCCCGATGGGATGGAAGTTGCGATCGCCATGATTGAGTTGGACTTCGACCCCAGCTACTTTACTGTGAACAGTGTCACCAAGATTGACTTCCCTGAGGATATGGGGGCAGCGGCGATTGACAATGTCAATGGCACGATAAGCTATCAGCCGAAAACGGCGCTGGGCACATCGATTAACCTGACCACCATTATTTCGGCCAGGATAAGCTGTACCGCTAAGTTGCTTGAGGGAAGCAGCACAGTATCCTGGGTTTACGAGTCAGGTCCACCGCCTCGGACGACCACGGTGGAGTATGGAGCCTCCGATTACCTTGAGGGTGCCACGATGGGCACGACCTACATGAACGATGGCACGGTGATAATCGGCTCTCCTAAGCTGACGGTGGATGTAAGCCCTGCTGGCAAGGGAGGTGTATCGGGTTTTGGTCCCTTCCCCGACGTCTCCAACCGGTCCTGGGGTGAGATGGTAGCTCTTGACGCGCAGGATACAACGGCCGGCTGGACGTTCGACTCCTGGAGCGGCGACATAGATTTTGCCGCAGCCACTAACCCCAATCAGGTAACCATGAGTGCCCTGTCCAGGAGCGTTACCGCCAACTTCGTTGAGCTTCCGTGTGACCTTGATGTTGATCCTAACACGATCCCTCAGTTTAAGGCCAGGTATGCATCCACAGGCGGCAACGAGGACAGTGACACCGTTACAATATCGAACCTCGGTGGAGGCACCCTGTGCTGGCAGATAGGCACACCGCCAAGCTGGAACGTAACCGACACCTGGACGTACTGGAATACCTATGATTCCGTACCAAACGCGAGTAGCGGTGGGTTCGACCCGTTTCCAAATCCGTATTACGACCCTATGGCTGCCTGCACTGAGAATAACACAGCGTTAACGATAACTGTGACCGGTGAGGATGCTGACAATTACTACGCTCGGGCCGACTGGCCTATGGCGGATCCTCAGCGCACCAGTAGCACCCATGCAGCTATCTGCATGCAGGACGCGGTTGTAACAGTTGACAAATGTACGCTGGATTACGTGCACCAGTTCGCGAACCTGACGATTGTTGGGGTTGGTCCGGCATATGCCGATGTGAGCTGGGTCTACAATGGTTGCCACGGCTGGCCTTACTATCCGGGCAAGACCTGGTCATACAACATGAGGATACAAGACCCGATTACCGACAAAAATGTAACGGGCAATGCTATGGTGACCGCTGGCCCTGGTTGGGATCCGCTAATGACCTACCCTGACTGCTACACAATAACCCATTTCCTGACCGACCCGATGGTTGATACATTCATGATGCAATGGTGGTCGGACACTGCAAGGAACTTTGTGTTCCAGTGGGATGGTGGCACGTTTAACTTTCCTCCGGTAGACGTCAGGATACTGCAAACTGCTTCTATTGCAGGTCTGCCTGGTCCCGCTTGTTGTGATGCACCTTCTTGGCTTAGCTTTGACCAGATGGCTGGCAGCTGTGGTATAGGCGAGAGTGACGTGCTAACCGTGACTGCCAATACGTCAGGACTGGCTTCTAACTCATATCATAACGGCAGCTTCTGTGTCAGTGGCTGCTGCGGGAGTGTTGACTACGAGTGTGTCAACGTTAGCCTGTGGGTACAGCCGGCGACTGTGCTCACGGACCTTGTCAGAGGCCTGCCCGCTGATGCTCTGCTACCTGACGCCGAGTATCCGGGAGACTCGTTCTTCGTCTACGTGAACTTCAGTTCACTGGGAGATGACTTCAACAGTATCGGTGTGACCGACTTTGCTCCCGCTGGTTGGCTGGTTGAGACTAATAGTTCGTGGTGTGTCCCTCCAGCAAGCTACAACAAGAGTAACTACAACAAGGCAGAGTATGCTTGGGCTGGACCTTATAACGCAAGCGCCACCTTCAGCGCCAAGTATAAAGTCACCATTCCGGATACTGCTACCGCGGGGTCCAATTTCTGGCCCGAGTGTAGTGCTATGCCATGTCCTCCATGCGATGGTAGTCCCATCAACAATTATCCAGCCTGGGTTGACTACTGGATTGTTGCCGATGGACCATTTGAAACCCCGATATGCGATGATCGTGAGAAGGTAGTAACAGTACCTGGCTGTGTAGTTGGAGAGACTCGCGATGTTAACGCGAACCTGCTGGACACTGTGACGGTCACGCTATACGAGCAACCTATGGACTGGGAGGCCACGGATTCCAGCAGTCTAGTACCGGTAAGTACAATACCAGCACCCGAACACGCGAGTGTTGAAGGCGGAACCTTCAGCGAAGACCCTACTACCTGGTATGAGAATTGCGCGGATGACACGGGATATTACTGGCAGAATGCTTCAAAATACTGCTACTACTCCATAAATACAAGTAATATGCATCCGACTAGGAATTTCTCGCACCCGGACTACATAGACTGGTCAACGCCAGAGAAGTTAGCCGCGGGATACCGCATGGACTTTGAAGCTGACTATGGCCTTGTTTGCATGGCAGCCTCGATGTCCTACGCTATGGAAAGCGTCAATCACTGGCTATTTGTACCGATTGACGAGTTTGCTGTACCGCATCCTGAGTGGCAGATTCATTCCTGGAAAGCTGATGAATCGATCCACTCCTGGCAATTCCCCTGCGGATGCAACTGCTAAAGTGAGGTAGTCAGTTGATTCACTTAGCCCCCTTCCATCGGGAGGGGGCTAGGTGTTATAATTAGGGAAGTAGGGAAATGAAATTATCGAGATTGGTTATTTTGGTGGCAGCGGCGGCAATCGTTGTTTTCCCCGCTGGCGTTGCTCTGGCGGACCCACCACCAGTCAACCCGGTCAGGGATTTGCCTGACACGGTGGAGAGGGGAGGGACGTTCAATGTCACCGTGAACTTCACCGCCACTGGCGATAATTTCGGTCCCATCACTGTTACTGACTATTTCCCCGCTGGTTGGAATGCGACCGTTAATACAGCTTGGTCCACGCCGCCAGCGTCGCACAAGGGTCTTAACATTGTAGAATATGTTGAGATCAGCTGGAAGTCGAAGCTCTATGATAACGGCACCAACTTCACTGCGCGGTACAAGGTTACCGTTCCCTGCAACGCCTCTCTGACAAATTATCCCTTTGATGAAGGCAATATAAGCACTCTGGCATATTATTGTGGAGGAGAAAACACAAGCCATATTTTTGAGCCCATAACCGGTGATTCTAATGTAACGGTAGATTGGCCGGCCATTTGCAGCCCGATGAGCATTGACTTCTATGCCGCTCCTAATGGGACAAACCCCCCAAATCAGACTCTGGAAGTGTGGAGCTCAACTCCGTGCTGGATTAACAACTGGACGATAACCGAGATTGATGCTGCTTGGCTTAAAGCATCCCCACCAAATGGCAGCTGCAACTATACTGAGCATAGTTTTGTAAATCTGTCGGCTAATACATCCGGTATGGATGAACTCCAGAATTATACCGCTAATATAACCATCGAGTCCCTTGAGGCGAACAATTCTCCCCTGATAGTTCCCGTTACCTTACATATAACGGACAAAGGGATACTGAAGGGGCAGGCTAGTTTTTACCGGGCTGCGAACCCTGGTGACCCTACGTGGGAAACTCCACTTGTGGTGAGGTTCTTTGATAATAGCACTAAGGTTGAGATGGATGGGTCGCCAATAAATATCACCACCGATGCTTACGGCGATTTTACTGTTGGGGGTATTGTTCCTGGTAGTTATGATATTGGAATTAAGAACTTCACTTCTTTGAGTGAGCTGGTGGCTAATGTGACCATGAATGCCGGTGCGCTCACCGAGGTTGATTTCGGTGTCCTTCTTGAGGGGGATGCAAACAATGATGATTACATAAGCGGAGGTGATTACAGTAGGCTTAGTGCTGCCTGGATGAGCTATCCTGGTCTTGAAAATTGGAATCCTAACGTTGACTTCAACCGTGATAGGTATATAAGTGGAGGTGATTATAGTTTGCTCAGCAGCAGCTGGCTACAGTATGGAGACATGATTGGACCTTAAAGGATGGCGTAGTTTTGCTGGGAGGACTAATTATATGATCGGGCGCATCGTGGTCGGAGGAAAATGAGATTACATATACTGTTTACCGCTATAGTGGCATTGCTGGTAGTTGCCCTCATGCCTGTGGCGATAGTCTGGGGGCAGGAAGCGAATCCCGTCAGGAATTTGCCAGACGCGGTCCACAAAGGTGAGACATTTGACGTCACCGTGAACTTCACCGCCCCCGTCGATAAATTCAATGCCGCTGGTCTCACCGACCTCGCCCCTGATGGCTGGAACGTCCTCGTTGATGAAGTATGGTCTACTCCGAATGCTGATGTGTTTACTGCTGTTGGCAATAAGGCGGAGATTGGCTGGTTTGGCGAGCCTGAGGTCGGCTTTGACAAGGATATTTCATTTACTGCGTTATATAAAGTGACTGTGCCTGATGATGCCGAGCTGGGAACTTATACCTTCGATGGCTTTCTGGAATATTGGGTTGGCTCTGAAGGGCCTTACTCAGAAAACGTAACCGGCAGCTCTCAAGTAGAGGTCGTCGGAGGAAGTGCTATAGGTGTGTGGTGGATAGTTGGCATCGTCGTTGCTATAGTCGTTATCGTGGCTGTGGTTCTACTGGTTAGACGCCGCAGAACATGAGATTGCGGAGCTTGTTCCGAGCAAAGCGAGGAAGCTCGGGATGAGATTGCTTCGTCGCTAACACTCCTCGCAATGACAAAAGGAGGTGTGGTTGTAATGACAGGAGGGAGCAAATTGCCCCCCCCTTTTTAGTTGGGGTTGTGCCTTTTTATTGTCATTGCGAGCGAAGCGTGGCAATCTCGGGAAACAAAATTCTAAATCCTAAACCCTAAATACTAAACAATGTCAAATGACCAAAATTCCAATGACCAAAACACAAAGTTCTTTAACAATTCTCCCTTCCCGGTGGGAGGGAGTTAGAGGGGGGAGGACTCACCCTCACTTTTGCCTTATAAGGTTTTGAATTTAGATATTGGGATTTGTTTAGGATTTAGTGCTTAGAGCTTAGGATTTAACCTGGGGATTGCTTCGGCACAGGAGTGCCTCGCAATGACACCCCCTCTCCTGTCATTGCGAGCGAAGCGCGGCAATCCCGGGAAAGTAAAAGCAAAAATCAAAAGGCAAAAATGACAGAGATGTTTAAAAATGTAGTGCGAGGCTTTAGCCTGGTGCACGACCCTGAAGGGTCGCACTACAAAAGGGATGAGTGCCTCGCAATGACGGCGGGAACGGCATTGCCAGTTTTTCATTGTCATTGCGAGCCGAAGGCGTGGCAATCTCAGCAGAAATCTCCTCTCCCTTGATGGGAGAGGAATAAGGTGAGGGTGAATTTCCCCGATGAGAGAAGGAGGTGGACATTGAAATGATAAAGGAAGCGAAATTTCATTAATAAATATGAGGGCCTAGTACCTCTTCCCTCGAACTAAAAGATGTGACCAAAGTCATTTTTCAGAAGAAAATTGGCTGGATGATTCAAGGAGGTTGAAATGAAAAAACTGGAATTTACGAAAAAGCTGGGATTTATTATCGGTATTATCGTGCTCCTGATGGCGGTGATGCCGATGAGCGACGGTTTAGCTGTTCAGGCGCAGGACCCAGACTGGTACTATAAGCCTGGTAACTGGACCGACTACGCCCTGAGCGGCATGCCTGACTTCGACCAGAAGCAGGATACTTGGTTTGATCCCACGGGGGGGGGGAACTGGTCCTATTGCGGACCGGTGGCGGTGGCTAACTCCCTGTGGTGGTTCGATTCCGCCAATGACAACACCACCCCGGGCCCGCCTGCGATCAAGGATAACTACACCCTGGTGACAAGCTACAACCCTGGTGGGTGGGACGACCACGCCCCCCAGAACGTGGAGCCGCTGGTCAACGAGCTGGCATATTTGATGGACACCGATGGCCAGAGAACTCTCATTCCACATAGCGGCACCAATGTTCACGACATGGAGTGGGGGATAGACATGTACCTCATGAACAGGAGCTTCTACGGCCCTTACTATGAGAAGACAGTGCTATGTCCGGACTTCTACTGGATTGAGGATGAGGTGGAGAGGTGTGAGGATGTGGTGCTGCTTCTCGGCTTCTACCAGAGTATTGGTGGCTACTATGAGCGCTTTGGCGGGCACTATGTCACCGTCGCTGGAGTGAACTCCAATGCTACAAAGCTTGGCCTCAGCGACCCCTATTGGGATAACGCCGAGGCGGGAGGACCGGGTCGGGTACCCGTAGCTCATAACCATACCGCTCATGGCGCCGGAACGCATAACGATACTCAGTATGTCTCCCACGATACCTACAATGTTGTTCCGGTCTTCCCGATTAACATGCCCCCTTGCTGGGGTTTGCCAAACTATGCCGTTGGGAAAAACATCCTCAGCTTCGCAGGTCAGAACGAGGATCCGTCCCTGCCTGTGGGAGTGTACAATCCACAGGGTCCGGAGGTGGAGACCATTATCGACTACGCCGTTGCCGTCTCACCGAAACCGGACCTTAACGACTATATAAATAGCACCTATAACTGGACACCAGGACTTGAAGGCGGTAACGTTACGGTAACAGTCCACGTGACAAATGAAACCTGGAACAACACGATCTACGATATGGACATCCTGTTCTGGACTGACCTATACGGTACAGAATGGGTAAAACACATGAACTTCACTCCTCCTCTGAAATACTGCCAAAATTATACCTTCACTGTGTGGTATCCCATCCCACCTGAGTTGGTGGTGCTCCATTTTTCGGATTATGAGGATAAGAACATCGGCTTTGCATTCAGCTACCCGTCTGAGAAACTCCCTGACCTCATAGTCGTAGAGAAGTGGGAGACGGTTGAAGGCTGCCTCTACTGGGTGAACTACATGGTGCAAAACGTTGGTAATGCCACTGCTGGTAATAGCACGACGTGCATTTACGCTGACGGTTTACCGGTGGCGACTGCCCCCTGCCCAGCGCTGCTGGCCGGTGAGGGCTACACCGATAGCGTCGGGCCGTTAGCCTGCCCGGGCGGTACCACTGTGTGGATTGGGGTCGAAGCCGACAACTATAATGATGTTATCGAGGAGAATGAGGATAACAACTATTACGAGAACGTGATGGAGCAGCCACTGGAGTTCGGCGATGCTCCTGACCCAACATACCCGTCTCTCCTTGCCAGCGACGGCTCGCGGCACTGCCCTACTACCACCGAGCTACTTGGCCTGGGCTTGCAAGGCCTGGACTGCAAGGACTTCGAGCTTGATGCCCGGGTCATTGATAATGATACTTGCTGCGATGGGCTGGTAACCACTTTCATAGCTGCAAATGACCCGGCGGAAACGGTCACGTTTGAGGTGACCAACTTCATTCCGATGGATCCCCTCATTGTTAATATCCTGATTGACCTGAATATAGATGGCGACTGGACTGACGCTGGAGAGCACGTGGTTCAAAATCAGCCAATACCCCTGCCTGGTCCTGCCGAGGGCACCTTTGTGTCCATGCCGTTCTCAACCGTGGGGGCAACCCCCGGTCCAACATGGCTCAGACTTACGCTGACCAGGACCCCGGTTACCGTCCCGTGGAACGGCACAGGGCTGTTCGAGTGCGGTGAGACCGAGGACTGGAACATAACCATAGAAGAGGGATTCTACTGGAAGCCTGGTAACTGGACTGACTATGCCCCGAGCGGTATGCCTGACTTCGACCAGAAGCAGGATAACTGGTTTGATCCCGCGGGAGGGGCGTGGACCTATTGCGGACCGGTGGCGGTGGCCAACTCCCTGTGGTATTTCGATTCCAGGGAGGAGACTGGCGGTATCCCGCCACCAACCATCAGTGATAGCTACGGTCTGGTGACAGCCTACGGTGCGTGGGACGACCACAACGTCACTAACGTGGAGCCGCTGATTAACGACCTGGCATCGCTTATGAACACCAGTATCTCGACCGGCACCGATGTCTTCGACATGCAAAAGGGGATACGGGACTACCTCAATGCCACCGGCTACAATGACAGTTACTATGAGGTGACAGTGGAAATGCCGGACTTCTACTGGATTGAGGAGGAGGTGGAGAGGTGTGAGGATGTAATCCTGCTTCTCGGTTTCTGGACGGCTTATGATGATTACATGCCTCCTAATGAGTGGTGGCGCGTCGGCGGGCACTATGTCACCTGCGCTGGAGTAAACTCCGCGGGTATGCAGCTTGCCATCAGCGACCCGTTTCTTGATAACGCCGAGGCGGGAGGACCGGGACGGGTACCCGTGCCTCATCCGGCACACCCCGGTAATGGCACCGTGCATAACGATACCCAGTATGTCTCCCACGATATCTATGATGTTAATCTCTCCTTCACCCCCGGTGGCATGTGGGCTTTGGAAAACTATGGTTTTGGGAACCCCGCGATCGTCAACTTCCAAGGTCTGAACCCGAATCCCAACTCCATGTTGCCTGTGGGGCCCTATCTCGGTCCCCAGTATCCCCTCCATGTTGAGATAGAGTACGCCGTTGCCGTGTCACCGATTGCTGGTGCCGTCCTTGATGGGCATGTTGACCTTGAGGGAAGACCGGCAACCAATGTTACCGTGAGGTTATTCCAGTGTGATACCACGACTGAGGTAGATAAGGTATATGGCACCACTGATGGCGATGGGAACTTCACGGTTAGCGTGTCTGTTTCTGGCACTTATGATATTGGAGTGAAGGGTCAGAGCAGCTTGAGTAATCTGGTGGAGGACGTAGACCTGAGTGCGGGTGGGAGGACTGATTTTGGTCTTCTTCGTGAGGGGGAGGCAAACGGTGACGATTACATAAGCGGTGGTGATTACAGTCTACTCAGTTCTGCCTGGCTAAGCTATCCTGGGCCTCCTGCTCATCCGAACTGGGATGCCAGGACTGACTTCACCCGTGATAACTATATAAGTGGAGGAGATTATGCGCTACTTAGCTATTATTGGATGGACTGGGGCGATTGTTATGGATGGCCTGGAGATTGGAATTAACAGTTGAAAAGCAAGTGGTTATCGCACAGGAATGGAGGGCAATGAAGTCACTTCATTCCTGGCAGTTTTCTAGCTAAAGCTGGGTAATCAGGTGGATGTAACCAGCCCCCTTCCGGTGGGAGGGGGCTGGTTGTTACAGTCAAAAAATTTGGATTGCGTTGGCTGTTCCGAACGCCGAGGATGCCTCGCAATGACAAAAGGGGGGTGTGCCTCGCAATGACAAAGACAAGGTGTGCCGCGCAATGAAAGGCTGTTTACAAATGTAGTGCGAGGCTTTAGCCTCGTGCGCACGACCCTGAAGGGTCGCACTACAAAAGGGGCGTGTCATTGCGAGCCCTTCGCTTTCTATCATTCTGACCCCCAATTTTCCTTTGTCATTCTGAGGAAGCAAAGCGACCGAAGAATCTCGCTCAGGACAGGCTCCGCGAGGTAATCCCGGTGGGGCATTGACAAATACCGACTTTCCTCATAGTCTCGTGGTATAATATATCTAGACCCTGAAAATCACCATAAGTGATTTAAGGAGCTTGAAATGAGAAGATTAGTGTTTATTATCGGGATTATCCTCCTCCTCATCGGCGCAGTGCCTGTCAGTGACAATTTACCGGCTCAGGCGGCCGGGCCACCTGTGCCTGTACCACAGGAGGCACCGAGGCTGCCACCGCCGTCACAGCCACCCCTGGTCATAGATGGGCACGGAACGGGTTTCATACCACCAACGATGGACCTCTCCCATATCACCGGACAGAGAATGCCTGATGGCTCTCTGGCGGGAAAGTCACTGGTGGGACAACCACCGCCGCCAGCTTCATTTGATTGGCGTAACCCACCAAATGGCACAAATAAGGTCACCTCGGTGAAGAACCAGGGGGGTTGTGGTTCGTGCTACGCCTTTGCCGCACTTGCCAATATCGAATCCAAGATACTAATAGACACGAACACCACTGCCCCGGTCAACTACTCTGAGAACAGTGCCAAGGAATGCAACTGGCGTGAGCTAAATAGCTATGGGTGTCCTTCGCAGTGCTGGGGCAGTTGCGACGGAGGGAACTACAGGATGCTTGCCAGCCTGTTCTCCCAGAAAGGGATAGTGCTGGAGTCGGATGACCCGTATGTAGCCGGTGATGTTGCCTGCAACTCCTCCTGTCCGTATAACAAGACGCTGCTGGACTGGAGAATCATATCGACCGGTTCGGTGCCCGATACCAACGTGCTGAAGAACTATATTATGACCTACGGACCGGTCTATACCACGGTATATGCGGATTCATCCCATGGCTTCCATGGCGGCTACGACGGCTCGTACACCTTCAACTACACCAAATCTCCGGCGGCGGGTGTAAACCACGCCGTGTTGATTGTGGGCTGGAGCAACAGTCTTCCCCCCGACCAGGTAACCAACCAGACCGGAGATGGCTGGATTGTGAAGAATTCCTGGGGTGCTGGCTGGGGTGCTGGTGGATATTTCTATATGCACTACGGCGCGGCAAATATCGGTATGTATTCCTCATTTGTGGACTCCTGGCAGGACTACGACAAGAACGGCGGCATCATGTATTACGGCGATGATTGTGGAGATGCTGCCTGGGGATATTCATCCACCACCGCCTGGGGACTGTGCAATTTCACCCCCACAAACAATACCGATGCCGCCCGCGTAGAGTTCTGGACGTGGGATGCTACCACTGATATCGATATATACATCTATGATGACTTCGATGGGACATCGCTGAGCAACTTGTTGCGTAGCCAGTTGAACTACAATTTCACTGAGGCGGGTTACCACTCGGTGGCATTAAACTCGCCCCTGCCGCTGACCAGTGGTGACGATGTTATCGTGGTGGTGAAGTTCACCAATAGCGCTTCCCTGCACCCCGTCACGGCTGGCCCGAACGGACCGAGTGTAACGGGACGGACATACATCAGCCCCAGTGGTGCCAACGGCTCATGGTACGACCTGGGACTGAATGAGAATGATGATGTCGCTATTCGCCTGCGTACCTCCACACCCTTGAATTGCACCTGCGGCGACATTTGTGTGAATGAGAGTGGCTGGTGGAGAGATGGGAGTACTTTCAACGGCAGTGCCACGCCCATTCAGGATGCGGTCGATAATGCCACCAGTGGAGACACGATTTGTGTTAAGGACGGTACATACCATGAGAATGTGTATGTGAATACGTCTAATTTGACTATCCAATCTGAAAATGGCACCGCGAACTGCGTCGTGAGCGCATCAAGCCCGAATGACCACGTGTTCAATGTGACTGCAGACCGGGTGAACATCACCGGGTTCACTGTGGAAAACGCCACGGAAGTATATAACGCTGGGATATGCCTTTCTACCGCAGCGCATTGTAACGTGTCTGCTAACAGTGTTATCAACAACTACCGTGGCATCTACCTGCATTATTCGAGCAACAACACGCTTGCCAACAACTCTGCCTCAGACAATAGCGACGGCATCTACCTGCATTATTCGAGCAACAACACATTCACCAACAACACCGCAGCGAACAACTACCACTGCGGCATCTACCTGTATTATTCCAGCAACAACACTCTCATCAACAACTCTGCCTTAAACAACAACTACCACGGCGTCTGGTTGGATGAGTCTAGCAAGAACACGCTCACCAACAACACCGCCTCAAACAACGACTACGGCATCTTGCTATATTCTTCCAGCAACAACACGCTCACCAACAACTCCGCCTCAAGCAACAGCGATGGCATCTACCTGCATTCCTCGAGCAACAACGCCGTCTACAACAACTACTTCAACAATACCAACAACGCCTACGACGATGGGAACAATGCCTGGAATACCACGAAGACACCCGGCATCAATATCATTGGTGGTCATTACCTCGGTGGCAACTACTGGTCGGACTATAGTGGGAATGATACCAACAGAGATGGCATTGGAGACACATCTTACAATATTACAGGGGGTGCAAACAAAGATTATCTACCGTTAACCACTCCTGCCCTCATCGACGTTATTAGAAATCTGCCTGACACGGTGCGAAGAGGACAAACGTTCAATGTTACCGTGACCTTCACCGCTCCTGAAGATAAGTTTAATACTATCTCCCTCACCGACCTTTGCCCTGACGGTTGGAATGTGACTGTTGATGCAACATGGTGCACCCCGAATGCCGACGCTGTTTTAGCTACGGGCAATAAGACGGAGATTGGCTGGTATGGTGAGCCAGGTGTGGGCTTCGGCAACGGTACTTCATTTAGTGCGTTATACAAGGTAGCTGTGCCTGATTACGCCCCACTGGGAATTCATACCTTTTCCGGTGTTCTCGAATATTATCTTGGCGGTAAAGGACCTTATTGTGAAAACGTGATAGGGGATTTTGAAATTGACGTAATGGGCGCTACTCTGGAAGGGCATGTTGGCCTTTCGGGCCTGCCGGCAACCAGTGTTACCGTGAGGTTCTTCGACCCTGGCACGCACAATGAGACAATGAAGAAATATGGCACCACCGATAGCAGGGGAAACTTCACGATTGGCAATCTTATCCCTGGCACCTATGATGTTGCAGTCAAGGGTCAGACCAGCTTGAGTAATCTGGTGGAGGACGTAAACCTGAGTGTCCCCGGGAGACGTGATTTTGGTCTTCTTCGTGAGGGGGAGGCAAACGGTGACGATTACATAAGCGGTGGTGATTACAGTCTACTCAGTGCTGCCTGGATGACCTGGCCTGGTAAAGCCAACTGGGATGCTAGTGTTGACTTCACCCGTGATAGCTATATAAGTGGAGGAGATTATGCGCTACTTAGCTATTATTGGATGGACTTGGGCGATTGTTATGGATGGCCTGGAGATTGGAATTAACAGTTGAAAAGCAAGTGGTTATCGCACAGGAATGGAAGGCAATGAAGTCACTTCATTCCTGGCAGTTTTCTAGCTAAAGCTGGGTAATCAGGCGGATACAACCAAGAAACTGGGACTGTCCGCAGTGACACCTCCTGCCGCGAAATCCTAAGCTCTAAGCACTAAATCCTAAACAAATCCGAATATCTAAATTCAAAACCGTTATCCTGTAAGATTCCTCCCCCTCCCTCTAACTCCCTCCCGCCATATTTGCCCGGGAGAACCATTGGCCTCTCCCTTGATGGGAGAGGAATAAGGTGAGGGTGAAAAAGGGGGCCTTGAGTCCCCCTATCATTGCGAGGCACGCCCCCCCTTTTGTAGTGCGACCCTTCAGGGTCGTGCGCACGAGGCTAAAGCCTCGCACTACATTTTTGAACTTTGCTCTGTCTTTTTGCCTTTCGATTTTTGAGTTTTGCTTTCCTGTTAGCAGCTATCAGCCTTCAGCTTGGTGACCAAAACCGAAAGAGTGGAGAAAAATACAACTAAATGCAACTAAAATTAACTAAGCGTAGTTGATGTTTTCCACCTGGCGATGTAAAATGTAGATAAGATATCAGGACTAAAGTCCTGTAGTAATGTAGTAGCCGGGATGGACTTCTCTCCGCTTGCTGGCAACTTTAATAAGGTAGGGCGCCTGCAAGGATATTGAGGCTGCTTCTTGACAGGTTTATAGCGAATGTGAGTGAATAGAGCGCGGTTTGAAGAAATGCGGGTGGCTGTGGCATTGTTTGCCATATTGGCAGTTGCGGGGTTGGCCCTTTTGCCTGTGGATACAGCTTTGGCGCAGCAGGCCAATCCAGTGAGGGCTTTACCCGCTGAGGTGGAAAGAGGACAAACCTTCAACGTCACCGTGACCTTCATTGCGCCCGGGGGTAACTTCAATCTTATCTCCCTTTGTGACGTTGCTCCCAGCGGCTGGAATGTCACCGTCAGTGCAACGTGGTGTACCCCGGTGGCGACCGCAGTTACAGCTACGGGGAGTACAACACAGATTACCTGGGGTGGGCCGTTTAGCAATGGCACTTACTTCACTGCAGTGTATAAGGTGGCTGTGCCTGAAGACGCCGACGCGGGATTTCATAGCTTTGCCGGACAGATCCAATATTATCTTGGTGCTGCAGGCCCTTACCGGGAAGATATAGCTGGTGATTCTCAAGTGCTTTTCCCACCTGAATTCGATGTTATTAGACATATCGATGAAACATTGAAAAGCCCGAATGTGCTGTTTCCCGGCGATACATTTGAGGTCTTTGTTAATTGGACTGCGCCTCTAGATAGCTTCTGTGCTGTCGGTCTCACCGACCTTGCCCCCGCTTTTTTTGCGGTTGAGGCTAATAAAACGTGGTGTTCCCCTATAGCAGATGTAACTAATACTACAGGCAATAAGGTGAAAATTGACTGGTACGGCCCCTATGCTAAGGGCATTAACTTTACTGTAATGTATAAGGTGACTGTCCCCGCGACTGCTGCACCAGGAAGTCATTACTTTCCTTATGGTAACTGTTCGCTCAGCTGGCTGGAACACAGTTTTGGTGAGTGGGGACCATATGCATCGTGCACAATAGGAGATAGTGAAGTATTGGTAACAGCCCCCGGTGATATAGTGGGAGAGACGCGTGATGTCAATGCCAACGAGCTATCCGGTGTCACCGTCACGCTATATGAAGATGCCTCAGGGATAACAAGCGATACAAGCACGCCGAATTACACCGTAACGGTCAATACAACCGGGCACTACTGGCTGAGCGGTAGCAGAGATACGTACTTCACTCTCGATACAAATGCCATGCCCATGCCTAGAAATGTGTATCACCCGGACTACATAAACCTGACAACACTAGAGCTATTAGGCGCGGGATACACCCTTGACTTCGAAGGTGACTACGGGCTTGTCCCCATGAACTGCACCATGTCCTATGCCATGACAAGCGTTAACCACTGGCTATACACACCAATCGAGTGGATTGACAAAGACACGTACGTGAACCATACGGAGTGGCAGCTTTCTAGCTGGAAAGCTGATGAGTCAATCCATTCCTGGCAGTTTCCCATCTGCTAAAGTTGGGTAGGCAGTGGATTCAGCCATCCCCTGATCTAGTTCAGATAGATAAGTGACACCTCAAAGAAAGTCAAAAGGCAAAAATCAAAACGCAAAATGACAGAGCAAAGTTTAAAAATGTAGTGTGAGGCTTTAGCCTCGTGCGCACGACCCTGAAGGGTCGCACTACAAAAGGAAAGCGTGCTTCGCAGTGACGGGGGAAGGCGTGCCTCGCAATGATGTAAGGCAATGAGATTGCTGAGCTTGTTCCGAGTGAAATGAGGAATCTCGCTTCGCCTCCGGATTTTGTAGTTACCTGATTCATTAGGCACAATTGCCCAATAAATTGGGCAACTACAGTTTTAAACTACGCCTCGCAACCGCTGCCGCTCCTCGCAATGACAAAAGGGGTGCGTCATTGCCAGCCTTTTTTGTTGTCATTGCGAGCCGAAGGCGTGGCAATCTCGCAACCCCTTGCACTGGAAGAGTCCTAGTTCGTATAATTGAGAAAATGCGAGTGGTTGTAGCGTTCGTTACTATAATGGTGTTGATGACTGTTGCCCTTATGCCTGTGGATATGGCTCTGGGCCAAGAAGCCAATCCAGACAGGGTTCTACCTCACACCGTGGAAAGAGGGGATAAGTTCGATGTCACCGTGACCTTCACCGCTCCTGAAGATGAGTTCAATAGCATCGGTCTGACCGACCTTGCCCCTGATGGTTGGGATGTGACTGTTTCTGCAGCGTGGTGCACGCCGACTGCCGATGCGTTTACAGATAAAAATAATAAGGCTGAGATTGTCTGGTTGGGGGAGCCTGATGTGGGCTTTGACAGCGGTACTTCGTTTAGTGCGTTATATAGAGTAACTGTGCCTGGTGATGCCTCGGCAGGAATTCATACCTTTGATGGCTCTGTGGAATATTGGGTTGGCCCTGAAGGACCTTATTTGGAAAACACAACAGGTGATTCTGAAGTAGAGGTCGTTGCCGGGCAAGAAGCCAATCCAAGCAGGATTCTGCCTGAGACCGTGGAAAGAGGGCAGACGTTCGATGTCACCGTGACCTTCACCGCCCCTCAAGATGAGTTCAATGCCATCGGTCTGACCGACTTTGCCCCCGATGGTTGGGATGTGACTGTTTCTGCAGCATGGTGCACGCCGATGGCCACCTTGGTTAAAGGTACTGGCAACAAAGCGGAGATTGGCTGGTCTGTCGAGCCTGGTGTGGGCTTTGATAACGGTACTTCGTTTAGTGCGTTATATAAGGTAACTGTGCCTGGTGATGCCCCGGCAGGAATTTATACCTTTGGTGGCTCTGTGGAATATCGGGTTGGTTCTAAAGGACCTTATTTGGAAAACATAGTAGGTGATTCTGAAGTAAAGGTCTCTGTACCCGGGCAAGAAGCCAATCCAAGCAGGATTTTACCTGAGACCGTGGAAAGAGGGCAGACGTTCGATGTTACCGTGACGTTCACCGCTACTGCTGATAACTTCACTGCTATCTCCCTCATTGACCTTGCCCCTGATGATTGGGATGTGACCGTTGATAAAACGTGGTGCCAGCCACAAGGATCCTGGACCAAAGCTACCGGGAACATGACTGAGATCGTCTGGCAGGGACCGTATAGTGGGGGGGTTGACTTTACTGCACTGTATAAAGTCACCGTTCCCTGCGGCGCCTCTGTGGGAAATTATATCTTTAGTGGCTATGAGGGATTGGGATATTATGTCGGACGTTCAGGGCATATTTTCGAAAACATAACGGGTGATTCGGAGGTGGAGGTTGTCCCACCGGCCATTTGCTCTAACGAAAGCATTTCCCTGTATGCTGCTGTTGGGCAAAACCCGGAAAACGAGACTCTCGAGTTGTGGAGCTCAACATCCTGCATGCTCAACTGGTCGCTAACCGATGATGCTGCCTGGCTTGCGGAATACCCCACAAACGGCAGCTGCACCGATGTGCATAGTCCTGTGAATCTATCGGCCAATGCATCAGCTATGCCTCTCGGTAATTATTCCGCTAGCATCACCATAACTAGCCCCGGGGCAAGCAATAACCCACAAATAGTTCCGGTTACTCTGTATGTGGGAGTAAGCCCACCGTCACCCGCACAATTTGCCATAACTGGTCTTGATGTCACTCCTGAGCAGGTGCCGCCAGGACAGCCGGTAACCGTCAGCGCCCAGGTCACCAATGTCGGTGGTAGCGAGGGTAGTTACACTGTGAACCTTAGCATAAACGGGCAGATAGAGCAGACAAAGGCGATAACCCTGGCTTCTGAGGCGATGGAGCCGGTAATCTTCACCGTGACTAAGGAAGCGCCAGGCAGTTACACTGTATCGATAGAGGACTTGACCAAAGAGTTTACCGTTGTCGCGCCATCATGGCTCAACCGATACTGGTGGACGATAGTAGTCGGGGTCGCTGCTGTTGTGCTTTTGGCTTACTTGTTGCGGCGAAGAAGAGCGGCCTAGATTGTTTGGCAGATTTCAGTTATCAGGTATCAGCTTTCAGCCATTAGCTAGCTGCCGACCACTGACTGCTGATTACTGACCGTTTTTTCATTTTTGCTCTGTGTTTTTGCCCTTTGATTTTTGAGTTTTGCTTTTCCGGGATTGCCACGCCTTCGGCTCGCAATGACAATAAAAAAGGCTGGCAGTGACCTTCTGTCGTTGTGAGGCCTCCCTTTTGTAGTGCGACCCTTCAGCCTCGCACTACATTTCTAAACATCTTTGTCATTGTGAGGCACAACCCCCTCCTGTCATTGCGAGACATGCCCCCCTTGTCATTGCGAGACATGCCCCCCTTGTCATTGCGAGACATGCCCCCCTTGTCATTGCGAGGCACGCCCCCCTTGTCGTTGCGAGGAGCGCTAGCGACGAAGCAATCTCAGAGTCAGCTTCCTCGTTTCACTCGGAACAGGCTCAGCAATCTCATGCCGCACCGGGATTGCCACGCTTCGCTCGCAATGACAATAAAAAAAGTCTAAAGAAAGGGAACGATTTGGAGCTAAATACAAGTAAAGGTAACTAAATTGAACTTGCAATTTCTGACACGCTGACGTAGAATAAACCAAGGTACTACGACTAAAGTGCCACGTGGTACTATAGGCGCGGGGGGTTTCATGTGAAGCGAATAGCGTTTTCGCTACTTAGCGTGCTCATTCTCATCGCCATGGCACTGCCCGCTTCGAGCGGAGCAGTGCTGGCTGGTGGGGGTGACGTCGATTACATTGTAATCTCACCTGATAATGCCTCCATAGATGGTGGTGGTGCAGAGACCCAGGCTTACAGTGCTGAAGCTTTCGATGCCCAAGAAAATAGCCTGGGCGATGTTACCCAGGATACAGAGTTCACCATAGAACCCGAGGCTGGCGGAAGCTGGGAAGGATGTACATATACTTCACAGTACGTCGGAGAGTGGGTAGTAACAGGTACTCATACCAGCGGCAAGACTGATACAGCCATCTTATGGGTTCTGGAAACCCCGGAATATCCCGGGGGTGAGCCTGCTCCTCCCGGGGGTGGCGCTGGGGGTGGCGCTAGTTCGTCTGCCCCATCAGGTGCAACCACGGAAGGTGAGTCACCGCCACCGGTAGGTGGCGGTTCTGAGCCACCCCACCTGGAGGTCAACAAAACCGTATCCCCCGAGTCTATCTGCATAGATGATGAGGCAACGATAACCCTCACAGTTACCGGCGCCGGCAGTGCAAGTGTCGAACACGTTCCCCTAGACGTCATGCTCATCATCGACCGCTCAGGGTCGATGAGAGGGACGCCGCTCGCTGATGCTAAGACTGCCGCCAAGACTTTCGTGGGCCTGCTCAACTCCACCAGCGACCGCTCGGGGCTGGCATCCTTTTCGTCCAGTGCAACGTTAGACCACAACCTGACCTTTAATCAGTCGGCGGTAAACGGCTCCATAGATAGCTTGACTGCCTCCTGGTTTGGTTTGACCAATATAGCCGCGGGCATCTCTACGGCTAACACGGAGCTTATCGATAACGGCAGGACTCGACCACCCGTCATTTATGCCGAGGTTCTGCTTTCCGATGGGCATCCGAATCGTCCATCTGGTAATGCTGTAGGTGCAGCATTGACTGCAGCACAAGAGGCTGCTAACAATACCATTATCATTTACACCATCGGATTGGGAGATGCCGATAATGCCACGATGTGGAGTATCGCCAATATAACCGGCGGCGAATACTACTATACCGCAAACTCAACTGACCTGGAGGGTATATATCAGGAGATCGCCGAAGAGCTGTCCGCCATGGCTGGCGCCAACGTCGTGGTGACCGAGATTCTGCCCGATGGTGTGAATTATGTGAATGGAAGTGCTGTTCCCCCGCCAAATTCAGCCAGTGGCCAGAACATGACCTGGAATTGGAGCTCCATCAGCATAAACGATACCATGACCATAACCTTCAATGTAACCTTTGATAACCCTGGCTATCAACTAGTGGACGTATATCCCGACACGCGGGTAAACTACACCGATTATCAGAACAACCCGGCAAGCGAAGTGTTCCCCGAGACATATATCACGGTAAGTGCGGTAACCTATAATCTGACAGTGACCTCGGATGGCTGCTGTCCGATAAATGTTAGTGGAGCAGTGAACGGCACGATAGCAGCTGGTGAAAACCAGACATTCACGGGGGTTGTTGAAGGTGGGAATGTAACAGTCAGTACTGATGACAGCGCTGTGTGCTGTGAATTTGATAGCTGGTCAGACGCTGGAGCGCAAACTCACACGATAACCATGAATTCTGATAAGAGCGTAACTGCTACCTGTTCTGTGCCTGGTCCATTTACCATCACTGCCACAGCGGGAGCCAATGGGAGTATCTCGCCTTCGGGTGCTGTGGTAGTTGACTGTGGTGCTGACCAGACATTCAACATCACCGCTGATTCTTGCTATGACATAGCCGATGTCCTGGTTGATAATGTATCGCAAGGTGCGGTGGCAAACTACACATTCACCAATGTCATCGCTAACCACACCATCAGTGCCACATTCGCCATCAAGACTT
>Ga0315543_1000284_pt1 | contig 64854 bp, 49 predicted proteins | sample SalMarSW160210MG_2_FD_203098 | JGI IMG/M metagenome (GOLD analysis project Ga0315543, IMG submission 203098) | Salt marsh sediment microbial communities from the Plum Island Ecosystem LTER, Massachusetts, United States - Salt Marsh Sediment SW1601-210 ... | reverse complement strand
GATGAATCGTTTCCGGCGTATATTGGTACGGTGGGAGAAGAAACCTGAGAATTATTTCGGTCTTCTTCATTTTGTCTGTGCCATAATTACGTTCCGTTGCTCCAGGTTATTCGGATAGGCTCTAAATCCGAAACGAGACGAATGGATGCGAAATGACAAATCAAGATTTTAAAAAACAAAGCCAATTTCGGGAAAGTGCAAATGAGCACAAGTCTCTATGAACAAAAGGATTACGAAAATAGACTGTGCGGAGTGTTCCGTAAAAAAAAGCCAATTTCAAACTCGAAGCGAAGCGGAGATCCCTACGGTTGAGTTTTTCTGAATCCTCAAACAGGGAGCCAATCTTGCTAAAATGGGTCATCACGAGTGAGAATAGTTGAAGGGACAAGTTTTAGAATGTAGAATAGGCAATTATGGAAAAATATTCGCCGGATAAAAAGTGTGTTGTAATGACGAGAGATGAGGTTCGGGCGTTTGATAACTGGGCGATAAATACACTCGGTATGCCCGGCGTGGTTTTGATGGAAAACGCCGGGCGCAGTTGTGCCGAAGTAGTTAAAGAGAAGTTGAAGGATATCAAAAAACCCAGGGTATGCATATTTTGTGGGACCGGAAACAACGGCGGCGATGGATACGTGATCACCCGGCATCTGCTAAATGATGGTTTTAAGGTTACGGTTGTCTTATGTGGCCGTCCGGATAAGGTTAAGGGTAACGCAAAGACAAACCTGAATATTCTTGAGAGACTTGGCCAGCCGATCGAACAGATGAACATCGACGAAAGTGATATTCGCGCGAAGGTTAGCGCCTTTGCAGCCGGTGCCGACATGATTGTTGATGCCATTTTTGGGACGGGATTAACAGGACAACTGAACGAGCAGCACAGACAGTTGATCGAAAGCATAAATATCCAGGATTGTCCCATTCTGGCTGTGGATATTCCGTCTGGGCTTGATTGTGATACTGGTGAACCTCTCAGCATTGCTATCAGAGCAAAATATACTGTGACCTTTGTTGCGGTGAAAAAGGGATTCGCATCCGCCGGCGCAGCTCAGTACACTGGAGAGGTTTACGTCGCTTCAATTGGTGTGGAGCCAGCGAGTTGGTTGTCTGATATGGATCATAGAAAAAATATGCGCTTCTTCAAAGAAGATCCGCGACCATAAGGGAACGGCAAGTATCAAAAGGCTCCGGATGCAGTCAGTTGCCCCTCGTAACCTATGAATTCGAGGAATCTTTCATATTTGAATACAGGTATCCACAAGGCCTGTGCCTTGTTTTGAATTTCCTTATAGCTATCGAGCTTATCAAGGGCAGCTTCATATTTATCCCGGGCCAGTGGGTCCAGTTCCAAGTCTTCGAAGCTTGGCTCAGGTGGAACCCGTGGTGGTTTGCCCAGAATTACAAAATCTGTCTCGACCGAAATAGTATTAATCACCTTGCCGCCCCATTGTTCGATCATTGTTCTTATTCTATCGATAGCATCTGCATTGATAATCCCATTGGTATCAAGGTCAAATTCGCCCGCGACAACAAACAAGTTTGCCTTGTCGATATCCCAAACTAAGTTTGCGATGATGTCGTCCACTGCGATTGGGTTTTTCTTTTCTGAATGCACAATTCGTGCTGCTGAAAAGTTCTTTGCAATGGCAAATACCTCGATTTTGGCCTTTGCTTTACCATCCTTCGGGATGGGTGCGCTGCCGTCATAAACGGAAAACGTCAAGCCTTGGTAAACATGCTGGTCACTTCCAATATTCAAATGGACCACTCCAGTCTGGTCATCGACTAATATTATCTTTCCGTCGGGCTTAAAAGCTGCCGCCTCACGCTCCGGTAACGGCTCAGTTTGCCGCATCTGTTCCAGAGCGTGTCGCATTCTGCTTTGTGCCATCTTTAGTTCTGCTTGTGTTCTCAGCAGTTCCTGATTCAGTTCTCTCAAATTAGCTCTTGTCTCGTCCAGTTGGGCCTTTAAGGTCTGAGCTCGCTCATCAGATGTTTGTTCCATAAGGCTTTTGAGTTCGTTATATTTTTGTGTGATTTCTATGGCCTGCTGATGATATTTCTCTTTTTCAGCCGCTAATTCTCGCTCTTTTTCATTGCTTATTACCATAGCGTCTTCGAAGCGCAGTCGTAGTTCAGAGAGCTCTTTTTCCAGAGCAGCTTTTTCATTGGTAGTATTATCCAGCTTTGCTCTTAGTTTGCTAACTATATCAACAAGCCCTGTGGTATTGGGATCAATAACCTCAGTGTCGATGTATATTTGAGCTTGATTTAGTGCATCTTTTGCCTGTGCATCGGCGTCTCTTGACTTAACTTCTGCAGATGTATCTTCGAGCGGACCTCCTATAATGAGAGATGTTAAATTATCAATATAGGCAATCATTGTGCCAAGATATGTCGTTCGGCTTTGTCTTGTTCCTATGATTTGTCCTCTATTTCGCCATTCTGCTGAATTAGCCAGTTCCTCCAGGTTGCGCTGTGACTCTTGGGCTATTCTTCGTTGGTCTTCGAATTTGACATAAAGAACGACGGCTAAAGCGGTTGCAACGATAAATAATCCCACAAAGCCTATTAAAGTATAAAGCATGGAACTGCTTTGCTGTCTTTTCGGTGCTGGCATGACATAACTCCTTCCGAAACAACGAAAAAATCACGCATAAAAGGTTTTCTGACAATGTATTATCGCCAGAAAGCTCGTTGGAGTCAAGAAAAAAGGTTGTGGGCAGTGAGGAACGAGCCGGTCAATCCTTTGTGAGTCTATCCAGAAGATGGGGTAGCTGGCTTATCTTTGTGATTGTATATTGGGCTGCCGCATAGGGTTGCTGCTGCGATAGTCTTGTGTGTATACGGGCCGGGCGTAATATCTGAATGGTCGCAAGGCCCAACTTGTTAGGTGCGATAAAGTCCTTTTCTTCGTTATCGGCAACGTAGACTGCGGTTTCTGCTTTTGCATTTAAGTTTCTGAGGAGTTGTTCAAAGCCGATCGTTGACGGTTTCCAGAATTCTCTACCGAGCTGTTCAGTGTAGATAATGCGGTTAAAATATTTTTCGATCCGCAGCGACTGAACCTTCAGTTTCTGTGCGGGTAAGAAGCCATCGGTGAGCAGGGCTAGCGTATATTTGTCTTGTAGCTGCTCAAGAACATCTCGGCTGTCTTTGGGCAGTTTTATTTTTGGGACGTGATTGCGGTAAATCGTAATCAAACAGTTAATGAGTTTATCGTCATAACTTATATTGAGTTCATCGAGAGCTAAGTTAATAGTTTTTGTGCGATTACCAGCAGTGAACTGTGCCCAGAAAGTATTGAAAAGTTGTTCAGTTGTGACTGTCTTGATAGATTCTGCCAGGAAATCAGCAATAAAATGAAGACCACTCCTGCAGTACTCGATTTCGTCGTAAAGCGTATCGTCCAAATCAAAAATAATAGTACTCAGCATGACTGTTAGCTTTTAAAAGCGTTGTAGGCTCTTAGTAACTTTCAAATAGCTTGCCCCATTCTGTCTCCATGAATCGCCTAATTATCTTCTTGCCGACGATGGGATACCAGAGCAAGTCATGGTATAAATTTGATGCGAATGGTGCCCAAGCAACCAATGGGGTGTGCAAGAGCGGCTTTTCAAGAAATCTCAAAAAGCCTTTTCTAAGCATCTGATCGCCCCAAATAACAAAGCTTCTTTTTGTGGTGAAGCCGAAATTAACATTCTCGATGTTCTCACCGACTATTTCTATGTTCTCGGGATTTCCTACTCCGAGCGCCATTTCGTCACACATACGAATGTACGGTATTTCAAGCGGATTATATCCCATCATTTTAGCCGCCACCGCATCGATGGCGACCGAATCGGCGCTTGCCAGAATGAAATTGTGTATCTTTGGAATCATTGTTCTTGGGCCTGCACCGTCACCGCAGACAGTTGCATCCATCACCGCAAAAATCCCCGGGTGAAGCTCTTTCTGCATAATCATTAGGTCCACAAGTACCTCGTGCATGTACTTGTGTGCATAATGACGCACCTCTTTGAGTAAACCTCCGAAGGCATTTTTGATTGCCCCTGTCGTTTGTGAATGTCCGTGTGTTTTCAGGGTAGGCAAATGTATGATATTCTTTCCGATGAACATCTTGGGTATCTGAATGCCCTCGGGGAAAATCTGGTCGAGCTTCAACAGTTTTTTCTTGAATTCATATTTGACCCATTCTACTTCAGGCAGTGATGTAAAATTCAGGCTGTACTTATCCAGTACGGGCATCCATTTGTTATTCCGGGCGCCTTTAAGTGGGTTAGTAACCACAGTTTTATTCTCCACCGGAAGAAGTCGCTGCTGTGTAAAACCATCTTCGATAAGCGTTTTCATAATTCCTTCAACCTGCCAAGGCTCAGATGAGCAGGCTGGAAAGTATTTAGTCCAGGACAGATTTAACTTAATAAGAGTATCAATGTCTTTGGAGATGACCTGCTCGTATTCAGCGAGGTGCATTAATTTACGATAGTCTGCTAAAACTGTCTCAGGATCGGTTTTCAATACGACTACTTTGGACTTTGGCATCAGACAACACCTCCTTTGTATTTATGTATTTTCCTTCCTGCGCAACATTCTGTGGCAGATTCTGTGAGAAATGCCTCAAACTGTCACACAATCTTTTTTGTTCATTGGGATCTACAGCGTAGAATGATACGGTGTCTCCGCCACAGACCACATTGTTAGAAATCTTCCACTGGCCGACTTTAATCCATTGTGAAGGAATACCACCGTACACATCAAACCAATGGTCATACACAATACAAACTGCAACCTTCTTCTGGTGTGCCAATTTGTACATTTTTTCTGTGTCGTATGCTCTCTTCAGTTTTGCCTTTGCTATCTCGAGACTGCCTATGCCAAACAAGTCTAAGCATTGAATATCGGCAAAATAGTTGATTGCACCAATGTCGTTTGCGGCGATACTACTGCCTTGATAGAATCTCTGCAGAAATTTGGCTATCTGGTATTGCTGTTGGTAAATATTTGATGCGGCTTGAGGAGTCTCCGTCAAAGATAGGAGCGCTCTCTTTATAAGTGGTGAACAGGCCAGAACAACGAGAATGACCATCGCTACATACTTCGGTATCAAAGTTCTGTCAAAGCCCGCAGATGTTCTTGCTGGCAAAGCCTCCCATATTGCTACTGATATTACGAATATGCCAAGAGCAATTAGGTATGCTTCATACCTATAGAACCAACCGATACGTGCGAATTGCATATGTAAAAGAGTCGTTGCGACGAAAATAATAATCATAATTCTGAGATCTTTCCAGATGTCATTTTGCTTGCTATATTGAAAAAAGAACAAAACGAGAGCCGCCAGAACGAGAAACAGAATATGAGGATTTTTAAGCATTTGTTCACAGCTTGAGTAACCTAAAAATCTGATAATACCCATTAAAGAAAAGAGGTCAGGTATATTGCCCTTCAAGAGAACGGGATTTGGTAAGAAATACCAACCATTTGAAATCGAGATTATTCCATATCCCAATATTGGTAGAATACCCACCCCAGCTAACAACAAAGAATATAGGAGTCTTCGCTTTATAACTAATAAAACACACACGACAAGAAGCAGGAACAAACCTTCATAGCGGGCCATACTCAGGAGTGGTGTTAATAGCAGCAGGAGTAAATATTCTAAAGGGGTTGTTTTTTTTATTGAAAGAATTTTTGCAGAAAGATAAACAAAGATAATAGCTATAAGTGCGTGAAGAATGTGTTCCTGGCCACAGAATATAAGAGAAGGTAAAGGGCTGGAAAATATAAAAAGCAACAGGATAATAAGAATGAGACAAGGGTGTAATTTGTATTTCCTTAAAAGAGTATAAACCAAGACAACGACAAGTGTTCCAAATAGGAAATTCAAAATGAGTGGGCTGGCTATGTTAGGTCCAAACAAGAAATAGATTAGCGATAGAAGTAATGTCCAAAGTAATGAAGAAGACGATGAAGTAAAACCATATTTGTCTATCCCCCAAGTACCGTATTGAGCTAAATTCTTTGCTATGGCCATATGGATGTAAGGATCATCGAGGACATAGGTGAAGTGTCCTTCATTCCTTTGGATAGATATAGCAAGTAAAATGGCCACCGTTGACCAGAATAAGGCCAGCGTAATAATCAACGGCCAGTGTGTTTTTACGATACTCAGCAGCTTCAAGTGCTTGCACATGAGTCATCTCCTGATCCCCTTCATCCGCAAGAAGTGGAACGAGGTAATTGGTGAACAAGCCCTCTTAGGGACATCCTTATATCCCTGCTTTTACAGGGTCCTGCATCATGCTTCAAGAACGCCGGTACTTTTATCTATACAATGATTCTTCTTTTAGCTATATATTAATCCTGTGGTGCATAGTGTCAACCGTGATTGAACTAAAATTGGCCGTTTAGCGACGGAGTCATTGTTGGAGACGAGAATGAGAAGTTACCTCTCAATCATGCGGCCTGCTCACTGGAGCAAGAACATTTTTGTCTTCGTTGGTTTAATATTTGGTGGCAGGCTTCTTGGACCTGCCAAAGAAGTTTTATTGGCCGTAGGTAGTTCCGTGGGTGGTTTTGCATGTTTTTCTTTGGCTGCTTCCAGCATCTATATTCTTAACGATATCATCGACCGAGAAGCAGATAGTATGCATCCTGAAAAACGCAACAGGCCAATAGCGTCGGGTAGTATTACGGTTTATTCTGCAGCATTGCTAGCACTTGTATGTGCTATAGTGGCAATAGCCGGCAGCTTTAGGCTTGCATGGGAGTTCGGCCTTATCATCATGGGATATATTGCGTTGATGATTCTGTATACAGGTTTACTGAAAAGGGTGATGATAATGGACTGTGTAGTGTTAGCGACCGGCTTTTGCCTACGGGCTATTGCCGGGGCTGTGCTAGTTAATGTTTTCATATCACCATGGTTGATTATCTGTACATTCGCTTTAAGTCTATTTCTGGCTTTTGGCAAACGCCGCGGCGAGATAGCTCAATTGGGAGTAAATAGCACGTCATTTCGCAGAACACTTGCCGGCTATACGCCGGAGTTATTGGCCCACATGCTCGATGTAACAAGCGGTTTGGCAATTGTCTGTTTTTTACTCTATGCGATGGATGATAGAACATTCCGTGTATTTGGCACGAATAATCTCGTGTATACGACGCCTTTTGTTTTGTATTGTGTTTTTCGTTTTAGTGCGCTAATACAAAAGGGCCAGTACTTAGGTCCTGTCGAGTTAACGCTCAATGACCGCCCGTTTCAGGTTGGCTTTCTGTTGTGGGTGATTGCCTGTATCTCAATTATATACGCTGACAGATTCAGACAAATTCTACAGTAGGGGATGGGTGTTGGATGTCAATTCAAAGGTTGCAGAAAGTCCTCGCGGCAGCCGGCATTGCTTCTCGAAGAAAGTGTGAAGAGCTGATACTTCAAGGGGGTGTGTGCGTGAATGGTAAGCTCGTGGATAAGCTCCCTGTGTTTGTTGACCCGGACAAGGATGTTATTACTGTCAATGGCAAAAAGATTCACCGTGAGAGAAAAGCCTATTATCTTTTGAACAAACCCAAGGGTGTGATTTGTACGAGTTCTGATCCGCTGGGCAGAAAAAAAGCTATTGATTTGATCGATTGCCATGAACGTATATTTTGCGTCGGTAGACTTGATGCTGATACAACGGGGCTGATTATTCTGACCAATGACAGCGACCTGGCAAACAAGTTGACACACCCGCGGTACAAAATGCCCAAGACATACCTTGCTCAGGTAAAAGGGCGAATTGATGACCCGGCTATCGAAAAGCTCAAGAAGGGAATCTGGCTTGCTGAAGGCAAGACGGGCGGCGCAAGAATGAAGGTGCTTAAACGCAGCCATGATGAGTCGCTTGTGGAAATCACGGTTGAGCAGGGCCTTAACCGCCAGGTTCGCAGAATGCTTGCAAAGGTAGGTCTGGGAGTCAGATCGCTCAAGCGAACAAAGATCGGCAAGCTTACCACACGGGGTCTGGGCGTTGGCAAGTGCAGGCTGCTAACGAAGGCCGAAGTAGCGTACCTGAAGGGAATAGGGAATAGGGGGTAGCGTACAGCGTATAGTATTCTCTGGATGGCCGTTTGTATTTAGCCGCCGGTTTTTGCCAGTATATCCTGTGGGGTCCGGATATTGGTCCATGGTACGCGGAAGAACCGGATTTTATGGCGAAAATCTACTTTTTACGCTTGCAAACCCCGCTCAAACGATTATCCTAACAAATTCTTGTTGGAAAGTCTGCACGAATCAACTGCGTGTTGGATCGGATTCATCATAGCAGCGGGAGCGAAACTGATGGCAAGAGTTTGTTATTTTACAGGCAAGCGCACAGTCGCTGGCAGAAGTATTGCTCGGCGTGGTAAGGCAAAATATCTCGGTGGGGTCGGTCGAAAAACGACCGGGATCACAAAGAGAAAATTCAAGCCCAATATCCAGAAAGTCCGAGCAATAGTAGACGGCAGGGTCTGCAGGATAAAGGTTTCTGCCAAGGCCATACATATGGGCTTAGTTCAGAAACCGCCGAGGCGGAACTACAAGCCTGCCGAGCAGGCAACCGCTTGACGGAGAGTGGTTGACCGACCGTGGTTACCTTCAGCGAGGCGGATTTGCCTCGCTTTTTTTCGTTTGTTGTAGGATTAAAGATGCCGGAAAAAATCGATAGGGAACTTGTCAGGAAAGTGGCCAAACTATCCCGGCTGGAGTTGACGGAGGCAGAAATTGAAGAGTTTACCGGGCAGTTGGGGGCAATTCTTGAGTATATGGATAAGATGAACGAGCTGGATACGACAAATGTAGAGCCTCTCGCGCATTGTCTGCCTATTAGTAATGTTCTGCGAGAGGATATTGTCAAGGAATCGCTCGGAACTGAGAAAACACTGGCAAATGCACCTGAGCGGGATGGAGATTTCTTCAAAGTGCCAAAGATACTGGACGCAGGTCCCGGTACGTAGGTAGATATAGCCTAAATTTGGAGGATTTAACACATGAGAGTACGCTGTATGATAACTCCTATCTTTGTATTAGGTTTGTTGATTGGTTTTTTCCGGATGGAGAATATCGGGATGGGATCAAATCCAATTCAATCGGGTGGTCAGCATTCACATGTATTTGAGAAGACCGTAACCAAGACCGTCAGTTGCAGGTATTTGCTGTATTTGCCAGGGGATTATGGTAAGCAAGGGCGGCTCTGGCCGATGATTCTCTTCTTGCATGGCGCAGGTGAGCGCGGCGACGACCTCGAATTGGTCAAGAAGCATGGTCCCCCGAAGCTAATCGATCAGGGCAGAGATTTTCCCTTTATCATTGTGTCCCCACAGTGCCCAGATGGTGACTGGTGGCCTGAAAAAACTGATACTTTGATTACTCTGCTTGATGAGATTGTTGCAGATTATCACGTGGACCATGAGAGAATCTATCTAACCGGTCTGAGCATGGGCGGCTATGGAACCTGGGCCTTAGCCTGGAGGTACCCGCAGCGATTTGCGGCAATAGCACCGATTTGTGGTGGTGGATACCGATTCATGGCTGATAAACTCAAAGATGTCCCTATCTGGGCTTTTCACGGTGTAAAAGACAATATTGTTCCACTTTCAGAATCTGAAGCAATGGTAAATGCAGTAAACGGAAATGGTGGAAACGCTATACTGACGGTCTATCCGGATGCCTATCACGATTCCTGGACCAAAACCTATGATAACACGGAGCTCTACGATTGGTTCCTCAAACATCGTAAAACTGAGAAAACAAAGTGATGTGATTTATGGTGGTGGAAGAGCTTAGTGCAAAGCAGTTGTGTGACAAAATTATTGCCCGCGAGATAAGCAGCGTCGAGGTGATTAAAGCAATTTTTAAGCGGATAGAGCGATTTGACTCGATTATTGGTGCTTATATTAGCACGTTCGAAGAGCAGGCGCTAACCAAGGCTCAGGAAATTGACGAGAAAATTGCTGACGGCCGGTCGGTAGGGAAGCTTGCAGGTGTGCCGATCGCAATTAAGGACAATATGTGCGCTACTTTTGGATCTACTACTTGTGCTTCAAAGATATTGGCGAATTTCCAAGCGCCTTATAATGCTACAGTTGTCGAGAAATTGCTTGCTGCTGATGCAGTCTTAATTGGCAAAGCCAATATGGATGAATTTGCGATGGGCTCCAGCACCGAGACGTCTGCACTGAAGAGGACTGTTAATCCGTGGGATAACTCTCGTGTACCGGGCGGCAGTAGTGGAGGTGCTGCGGCAGCGGTGGCGGCGGGGCTTTGTTTCGCTGCTCTCGGTTCCGATACGGGCGGCTCGATTCGCCAACCGGCAAGTTTCTGCGGCGTGGTAGGCTTAAAACCAACCTATGGTAGGGTCTCGCGATATGGGCTTGTTGCTTACGGTTCGAGCCTCGATCAAATCGGGCCAATTACGCAAAACGTTTCAGACTGTGCCCTAATGCTCAATGTCATTGTCGGTCACGACCCCGCGGACAGCACGAGTGTAGATGAGCGCACTGCACCTGTGTGTGACTATCTTGGGCAGCTTGACGAGACGGTTAAAAACCTCAAGATAGCGATCGTGCCCCAGTTCAACGCAGGTGCCGACCAGAAGGTCCGAGACTCTCTTGATGAGGCTATTGCTATATACAAGAATCTTGGGGTACAGATTGTTGAAGTTGAGATGCCTCATCTGAATTACGCAATCGCTGCTTATTATGTAATCGCTACTGCTGAAGCGTCCAGCAATCTTGCCCGCTATGATGGTGTCCATTACGGCCACAGAACTCAAAGTCCTCAAGATTATATCGAGGTATATTCGAAGTCGCGAGAAGAAGGCTTTGGCAAGGAAGTCAAGCGACGCATAATGCTTGGCACCTATGCCCTCTCAAGCGGCTACTACGACGCGTATTATCTAAAAGCTCTCAAAGTCAGAAATCTCATACGTGGTGACTTCACTAAGGTTTTTGAGACCTGTGACTGTATTATGATGCCGGTTGCACCGACAACGGCCTTCAAAATCGGCGAAAAGATTAACGACCCACTGACAATGTACTTATCTGATATTTATACAATTGCGGCCAATCTCGCCGGTGTCCCGGCTATAAGTATTCCGTGTGGCTTCGACGATAGGAATTTGCCTATTGGCCTACAGATTCTTGCCCCTGCTTTCGAAGAACATAAACTGATGCGAATAGCGAGAATGTTCGAATCAAAAACCGACTGGCATAAGAAAAAGCCGCCAATCCTTGAGTAGGCAAGAATGAGCGACCTGGGATACAAAGTAGTGGTAGGTTTGGAAATCCACGTGCAGCTTTGCACTAAGAGCAAGATGTTCTGTGGCTGTGCTGTGGAATTCGGCGCCGCCCCCAACAGCAGAGTCTGCCCTGTCTGTCTCGGCATGCCGGGCGTCCTGCCCGTTATGAACAAGCAGGCCATCGAGTACGCTGTCCTGACGGCATTTGCCCTGAATTGCAAAGTCGCGGAATTCACAAAGTGGGATAGAAAAAGCTACTATTATCCCGACCTACCAAAAAACTACCAGATAAGCCAGTACGATTTACCCCTCGGCGCTGAAGGTTTTATTGAAATACAGCTCGGACAGGGCACGAGCAAGAAAATCCGAATACAGAGAGTGCACCTCGAGGAGGATGCTGGTAAGAATCTTCATACAGCCGGCAATTACTCCCAGGTCGATCTGAATAGGACGGGCACGCCTTTGCTTGAGATTGTCACCGAGCCGGATATGAATAGCCCCGCTGAGGTAAGGGTACTCGCTATAGAGCTGCAGCGAATAGTAAGATACCTCGGTGTCTCCGAGGCTGATATGCAAAAAGGCCACATGCGCTTTGAACCCAACGTCAATCTTGCCGTGACCAGAGGCGGCACCGAGTACAAGACGCCCATTGTCGAGGTCAAGAATCTAAACAGCTTCCGCGCACTGGAAAAGAGCATCGAGTACGAAATTGGCAGACAGCTTGACGAGTTCCTCGAAACCGGCCGGTTGATGGAGATGGGCAACAAATCCACCAGAGGCTGGGATGATGTCCAGGAAGTCACAGTTCTTCAACGAGAGAAGGAAGAAGCACATGACTATAGATATTTCCCTGACCCCGACCTCGTGCCCGTGACATTCAATCAGAATTGGCTTAACGATATCAAATCTCACTTGTGCGAACAGCCGCTCAAAAAGCAAATGCGTTATGTTCGGGAATACAAATTAAGTGATTATGACGCTGGCGTTCTAACGGCTGAACGCTCACGAGCTGAGTTTTTTGAAGAGGCCGTTAGGGAAGGCGGTGACCCGAAACGGATTTGCAATATAATCACACAGGATTTGCTAAAACTAGCAAATGAAAAAGGATGTGGCGTGGCCGAGCTGGGTGTGCCAGCAAAGGAGGTGGCAAACTTAGCCCAAATGGTAGTAATGGGCGATATCAGTGCTAGCTCATCGACTTTAGTTATCGAGGAAATGGTCGAGACGCAGCAACCGTCCCAGTTGATTGTTGAAGAACACGACCTGATTCAGAAGAGTGATGCTGGCGAACTCGAACAGATAGTGGACCTGGTACTTGCAGAGAACCCCAAAGCGATCGAAGATGTAACAAGCGACGGCAAAAAAAGCAAAAAGGCCCGCGGTTTTCTGCTTGGCCAGGTTATGCAAAAAACCAAAGGCCAGGCAAATCCCAAGGTGGTCTCAGAAATACTTTATAAGAAACTTGGATAGGCCTGCAACGTCTCATCGCTCTATTTCTAATATGAGGTCAAGATGATGAAAATAGAAAAAGCTGGTAATATCACCAAGGAGCCGGTTGAAGTTGATGGTGCAAAAAGTGTCAGGATACAGTGGCTCATATCAAAAGAAGATGGCGCCGAGAATTTTGCAATGCGTATGTTTGAACTGCAACCCGGCGGACATACTCCGCTCCACACGCACCCTCACGAGCACGAGGTGTTCATAATCCAGGGCCAGGGTGTGCTCGTCTATGAGGGCAAGGAACACCCCTTCGAGGCTGAGCATGTGATATATGTGCCGGGCGGCAAAGAACACCGATTCAGGAATACAAGCAATTCGATTCTGAGGCTCCTCTGTATCATACCGGCAGTGGCGAGATAGGCGCAAATACCCTCATACCAAGTAGGGTATTCTTAGCAATATTTCGTAATGTGCATGTCCAATCACATCTATCTCTACCTGGTATTTTTTTGATAGCACGTTTATTGATGGCTTTTTCGGGTAGCTTACAACGGGGCATTTCTAAAAATCTACTATTGACTAAGATTTTATTGGACTTGTGTTGTTTAATTGTTAAAATTCCCTGTCAAGATAGGGGGAAAAGTTATGGCGGCAGGGAATGTTAGTTTTGTTGGGTCGAGCACCACGAATGCGTGGGGAGAGGTCTACACATTCCGCAGCCTTTCGATTCGCCCAGATGCTAAAATACCTACACCAACCTTTAGCTTGAAAATAGGGCGTTCTTACCTGCTTAAGCCGATTGAAGTGTTTATCTGATCGGTTGGAGTGTGACGTAGCGGTTCTGTGGAAAAGTTTATGCAGGAGGTGAAACAATGAGGATTTCGGAGCCTGGCGGCGAAAAGCCAGTTAAAAAAATAGATGAGAAGCGTGCGCGCAAAGCGAAATTGGAGCAATTAAGACACGATTCCAGTCAGAGCAAAAGGCCAAATGAGGCGTTAGAAAGATGCGAAGAGGAGAAAGCACTTGTCTTCGGCAGTATGTTGGAGCATGCTGTATATCGCGGTACAGACATGAGGGTTTTATGGGCAAATAAAGCTGCATGTGAATCGGTTGGTTTGTCTCCTGAACAATTAGCGGGGCGCTATTGCTATGAAATATGGCATCAACGCAGTAAGCCATGCTTGGTGTGTCCTGCGAAGGAAGCATTGAAAAGCGGTAAACGAGAGGAAATGGAAGTAGCTACTCCTGATGGCAGGATTTGGTTTATACGCGCATATCCTATTAAAAATGCAAACGGGGAAGTAATAGGTATTGCTAATACGACGCTGGAAGTCACCGAGCGTAAAAAGGCGGAGGAGGCGCTGCGTGCGAGTCATGACTATCTTGTAAGATTGACAAACTCCATGTGGGATGCGGTTTTTTCTGTGAAAATGCCAGGCAGAATAATCGAGTGGGTGAATGATTCTTTTAGACTTATCGGTTATGAACTTGAGGACTGCATCGGCAAAACTACGGAGTTTCTCTACCCAGACAAAAGGGAGTTCATTGACTTTGGTAATAAGCTAAAGAAATCCATTGAAGCGGGAGAGGATGTACTACACGCGGAACAGCTATTAAGAAGGAAAAACGGCGAGATATTTCCAGCTGAAATTATTACAACTATCTTCAGAGAGAAGGGCCATGTTGTCCGAGTTACCAGCATTGTTAGAGACATCACCGAGCGCAAGCGGGCGGAGGAAGCTCTAAGAGAGAGCGAGAAGCGGTTCCGCATTGCCAGCCAAACTGCCAGCGACGTGGTCTATGAAAGGGATCTCCAAACCGGTATCGCCACATTCTATGGTGATATTGATAGTCATTTAGGCTATGAACCGGGCGGGTATCCCCGCACCTGGGAAGGCTGGAGGGAACATGTTCACCCAGAAGACCTCGCCTGGATAGAGAGCAAATCGGTAGACCAATTGGAATCAGGTATACCACACGGCATAGAATACCGTATGAGAAAAAAAGATGGAACATACATGACCTGGTTGGATCGGGTCATGGTGATTAGGGACGAAGAAACAGGTAAGCCCCTAAAATTTATAGGGGCAGCAACCGACATCACAGAACGCAAAAAAGTGGAGGAAGCACTACGACATAGTGAAGAGAAATACAAGACAGTTGTAGAATCAAGTCTGGACGCGATCTTTGTGCACGATCACGATGGACGATATTTGTTTATCAATGAAGCCGGAGCCAGATACTATGGCAAGAAACCATCCGAAGTGTTCGGAAAGAGCCTTGCAGAGCTTCTTCCGAAAGAAGATGCAGAAAGTATGCTGAAAGATGTCCATAGGGTTTATCGCGAAAAAAGGGCACTAAAGTCAGAGTACGCTGTGCCCTTTGGAGGGAAGACTCGTCTTTTTGCTACGATCTTATCTCCGGTTTTTGATGAACATCGAAATATAATATCTGTTCTTGGCATGGGTCGCGATATCACCGGTCAGAAGCAGATGGAGGAGGCCCTGCGAGAGAATGAAAAGCAGGCATCTGCAGCGATAGAAGCTGCAAGAGCCCTTACATTTAATTATGATATCGCCACAGGTAATGTAAACTGGGGCGGTGCAATTGAAGAGATCACAGGATATACGCCTGAAGAGTTCGCACAAATTGACGTTGATGGCTGGGCAGAGAGGTTGCACCCCGATGACAAAGATAGGGTGCTATCAATTCTTCAGGAGGTTATTCAGGAGAAAGAACGCGCTACAGCAGAATACAGATTCAGAACCAGGAAGGGTTATGTTACACTTTCCTCCATCAGCCTTACAGAGAGGGAGAACGGCAAAGCTGTGCGCTTGGTGGGTATATTGCAGGACATCACCGAGCGCAAGCGGGCAGAGGATGCTCTTGCCCAGAAGCGGAACCTAATACGCGCTCTGATGGATAACATCCCAGACTACATCTACTTTAAGGATCGGCAAAGCCGCTTTATCAGAACCAGCAAGGCTCACGCCAAGATGTTCGGCCTGAACGACCCTGTGGAGGCAATAGGTAAGACAGATTTTGACTTCTTCTCGAATGAACACGCCCATCAGGCGTATGAGGACGAGCAAGAAATCATCAGAACTGGCCAACCGCTACTGAACATAGAAGAAAGAGAGACATGGCATAATCGGTCGGATACGTGGGTTTTGACCAGTAAGATGCCTCTGTGCGATGAGGAAGGGAAAATCATCGGCACTTTCGGTATCTCCAGAGACATCACCGAGCGCAAGAGAGCTGAGAAGCAGTACAGAACTATTGTAAGGACTGCCATGGATGGTTTCTGGATTGTGGATAAGCAGGGACACTTCCTGGATGTGAATGATGCCTATTGCATGCTGATAGGTTACAGTCGTGATGAACTGCTGACTATGTGTATCCCGGATGTCGAAGCGATGGAGAAACCAGAAGTAACCGCAGCACGCATCAAAAAGATAATAGAGGTAGGCGAGGACCGTTTCGAAACCTGCCACAAGCGCAAGGATGGCAGGATTGTTGATGTTGAGGTCAGTGCCAATTACATGAAAGATGAGGAGCAGTTTTTTGTGTTTCTTCGCGATATCACCGAACGCAAGCGGGCAGAGCAATTAATACGGAAAGAGCGAGACAAAACCCAGAAATATCTCGATGTTGCAGCAGTTATAATAGTGGCGATCGACGCTGAGCAAAGGATTGGTCTTATTAACAAAAAAGGGTGCGACATTCTCGGATACTCTGAAGACGAAGTTCTTGGCAAGAACTGGTTTGATAATTTCCTGCCCGAAAGGATTAGAGGCAATGTGAGAGAGATTTTCAACAAGATATTATGCGGAGAAGCTGATAGATCAAAGTATCATGAGAACCCTGTTTTGACTAGGAACGGTGACGAGAGACTAATAGCCTGGCACAACACAATACTGAGAAACAACCAGGGCGAAGTCATAGCTACACTCAGTTCTGGACAGGACATAACTGAGCGCAGACAAGCCGAGGAGCAGATCACAAAGCTCGCTAAATTCCCGGCTGAAGACCCCAACCCTGTTCTCCGCATTTCCGGCTACGGTACCGTCATTTATGGCAACAAAGCCAGTCAGCCATTATTGGAAGCCTGGAGCTGCCATGTGGGACACTCTGTGCCTGAGAATTGGCATGAGTATGTGCTGGATGCTCTCAGCGCGGGACAGGATCAGCAGACCGAAGTCGAATGCGATGGTCGAATATTTGCTCTGATATTTGCGCCAATCGTGGATGCAAATTATGTAAATGTCTATGGTCATGACATCACCGAGCATAAGAAAGCTGAGCAAAAGCTACGCGAGGACCAGGTCAGGCTCAAGTCTTTAGCTTCGGAATTGACACTTGCTGAAGAGCGTGAAAGACGCCGGATCGCAACAGAGCTACATGACCAAATCGGTCAGTCTTTAGTTATCTCCAAGATTAAGCTGGAGGCGCTTCGTGGGTCTGGTTTTGGAAGCGAAGTTGATGTGGAGTTGAGCGAAGTTTGCAACACGCTCGGTCAGACAATTGCAAATACGCGGTCTTTGACTTTCGACTTGAGTTCTCCTATACTTTATGAGTTGGGTTTTGCCAAGGCTGTGGAGGAATACATTAGAGAGCATGTCGAGAAAAAGCATAGAATCCAAACTACGTTTGAGGACGACGGTATGCCAAAGCCGTTGGACGACAACATTCGTGTGCTCCTGTTCCGGGATGTGCGGGAGTTATTGGTTAATGTGGTCAAGCATGCGAATGCAGATAAAGTAAAGGTCTCTATCAGCAGAATTGGTGATCAGGTGTGTGTTAGTGTCGAAGACAATGGAGTAGGATTCGACGTAGATGAAGCAGCGTCGCGGGCAGTTAGTGAAGGTGCATTTGGACTTTTCAGTATTCGAGAGCGTCTGGAGGAGTTAGGAGGGCGGCTTGAGATAAAATCGGAACTTGGACGGGGCAGCAAGATCACTATGAAAGCTCCGCTAATAAAAGAAAGGACGGACAGTGGGAGAGAGTAAAGATTTAGCCAGAGAGACAGGAATCACTGCACTAGGCAGGGTTCCCTGGGGCACACACATTTGTCTGTTTTACCGGAGCAAAACGGATTTACTTAACCTTTTGCCGCCCTACTTCAAAGCAGGATTAGAAATGGGTGAACTCTGTATATGGGTTACCTCCGAGTTCCTGTCGGCAGGAGAGGTCGAAAATACGATGAGAAAGTCTATGCCCGATTTCGATACATATTTGGAAAGAGGACAAATTGAAATCCTTCCACACAGCCAATGGTACCTTAGCGGGGGAAATTTCGATATGCAGCGGGTCCTGAGAGGATGGGCCGCCAAACTCAATCAAGCCTTGAAGGAAGGGTATGCGGGCATTCGTGTTACTGGTGATACCGCATGGCTTGAAAGAAAAATATGGAAGAATTTCGCTGATTATGAACACGAGATAAATGAGGCAATCTGGCAGTATCGGATGATCGTCGTTTGCAGCTACTGTCTTGACAAATGCGGGACAAGGGACCTCATAGATGTGGTCAACAATCACCAGTTAGGTCTCATTAAGGATGACGGCGAATGGACGCTTACCAAGAACGCGGAGCGCATTCGGTCAGAGCTAAAGGCCCGCGAATATCAGGCTCAGCTTCAGTCCTTAGCGTCTGAATTGTCGCTTATCGAAGAACGTGAGAAACACCGCATTGCAGCGGAGTTGCATGACCGCATCAGTCAATCTTTGGTCGTTTCAAAAATCAAGCTGGAATCGCTCACCAAGTCCGTATCCGGCAGGGAGCTTGGAAAGACTCTTAATGAGATATGCAGCACACTCAGCCATACCATTGAGGACGCAAGGTCGTTGATACATCAGCTCAGTTCGCCCGTATTGTATGAGTTGGGTTTAGAGGCAGCGATTGCAGATTGTCTCAGCGAAGAAATCGAAAAAAGGCATGGTATCAAAACAGAGCTCGAGGATGACAAACAGACAAAGCCTTTAGACAAAGACACCCGCGCACTCTTATACCGAGATGTGAAAGAGTTATTGTGCAATGTAGTCAAGCATTCGCGTGCAAATAAGGTAAAAATATCCATTTGTAGAATTGGCGATCAGGTATGCGTTAGTGTTAAAGACAATGGGGTGGGATTCAATGTTGCCGAGATAACTTCGCGGGCAGTTAGTGAGGGTGCATTTGGACTTTTCAGTATTCGGGAGCGGTTGGAACAGTTGGGAGGTCAGCTAAAAGTTGAATCTGAGCCTGGTCACGGGTGCAAAGTTACAATGATGGCTCCGCTCAAATTGCAGGAAAACACTAATAATGGGGGTATGTCATGAGTATTAGAGTTTTATTAGCCGATGACCATAGAATTGTGCGCGAGGGTGTATGTTCGTTGCTGGGCAATGAGCCTGACATGGAAATCGTTGGAGAGGCTGAGGACGGGCGTCAAGCCCTTGAGCTCGTCTCCGAACTGTTGCCGGACGTCATCGTTATGGACATAACTATGCCAAACTTGAATGGTGTAGATGCTACACGCCAAATTATCCGGAATTCCCCGAACATAAAAGTTGTTGCACTTTCTATACACTCCAGCAGGGCATTTGTAGCGGACATGCTAAAGGCTGGGGCCTCAGGTTATGTGCTGAAGGAGTCTCCGTTTGATGAGCTTGTTGGGGCAATAAGGAGAGTGGTAGCCGGCGAGAAGCACCTCAGCCCTAAAGTTGCGGGAGTAGTGGTCAGCGACTACGTGGAGCGGTTGAGCAAGGTAAATGAATCCCCGTTGGATGCCTTGACGCCAAGAGAACGTGAGGTACTCCAATTGATAGGTGAGGGAAAGAACACGAAGGAGATTGCCACCCGGCTGCATGTAGGCACCAAGGCTATAGAGGCAAATAGACGCAAAATCATGGAAAAACTGGACGCCCACAGTATAGCTGAGCTTGTAAAAATCTCTATCCTCGGAGGCCTGGCTTCTCTTGAACCATGAGAGTGACCCATAGTGGGCAAAAACGACATTCTTAGGAGTGCAGAAGCGGTGTATATGATAACATCATGGGGGTATTACATAAACAGCCTCCGCATTGTATGTCGCAGGTAGGGTGAAAAAGTTCAAGAAAAGGTGCATGATTTACCGATATTCTTTATTCGAGGGTCCATAAGGGAGTTGTTTCCCTGCAAATGGGGGTTAGTTTATCTAACATTAACTTTTGGTAGTCCTATAATTAGCTTTTGGTAGCTTGGTAAATAGGCTTTGAAAGGCCAAATATAGGTATATCCTTTCTACAGAAAACTATTGATCGACCGATAAAACTATTAGAATGAACGTAATTGCTCACGTTTTACGTTTTTATTGGGGGGCGGAGAGGGTGGATAAAGTAAAAGGATGTGGACCAGTTGAAATTGGGGGGCGCCAGAAACATACTGGTTGCTAAGCTGTCTCGCCGAGGATTTTTTGGCAATCAAATAGAGTTTAAAGAAACAAGAAATATTAATTTGTTGCTCAGGGATTGGTGTGCCCCCCCCTGTTTTTACTGCACATTGTGCGATGGTTTTGGCAACTACATTTTTTCTATGCTAATAGGTTTGTCTAAGTCTATCGTGCCGAGATTCTTCTTTCTGTACCTGTTATGAGCCTTTTTATGTTTTGCCTGTGCCGGGTGATTACAATTAGTGGTATGGCTATTGCAACGACGAACAAAGGCCAAAGATAGGCAAAATCCCAACCCGGGACTATTGCTATTGCCAGGGTTAGCACGACCGGGAAAGCTACAGACCCGGCCATCGAAGCGAGTGAGACGTACCGCCATATAAGCAGCACCACTGCCCATATTAAGATTGAAGTAAGAGCGCAAATAGTAAGGTATGGCCACAGGCCTAATGCGACGCCAAAGCTGGTTGCGACGCCTTTGCCGCCTTTGAATTTTAAATAAACTGGAAAGATGTGACCAACAATAATAGCGCAACCTACACATAGCCAGACCCAGAGAAATGCGACTTTGTCAGGCACCTGCTGAGATGGCCATGTTCTGTATAGAAACATCATTAAGAGCATTGGAACCAGCCCTTTCAATGCATCAAGTGCAAAACACACGTAGGCCCACTTTCTGCCAAGGGCCCGGGAAACGTTGGTTGCGCCAATATTGCCGGAGCCTATCGAGCGCAGATCGATTCCGTTAGCTTTTGCAATTAGCAAACCAAATGGAACCGAACCGAGCAAATAGGCCCCTACGATAATGGCTATATAGAGTGCGTGCGTCATTGTGCCCTCTTTTTCTGCAATATGGTTTCGTAAGTGCGGATAAGCTGTCCGGCAACTCGCCTGATGGAAATGCTTTCTCTGAGGTTATCTGCAAGAATTGCCTGCGAGGTGTTTCGAATGTTGTCTGTGTTTGTGAAATAGGCGATAGCATCTGCTAATGCGCAAACATCATCGGGCTCGGTGATTACCTTTCCGTGCCTGTCAGGTGTAAAAAGATCAACCGCACCATTATAACGTGTTGTTATTACCGGTTTTTCCGCTGCTATTGCTTCGAGGATAAACCTGCTGGAAGGGTCATAGAACGTGGGTAAAATAGCGACATCAACAATCGAGAGGGCGTTTTGGATGTGTTTGACGGGCCCAAGAAACAGAATTTTTTTGTGGATGTTGAGCCTTTTGGCTATCCGCCGAAATCTTTGCGGTTTACCGCTTCCTGCAACAACCAGAAAAGGATCTCGCTGCAAACGACGGCCAACAATAGTTAAGTACAGAGCCTCTATCAATACACATAGGCCTTTTAACCTGAAGTTGTTGGCGGCAAATAGAAACAACACCGGCTCATCTGCTTCTTTGATGCCAAAATGTGTCAATATCTGTGCGCGAAGTCGATCAGCTGCTTTTACATCGATGGTTTTGTCAATGTTAACGCCGTTTGGAATTAAAACCATACGATTTGCAGTGGTGCGGTAGTGCTGTTGAAGTTGATTAGCGACATACTGCGAAAGTGCGACGATCATTGGCCCTTTTTGACTTTGACAGAGCTTGCGCTCGGCGCGAAGGAGAATGGTCCGGCGAAGATTAGCGAATGATGTAAGCTTCTTATAAGCTGTTACTAATTTGTTATTGTAGCTTGCCGCATTACGCAAAATGGACTCAGCATATGTCCCTCCTCGCGGTTGATAAATGTCAGCAAAATCGAAAGGCAACGTGCTGTGCACGATTTCATAATGATTTGCGGACAGGTGTTGTTTCAGAGCTTTTGCAAAAGTGCTATGTCGTGTTCGTGTGTCGGAGTCATTATGACAGAGGATGTGGATGTTTTTTGCATACACTTGTCCGCTTGCAGCAATAATATTGACCTTGAGGCCTTTTGCTGACAATGCCATTACGAGTTCAAAAACAGAGCGTTGAGCTCCGCCGAGAGCTATGTTTGCTCGCTCAATTATGATGGCCACTTTCATAAATGCAAATAGTCTCAGAGATAAATGTGACTCAGCCCGCAAAGGGAACAATTCTGCCGTGCTTTATGTCATGCTGTGCCATTTGTGCTGCTTTTCTGATTACCTTATTGATAATGCGTTTGTCTTTTTTTGTAAGCTTGTTCTGACTGGTGTACGCGAGATAAAAACGCAGCCTATCTGTTCGGGAAAAGTACTTGGCCGGAGCCGAGTAGTGAAGCTGCGCAATATCTTTTATGTGGAATCGTCGGCGCCGGATCAACGGCTTGAAGGCCCTGGCCAAATCTATTAAAGTAAAATCATTGTTGCCGTTATAGAATATGTGTGAAAAGTATAGATCACGATGGCAATAGCCTGTCTGATGGAACTTCCTGATAAAAGCAGCTAATCTGCGGATACAATCTCTACACAGTTTGAGCTTCTCAGTTGTGGCTGGCCCTGAAAAAAAGTCAGGCAGTTTTCGCTCGAGTGATTCACCATCGGCAATTTCCTTAGTAATAATGAAACTTCTGTTCTCGAAAAAAACTCCCCATTGTTCACCGTACGAGGCGACCTTCGGAGTGTTTATGTTTGTTGCGGCTAATTCGGAAACTGTTACGAACTCAGTTAGTCCGAGGCTCAGATGGCATCTGTGTGAAAGCCAGTTTTTTAGTTGGCATGAGACTGGTGGTTTGTCATATCGTTTGATGAATAAGGTAGTCGATGGTGAATCAATGTGAAACTGTAAACGGCTGCGAAAGGAAGCAAGGTTGTCTTTTCCTAAATTTTTACCACTGTTAAATGAGGATATTGCTTCAATGGAGTTTAACCCCAGTTTGCTAAATGCGACCTTATATTCAGGGTCGATAAAAAATGATTTCGATAATTCCTCAAGTTGTTGTTGGGCAAAGACCTTTGCTCGATTACCACCATTTTCAAGGAGTTCTTGTGCTGCGTTGCAGACCATCTCAACGGTGATTGCCTGCATACATAGATGTTGGTTTTTTTTGCATTTGGACCTGGTGCATGGAGCGCAAGCAACGTTTCCGATTATTTGAATCTCATCTTCATAGCCCGTTTCTGTCCACGCTGGGTCGTTGGGTCCAAAAAGACTGATAAGGTTACGCCGTAGAGCGATAGCGATGTGCCGAGGCCCTGTATCGTTGCTAATCACCAACTCGGCTTGAGAGAAAAGTGCCTTTAATTCCCCGAGGCTTATGTGCTTCTCAGCAAGGTTAATGAGTTTGTGTTTACTCATAACACAAATTTGTTCAGCAATATTTCTTTCGGGTGCGCTTGGTGCAACAGATATGATGACCATGGCCTTGTAGTTATCTATCAGCCAGTCAGCAGCCTGTGCAAATCTTTCAGCAGGCCAACATTTACTGGGGCCGAATGCACCGGCGGGCACTAGAATCATAATTGGACCAGTGTTATTAGCGGTTTCGGGCAATTTTTTGTCGAGACTTGTACAGTCCGCAGGGTCGATGAGCAATTCAAGGGTTCTGTTTGTAATATTGGCACCCAACCGTGAGGCGATCGCAAGGTAGGAGTCAATGGCAGCGATAGGTTTAAATCTGCCGTTGGATAATCTGGGTGGATAAAGTTTCTGTGTCAGAAGAAATCCGCGCCCGTCACGCACGTAGCCGATTCGAGATGGTATCCCAGCAATGTAAGCTGTCAAAGCTGAAGCAAATGAGTTCTTAAAAAGAACAGCATGGGTAAACTTGTGTTTTTTCAGCTCTCTGGCTAACGTTAGAGGATTATTGTTCTTTTGCCCGAGCCACCCATCACAAAAGTTATTTGGCGAAAGAATTGCTCGCACTGGGTCACTGGCAAAAAATGATATTTTGGAGGATTTGAAACACTGGCGGATAGCGCGCAGTGCCGGTGTACAAAGAATGGCATCACCTATCGGTGAAGGTAGCCATACTAAAATCTCATAAGTGGGGTCGCTCATTTTGTATTTGATTTCTCGGATGCTGCAATACGTTCGGCCGTCAGTTATTTTCGGCCTTGCATTATGTAGAAGGTCAGTGCCATCATTTGCAGAACAGCCGCGAATCCAAGTCCGACCAGCACCGTGGTATTCTGTCGAGATGGACTCATAAGAAACCAGATTGTTATCAACAGGCAAAGCAATACGATAATCTGCACGACGCCGGCTATCAGTCTCATTATAGAGAATTCGCTGAACATTTCAGTGCGTTGCATGCTCTTTAACTGTTCGAGGATATTTCTTAGCAGTAGCTCAGTTTTGTTATCGGCAGCTTGAGGTTCTGGCGGATTAGTCTGTCCATTTGTGGCTTTTGAATCGGGTAGATGTTCGGCCGCATGGGAGGTTGGTTCGACAACTTGTGGAGATAAGTTGGTGTGACTGCTCGGCACCGGATGACTCCTGGGCTGGCCTTGATCTGCTGAGCGACGGAGTTTTTTTATTATGTTCACTGCTTCCCTTATATTTACAGCGACGAAATCAGGTTTCGGTGTGGCGGGTATCTGCTCGGAAGAATGTGGGTTGGAGCTTATTAAGATGGTTCTACAGCCGGCTCGTAGGCCGGCTTCGATGTCCTGGCTGGAGTCTCCGATGCACCAGGATTGGCTTAGGTCGATGTCCATTTCGTCGGCGGCGGTCAGCATCATGCCGGGATTTGGCTTTCTCCAGTCACTATCCTTTCGGTATTTCGGAATTGCTGCTTCAGGGTGATAGGGGCAATAGTAGATTTGATCCAGATAAGCTCCCTGTTCCGCTAATACTTGTTTCAAGCGGTCGTGAATTTCACTTAGCACTTTCTCGCTGACGATTCCACGAGCTACAGCCGATTGGTTTGACACCACAATCAGCTTGTAGTCAAGAGTTCTGAGTTCTTTGAGCGCTTCGGGGACACCATCCAGCAACCTGACCTGATCAGGGTGGTTGACATAACCTGGGTCTTCAATCAGAGTGTCGTCACGATCCAAAAATATTGCTTTATTGGACATATTCATTTGATTTTAAAAAGTCTATTCGCAAAAGCCTTGTTCTACAAGGTCACAGACCATGTGATAAGCAAGTTGGTGAATCTCTTGGCTGCGGGCTGTTGATTCATCGTCGGCGCAGAAACATATATCAGCGATCCTTTCAAGTTTACTGCTGGCCCGGCCTGTAAAGGCTAACACGTAGGCTCCCTTTTCCTTGGTTAACTGGGCAGCCTTAATAACATTTGGTGAGGAACCACTTGTCGAAAGTGCCCATAGAACGTCGACTTTCTTTACCAGCGCCTCCACCTGTCGGGCAAAGACGTCTTCATAAGTATAATCGTTAGCGACAGATGTGAGCACAGATGTGTCTGTGGACAGCGACACGGCGGGCAAAGCTTTTCGTTCCCTGCGAAATCTGCCGACCAACTCTCCAGCTATGTGCTGAGCATCTGCTGCTGAACCTCCGTTGCCACAGATGTATATAGTGCCGTTTTGCTTCAGAGCATTAATTATTGCCCGAGAAGCAAGGACGATAACATCGGTTGCATGAGCTTGCAGTTCATCTACCATCTTTCTGTGGGTTTCTAACGCTTTTGCAATTTGTTTATTTATGGTGTTATTCATCAGGTTTCGCATATAATGGCTTTATCTTCTCGATGGTCGCCGTTGAACTTTTACCCTCGGTAAACGGTGCCAAAAGGACTTTGCCTCCATAGGACTCTACGAATTCTTGACCAACGACGGCTTTGTCTGCCCAGTCCTCACCTTTAACGAGTACGTCCGGCCTGACTTTCTTTATTAGGTTGAGTGGGTCAGGCTCATCGAAGATTATGATGTAATCTACTGCTTCCAGCGCAGCCAGCACGGCAGCTCTATCATTCTGGTTGTTTATTGGCCGTTCAAGCCCTTTGATAGTCTTGACAGACCCGTCGCTGTTCAAACCAACGATAACTAAGTCACCCTGGCAGTGACAGAAATTCAGATATTCTACATGTCCCTTATGTATTATGTCAAAACAGCCATTTGTGAAGACTATGGTTTTATTTTGTTGGCGGTGCATCGTCAGTTCTCGATTGAGCGAATCCACAGATAGTATTTTGTTGCTCTTATCGTGACTTTGGCTGACAAGTTCTTTGACGATTTCATCAATGGTCACCGTCGCTGCACCGAATTTTTCTACTTCGATGCCACCGGTTATGTTCGCAAGCTGTACAGCAGTTTTGTAATCACAACCTGCAGCAAGTGTTATCGCCATTGTTGCCAGAACCATATCGCCCGCTCCAGTGACGTCGTAGACGCTGCGGGGCCGGGTAGGCACAAGTTCACTGTGCTTTTTGGTCGAAAGGAAGGCACCTTGCTTATCGAGGGTGATCACTACTGCGTCTAGTTTCAGGTCGTGAAGGAGTTTATCCGCAGCCTTAGCTGCTGCGTCGGTAGTCTCTATCTCAAAGCCGACGACGACGGATGCCTCCTTGCGGTTCGGTGTAATGACGGTGGCTCCGAGATATTTCGAATAATCGCTTGTAAGTGAGGGGTCAACAAGAACTTTCTTTCTGGCCCCTGCTGCCAACTTTATCATCTCTGCGCACAGACTGGAGCTAAGCAGACCTTTATTATAGTCTTGCAGACAAATGGCATCGACTTGGGACAAATAGTTTCTATAGGCATGCATAATCCTGTCACAAAGCTCATTTGAGATAGGCTCGGTGGATTCCTGATCCATTCGGATTAATTGTTGTCTATGACGATGCTGTGCCAGGCCTATCAGCCTTTGCTTGCTGGTAGTGGGATGGCCCTTTACGGTGATCACTACACTAACGTTAGTTCCTGAATCGGATAATTTATCCTTGAGGATTTTACCATTCGGATCGTCTCCGACCAGGCCGAGACAAAAGGGTACCGCGCCAAGGGCAGCGAGGTCTGCGGAAACAGATCCGGCTCCGCCACAACCGTACTCGGTTTTGCAGACTTTTAGCACAGGAACCGGTGCTTCCGGGCTTATTCTCAAAGCGTCACCATAGATATAGACATCGAGCATAAGATCGCCAACAACGAGGATTTTTGGCGAGCCGAGATTTGTGACTACTTCCAGTAGGTTTTCATGCATACTGGTTTCCTACAAGTGGGCTTTTATTATTTGCGTCATCGTTTTGGAGGAATTTTACCCGCCAATGTCTGTACAATCAAGCCTCTTAACTTGTCCTGCCCATCTGTGAACCTAATTTCGATGGTAAGATATGCCAGATGTATGGGTAAATCAGTCAGTGATAATGAAGCCGTTTTCGTCCAGTCTTTTTGTGTTGTCAGCACAAGATCAGCACCTCTGTGTTTGGCCTGCCTGCAGATATTTTCTATGTCATTTTGCGTATAGTGATGGTGGTCATTAAATACTTCCGAGCCAACAATCTTTGTGCCCAGATTCTGTATGGTATTGAGAAAAGCGGTCGGATTGCCTATGCCACAATAGGCGAATACCCGCCTGTTTTTTAGATGCTCGATCTGGATGATTTCTTTGTCCGGAGATTTTATCGCGGTGGGGGCGTGTATTGATCTTGAGATAATCATACGAGAATTAATGTTCTGCAATTTACTTTCAAGATCGGTAAGTTCCACAAGCGTGACTTGATTGCATCTGGTAATAACAACGGCATCGGCTCGTTTAAGTGAGCCGATGGGTTCTCGCAGCAATCCAGCTGGTAGAAGTCGGCCATATCCGAAAGGCTGGGTTGCGTCAATTACCACTATGTCCAAGTCTCTATGCAATCGGCGATGTTGAAATCCATCGTCCATAATCAGGGCTTGGACGCCGGACCTGCCAATTGCCTCGGCTGCACCTGCGATGCGGTCGGGATTCACAATTATCTCTGTGTGTGGACAACTCTGCGCCAGAATCGCCGGCTCATCTAAGTAGTTTTGAGTTTTGAATCTTGAGTGTAGAGTTGCTTTGTAGCCACGAGTTAGAATTGCACAGTTGATGCCTCTTTCTTTTAAAAGATTGCACAGCCAGATTACAAGCGGAGTTTTGCCTGTTCCGCCGGTGGTTATGTTGCCGATGCTAAAAACCACAGCGTCGGCGTGGTGCGTTTTGAGATAGCCTTTTGAGTAAAGAAGGTTTCGCAGGCTTACAGCACTGAGATAGAACGGCTCAGGAATCCTCAATAAGAGATGCGCAAGAGTTGGCCCAATGCCTCGGTTTTCGCCCGAAATCAGTTTTAAGTATATCGACTGGTACATTCTGTTATCACAATAAAGCAGAAACAGCAGTCAGAGATTACATTGTTTTGAGGTAGTAATCAATACTTTGCTTATTACCGGTTTTACGCAGTATTTTGAGATGAAGAGAGACTTTAAATTTATGACCCATTTCTTTCTGCAATCGGAGATACCGATTATAATAGTTGAACTATGAAGGTTCTGATATACGGTGGTGGTGCGGTTGGACTTGGCATTGGAAGTTGCCTGCTAAAGTCTAAGGCTGATGTGGATATTATAGCAAGGCAAAACACTGTACATAGTCTGCGAGAATTCGGACTGATTCGTAAAGGAATTTTTGGAAGTTTTCATGTCGCTCCTGAAGTTTTTGCTGCTTATTCCTCACTTGAGCAGGTTCCCGATAAGGTTTATGACGATATACTCGTATGTACAAAGTCTTTCGATTCCTTAACGGCTGCACAAGATATTTCACGCCACAGTCGGCTTCTCGGCAAGCAAACAAAGATCGTATTGTTCCAGAATGGCTGGGGCAACACAGAGATGTTTGTTTCTTTGTTTGAGCCTACGCGGATTTACAATGCTCGTGTTATTACAGGATTTCAAAGGCTAGAACCCAACGAAGTCACGGTCACTGTGCACGCGGATGCGATACATATCGGAGCGCTGTTTGGTGGGAATTTATCATGTGTTAAAAAATTGTGCGAGTTCATAACCGAAGGCGACATACCGTGCCAAACGACCAATGATATTGAAAAAGACCTTTGGGCAAAAATGCTTTACAACTGTGCCCTTAATCCTTTAGGTGCCATTGTTGACGTACCATACGGGGCATTGGCCGAAAATGACTATACGCGAGAGCTGATGAATCATATTATTGAAGAGGCTTTTTCAGCTATGACAGAGGCAGGTTATCAAACACACTGGCAGTCTGCAGCAGAGTTTCTCCAGGCATTCTATGAAAGGCTCGTACCTGATACCGCAGAACACAAATCGTCAACACTTCAGGACATCCATGCAAGCAAAAGAACCGAAATCGGTGCTCTAAACGGCGCTGTAATAAAACTGGCCAAACAGCACGAAGTTGCTGTCCCGTACAATCTGTCGGTCTATAATATAATTAATTTCCTTGAGGCCAAACAGATGAGATAGACATGAGTTTCTGGTTTAGCAACATACCTTCAGTCCTACCCAAAATAGCTACTTCAAGCACCACTTGTCTGGCAAATGCGGCAAAATCTACCACCTGATTTCAGATTAGAGATTACTCGTCGACCAGCATTGCCTTGGCGACTTCGTTTCGTTTTGCTGCTCCACACAGTAGATCAACGAGCTTCAGTGCAAACTCTATCGCAACAGCCGGTCCTTGACCCGTGATGCAGTTACCATCTACAACGACTCGCTCAGTGGACAAGTGTTCCGGGTTTAGTTTATTTTGTAGCGATGGATAACAGGTTGCTTTCTTCCCCTCAAGAAGTCTGTGGTGCTGCAGCACAACCGCCGGCGAAGCACATATAGCCGCATAGAGTCGACCCGCTTTTTTCTGCTCACGCAGAAGCTCTATAAGTTCCGCAGAATCTCGTAAATGCTCTGCTCCAGGCAGCCCACCCGGCAGCGCGATTAGATCGTACCTGTTTTTCACACACTCCGCTATAACTTTGTCAGCCACAATCTTCACACCTCGGCTGGCTGTAACCTGCAACTTGCCCACAGATGCCACAGTCACTTCCACTCCTGCCCGTCGAAGAGTATCGATAATGCAGACCGCCTCGATTTCTTCCGTCCCGTCCGCAATTAGAACCAGCGTCGTCTTGGCCATTGTCCTATTTCCTTCTTAAGAGATTAAGCTGGTTAGTTTTGTTCTTTGATCTTCTCGATAATCGCATCCGCCATTTGACTTGTGCCTACTGCAGTTGGGTCGTTGCGGTCCTCCTTCATATCATAGGTGACGTTTTTGCCTTCGGTGATCACAGCCGCAACGGCGTTTTCAAGCTTGTCTGCCTCTTGCATCTTGCCGAGATGTCTTAGCATCATTACACCACTGAGTATCAAAGCCGTCGGGTTGACTTTATTCATGCCTTTGTATTTCGGGGCACTTCCGTGTGTTGCTTCAAAAATTGCAGTTTTGTCGCCGATGTTTGCACCAGGGGCAACACCAAGCCCACCGACAAGACCTGCGCACACGTCGCTTATTATGTCACCGTAGAGGTTTGGCAGTACAATCACATCGTAGAGCTCAGGTTTTTGAATTAGCTGCATGCACATATTGTCAACGATACGGTCTTCAAATTCAATGTCTGGATAGCGTTTTGCTGCCTCCCGGCTAACATCCAGCCAAAGACCGTCAGAAAATTTCATGATGTTGGCCTTGTGAACAGATGTTACCTTCTTACGTCCCATTTTACGGGCGTATTCAAACGCAAACGTGACGATCCGGTCTGTTGCCTGGACTGAGATGGGTTTTATACTAATGCCGGAGTCACTGGTTATCTTTCGGTCGCTATGGGCGTTTATCCAGTTGATAAGCTCTGCGGTATCGTCCTTACCTTTTTGGAATTCGATGCCTGCGTAAAGGTCTTCGGTGTTCTCGCGAACGATAATAAGGTCGATATCGGTGTATCTGCTACGAACGTTTTTGTAGCTTTTACAAGGTCTCAGGCAGGCGTACAGATCAAGGGTTTGTCGAAGATGTACATTTATACTTCTATATCCTTTCCCTACCGGCGTTGTAATCGGTGCCTTCAGGGCAATGCCATTTCTTTTAATGGATTGGACTGTAGCCTCCGGCAGGGGGGTTCCAAATCGTTCCATTACCTCCACGCCGGCCTCAGCATGGTCCCATCTGATTCCGGCACCGGTTGCGTCGATACATCTGCGGGCAGCTTCTGCAATCTCCGGCCCAATTCCGTCGCCTGTAATCAAAGTTACATCAATCATCTGACAATCTCCTGTTGTTAGCAAAGCATGTATCCTAACTTCCGATAGGTGAGGCGTCAACGACTATAGATTTCTGTTTTGGGGTAGAAAGGGAACATCGTATCCTTCTGAGGAAGGAAAGGTGTATGACCAAAGATTCTTAAAAGAAGCTAAAAAATACCTGGATGGGCAGAGTTTAGCCCATGCTACGACGGCAATCACTATTTGCATTTAGCTTGTAGCATTTTCGGATAGGAAAATGCTCATACTACTATTGCTCGGAAGAAGCCGAATCCGATTGCAAAGGTTCCGGTTCTTGTTCGGGCTCTGAGTCCGCTTGGTTTGGTTTGGTCTGAGTTTTCTCTGGGGTCTTGTAGACGTCCTCTAAAGCGATATTGTCAACCCTGTTACGCATGAGCGCATAGATTATCGCATTGGCTGAGAAGTAGAAACTTATTACAAAAGACGCCAACAGTCCTACAACAGCCAGCACGATTAGACAAACTAAAAATGCTGCTGTAGATTCTGCCCAGTTGCCTACTGCTGGACTTGTGGAGCCGAGGAAATCAGCAAAGTTTGGTTCAGGCCAGATTGCGGTTAGCTTTTTGTTGGCGTCGAAGACACCAAGGGCCAGGAACCGATAGCTCACCCAAAGCAATAGAAAAGCGAAGAGCCGCACAAATATGTAGGAAATTGCGCCATAGACAACGGCTATGGCTGTGTAAAAGCCCATTCTCCACGGTTTTGCGTATACATAACTAAAGGAGCGGCTTATTGCATCAAAACAGTCCGAGTCTTCGTATGCTATGGTTGGGAACATCAGATTAAAGCCTGCAACCGCCCCGATTAGGACGGCGGTGATCAATCCACCTGCAAGCAGAGCCAACAGCAGGAATACCCCGATTATTAATTCCCCTGCCCAAGGAATATTACCTACAAGTCCGAGTAGGAAAATGAATACTCCGACAAAGATAATTATGCCAACAGGCGTCAAGGGTGCAGAGAAGAAACTCAGGAATTTTTTTGCACTGAAGCGCAACGCCTCAGTAAGTCCCGGCTTTTCACCACGCGAGAATTGTAGAGCTGCAATTCGGCATATAGCTCCGCCAGCGATAGACATCACCGCTAGTACTATGGCAAAGAAGATAATGCTGTAGATATAATGGTATTTAAAAGCCCATAACAGTGCTTTAAAGCAAGCAGCTATGTTTATAGCCACGCCTGGGATGTCAAACCTGAACAGTGAATGCAACGCCTGGTGAAACCTTTCAGCACCGAAGTTCCAGAGCGTGGAAAAAACACCGGTGCTCTGTCCGTCCTCCCTGTAAGCTTGAAGATAGTCCTGTAGCTGGTCCGGGCTTCCAGCGTATATTTCTAACTCTGTCACTCCATGTCTGCTACTTTTGACGACTGTCTTGCTGAAATCCATCAACCAGCCGGCTAAGCAGATAATTGCTACCGCCAACAAAGCGATCATGAGTTTGGTTGGCTGAATAGCCATGCGGAAGGTTTGAAATACTTTCGGGAAAAGAAACTTGTCGAGAAATTGCGAGGATTCATTTTCGTTACCCATTTTGCCTCCTTTCAATTTGGTAAAATCGATTTTTGTTTTTGTCCGATATAGGCGCTAATAAATATAGTGGATTGTTTGCTTTTTTCAACACATTCCATAGTATTTTGTCTTTAATATGCCGTTCTCACGGCTCATTATGATGAGTGTTAAAGGTTTTTTCAGACAAAAGGTTGAAGTCTTGCTGCGGTTCAGATATTACTTTGTATTTGGCGTCCAGCCAATAACCCAAGTCTATAAGTTTGCACCGCCTGGAACAAAAAGGAAAGATTTTTGCTTCTTCGGCGTGTCCTTGACGGGGGGACTTGACAACCTTCTGGCAAATTGGACATCTGCATCTCATATCTGGGTACTAATGTGCTCTTATAAGCTTAGAACATCATAATTTTTTGCCGACCATTTTGAAGTAAAAGAAATGTCGGTTAACTCAGTGAGTCCAAGAAGCTCTCCCTTACTTTGCTGGCTGGCTGGTTCCTTTCCACATTGTACCTCTTTATAACAACAGTATAGAAAAGTCGTTTCTTGATTTTTGGAAACTTATTTTTACCTGTTGTTGCATTCACATCCTTGCGAGCCTAAGGTCAACTGTTGCTTTTATTCTACAAGGCCCTGTTCCAGCATTCGTGTATATTCGACACAGTGCCTAGCCCAGGGCTGGGCTTCAAGTCGGGCTTTAGGTATAGGTTGGCCCGTACCCTCACATACACCGTAGGTTTTGTTCTCTATACGCTGTAAGGCATCATCGATTTCGTGTAGAAGCTTTCTCTCGCTGTCCATCAATCCCAGAACGAATTCCTGCTCGTAGTTATCGGTTCCGAGGTCGGCCATGTGTATCGGCATGCTCGAAAGGTCCCCGCTTGCGTCTAACCTGGATTTCTTAAGCGCCTCGTCTTCGATTTCATAAACGTTCTTGAGGATTTCTCTGCGCTTCTCCAGAAGAATTTGTTTGAAGCGCTCGATTTCAGTAGTGGTTAAACGCTGTTTTCTCCCTCGAATTGAACTGTTTGTTGTTCTCGATGCCTTTTTGCGTTTCTGGGCCACCGGTTTATCTACCTTTGTTACTTAAGAATCTATCTTTCGACTATTTAGAAATCACTATTATATCATCCCGGAGTTTATGTCTATAGAATAATTTCTTTTGAGTGGTCTTATTCATAGTCGAAATCGCACCTCGGTAATTACAGGCCTAACCTCGATCTGATGTAACTTCTTTTTAGTAAAGCACTTATTGTTGCAGCTCCGGATTGCTGTCTTAGCTATCCTGTGGTTGCTGTAATACGGAGTTTCTGTCACGGGCATATTTACCTATGGGAATGAAGAAGTTCTCCTTTCCTACTTTACCTGTAAAGACGCTAACTCCGAAGACCTTTTTGATTCGGTCGGGCGAGAGAACATTCTTGGCTTCGCCAAGATAATAAGTGCCTTTGGCTAGGTTATCGTCGTGAGGCACAAGTGCTGCTGGAGAAGATAGTAATAATAACTCATCGCAGTATTGCGCTGCCAAATTTATATCGTGTGTAACAGCCACGATTGTTTTGCCTTTCTGAGTTTGCGCCAGTTTTAGTAGGTCATACATGGCAACTTGATGTTTTAGATCTAAAAAACTCGTCGGCTCATCAAGAAGTAACATTGGCGTGTTTTGCGCAAGGGCTCTGGCAATCAAAACGCGTTGCCTCTCACCGCCGCTCAGGTTTGCGAGCGGTCGAGATGCAAACCGATCTGTTTCCGTTACCTCGAGCGCCTCATTAACTATCTTTCTGTCTGCTTCGTTTTCAAAACCCAGCGGGCTAAAGAACGGAGTCCTTGCCATCATGACTGTTTCAATTACTGAGAAGCCGAATATCGGTACGTGTTCCTGCCGAACGACAGCTATTTTTTCGGCAAGCTCTCTTGTGTTATATGATTCAATTGTTGCCCCATCAATTCTTATCGTACCAGATTTTGGTATTATCGATCGACATAATAGATTGAGCAGCGTACTTTTACCTGCCCCATTAGGTCCAGCAATTATGAAAAACTCCTGCGGTTTTACCTGGAAGCTGATATCTTTCAGAACCGCATTTTGCCGTGTGTATTCAAACGTCAGGTTTTCAATATCGATAATGCTGTTCATCTTTACCAAATAGCCTTTTTGCTATGTCTGACCAACAAGATCAAAAAGAAAGGCCCGCCCACGATGGCAGTTACAATACCGACCGGCAACTGTGCTGGGGCTACGATGATGCGTGCCACGGTATCGGCGGTTACTAAAAATATTGCCCCTACGATAGCAGTTAGTGGGAAAAGCTGGCGATGGTCAGGGCCGAATACAAGCCTTACTCCGTGGGGGACGATCAACCCTACAAATCCTATTAAACCGCTTAGGCTAACTGCAATCGCAGTAGCAAGCGCTGCGACCGCAAAGGCAACCGTCCGTGTTCTGTTGATGTTGATGCCGATATTTCTGGCGTCATCTTCACCAAAGCTAAGGACATTTAGCTGTGGACTTATGTAAAAGAGCGCTACTATAGCTGCGAATATACAGCCTGCCCCAATCCACAGTACGAAGAAGTCTTCTTCCATCATATTGCCCATCAGCCAGAATATGGTCGCATGGACGTCCTCGCTCTTGGCTATAGAGGTCAGGAACATAATGAGGGCGGAAAAAAATGCGTTAACTACGACTCCGGCAAGAAGCAATCCAGTCATCTGAAACTTCTTTGTTGATCGCCCGATGAACCAGACCAGCCAGGTTGTTCCCACCGCTCCTGCAAAAGCGAATATTGCTATTGGTGAACGTCCCCAGATGGTCCAACTAAAACCGCTAAGAACCGCAATGATTGCTCCAAGGCCTGCGCCACTTGATATGCCGAGAATATATGGATCAGCAAGAGGATTGTGTAGAAGCGCCTGGAAAGCGACGCCTGAGCTTGCCAGGGCTGCGCCGACGATAGCTGCCAGAATAATCCGAGGCAATCTGACGCGAATCAATATCTCGTGGTCGGGATTTACTGTTGACGGTGCATCGGTTTTAAGAAGAGCTGCTTTCAACGAAATGGGCTCAGTTCCAATCAAAGAGCACGCGAACATGACTACAACCAAAACAATGCCTGCCGACATTAGTCTGACGAACAACTTTCTTGGTGTCAATGGAGCATTCATTATATCAGTTTGGAAAAAGTTCCGGCCTTAGACATTTGGTGATAGTTTCGACTCCTTCATACAATCGCGGTCCAAGGCGAGAAACGGTATCAGCTTCAATTACGTAAATGCGCTTATTCAACACAGCGGGGACACTCTCGAACTTGCTCCAGTATTTCAGGGCCCCTTGATGCTGTGTTGGTAAGTTTTGGCTCATCGCCGGCTCAATTATAACGTCCGCTTGACAGGCGATAACTTGTTCAGCTCCAATTGGTGGGTATTTGTGTATCGTTGGCCCAATAGCGTTTTCGCCGCCGGCAAGTTCGATCATCTCGTTGACGAAAGTATCTCTTCCTGCCACGCGTAATGGTTCACGCTGAACTACCCATAGCACTTTGATCCTATCTGAAGCATTAAAAAGTTGCTGAAGACTATACAATTTCTTCTGGATGTCAGAGGCTAAGTTATTTGCTTCATTTTGTCTGTCTGTGGCATCTCCAATTGTGGCGATTGCCTTAAATAGATCGTTCACTTTTTCAATCTTCAGCTCCAGACACGTATAGCCGATTCGTCTCAATCGCTCAGCGAGGTTTATTTGCTGATTGATTTCAAGCGTAATCACCAAGTCAGGTTTAGCTGCTATCACCGCCTCGATGTTTGGCTGCCAAAACGTTCCTACTTTTATTTTTTTTGTCGCTACTGGCGGGTAGTCGCTGTCGGTTGTCACGCCAACGGTTTTCGTATCAAGCCCTAATGCAAAAAGGATTTCGGTGAGGTTGGGGGCCAAGGAAACGATTCTGTTCGGCTGGTTCGGCAGGGGAGTATAGCATTGAGTTTTGGAGTTGCGTGCATTTGAGATGGCAAAGCCGGCTCCTATCCAGCACAGAAACATCGATAATAACCACCACCACTTGTTCATTAAGTCCTCTTAAATTGCTTTTCGAGTTCTTCTATCGAGAATTTTATCGTGGTGGGTCTGCCGTGAGGACAGCGGTCTGCAAATTCGAGGCTTTTTCTATCACTGAGAAGCTGTTCTATTTCACTGTTGCTGAGTTTTTGACCAGCCTTAATCGCTGCTTTGCAGGCGGCCAAGCTTAGAACCGCATCTAAAAGTCTTTCTGGATCACTTTCCACACTCTGGCTGTCGAGCAGATCGATTAAGTCTTGAACAAATTCGGCAGGAACTGCTCTTTTCAGAAGGACAGGAAAAGCCTGTATAGCGTAAGTCCGTGGACCGAACGGAGCAATTTCGATTCCCAATGCTTTCATCAGGTTCGGGTGATTTTCAAGCACGTCTATTTGACTTTCCGTCAATTCGAAGGTTTCTGGTACCAACAGTCTTTGTGATTCCAGCACCCCATTTTGGATTCTCCGGCGTAGATTCTCGAATATGATCCGCTCGTGCAGCGCGTGTTGGTCAATTACCAAAAAGCCATCGTCAGTTTGTTCAACGATAAAGCTATCATGTATCTGAAGAAATTTTAACTCTAATGCTGTGATAGGCGGCGCTGAATGATCTACACTCTCAGTTACCTGTTTATGACCGAAAGGAGGTTCCTTGTGATGCGTTGTTAACATTGAGTTAACGTGCTGTTGAGTATGGGTCGGTTTGTGTTTTCTGAGGAATTCGGCCATCGCGTCAGCGATTTCCCTGCTTCTACGGCTTGTTGCAGCAGGGATAGGCCTTTCGGCCGCGTCTGGTGTTATCGGCAATCTTGCTCGTGTTTGGTGATCCATTCCCAGGATTTTTTCGCGTAGGCATCCAAGTATCTGTGAATGGACCAAATTGGCATTGTAGAATCGCACCTCAATCTTGGTGGGGTGCACATTCACGTCGTAGTCCTCACAAGGCATTTGAAGAAACAAAAAAACTACGGGATATCTGTTTGGCTCTAAGATTCCATGATAGGCTTCTTTGATAGCATGGGATATAAACTTGTCACGAATGAATCGGCCGTTCAGGAAAATGTATTGGAATTTATTGCTTGTGCGAGACGTGCCTGGTTTACACAGAAATGCCGAAATATGTAATCCTTTCTCGTTACTTTCAGTCTCAATCAAATCCTCGGAAATCGCAGAGGGGAACAACTCACTTATGCGCTGGCGATTGTCCTGTTGGCCTGACAGCCGATATACTTCTTTGCCATTGTGTGTGAGTTCCATATCGAGACTGCTATGTGCCAGCGCAAGACGGATTAACTGCTCGGTGATGTGACCCATCTCAGTGTTAGCTGTTCTAAGGAATTTACGTCTTGCAGGCAGCTTATAAAAAAGGTCTCTGACCTGAATTGTCGTGCCGTAATCTCCGCTACACGGCTGGACGGTACTTTGCTCTCCGCAATCGATCTCCACGCAATGTGCAGAAGCTGAATCTTTTGTTTTGCTAACGGCCTTGACTTGAGCTATCGAGGCGATACTTGCCAGAGCTTCGCCCCTAAATCCGAGAGTAGAAATGCCAGACAAATCCTTACTTGTTTTAATCTTGCTGGTAGTATGCGGGTCGAACGCCTGGGCCAAATCGTCGCTATCCATGCCGCTGCTGTTATCGCTGACTGATATGAGTCTTCTGCCTCCATCCTCGACAGATACGGTTATTTTTGTTGCTCCAGCGTCGATACTGTTTTCCATCAGTTCCTTGACCACGCTTGCAGGCCTTTCGATCACCTCCCCAGCCGCAATCATATTTATCATATTCTGGTCAAGAACTTTTATCTGTCCCATAGTTGTCTTATTGTATTCATTTCTTACGGAAATTCCAGTATTTCGTTGAGACATGGATTTATACAGACCTGTCCTGAGCAGAGTCGAAGGATTAACACTGTTTTTTATTTATAGATATTGTGGCTTGATGCCTTGGAGGTTGAGCATGTTCCGGTATGGCAAGTATGGGGGAAATGATTAAAATCCTGCTATAGTGATGGCAGGAAAACAAATGGAAAACCCTGCGATGTGATCGCAGGGCTAACCGAATCCCGCCACGTGGAGGCGGAAAAGAAATGGGAAATCCTGCGATGTGAGGAACATAAACCCCGCCATGTTATGGCGGGGCTAACCAATGTAAAAGAATTGGGAAAAAGTTGTGAACTAAATAAATTGCGGATATTATCAAAAAATGATGAAAAGAATAATTGGTTATATGGTTACCTGGACTACCTACGGAAGCTGGCTGCAGGGCGATAAAAGAGGGTATGTAAAAAATAGTAAAATCCTTGCGCAAAACGATAAATTAAAATCGGCAAATCAAAGGCAACAAAAATATCCGATGGTCAAACTTAGTTCGGAACAAAAACAAATTGTTGAAAATACAATTATCGAAGAAGCCCGGAGAATAAATCATAAAATATTTGCGACGGCGGTTTGCTCAAAACATGTGCATATAGTCGCCGGAGTTTCCGAAGAGTCAATCGAACAGGCTGTTCATCGATATAAATATTCAGCAACTTTGGCACTGCGTAAATTCGGGAGCCAAGGCAAAAGCTGGTAAAAGGGATTTGATAAGAGATTCTGTTTCACGGATGAAGAGCTTGAGAACAAGGTCAGATATGTGCGAAGTCATATTAACGGTTAGCCCTGCGACCACGTCGCAGGGTATGAAAAAAAGAATACCCTGCCATAGTGATGGCAGGGCTAAACAGATCTAAATTTTATATATCAGGGCAGAATCAAACTTCGGCCGGTCATTTCTTCAGGTTTTGGCAGGCCCATCATTTCGAGCAACGTAGGGCCAATATCAGCTAATCTGCCTCCATCTCGTAACTTGTAATTTTTATAGCGCTCGTCGAACACAATCAGTGGCACATCGCCAACAGTATGTGCGGTGTGCGGATCATCAGGACCCTTATCTGTCATCTTCTCAAAATTGCCGTGGTCTGCTGTCACGATTGTCGCGCCATCCATGCTTTTAACCCTATCCAGAACTTTACCTACACATTCGTCAACCACTTCGGCTGCTTTTATCGCAGCAGATAATATGCCGGTATGGCCAACCATATCCGGGTTAGCAAAATTTACGACAACCACATCATATTTATTTGAGTCGAGCCTTTGCACGACTACGTCAGCAACCTCGTAGGCACTCATTTCTGGCTTCAGATCATACGTGCGAACGCGCGGTGAAGGTACAATTTGTCGGTCTTCGCCTTTGAATGGCTTTTCCGTGTAGTCATTGAAGAAGAATGTCACGTGCGCATATTTTTCGGTTTCAGCACAACGGAACTGTTTCTGGCCCAGACTGCTCCAGTAAGCCGCAAGAATATTTTTCATTTTTGGGGGCTTTGGAAATGCTACGGGTGCTGGTATCGTTGCATCGTATTCGGTCATGCAGACATAATAGACATTGGGTTTTGTTGTCCGGGGAAAGTCTTTGAAGTCAGGCTCGACAAACGCTCGCGTCAGCTCGCGAGGCCTGTCGCCCCTGAAGTTAAAAAACACTACGCCGTCGCCATCGTTTATTGTGGCCAACGGCAAATTCTCGCTATCGACAATACAGGTTGGCTCAATGAACTCGTCGGTGACGTCCTTTGCGTAGCTTTGTGCTACTGCCTCAGCGGCGCCGGTCGCTTTGATTCCTTTTCCAAATCTGAGGCATTCGAAGGCTTTTTGCACACGGTCCCATCGGCTGTCGCGGTCCATGGCGTAAAACCTGCCAATAACCGTTGCGATTTTCCCCACACCCATTTCTTTTGCCTTTTTTTCGATATCGGCTATATATTCAGCTCCGCTGTCAGGCGGTGAATCTCGGCCATCAGTAAATGCGTGGATAAAGATGTCTTTCACGCCATTTCTCTTTGCCAATTCCAGAAGGCCATACAAGTGATCTAACAGCGAATGCACACCAATGTCGCTGCACAATCCCATGATGTGCATCTTGCTGTTATTTTCTTTGACAAACTTTATAAGATGTTGAAATTCCTGGTTTTCAAAAAAAGAGCCGTCACGAATTGCCCTGCTGATTCTTACGGATTCCTGTGATACAATTCTACCGGCCCCGATGTTTTGGTGGCCCACTTCGCTATTGCCCATTGTTCCTTCGGGCAGGCCTACATCTTCGCCGCTGGTGTGGATAAGGCAGTTTGGATACTCAGTCATTAGCATGTCGTCCACCGGTGTATTAGCGCGCTTGATGGCATTGTATTCATCCTCGTTACTGTTTGGATTGTAGCCCCAGCCGTCACGAATGATTAAAACACAGGGCCTTATCTTAAGCTCAAATTTCTTTCTCGCCATAGGAGAAGGGCCTTTCACTCAAAAGTACGGGACGAGGCATTACCTCGTCCCCGCCTTTTCTTTTCGTAAATTTGGCCATTTATGATATTGAGCTGCGGTGAATATGTCAAACATTAATCCAGACTATTGTTGTGTGCGTCGGCGATTCGCGGTTAACGGAAGACTCTTTGACAGCGACAGTTACACTGATATAATTGTCTCGATGTTATGGTTTGTTTGAATTGACGTGTCTGCATACAATGTGAGTTAAGAGTTATTCTGTTTGTTATCTGATAATGGTTGAGCCAGAGACAAAAGAAGATCATACCCAGCCTGGACCAAGTTGGACTTTTTTGGAGCGATGGAATTTTACGCTGCCGTCTTTGAGAGCACACTGTATCTTTTGGTTAGTGGTTGTGTGCGCTCTGGTGCTGGATTTATGGAGCAAACGCACTGTCTTTGATTTGCTCAAAGAAAAACATAGCATTTCTGTGATTCCGGGCTTTGTGCAGTTCGTGCTGGCAGAAAATCCAGGCGCAGCTTTTGGGATTGCCGCTGGACAGTACCATTTATTGCTAATTATCTCGGTTGTTGCGCTGATAGTGATTTTTGCAATTTTTCTTTTTGGCGGCAATCAGAAGCCGATAGTCTACATTGCTCTTGGAATGTTTGCGGCTGGTGTCTGTGGCAATCTTTGGGATAGGGCTTTCAATGAGGGCTGTGTGCGAGACTTTATCGACGTTGTCTATTGGCCGGGCAAACACTGGCCTGCTTTTAATGTTGCGGACGCTATGCTTTGTGTTGGCGTGGGACTGCTGATTATCTCGACGCTTTTTACTGGGCGGTCTTATCAAAAACGTGCTCAGAAACATAAATAGGTGCATCCGATGCCGCGCCGAGAGCGATCGCATCGGAGGGTCGTGAGTCAACTTCAATCAACTGTCCATTCATCCGTAGGTGTATCTTCGCGTAGAATATATGATTGCGGAGGTCGTCAATAACGATTTTTTCGATTTTGGCGCCGAGACTTTCAATCACGCTGGAGAGAAGATCATGTGTCATCGGGCGGGTTGGTTTAATGCCTTTTAGCCGACGGTCGATAGCGAAAACTTCCACGATACCTATGACAATCGGAAATCCACGCTGACCATTCCGCTCCTTCAGTACAATTATCTGTTGGTCGGACTGCTCATTAATAATAACACGTGACAATTCGACTTCTACATCCATCTTTCAACCACCTTAGCTATCAGAGTCTAATTCCGAGAGATGCTTTGCGATTGTTTCCAACTGTTCCTGAAGCTGCGCCAGCTTCTCTCTGGCTCTTGCTACCACTTCAGGCTTTGCTTTGTTCACAAAATTCTCATTGGCCAGCTTGGTATCCACAGCTCTTTTGGCATTTTCCAACTCTTCTTTTTGCTTACTCAGTCGTGCCCGTTCCGCCTCCGGATCAATAACTCCGTGAATGTAAATCTGCATATCTTCAACTATTGCCGTGGCAGCATTCACAGGTTTCAAAGTCGTGGCAGCCGCCTTGAACACATCTAAACCGGCAAGTTGGCAGATGAGTTCGTTGTTTACATTTAGAACTTCGGCTACTGGTTCCGGACTGTTCACAGACACTGTCAGTTTATCACTCGGCGATATATTATACGTATTTCTTACATCTCTCACAACTCTGACAACGTTTTGAACGTTCTGAATCTGCTGCTCGATATTTTCGTCAATGAAGGCATTTATGCCGATCGGCCAGGCGGCAATAACCAAAGCTTCCGATTTCTTTGTTTGTACAAGACTTTTAAGCTGCCGGACCGGTGCAATCTCGTTGAGCTTCTGGAATATTCCCTCGGTTATAAATGGCACAAACGGGTGTAGTAGTCGCAGAGTCTGATCCAAAACAAAAGCCAATACATTCTGTGCAATTGGTTTTTGCTGCTCGTTTTGCATTCGTGGCTTTAGCCACTCCAGGTACCAGTCGCAGAAATCGTTCCAGAAGAACCTGTATAGTGCCGTTAATGGTTCACTATATTTGAAATCTTCGAGGGACCTTGTTACCTCAGCAGTTGTTTTCGCCAGGCGGGAGAGAATCCATCGGTCGGTGATGACCATTTTATCTGCGTCAAATTTAACTGGATTCATTCCTTCAAGATTCATCAGCGCAAAGCGAGAGGCATTCCAGAGCTTATTGCAAAGGTTTCGCCCGATGTCAAACTTCGGCGAGGTATTTTCCACCCGGCCATCTGGTAGGGTCATTTGTACCACCGGCATACGAATATCCTGTGTATCGGTGGTCATACTGGCCAGAGTAAATCGCATTGCATCAGCACCATGACTGTCAATAATCACCAGAGGATCTATTCCGTTACCAAGGCTCTTGGACATCCTGCGTCCTTCGCCATCTTGAATCATTGCGTGAATATAGACATCGTCAAAAGGAACATTACCCGCACAGTATTGTCCCATCATCACCATACGTGAGACCCACAGGGTGATAATGTCACGAGCTGTACAAAGTACATCGCCTGGATAAAATGTCTTCAGTTCCTTCGTACCATCAGGCCAACCCATTGTGCTAAATGGCCAAAGCGCCGACGAAAACCACGTATCAAGAACATCGTTATCAAGTTCCATGCTTTGTATTCGTGATCTAAGTTTGTTAGCCTCTTGGTAAGCTTTTAGACCAAATTCATTTTTGATTGCTTCGTTTTCGGCTTTATACTTGCGAATTAAGTTTATATCTGTTGTGGAATTTTGAGCAAGAATCTTGTTCGACATAGAAAGTGCCAATTCACCCTTGGGATTTTTGACACAAACGTAAAGAGGAAAGATGCCATCTATGAGTTCTCGTGACCACAAAAAGGCAACATCGTCTCTGCTAATACCACAAGCATCAAGGTAACTCATTAACAATTGCTCAGTTTCTTGGTTCCTTCTTTTTTCGACCGAATCGTCGGACTCTCCTAAATGAACATACATAGCATGAGATACTTTCGCAGTCCAAACTGGTATTCTGTGTCCCCACCAGAGTTGTCTGCTGATCGGCCAATCGCGCAGGTTCTCAAGCCAAGTCTGGTATGTCTTCGCGTAGCGTTCAGGGATAAAGCGCAGGCAACCGTCGAGCAGAGGCTTAAGTGCCAGACCAGCCAGCGAGTTGACCGGCACGCCTGCCCCGAGCGAAGTCGAGGGGTCGGTTCCTTCTATAAGACCGTCGCCAAATTTCTCGGCAAGATGTTCTATCGGCTTTTTGACCGCTATATACCACTGGTCGGAAAGATACGGTTCAATAGGTACGTGACTGCGGTAGCTGTGTCCAACCTCGTGGGTGTATTCGCGGACGTCTTCAAGCATATCTTCCTGACGAAACCATTCCACGATGGCCTCGCGTGCCTCAAAGCGATCCATACCCAGAAGAGCTTGTGCTTCAGACTCGCCTGCATCCTCCCATCCATATTTATCACTGATTGTACCATCAAGTGCCATCACATTGACAACGGGCAGATTGTGCCTTTGACCTATCTCCCAGTCATCAGGATCATGTGCAGGCGTTACCTTCAAGAAACCAGTCGAAAATTCTGCTTTTTCATCTTCACTTTCAGGATTGGGCAGCACGACATGCTCATCTGCAATAATGGGAATAATCCGGCCTACGATTGGAAGTCGAACTTGCTTACCAACCAAGTTCTTTGCACGTGGATCAGAAGGATTCATTGCCACGGCTGTGTCTCCCAGCATTGTCTCCGGCCTGGTTGTTGCCACCGTCACATATTCAACCTTTTTTTCGTCGATGTAGACCTGCTCGACGAGTGGATATCTCATATACCAGAAATGTCCCTGTACCGTTTCGTATTCGACCTCATCATCGGCCAGCACTGTCTGTGTAGCTGGGTCCCAGTTGACGAGCCTTTTACCGCGGTAAATCAGATGGTCTTTGAAGAGTTTGAAAAATGTTGCGCGGACGGCTTTGACGCATACTTCGTCCATCGTAAAGCGAGTTCGCTGCCAGTCGCAGGAGCAGCCCATGGCTTTCAATTGGCTGATAATTCGGGTTTCGTATTCGTCCTTCCATGCTTGCACACGAGCGACGAATTCGTCGCGCGCAAAGTCCGTGCGTCGCTTCCCTTCTTCAGACAGAATTCGCTTTTCAACAACCGTTTGAGTGGCAATGCCGGCGTGGTCTGTGCCGGGCATCCACAGTGTATTGTATTGTTGCATCCTGCGGAATCGTATTAGGATGTCCTGCAACGTATTATTTAGCGCGTGGCCGAGATGAAGCGGCGCAGTAACGTTGGGCGGAGGAATAACAATTGTATAGGGTTTTCGACCGTCACCATCAGGCTCAGCATGAAAGTAATGCTGTGAAAACCAGATTTCATTTACCTGGCTTTCTATTGTTTTTGGGTCGTAGACTTTTGATAATTCTACTGCCATTAGTCGCCCGATTTCATAATACACGTTCAATAAAAAATTCCGACGATAGTGTACCGCCGGAATGTTATTTTAGTAGAAAGAAGCAGCAATGTAAAGTATGTGCCTGTGAATAAGAAGCAAATGTGCTTTTTTGGCTACGGCAGTTGTGCACTTGACTTAATCGAGGTTCATTGTCATCAAGAACTCAGCATTTGTTTTGGTTTTGGACAATCGGCTCTTGAGCAATTCAACTGCCTCAACGGGATTCAATTCGCTAAGTACACGTCGCAAGCGGTAGACAAGCTCAAGTTCTTTAGGAACAAGTAACAACTCTTCTCTTCGCGTACCGCTTCGGCTTATGTCTATGGCCGGCCAGATCCTTCTGTCAACAAGGCGTCTGTCGAGGTGCAATTCCATATTTCCGGTTGCCTTGAACTCTTCGAAAATCACCTCGTCCATCTTGGAGCCTGTGTCGATCAAAGCGGTCGCGAAAATAGTCAGTGACCCGCCTTCTTCAACGTTTCTTGCTGCTCCGAAGAACTTCTTCGGCATCTGCATTGCGCCAGCATCTACACCACCTGTGAGGATTCTGCCTGAATGAGGCGTCTCGCTGTTATAGGCGCGGGCTAGTCGGGTAATTGAGTCCAGCAAGATTACCACATCTATGCTATACTCAACCATTCGCTTGGCCTTTTCGATTACAACTTCGGCTACCTGGCAGTGACGTGAAGCAGGCTCGTCAAAAGTCGAGCTTATAACCTCTACGTCAGGGGCGGTTTTACGCTCCATCTCGGTGACTTCTTCCGGTCTCTCGTCGATAAGCAGGACAATCAGTTTTACATCCGGATGATTTGTTGTTATGGCATTTGCTATCTTTTGCAGGAGAATTGTCTTGCCCGTTCGTGGTGGAGCCACTATCAATCCTCGTTGACCTTTACCCACCGGCGTGACCAGATCAATTATTCGCATATTTAGCTCTTCTGGTGTAGCTTCCAGGATCAAGCGATTCTCTGGATGTAACGGTGTCAGATCACTGAAGACGATTTTGTCCGCGAGAAGGTCAGGATTTTCATAGTTGATTGCTTCAACCCGCAGAAGAGCAAAGTACTTTTCTGAGTCCTTCGGCGGCCTGATTTGTCCTGAGACCGTGTTGCCCGTTCGTAAGCCGAACCGCCTGATTTGAGACGGCGACACATAAATATCGTCGGACGACGATAGGTAGTTGTAGTTGGTATTCCGCAGGAAGCCATAACCGTCGGGCAGCACTTCCAGAACGCCTTCACCATACATCAGTCCATTTTGTCGGATACGTTCTTTGAGGATTCTGAAAATGAGGTCCTGTTTCTTAAGGGCGATGTATTCAGTGATGTTTTCATTCTTCGCGATGTCATGTAGCTCTGCTACGGTTAGCTTCTGCAAATCCGTCAGGTACAGATTGCCCTTTTTAATCCGTTCATATTTGGCATGTGTGGACTCTTCATCAGCCTTTTTCTGGGCTTGGTCCTTTGTTTCGACCTGTGCAAGTTCGTCCTCCGTGGCCGTAGCTGTTGCAGAGTCGACCTGTTGTGCTGATTTGGAAAGCGTCTGCTCCTCTGTCATTGTTTTTTTCTTAGCGGCTTTGTGTTTCTTATTTGTGTTTTTTGCAGCAGCCTTAGTCATAATTACTCCATCTCCATCGTGTTATTTCTGTGAAAGCATGACTATTATCTAATCAAATACCTTAGCCTGTGGTAGTTCAATAAGATATGAGCTTTGACTAATTACAGTAAGACTCAGGTATCAACAACTACGAGTACCGAAACATGTAATCTCTAATAGGCTGAATTCACCCATTATCCACAATATTAGAGAAGATATTGCTGACTTGCCTGACCAATGCCGAAAAGTCCGAATTGTTGTCTATCTTATTATCGGCGAGCTCGGCCTTCTTGTCCAGAGAAATCTGGAAATTTTCTCTAATTTTAATTTGGTCCTTAGACAAGCCTTTTTTTCTTGCTCTGTCTATACGTAGTTCTTTTCTGCAATCGACAAAGACGTTCTTATCGCACCGCTGGCCCCACCCAACTTCCACCAATAATGGCATATCCAATACAATTGCCTTGACCTGGCTCAGGTGGTTATATTTCCTTATGAGCCTTTCAGTCCGTTCCAGAACGAGAGGGTGAATTTCCTTGCTAAGTACAGATAGTTTCTTGGCGTCGTTAAAAACGATGTTAGCCAGTTTTTTGTGGTCGATTTGACCCGTTGAGTTTAATATAGTCCTACCAAAAAGGTCAACTATTTTTTCTCTTACGAATTTTTCGTCGAGCAGCCCGTGAACGATCTTGTCGGCGTCAATGACTTTACATCCCAGTTTGACAAACTCGGATGCAGTTGTGCTTTTACCTGAGCAGATACCACCCAAGATACCTATTATCGGTTTACTTAAAGAATTGCCCACAATTAGGCAGTCTAACCGCTCTATCCTAGCCTGTCAAGTTATTCTACCAAATTGACCAAGCGTATGTCAAGTGCAGGATGGAGAAATAAATGTCCCTAGGATTGTGGGAGGATTTCTAAAGATGCAAAGCTGCAAAGCTGCCTGTGGGCTGGGCCTTAGATAACCTTGCGAAAATTGCATATGCCATTCTCATTCAGCAATTACTACGAAAGGTGCGGACCAGCCAACAACCACCGAGTCGGTTGCTCAATCTTCTCAGGCAGCTGAGGTAAAGGCTATTTTTCTATTACCACAACTATAAAACTCAGGATGGTCGCGCACAAGTTCCAACAATTGTCCGAGACAAATAATCAATTTTTCGGCGCGATGGCTACTTTCGAGGAGATGGTGTTTTAGCCATTGTCAAATGAGTGCGTTTTCTTGGTTGGGCTTTGTTAGCCACAGAAGTATTGTCGGCTTTAGTGATTTACGCCTTATGGAACTGTTACTTTTTAACATTGGTGTTGGTTATTATTCGTTATTCAATGCGATTTTTAGGGCGTCGTTTGTGGTTTTGACGAATTGAAATTGGAGGCCTTTTTTGGCTTCTTTGGGGACTTCGGAAAGGTCCTTTTTGTTGCGGGCGGGTAGGATAACAATCTTTATGCCAGCCTGCTTTGCAGCCAGAATCTTTTCTTTCAATCCACCTATCGGTAAAACTAGGCCGCGCAAGGTTATTTCTCCGGTCATTGCGACATCAGGCCTGCATGGTTTTTGCAGCAGGAGACTAACCAGCGAAGTGAGCATTGCCACGCCGGCACTGGGGCCGTCTTTTGGAATTGCACCTGCCGGGACGTGGATGTGATAATCGAATTTGCTGAATCGCTCAGGTTCGATTTTTAGCTTTTTTGTGTTTGCCTTTACAATTGAAAAGGCGGCCTGTGCGCTTTCTTTCATCACGTCGCCAATGTGGCCTGTTAATTGTAACTGTCCCTTGCCGGGCATTGATGCTGATTCAATAAACAGAATCTCACCACCTACGGGTGTAAAGGCAAGTGCTGTTGCCACGCCTGGTATGCCGGTCCGCAAAGCAAGTTCCGATTCAAACTGTGTAGGACCAAGGATTTTAGCAAGGTCTTTTTTGTCGATAGTTGCTCTTCTTTTTTCGTCCTTTGCTATTTCTGTGGCGACAGCTCGGCAGATAGCGGCGATATTTCTTTCGAGATTTCGCACGCCGGCTTCGCGCGTATAGCTGCGGATTACCGTTAGCAGAGCTTCGTCTTTTATTGCAAGCTGACTTTTCTTTAGGCCGTGCTCCTTGAGTTGGCGTGGGACAAGATATTTTTTTGCAATTTTGAGTTTTTCAGTTTCTGTGTAGCCTGGTAGTTCGATAACCTCCATTCTGTCCCGCAGGGCTGGCGGCACCGGCTCGGTGTAATTTGCCGTGCCGATGAACATTGTCGCGGACAAATCAAAAGGCTGGTCCAGGTAATGGTCTGTAAAGCTGTTATTCTGTTCGGGATCAAGCACTTCTAAAAGTGCGCTTGATGGATCACCTCTAAAATCGGCGCCGATTTTGTCTAACTCATCGAGCATAAAGACAGGATTTTTGCTGCTGCATTTTCTCAGTTCTTGTAGAATTCTGCCCGGAAGCGCGCCAATGTAGGTTCTGCGGTGTCCCCGAATATCAGCCTCGTCTCTTATTCCACCGAGTGATATTCGTATAAATTTTCTTCCCATAGCTGAGGCGATGGATTTGCCAAGAGAGGTTTTACCCACTCCGGGCGGCCCGACGAAACAAAGGATTGGACTCTTTCCGGTTGGATTTAGCTTGCGGACAGCGAGAAATTCTAAGATGCGTTTTTTGACCTTGGTCAGGTTGTAGTGGTCACGGTTCAATATTTGCTGGGCTTTATTGATATCGAGCTGGTCTTTGGTCTGAATAGACCAGGGAAGCTCACAAACCCAGTCCAGATAAGTGCGGATGACGCTGTACTCCGGTGAAACCGGCGGTATTTTGCTCAGTCTGTCTAATTCCCGTAGAGCTTCTTGCTCGACTTTCTTAGGCATTTTTGCCTTTGCAATATTCTCGCGGATTTCCTTTATCTCTTCGGTTCTGAGGTCTTTTTCACCCAGCTCGGACTGTATGGCTTTTAGCTGTTCCTGTAGAAAAAATTCACGCTGGCTTTTATCTATGGATTCCCTGACACGGCTCTGGATTTTGTGGCTTAGCTCAAGTACTTCCAGTTGATTCACAAGGATTACTGATATTTTTTCAAGCCGTCTGGTGGGATCGAGTTCTTCAAGCAGTTCCTGTTTTTTAGCTATCTCAAGACTGAGGTGCGCAGCTAAGAAATCAGCAAGTGCAGAAGCATCTTCAATGTTTTCCAGTAGGACAGATGCCTCTTCGGGCACGTTTGGGCTTAATGCGATGACCCTGTTGGCTGATTGGCGGACGCTGACAATCAAGGCCTGAAGCTTTTTAGTCGTAACAGTTTCGACATCAAGCGGTTGTACCTTTGCCTTTAGGTATGGTTTTGTAGCTACGCGTTCAAGTATTTTGAAGCGAGATGTTCCATGAACCACGATATTAATTGATCCCTGCGGCATTTTGATGACCTTCAAGATCGAGGCAATTGTTCCAACAGTATAGAGATCGTCGAAATTGGGTTGGTCTGTTTCTGGATTGCGTTGTGTTACAAGCCCTATTATGGAATCATCTGGTGCGGTGTCAGCAAGCAAGGCCTTACTTCTTTTCCTGCCTATCGCTAACGGTGTTATCGTGCCGGGAAAGGCTACGACATTCCGAACAGGCAGAATGCCGATTACTTCTGGTTGCGCCAGCTTGTCATTATTTTTACGCGATTCCTCGTTCTCGGAGGTAAGATAAGACTCAAGCAAATTCGGATCTTCTGTAATCATCTTAGTTCGCGTTTCTTGCCAGCGTCTGGCAGCCTGCTTATGATCTCTGCTATCATACTTACTCGACAGTTTCCTTCTTTGACTTAAATCATACACGATTTAGCCTGGGATTCGAAAGTCAAAAACTTCAGGACCTAAATTTCTTGTAGTCCGTGGCTGAACATGCTGTTAAATGAGATTTTGGAAGCGCCCAACATCACAACATAGTGAATATTTATCTACTCGCTGAAAACAGCTATGATCTGATACCGGCGTGATATTCCTGTAGTGAGCGCACAGGTGCTGAGCCGGCGCGTGCGGCGGCGATGCCCTTGGCTGCGGCAGAAGCTGCTGCGGTCGTTGTTATGTAAGGTATCTTGTGTTTAATTGCTGCCTTTCGAATGTAGGAGTCGTCGTATTTACCCGTTCTTCCGGCAGGAGTATTAATGATTAGTTGAATTTCGCCGTTGGTGATAACATCGATGATGTTCGGTCTTCCTTCGTGCATCTTCAAAATCTGCTCAGCTTTAACGCCGTTTTTTGTCAGGTGTTTGTAGGTGCCTTCGGTTGCCAGTATCTTAAAGCCGAGTTTTTGGAATTCCTTAGCAACATTGAGGGCGTCCTTTTTATCTTTATCTATGACAGTTATCAGAACAGTTCCCTCAGTAGGTAGCTGGGACTTCGCGGCTTGCTGTGATTTGTAGAACGCAAGTCCGTAAGAATCGGCCAGTCCGAGCACTTCACCGGTTGAGCGCATCTCAGGTCCCAGAAGCGGGTCAACTTCCGGGAACATATTGAACGGGAAAACTGCTTCCTTGACGCCAAAGTGAGGAATCTTGCGTTGTTTTAGGTCGAGGTCGGAGAGTTTCTTGTCGAGCATTAATTGTGTTGCCAGTCGTGCCATTGAGACATTGCAGACCTTCGAGACCAGCGGCACTGTGCGGGATGCGCGGGGATTGGCTTCGAGAATATACACAATGTCGTTGCAAATTGCATATTGAATATTCATTAGGCCGACGACGTTCAGTTCGATCGCAATTTTCCGTGTGTATTCGCAAATAGTTTCGATGTGCTTCTGTGTAATGCTGACTGGTGGAATGACACAAGCGCTGTCACCGGAGTGGATTCCCGCAAGTTCAATGTGTTCCATAACAGCAGGAACAAAGGCATCGGTGCCGTCAGAGATGGCATCGGCTTCAGCTTCAATTGCATTTTCGAGGAACTTGTCTATAAGAATCGGCCTTTCAGGTGAGACTTCCACCGCAGCGGCCACATAGTGCCGAAGCATTTCTTCATCATGAACCACTTCCATCGCCCGGCCGCCAAGCACATACGACGGACGTACCATTAGGGGATAACCAATTTGCTTGGCAATAGCAAGTGCCTCGTCAATGCTTGCAGCCATTCCTGATTCAGGCTGCGGGATATTGAGCTTTCTCATCTTCTCGCGGAAGCGGTCACGGTCTTCAGCTAAGTCGATGGTCTCCGGTGAGGTTCCAATCACTCGCACACCTGCTTGTTCAAGTTCTCTGGCGATATTGAGCGGGGTTTGGCCGCCAAATTGCACGATAACGCCTTCAGGTTTTTCTTTCTCGTATATGCTGAGCACATCTTCGACCGTGAGCGGCTCAAAGTAGAGCTTGTCGGAAGTGTCATAGTCGGTGGAGACAGTTTCCGGGTTGCAGTTGACCATGATCGACTCAAAGCCTTCATCACGCAGGGTGAATGCGGCGTGGACACAGCAATAGTCGAATTCGATTCCTTGACCTATACGGTTGGGACCACCACCGAGCACCATTATTTTGCGTCGTTTGCTACTCGGCACTATATCGTTTGCGTTGTAAGTAGAGTAATAATAGGCGGCATTTTCCACACCGCTAACCGGTACAGCGTGCCAGCCTTCGGTGACCTTGAGAGATGTTCGCTGTTGACGGATGTCATTTTCGGAAATATCAAGCAGCTTTGCGAGATATTTGTCGGCAAAGCCATCTTTTTTAGCTTGCGTCAGAAGCTTATCGGGAAGTTTTTTGCCCTTATACTTAAGAATTTTCTCTTCAAGTGCGACAAGCTCTGCCATCTGCTCGATGAACCAGTGTTTTATGCGGGTTTTGTCATAGAGACTTTGAACGCTGGCGCCTTTGCGTAGGGCTTCGTACATTAGAAATTGGCGCTCGCTTGAGGGCCAATTCAGGCGGTTCATCAGCTCATCGAGGGGGAGCTTGTTGAAGTCTTTCGCAAAACCGAGTCCGTGTCTGCCTATTTCAAGTGAGCGGATAGATTTCTGAAAAGCCTCTTTGTAATTCTTGCCTATGCTCATTACTTCGCCTACCGCTCGCATCTGTGTGCCGAGCTTGTCTTCCACACCTTTGAATTTTTCAAAGGCCCAGCGGGAAAACTTGACGACGACGTAATCGCCGGACGGCGTGTACTTATCGAGGGTTCCATCTCGCCAGTACGGTATTTCATCGAGCGTCAGGCCGCCCGCGAGCAACGACGAAACAAAGGCTATTGGAAAGCCTGTAGCTTTTGAGGCCAGGGCTGATGAGCGTGATGTTCGCGGATTGATTTCGATAACAACTACCCTGCCGGTTTCCGGGTCGTGCGCAAACTGGATATTTGTACCGCCGATGACCTCGATGGCATCGACGATATCGTAGGAATATTTCTGGAGTTTCTTTTGCAGCTCTTGGTCGATAGTCAGCATTGGTGCAGTACAGTAAGAATCGCCTGTGTGCACACCCATTGGGTCAACGTTTTCGATAAAACAGACGGTGATTTTCTGTCCCTTGGCATCACGGACCACTTCCAGTTCCAGTTCTTCCCAACCGAGTACAGATTCTTCTATAAGCACTTGGCCAATCATACTTGCAGACAGGCCGCGGGCTGCAACGGTGCGCAGTTCCTCGACGTTAAATACGGCACCGCCGCCGGTTCCGCCGAGGGTGTAGGCAGGGCGAACAACCACGGGGTAGCCGAGCTTGTCGGCGATTTTTTCCGCTTCTTCAACGCTGAAGGCTGCCTGGCTCTTTGGCATATCAATTCTGAGCTTGTTCATAGTCTCTTTGAAGACGATGCGGTCTTCTCCTCGTTCGATGGCATCGACTTTAACACCGATGACTTTAACACCGAATTTTTTTAAGATGCCTTTCTTCGCCAGTTCCGAGGAAAGATTCAGGCCGCTCTGACCGCCGAGATTTGGCAATATTGCATCAGGGCGTTCTTTCTCGACGATTTTTGTCATAGTCTCAAAATCAAGAGGCTCGATGTAGGTGACATCCGCCGTACCCGGATCGGTCATAATAGTTGCGGGATTAGAGTTTACGAGCACAATCTCGTAGCCCAACTTTCGCAGGGCTTTGCATGCCTGAGTGCCGGAGTAGTCGAATTCGCAGGCCTGGCCGATGACTATGGGGCCGGAGCCGATGATCATTACCTTGTTGATGTCCTTTCTTTTCGGCATTAAGGATACTCCTGCTGTATATTGTGGTCACCTTAGTTGTTGTTTTGCTTACAATGATTATTAGTTGTGGCGAATTAGAATAAATAGAACGTGGACTGTCAAATGAATAGTCAGCAGCAGGTGGTAAGAATGATAAATGGTTGCGGTTAAGGACAAAATCCGTCTGAGGGCAAATTCGATGTTGAGCGTAAGTCCGGCGATTCGTTGTAAGATGGCAGACCTACAGTGCTAAAGAGCCACGCGAATTCCATTCGTGTTGTAAAGGCAAGATCAGGGACGGGCGTGCTAGCGCATTTTGATAGGGCCGCGTTATAACGTTGCCGTCCCTGAGCCTCTCTGCTTGTTACAAGTTGTCCATTTATTCTGTGCCTTCGTCAGATTCCTCGGAGTCGTCGTCTGAGATCTCATCCGTTCCCTCATCCGAGCCCTCACCTTCAGAACCTTCCTCACTCAAATAGCTGATTGGGCGATCTATATATTGAACTTCAGCCACAGGCTCATTGGGATCATTTGGGTCGTTTGGGTCATCGGTGAGGTACGTGCAAGCCGGATTGCTCATATCCTCGGCAGTCCAGCCGACGCGTTCACAGAGTATCAACAGAAATACCACAAATAGCACAAGGAACATTATGTTTACAACTAACCTTTTCATATGGTCTCCTTGTTTTTTGACAGTTTATGGTTAATTGCCAATTTACTTCTTTGGGCCTACTGTTAATTACACTCCTTCAGAATAAGTACTTTGGTCGGGCCTGATTACGATGGGATTTTTTATGCCGCTTGGCAGCATTTTATCTTCTTCAGGTGTAATGCTGATGACACCTATGTCGCCTAGTTCCGTCGTTTCCGAGCCGCCGTCGTCAAGTGTGGCGCCGATATTTGTTACATATCCTGAACTCCACGGTGTCGTATCACACATCGAGATAATTGTCCCGTAGATTTGAGCATTGCCGCGTACGTCAACGATTCCACCTACTATAGCACCTGTAATTATGTTATTATCGCTTTGTACCGGATTGGTGTTACCAAGGTTCACGTTAAAGTGAGGTGCTAAAATAGTAGCTTCTTGTATATCCGATGTGTTGTTAAAGGTTGCTTCACCTGTAAAATAAAGACAATTCTTCTGCCAGTTAAAGTACTGGGGGGTATCGCTGATTATCGTACCGTTGAACGCGCAGTTGTCGAAACGCACATTGTTAGTATAGCCGCTGCTCGTCTGGCTGCAGTCGATATACAATACGCTGTTGAATGTGCAGTTTATAAACAGCGCATTCCTGTTATTGGTAAGTTTCATATCGGTGAATGTCTGATCCTTGTAGATGTATCTTTTGAGTTGGGTGCCACTGCCTGTGGTATAATTGCCCGAATTATGAGGAAAACGCTCATAGCGCCATAATGTTCCACAAGTGGGGGGCAGATACTCAAGTGATGCATCATCTCCGTAATAATGGCTGGCATAGGGGGTTGGGATATTGCCGCTAGTGTAATCCTCGTAGAGTGAGGTGTCGTAATCGGATATATCCATGCCGGGCATATTATCAAATGGCTGTTCGTATTTAATGTTTTCATGGTACGCCTGGACTTCGTCGTCGGGGCTGTAGTATCGGTCTTCATAGTTTCCATCTAATGGAGTGCCGTTTGCGTCAATCGGGTCTCCGTTGGGATCCAGGGTTTCGAGCTGATAGCCGTGGTCTTCAATATCTTCCCGTTCCAAAACTGTGTTAATTGTACCGATCACCGCTGAGTCACTTGTCATATTGTAGGGTGATATCTCAGGACGGTCCCACGAGCTGAATATGTCGCCGTAAATTGTAGTATCGCCGGTAAGCCACATTCGGCCTCTGCTGGCGATGGCATAGTGTAGGATGTCTTTGTCTTTTTCTATATCCATATCGACTCTTACTTGTCTGGTTACCTGACCGTCGGTCCCTGTTGACTCCAGTCTGATCATATGCGGGTCGGTGTCATAACGGTAAAACCTGATCGTGAATTCTGTATTTGGAGCCCCGAAACTGATTACAGGGGTGATTATCTGGTCGCCGCTTCCAATTGAATCGGCGAAGCTGGTGGCAGCCTGTACAACCTGGCCATCGAGAGCGGTGTTCTGGATATGTTGACACAGATCCAACCAGGCGTTGTTGGCCTGTTCATCGGTCACGAAGTTTAAGATCGTCTCCTCAAGGGTGACGGTGGCGGCGAGATATTTACCGCATTCCAAGCCGGATTGTGCTGCAGATAAAGCTGAATTGACTTTTTGTTGGTTGGAGGCAAGCTGAACATTGGAAGCTGAAAAAGCGGCCATTGACACAGCTAGCGCGGAGAACACCACGATGAATATCATGGAGATAATGAGAATGGCACCTTTGTTTCTTGGATTAAACATATTTTTTCTGTTTGTCATTTTTTAATTCACCAGTAATTCCCTCCAATAAAAAGGCTTTACTAACTTCTATATTCTGTCAGCTAATAGCTGACTGATTATGGCACTAAGAAGAGCCGGAGCAGATTTCCGAATACGAACTCGGATCGTATTCAAGTATTGTCTCAGGCACGAAACCGGCAGGCACCTCAACGATGCCGGAACGATTGAAATACAGATCGCTATTTCCCGTAATGGTCAATTCTTCATCGGAGTAATTGATTATTGAGCCGTTGATTGTTCCACCGGCATTGCCAAAAAACTCGATTCCGTTTCCTGCTATAGCGCCGCAGAGCGCTGAAAAATTACCGCCAAAGGATAGGCTAAAACCAGGCGCCATGACAAACGTCCCTGTTTCGTCGTGCAATCCTGCAAATTGCTGCTCGTCTGGCAGTTCGCTGACTGGCAGGCTGTCGACGTTACCTCGGAAGTTGATCTGGTTTGTCCCGGAGTCGTCTGTCCAATCGCCATCGCCGACTATTATTGCCATTACATCTACATTTCCGGTGAAATCCACTATATTGGGTGTCTCGACGAAAACCACACCTTTGAGCGTAGCATGGCCCGTGAAATTCGGATTTGTATTAGCTATGATTCTCACATTTTCCAGCGTTGCGTCGGCGCTTGTATCTGTGTTCGCATCGACCACACTAGTCACATACGGCACAAAATAGTCCGGATTGGGCTCGGGAAATTCAACTGGAGGAACGCCAAAGTCGACGTGATTATCTATTGCATCCTGACCCGTTTCACCACCTATACCGGCGTTACCACCCTGCAAATGCACATAGGCAAGCGGATTGACAATACTGACATCGCCGGCTATTTGCGAATTACCAATTATTGATAGAGCCAATAGCGAGTTGGGGCTTTCTATGTAGGCATTTGATTCAATGGCAAGATTAACACCATCAAGCTCTACGTTGCCGGTCAACGATACAGAACCTTTACTTGCTATTCCGTAATCGAAGACCGAATTTGCTCTTGTGCTGAATAGGTAGTTGGCCCTAATTGTCCGCGTGATTGAACCATAGATTCCTGTCACATCCATCTGCAATGTGTCATCATCGATTTGAGTGATCGTGACTACGAAACTCTGGTTCTTGGCTGAGTTGAGTGTGACACTTGGCGTCTCTATGGTCGAGTCATAAGGAGCAGTCTCATCTTTAAGGTTGGACGGAAGTGCATTGTTGACAAAAGTCAGTCGTTGGTCAGGCGAAATATTTCCGGATATGGAGACTTGGCTTAGCCAGTGACGCATAATCTCAAGTCCAGATTCGGCACAGGCCCTTGCCGCGTCAATCTTGCGCTGGTTATCGGCGACCTGCACATTTATACCTGATATGGTTGCCATAGTGGCAGCAAACACGGAAAACAGAATCACGAAAAGCATCGATACGATAAGAACGGCTGCTCGGTGCCTTCGGCGGATTGATTTCTTTGCGGGCCTCATTTTCTCCCCACCGTAAAAGCCCAATGTAGAAGGAAGCTAAGTATTTCTATGGGCCAATTAAAATATAAGAAATGCCTTGCGGACAGGCAAAGTGCACGAGCTAAATTATTAAGAGAAAATTGAGGAGCGTTAGCGTCCTATAGGAAGTGGCATAAAGACTAAAAAAGGCTTACTGAGACTGCGAACTTTCTGTGAAATATGAACTGCGAGCAAATGGAGCTGTCGGAAGGGTCTGGACGCGAGGTTTTGATAAAAGGTTTTGTTTTTCCCGTCGGCAATTAAAAGCCGTATTTGACAAGTCCAGGCCAGTGACAAATCCTGCGATTGGTGTCCTTATTTAGCCCCCAGATATATCCTGGGGATTTTTGTTGTATTCGGTTACCATCTCTTCAAGGATTACGGCTGCATCCTGGACCAATTTCGGGCAGATGGTTGAGAACAAATCTTTTTCTTTTGCAGTTCTTAATCCCTCCTCCGTGCTTATGTCACAGCCAAGCAATTCCTTGCAGACGGTAGTGCCGTTTCGAGATTTGAATCTTTCTGCAAATTTTCTAATTAGTTTGTAAGTGTTTATCTTTACCTCTTCATCAGAAGAAGATGTACCTCCGTATTTAAGTCCGATTATCATAAAGGCTCCGGTTACAGCGCCGCAGGTTTGACCCATTGCGCCCATCCCACCGCCGAAGCCGGACGCAAGTTTAAGGGCCGTATCTCGTCCAAGGCTGGATTCTTTGCCGTAGATTGCGAGTATTGCCTGTGCGCAATTAAAACCTTGTTTAAAAAGAGAAACAGCTCTTTCAACATTTGTACACATGTCACTATTTCTATTTCGATTGAACTCTTTATTTTATCTTTATCGAACCTACATTTGTTTTAAGACGGATTTTTCCATCTGCCGAGCCGATGATTCCACTAACCGATTTGCCAACCTTGCCGACTACGGTGAGAGGCTTATCAGTTTCTATTGAGCCAACATTTGTAGAGGCGTCCAATTCTGCTGAAAGATCGGCTGGTCCGACGAATTCGATGCTGCCGACGTTGGTTGTAAGCTCTGCGTTACATGCGGCAGGCGCATCATCAGCATATTGCACTTCTATTGAGCCAACGTTTGATTCCAGGTCAAGTTCGCCATAGATTTGCTTGCAGGTGATGGAACCGACATTTGTAGATGCGATTATTGGCCCATGGATGTTTGACACGTTTATACTCCCGACATGAGTCGAGGCATTAATGCGCAATTGCATCGGAGCTTTTATTGTGAAGTCCACCTCAATATTACGGCCGGACAGGCTGCTGGGTTTTCTGACTCTTATAGTCAATTTGTTACTTGAAGTTTCCGTTTCAATCTTGACTTCTTCCGCGAGCGAGCGGGCCTTTTCTTTCGTCAGTGCTTTTACCGTTATTTCGGCGGTGATATCACAATCACTTGTCTTGGTGCCATGCACAGTGATTGAGCCGACCTCGGCGTCGATGGCTAATTCACTTATGTCTGTGAGAGGAACAGTTGCGTATTCGGTTTTTTTAAACTTGGCTTTGAATATATCACCAGGATTAATACAGCAGCCTTGCAGCAGTAACGCCAAGCACAGTGACAAACGCGAACATGATTTCATAATGAATGGAGTCGCCATTTTCTGGATCCCCTTAAATATCTGATCCTGAGTTTTGCAATTATTATCGTTACTTTACTGATAACGTGCAAGCTGATTCCTAATAAGTAATTGTCCCAAGGATTGTAATAGAATTACTGGCGGTCTTTTCTCTTGCCTTTGCACACGGATTACACTAATCTAGACCGAACACCGCTTTGATGTTTAGCGAATAGGAGCTGGTCAATAACCGTTCGAGGTAAGGATATGGATGTACTTTTAATTGGCGGTGGGGGGCGCGAACATGCAATCGCTTGGAAGTTAGCTCAATCAAAAAAACTAGGCAAACTCTATATTGCTCCTGGTAATGCTGGGACAGCCCAGTGCGGAGAGAATATCCCTGTTGCAGCCACAGACACTGGCAGCCTGGTAGATTTTGCAAAACAAAATCATGTCGAGTTGGTGGTGGTGGGGCCGGAAGACCCACTTGCAGCGGGACTTGTAGATGCAATGGAACAGGTGGGTATAAAGGCGTTTGGTCCGAGCGCGGGCGCGGCACAACTCGAGGCGGACAAAGCGTTCGCAAAGCAATTGATGCGCTCCAGCGCCGTCTCAACTGCCGAAGGCAGAATCTTCGATAGGTTCAGCGATGCTAAAACATATATTGCAAGCAGAGACGAACCGGTTGTAATAAAAGCAGCAGGTCTTGCAAAGGGTAAAGGAGTCGTTGTCTGCGATGACCCCTCGGACGGGATTTTAGTTGCTGAAAAGATAATGTGCGGTAAGGAATTTGGCTCAGCAGGTGACAGAATCATCGTTGAAGACAAGCTTTTAGGTGAAGAGGTCTCGATACTTGCTTTTGTAGATGGTCATAACATTTATGTCATGGAATCGTCCCAGGACCACAAACCCATCGGTGATGGTGACACGGGGCCCAATACCGGCGGGATGGGCGCCTACAGCCCAGCTCCCGTTGTTACTGAAGAGCTAATGGACAAGATTACCCGCGAGATTCTTGTGCCGGTCGTGGATGGCTTGAATCGCAATGGTACCCCTTATAAGGGTGTGCTTTATGCGGGACTTATGATTACAGGCGGCGGCCCAAGAGTGCTGGAGTTTAATGTTCGTTTCGGTGACCCCGAGACTCAGCCGATTCTTATGCGGCTGAAGAGTGATTTGTTAGAGGTTTGCCTTGCCGTCTGCGAGGGCAGGCTCGACGAGGTCACGCTGGAATGGGACCAGCGTCCTGCAGTGTGTGTTGTAATGGCCTCAGGTGGTTATCCGGGTGACTATGAAAAGGGCAGGATAATTACTGGTTTGAAAGAAGCCGAGCAACTTCAGGACGTAGTTGTTTTTCATGCCGGCACGAAAAAGCAGAATGGAGACGTTGTTACCGATGGTGGCCGAGTGTTGGGCGTGACCGCTCTTGGAGATGGTATCCGGCAGGCTAAAGTTAGAGCGTATCAAGCCATCGACAGGATACAATTTGAAGGTGCCTATTGGCGCCGGGATATAGCTGATAAAGCCATGAAAAAATGATAATCGATTATCGCTAATTTGTTATTTTTCAGCGCTATCGCGAAGGCTATACGTTTATGGCCCATTCCGAAACGAACGAGTCAAAGCTCAAGACCAGTAGCCAGGGAAGCAAAACGGGTCACTTTCTCCGCTGGTTCATTTTGGGGATTATTTTCATCTTGGTGGTTGTCCTTTTTTTGATTCAAACAGTACGAACTCTGCCGCGGGTAGCTATTGCTGAGATTAGCAAACTGGCCAACGCAAAAATCAGCGTCGGGTCGCTTGACATTCGTTTCGATGGTTCCGTCTTGATCAGGAATCTCGTAGTCAAGCCTACCGAAGCGCAGGATTATGACAACACGATACTGAGAGCTGGAACAGTGTATGCGCGTTTCAGTGTGCCAAGTCTGTTACTATTAAGGCCTCGTTTGAATGAGATAAGAGTTAATGATTTTATTTTCGATGCCAAATTCGATTTGGACACAGGGCGGTGGAATATAGTTACTCTCAAGCAAAATGTCCCTAAAGGTGGTTCCGGGAAGATGCCTCTTATCCATCTCGAGAAAGGCCGACTTCGATACTGCAAGGTCAAGAATGGACAGGTGGAAGTTGCTGCCGCGATACCGATTGATGCAAAATTTGGCTCCGACGAGGAGAAACAGGATGGATATAGCTTCAACATAACAACGGCCACAATAGCCGGCGGTTTTGGAAAGAGTAATTTAAGGGGTCTTTGGAGGCCGGGTAATATCACGGTCGCAGGAGGAATCTCATCCACGGATATCCCTTCGTTCGAAAGGACTCTTGTCATAGATATTTTAGCTGCTGAACTTACCTACGACAAGGAAGGCAGCTATTCACTAAAACTCAGTATAGAGGATTTACACAGCACTCGCACTCCTGAAGCGGAGACTTACGAATGGGTCAGGCCGGCATTTTTGGATAAATCCACACCATTTACTGCTTTGCAGAAGTTCTTTAGCCGGTACCGACCCGCCGGTACGGTGGATATTCGTTTGGATGCTTGGGGTAACTTTAAGCGACTGAACGAGAGCATCTTAAAGGGCATTGCGCATTGTAAGGATGTTTCAATTTGCGACCGCAAATTCCCTTATTTAATAGAACACATCGCCGGCAATATCGACCTTGCCGAAAGCAAGGTTGATCTGAGAGACCTTTCCGGCAAACATGGCGACGTGGACGTAACTATCGGTGGCTGGGCCGGAGGATTTGGTCCGGATTGGCAGTACTATATCAAAGTCACGAGTGGCAACATGGCCTTAGATCGGGATTTGTATGATGCATTTAGCGCAAAATGGAAAGAACTTTGGGATACATTTTCTCCACACGGGCTTGCAGCGATAGATTGCACTTTCAGTCGAAGCTCACAAACGGATAAGAAGAAGACCTTGGTGGTTAATCTGCTTGGTGTTGATGCCCAATACAGGCGATTTCCTTATCCCTTAAGGAATCTCACGGGAAAGCTCTTTTTCGACCGCGATTCAGTCATCGTCTCAGACGTGCTTTCACAGGTTGAAGGACGCAGAATAACTCTAAATGGTAGAGTTGCAGGGCGCGGAACAGATCGGCCGATTTATTATCTATCGGCTAAGGCAAACGATATTCCTCTGGATTCAACATTGGAAGCCGCGTTGCCGGAAAAGCAGAGGAGTCTTTATAACCGGCTCAATATGACTGGCCTGGCAGATGCCAGTATTATGATTTTTACACCTTCAGAAGGGCAAGGGTCGGCAAGTTTTTTGGCGGACGTTTCTGTCAAAGATGCATCCTTGAATGTGAGTGAACCTTCATTGATTATCTCCGATGTATCGGCAAAGGTTGTTCTGACACCTGGTTCGGTAAGCATTACAAATTTTGCCGGTCTATATGGTAACGGTTCAGTCTCACTTGTCGGAGGCTTACAACTTGGTGATACTGGACAGCCTGATTATTATCACCTAACCGTCGATGCGAAAGAGGCTCACTTGGACGATGGTTTGATTGGCTTGTTGCCGGCATCGCTGGAAAAAGTTATACGTCAATCTCAACTTGAGGGCAGGATAAATCTACATACTGAATTGAACAAGACCTTCGATGAGCGAGCCGATTATAAAGTCGTTGTAGATTGCTTGGGTGACAATATTAGTTTTGGGTGGTTCCCCTATCCTCTAAGAGTTGTCACTGGTAGGTTGACGATTAGAAATGATAGTATCGCACTTGAGGACATCATAGCGACGCCGGTGGATGATGTCCAAATGGTAGAACCTGCAGCGACAGTCAAGTTGAATGGGCAAATGACTTTGGTGAATAATGCTTTCAATCGAGGCCGATTTAGGCTTTCAGCGAGTGACATGCTTTTCGATGAAAAACTAAATGCCGCTTTGACCGAAAGCATCGGGCCTGTTTTTCAAAAGCTGGCACCTGCCGGACGTTTTGACTTGAATATCGAGAACGTAGAGATTCTCAACGACAGTAATGCTGCGAAGCGCATCGATTTTTCCGGCGCTGCTGAATTCAAGTCTTGTAACTTCAATATCTCCGGCACCAGAGCCGAAGTAGATGGTCATTTGCAGGCAAAAGGCTGCCATATTACTGGTAGCGGTTTTTCTGAAGGCCAGGTTAGTCTCGATTGCGAAAGTTGTGTTATCAAAGGCAAATCTTTGACCGATCTCAAAGTTACCATATATTACGATCCAAATCAGGAGAGTTGGTCTTCCAAGCTTTTGCTTGCGGATTGTTATGGTGGCAAGGTGACAGGCGAACTACAAATTATGCAGCCGGCACGAGGAGTCTTGGAGTACACGCTGCAGGCGGGCTTCGATCGAATTGACCTGAGACGATTCATTCAGGATGGAAAGCCCGAACGGGCTCCAGAGAAGGACTATACCAGTGGGACGATGGACGCGTTGCTGAGTCTCAATTCGAGGATCGGTGAGGTGTACTCCCGCATTGGAAGATGCAGGCTGGCAATACGCGATATGCAGGTTGGCAAGGTGTCACCACTGGCTAAGCTGTTAAATGTGTTAAGTCTAACAGAGCCGACGGACTTTGCATTTGAACAGATGGTTGTTGATTCGTATATCAAGAGGGACAAGCTTCTGTTCGAAGAATTCGATCTGTCCGGTAAAGCGGTAGCCTTTTATGGTTCTGGCTGGATGGACCTGCCGAGCGAAAATGTCACTTTGACACTCACCGCTCGAGGCCAACGGCTCAGGGCTACAGAACCTTCAGTCTTGCAGTCACTTACCGAGGGACTTGGCGGTGCTGTTGTACGTATGGAGGTTACCGGCAATGTGTACGATCCCCAAGTGCAGACCAAAACTCTGCCCGTTGTAGAAGATTCGCTGAGAATCATCGGCGTACCCCGTTAACATCGAACATCGTCTTTATAAAACACGATGTCAACTCTAAGCAAATCCAAACAATTTACCACGGAAGAAGCTGGTGTGAAACACCGGGCTAAATATTGCGCTACTGTTTTGTTACATTTCAATTGATGGATATAATTTCTTTAGTTTTATCCGGGCATCCTTAGTGGTGAATCGCCAGTTTACTTTTGCTTCGGCGGTATTACGAATCACTTGCCAAGCAGCAACTTCATCCTT